>Ga0206872_10144_pt2 | contig 19701 bp, 16 predicted proteins | sample Alteio_BWOrgCont_34_FD_152906 | JGI IMG/M metagenome (GOLD analysis project Ga0206872, IMG submission 152906) | Enriched cells from forest soil in Barre Woods Harvard Forest LTER site, Petersham, Massachusetts, United States -... | ecosystem: Environmental > Terrestrial > Soil > Temperate forest >... | reverse complement strand
CCGAAGCCGGAAAGTGCGCGTGGCAAATTCGAGGACCTGGTGACAGTGGACGGCAAGGAGTTGGGGTTCAAGGACAAGCTGACCGAGGGCTTCATCATGGCCGGCGTGACTGGCTACAATGTCAGCGCCGCCAAGGACCGGCAGGTCACGATGAAGCACACGCCGAGCAGCGTGCGCGTTCTGTGTGCCTGGGACTATGAGACGCAGAAGATCAACGTCTGGGGCGTGAAGACGACGCTCTGTCCAGAGCCGTTCGGGCAACTGGTTGTCGAGCCGCAGCAGCAGAAATTGTGGTCCGTCCTCTACCGCTTCGAGCGGGACGCGACGAAGTGACCACGTCGTCGGCCTGGCGGGCCAATTCGATCATTTCTCGGTCCCAGCAGGCGTGGGCGACGCGAAGGTCGGGCCGCTCCAGAATAATCGGGAGAGAGCGCCTCCGGCGAACTCCATTCTAACGTCCGAAGCCCAGCCGGACTTCAGGAGAGCTTCTTTGAAAAACAGGACGGCCTTGATGGGCGGAACTGCGCCTGGCTCGTCGTCGATGCGTAGGGTGGATTGGCTCATGTCGCAGGGTGTCGTGGGAGGGCAACCTCAAGGACATTCTACTCGCGCAACAGTGCCTTCACCATCTCCTGTCGATGCCTTGCGGCTCGGTCGCAAGCCACGTATCTTCGCCAAAAACCAGCGGCTCGAGCAGCGTTCGCAGGGCTTGGCGCGCTCGGTGCAAGCGCGTCTTGACGGCTCCAGCGTCGATGCCCAGGTGGTGGGCCGTTTGTTTGGTATCGAGTTCCTCGATGTCGCGCAGCAGGAGGATCTGTCGGTAAGGATCGGGCAGCCGGTCGATGCAGGCTCGGACGTGGGAACAGGTCTCGGCCTGGGTTAGCCGCGCCAGGGCTTGGTCTTCCCACTGCCGCACGGGGCGACTGTGGTGGCCGGTCTCGTCGAAAGTTGGGAGTAGGTCGTCGATCAGGACTTCCCGACTCCGCGACCGAGTCCGCAGTCTCATCAGGCAAACGTTGACCGCGATGCGGTGCAGCCACGTCCCTAGAGTTGAATTGCCCTCAAAGCCGGCCAGGGAGCGGAACGCCGAAAGGAAGGCGTCCTGTACGGCGTCGGCGCTGTCCTCTTCCGTCCGGAGGAACCGGCGGGCGACGGCGAGCATGCGCCCGGCATGCTGACGGACCAGCGCCTCGCAAGCGCTTTCGTCACCGTGACGGATGCGATCGAGCAACCTGGCATCGTCCGAAGCACTTGTGCCTGGGTTTTCGGTGTCGGGAGGCTCCGCCGCGCAGCGGGCCGTGTTTCTGATGCGGTCGGTCATCGGGCATCCCTGTTTAAGAGTTCCGCGACAAATCCCGAGCACGCGGACAACGTGACCCCGCGCCCAAGGAGGTCACGCAGAAGCGCCACACCGGGCCCATCCACGAAAGTCACCGCCGAGAGGTCGACACGCAGGCGATCCGGTGAGCCTTGGAGCGCTTCGCACGATCGGGCGAGCTCCGCGACCCACGGCCCCTGAAGCTTCCCCTCCAGGCGAAGGGTTGGGACCGAGTGCTGGTCAATAATCGGAGTGATCCGGAGCATGGCGAACCTCACATTGGGGTTACCCGCCAAACACCAAAGCGAGCGGCGTGCCAAGAGTGAACGTCATTGGAAAGTGAGTCGCAAGCGTTTGCAAAATAATTACTTGTGACCGACTAGATGGGGACGCGAGGCGGAACGAGCCTGGGATGGGGAACTATCGGCCACGAACTATCGTGGCGAGCTACGAAGCGTCGTGGGGAGTGCGGCGAATTCCGAGCTTCTTTAGCCGGCTGCGCAAGGTGTTCGGGTGGAGGCCGAGGATCTTCGCAGCCCCTCGGGGCCCCTCCACGACCCAGTCCGTCTGCTGCAGGACGGTCAGGATGTGTTGCTTTTCAGTGGCCTCAAGTGTCGCGGGTTGGTCTGCAACCTCCGACCTGCTGGCCGGCGACTCGATGTTTGTGGGCAGCACATCCGCGCCGATCTCCAGCGTCGGGTCGGCGGCCAGAATGACGGCGCGTTCGAGAACGTTCTCCAGCTCGCGGACGTTTCCAGGCCAGGGGTACGTGAGAAGACGGCTCACGGTTTCCTTGCTAATTCCTTCGATTCGCTTTCCGATGCGCGCGGCGAACTTGTTGACCAGGAACATCGCCAGGGGCGGGATGTCCTCGTGGCGGTCACGCAGCGGGGGCAGGCGCAGCGGGAAGACACTGAGCCGATAGTAGAGATCCTCACGAAACGCCTTCTCGCGCACGGCCTTGAGCAGCTCGCGATTGGTGGCCGCCAGGACGCGCACATCCACCTTGATCGGGGCGCTACCCCCGACCCGGTCAAATTCGCGCTCCTGAAGGACGCGGAGTAGCTTGGCCTGCGCGTCAGCGGGCAGCTCGCCGATCTCGTCCAGGAAGATCGTGCCGCCGTGGGCCAGCTCAAAGCGGCCGACGCGCCGGACGATGGCCCCGGTGAAGGCGCCCTTTTCGTGCCCGAACAGCTCGCTTTCGACCAGGCCGGCGGGCAGGGCGGCGCAGTTGATCTTGATAAGCGGTTTGTCCTTCCGCTGGCTAGAGGAGTGGATCGCCCGGGCAATCAGCTCCTTGCCGGTGCCTGTCTCGCCGGTGATGAGGACCGTGGCGTCCGTAGCCGCGACACGGCGGACGTGGTCGAGCACGGCCGTCAAGGCCGGGCTCTGCCCGATGATCTCCTCGAAATTGTGGTCGGACTTGATTTCTTCCTGCAGATACAGATTTTGCTGCTGCAGGCCGGCCTTCTCCTGCTCGATAAGTACGCGGTCCGTGATGTCCACAATCATGGTGCGCGTGTACTTGCCGTTCGGCTCCGGTTTGGACCACCACTGGACCCAGACCGGGCGGCCATCGTCTTTGCGGCGCAGCTCCAGGACGACGCCGCTCGTATCCGTGCAACGGCCGATGGACTTGAAGGCTTCGCGGACACGGCGCTGCGCGTCGGGCGTGTCCGGTACGAGCGAGAAGCCGACCGTGCCGGCGACCTCCTCGGGTTTGAGGCCCAGAATCCGCAGCGCGGCACGGTTGGCGGCGATGAAGCGCGATTCCAGGTCTTCCTGGACGTAGCCGATCGGTGCCTCCTCGTAGAGGTCGCGGTATCGGTCTTGGCTCTCCTGGAGTTGGTGCTCGTACCGCAACCGTTCCAGCTCGGCCGCGGCTCGGGCGGCGAAGATGCGGAAGGTGAAGAGCCGGCGCGGCTCGGCGGACATCGGCCGTTCGTCGAACACGGCGAGGTGCCCCATGTGGGCGCCTTTGGCGTTGCGGAGCGGCATGCCCAGGTAACTTTCGATCCCCCATTCCACCAGCGGTTTGTCGGCCGGGAACCGTTCATGAACGCCGGTTGGGTAGTGGCACAGGTTGCCACGCACCACGTCTTGACAGGGGGTGCCGATTACGTCCCACTCGACGTTTTCAGTAATTCGGTCCCGGAACCAGAACGCCAGAGTGCGCGCCCGCGTGCCGCCGTCGAACTCGGCAACGAAGGCGTAGCGCGTTCCGACCGCGGTAGCCAGGTGGCGCACGAGAGCCTGAAAGAACTCTTGACCGGTGACGTGTGCCGTTCCCTCCATGAGCGCAGCAAGACCGGTTAGCTCATCGCTCGATAAGGCATCGAAAGTCGTCGGCTTGTCGCTCATCACGCGACATTGTAGCGAGATTGGCGGTCCGCGTAGCGCTCTTGCTTATGTCTAAGCGTCAACCACCACATCATCCCGGCATCGGGCCTGGCACGCGAGGATCACTCCGTTGGCCCGATCGATAGGTTCCAGGGCATCCTCGGCATCCATTGTCACCATGCCACTGACCAGTTTTGTCTTGCATTGGCCGCAGATTCCCGCGCGGCAATCGTAAGGCAAAGGGATACCTTGCTGTTCGGCAATTTCGAGAATCGTCTTGCCGCCAAGATCGGTAATGAGCCTTTCACTCCGGGCGAACCGGAGGCTGCCGGCTGCCTTGTCCGCCGCATGGTCAACAGCCCCGTTTCGTTGGTCGGAGGGTGCCGCGGCTTCGGTTGTTTTGGCCCGGCTCGGTGAGGCGAACGACTCAATCTTGATCTGTTCCTCGGGGACCCCGAGATCCCGGAGCATCGTGATGATTGGCTCGGTCATCTCCGTCGGGCCACAAAGATGAACTCGGCTTCCAATCAGGTCCGGCACGACTCCAGTGAGAAGTTCGGAAGTGACTCGGCCGCGATCTCCCCCCCCAGGTGGGAGATGGTTCTCGAGTAAGGGTCACCGTTACCTTGAAATTGGCAAATCGCTTCTGAAGGGTTTCAAGTTCCTCTCGAAAGATGATGTCTTTCTCCGCCTTGACCGAAAAAATCAGATAAATTGTTCCCGACCAAGCTAGATCGGTAAGGTAACGGATCTTTGACATCAACGGCGTAATACCGACGCCTCCTGCTATCAGGACGATCCGTTCGGCTTCGGCTCCCGTGAATGTAAACCGGCCTACCGGTGCGTAAATGTCCAGAACGGATCCCTCACGAAGCACGTCGTGCATGTAACGCGATACCAGACCGCGCTCCTCGCGTTTGATGGTCAGCTCGCAATAGCCGTTACGAGTCGGCGACGAGGCGATCGTATAAGAACGCTTGACCTTCTTGCCGTCAATCTCCGGCTTCACAATGAGATACTGCCCCGGTAGGTAATCAAAGGGCAACTTCGACCCCTTGGGCATCACCAGACGAATGGTCCGTACTTCAGGCGTCTCCTGGAATACCTTGGCCACTTGCAGCGACCCGGTCCATTGAACGGCCTTAGGGGCGCTCTGCGCGGGAACAGCGGCAGCAGTGCGGTACTTGTACGAATCGGACCGGAGTTGCACGTAATGGGCGATCAGACGATAGGCGAAAAGAATGGTAAAGATAGCCGCGAAGATGAGGGGAATAGTCGTGTCCGCTTTTACCAGCATGTAGTAATGCAACGCACCCGCGACGGCAGCAAGGTACGCCAATCGGTGCAGCAATTTCCACCGTTTGGGTCCAAGACGCTGGATCATTCGATTCGTGGAAGTGACCGCCAGCGGCAACATGATCAGCAGGCCCACGATCCCTACGAGCAGGTAACGGCGCATCCCGACTTCCGAAAGCGTGTCCGCGACATTCCCTGATCGGTCAAAGATGAAAAAGAGGCCAAAATGAATGAAGGCGTGAAAGAATGCGTAAAGGCCGAACACCCGACGGAATTGCCCGAGCCAGCTCCAACCGAATAGCCGGCTTAACGGCGTAACCGTTAAGGACAAAACGAGGAAAATCAGCGACAGTATCCCGGTGGTCCGGATCGCGAAATTGACCGGATTGGCCCCGAGATCACCCTGGACCGCGTCCCAGGCCAGCAGAATCGCCGGCACGGTGCAGTTCAGGATGACAACCCATTTCGTGAAGCGGCCCATCTTCATGGGGACACACCCAATTAGTAATTGACTCGCAAATCCATGCCGCTGTAGAGGTGGGCCACCTGGTCCGCATAGCCGTTGAATGCCAGCGTCGCTCGGCGGCCGGACTCCCCCAGGCGTTGTTCGGTGGCCTGGCTCCAGCGGGGATGGGGCACCGCGGGGTTTACATTGGCAAAGAAGCCATACTCACCCGGTGCCTGGCGATTCCAAGTAGTCGCGGGCTGCGTGGATACCAGCGTGATATTCACGATCGACTTGATTCCTTTGAAACCGTATTTCCAGGGTACGATCAGCCGAAGCGGAGCGCCGTTCTGGGGAGGTAGCATGCGACCATACAAGCCCACGGCCAGGATCGTGAGTGGATGCATCGCTTCATCCATTCGCAATCCTTCCACGTAAGGCCATTCAAGAACGGCATTCCTTTGACCCGGCATGCGTTCGGGGTCGAGCAGGGTCTGGAACGCCACATATTTCGCGCTGCCCATCGGTTCGACGAGGTCGAGCAGCTTCGAAAGGGGAATTCCAACCCAGGGAATTACCATCGACCACCCTTCGACACACCTCATCCGATAAATGCGTTCCTCCGGCCGAATGATTTTCAGTATTTCATCTATATCGAGCACGCGAGGCTTGTGGACCATGCCATCCACAGAGACTTGCCACGGCTTGGAAACAAAGTTTGTCGCCGCGGCCGAGACCCTTTCCTTGTCGGTCGTGAACTCGTAGAAGTTGTTGTAATTCACAGCTCGCTCGAGGGGTGTTTGCGGCTCATTCAAAGTGAAACCCTGGGCGAGATTCTCGGGGGAGGCAGGCGTGTAGCCGGTAATTTCTTCGGTCGTTATCGGCATCGATCCGGTCCGATTCAAACGCCGGTAAACCCATCCCGTAACGAAAACGCTGGCCGCGGCAGCACCGGCTTTCAAGAAGGAACGCCGATTCCAGTAGAGATGTTCAGGGGTAACTTCGCGTGATGGCGTGCGCTGAACAGCCATGATAGATCCTCGGGAATAAGTCCGTCTGAAGAGCTTGCCGGAGCCCGATGGCGGGCGACGAGCTGGAGCGGGTAAAGAGGTTCGCCTAGCCCTAGCGCTCGGCCAACAGCTCCTCAATCATTGCAGATACCTTCTTGTAGCCGTCATCCCCCAGCTCGCCTTCCCAGCGGTGACGAATGGCTCCGGTTTTGTCCACCAGATAGATGCAAGGCCAGTACTGGTTACCCCACGCCTTCCAGGTCGCTGAGTCGTTGTCAACAGCGACGGGAAAGGAAAGCTTGTTCTTACTCATCCGATCTTTGATCCGTTCCACATCCTTCTCGGCCTGGAACTCCGGCGTGTGCACACCGATCATGAGAAACCTCTTGTCGTCCTTGTACTTCTGTTCCCAGGCTCGATAGTGCACATAGTTGTGAATGCAGTTAATACATCCGTTCGTCCAAAAGTGGACGACGACCACTTTTCCTTTCTGATCGGCCAGCTTGAGCGGTTTCGAGTTTAACCAGTCCGTTACTCCGGTAAACTCTGGTGCGGGTACGTGAGTGTCCCCATCCGCGGTCGACGACGCGCCCGCGATCGGCCCAAAACGACCGTCCCGCCGCAGGACGGCCCAGGTGCCGGCACTCAGGCTGATCACCAGTACGGCCCCGACTAGAAGTTTCGTGTTCATCGCGTTCCTCGGAATAAAGGACCCTAAGCACGGCATAACAGTCGTAACCCCGCTCGACCCAGTAGTAAGGGGGTCGTTCGGATTGAAAGGGGAAGAGGTCGACGCGTTTGAGGCTCTTTTAGCCGTATTTCACGGGCAGGTAGAGGCGAAGCGGGGAAACCATGCCGCCCAGCGGCGACCTTCTTCCTGGATTATTACTTCTTGTCGCCGCCCATCTTGTCCCCATCCATCTTGTTACCGCCCATCTTGTCCCCACCCATTTTGTCGTCACCCATTTTCCCGGCGTTCGTTTTGTCACCGCCCATTTTGTCCTTGCCGTTCGACGTCGATGTGTCGCACCCCACAATGACCGTGCCCACACCCAACGCCACAACCGTCACCGCGACCGACCGCCAGATCTTGCGCACGATGAACTCCTTGGTTTGCCCAACGGTTAATAAACTGCCTCCGACCTTAAACATGCCGGGGGCTTACTCATCTTTGGATGATGGGCGAAACGGGAGGTTACAACCGATTTGCATTCAGCCAGATTCGGGGGGTTGTGACGGCCACGGCGAGCTATGCGCGAAGCTCCTCGCGTGTCCCCTTCAGGGTCGCTCCCCAGCATTCCAATTGGGAAATCCAAGCGTCAAGAAGTGCGAGACCGCATGCGAAGAATGGCCTCGATCAACTCTTCGGGCACTTCCGCGGGGAGTGGTGCATTTCCAGGGCCGGAAAACGCAGTTTTTTCAAGCTGAATGGTCTTCTGATAACTGTCAAGATATGCAACGCACGTGGGACAGTTGGCGAGATGCTGGGCAAACTGCGCACGCTCCACGGCAGGCAGGGTGCCGGACAGGTATTCGTGCAGAAACTCGGCGAACTCACGGCAGTTCATGCGTCACCCATGGGATGGTGCTGGACCGAGCCTCCAGCTTTTTTGATGCACCGAATCGGGTGAGGTTACACAGCGATACCCGTGCAACTCCAATTATGCCCCGATCACGGACCATTTCATTGCCTCGTTCCGGCAGGGCCGGCAGGCTTGGGCAGGGAAAAGCGTGGAAAAGGCGCCGGCATACCGGCACCACATGGTCTCGGCCGCTCCTGACGGAGGATCAAAGCCAAGGAGCTACTCTGTTTTCTACTTCGGCGGTTGGAATGCCATTCAGGCCAACATCGACGCCTGGGTGCGAAGCGCCCACCACCAGCAGCCGGGCATCGCGTTCACCACCAGCAAAGGCCACCTCGTGGCGCTCGACGGTTTTGCCCCTGACCAGGACCAACGCGACCGGCCGAGCACGCAAGTATGGTCGGCTTGGGGCGGGGACCAGAAAACAAGGTACCAAGCAAAGAACTACGACAAGCTGAAACCCCTGCTCCAGAATGAGCTCCTGGAATATTACGCAGGGACAGCCTGTACGACGAAGTTGGCGCTTCATTTCTCCTTGGTCAATACCAACGCCACGGACAGTGTGGTGCAATCCATCGCCACCGGCTACGACAAATGTGAGGCGAACCTGGCGTGGCTGCCGGAGTTTGCCAGGTAATTCAATAGGGCGTAAGGCAAGACAACTAAAGGCAGTGTGTCGGGCCGACGCTCGCAACCGCCATTGGCTTGCCTGCGCTTGTCGATGGGACTGCCGCGCGCATGACGCGATCCGTCCGAGCACCGAACGCGGGGAGCCCCGGCCGTGTTGGGCAGGGGGGTCGGCTCCTTGCCCAGGTAGTCGCTACGAAGTGAACGCTGTCCCATCTGGTTCAACAAAAACTGTACGAACGGCCCTCTCTCCGGGCATGATAAGATAGCCGCCTCGCGCCCCCGGAGATTCAAATCATGGCCCGCGCTTCCGTCCGCCTCCTCCGTCATCTGCACCGGCTCGCGGCCACCCCGGGGGGGCCGGAGCCGAGCGACCGGCAGTTGCTCCGGCATTATGCCGGCTCCCGCGATGAAGCGGCTTTCGAGGTGTTGGTACGGCGACACGCCGCCCTGGTCTGGGGCGTGTGCCGGCGGCTGCTGGCTGAGGAGCATGATGCCGAGGACGCCTTTCAGGCCGCCTTCCTGGTGCTGCACCACAGGGCGGGGTCGGTCCGCTTCCAAGAATCGATAGCGGGTTGGCTGCACGCCGTTGCCTGCCGCGTGGCGCGCAAAGCGCGGGTCGCGGCGGTCCGCCGGCGCTTGCACGAGAGCCGGGCGGAAGCTCGGCCTGTCAGCGACCCGTTCGCGGCCGTCGAGTGGCGGGACCTGCGGCACGTGCTGGACGAAGAATTGGACCGGCTGCCGGTGAAGTACCGGGCGCCGGTGGCGCTCTGTCTCCTCGAAGGGCTGACCCACGCCGAGGCGGCACGCCGGCTGGGCTGGCCCGAAGGGACGGTCAGCGGCCGGCTGGCGCGAGCGCGGGAGATGCTGCGCACGCGCCTGGCCGGCCGGGGCGTGGTGCTGTCCGTGGGTGCCCTGACGGCGGCGCTGGCCACGCCGGCGGCGGCACCCGCTGCCATGGTTGCAGCGGCACAGCGGCTAGCCGCGGTTTGCGCCCTCGGCGAAGCGACGGCCGGCAGTTCCGCGACCGCCTTGGCGCACGGCGTTCTCCGGACCATGTACGTCGCCCGGCTTACGGCGGTGACGACCCTGGCACTCGTCGTGCTCACTGCGGGAGCGCTGGCCTATGGCTTGTCAGCGAGCGGCTCTCCCCCGGCATCAACGTCGGCGCCGCACACCGGACCGGAATCGGCAAACCGGCAACCGCAAGCCGACCTCTTCGGAGACCCCTTACCGCCGGGGGCCCTGGCTCGCATGGGAACCATTCGACTGCGCGAGGCGTACCCGCAGATAGCATTCACGCCGGAGGGCAAGACCTTGTTTTCCGTGGCCGGTCCGCTCCTTGGCACCTGGGACCTGAGCACGGGCAAGTACTTGCGCGAGAAGCAACTCGAGGGGCCCCAAGACCTGCACCTGGTCGACCTCGCCTTTGCCCCCGACGGCAAGTCCCTGATCGGGTGTGAAGCGTACAACCACGACACGCTGCTCGTCTACGAGGTGCCGACGGGCAAACGGCTCGGCAGCATTGCGGTGGGCGCCAATGTCCAGGTGAACAAAGCCGCCCTGGCGCCAGGGGGTAAGACCGTGGCCGCGGCTCTCAACGACATGGAGAAGGGCAAGCGCGTAGTCCGTCTCTGGGACCTTGACACGGGGAAAGAGCGGCAGCTCCTCGAACATGATGCATTCGACGCCTGTCTCGCCTTCTCGCCCGACGGCAAGCTTTTGGGCGCGGGCGGGCGGGATCAGGCTCTCCGTGTTTGGGAGGTGGCCACGGGCAAGCTGCTCCACGTCCTGCGCGTGGAGGCCTGTAGCCTCGCCTTTTCTCCCGACGGCCAAATGGTGGCTTCCGGCGGCCTCGGCGGTGGCGGAACACTGAAACTCTGGGACGTGGCCACGGGAAAAGAGCAGGCTTCACTCCAGGGAATAGCCGTCAACGCCATCCAGGCCCTGGCCTTTTCGCCCGATAACAAAGTGATCGCCGCGGGAGGCCCGCAGGGCCTGGGCCTCTGGGATGTGGCGGCGCGGAAGGAACTCTACCGTAAAGGGCACAAGGATCGTTGGGCCGATAACCAGGATGGGCTAGTGTGGCTCGCCGATCAACAGGTTAACGAGCTGACGTTCGCGCCGGATGGCAAGACCCTGGCCGCCTGCGGGGGGAGCACCATCCGGCTCTGGGACGTGGCCGGCGGCAAGGAGCTGCTGAACCGCCCCGGTCACGGCGCCGAGGTGAACGCCATCACTGTCTCCCGCGACGGCCGCATCGTGGCCTCCACCTCGTGGAGTGACGGCACGCTCTGCCTCTGGGACAGCTCCACGAGCCGGCTGCTTCAGCAACCGCCAGGACGCGACCTGGCCGGCGTGGCGCCATCCCTGTCCGCGGACGGCCTGCTGGTAGCGTCCGGGCGTTACGACGTGGTGTACCTGTGGGAGACGGCCACCGGCAAGGAGCGGCACCGCTTCTCCATCAAAGAATTCCAGCCGGATGGCATCGCGATAATCGTACAGGCCGTCCGCCTCTCTCCAGACGGCAAACGGCTGGTGGCCCTCATGCAAGACGGTAATAGTCAAACTCACATGAGTGTCTGGGACTCGGCCAGCGGCAAGCTCCTGAAGCACCGGGCTTTCAAAGCAACGGGGGATCCGTCCTTGACCCCTGACGCTAGCGGTGTGACGGTTCGCGTCCAGGGTGAGCTGGCCATCGAGGAGGCCGCCACCGGCAAGCAACTCGTCACCTTCCCGGGCGTTGTGGACCTGCATCCCATTGCCTTTTCTCCCGATGGCAGGCTGGTGGCCGTGGTGCGCCGCGCGCCCGTGATGCCCCCGGCGCTCCCCGGGGCAAGAGGCGAGGTGGAGGCCGTCAGTCTGGCGGACGTGGCGACAGGAAGAGAGGTCCTGCACCTCGAGACGGGGCAGGTCGATTTCCTCGCCTTTTCGCCGGACGGGCGCGTGCTGGCGACGGCTGATCCCTCGATTGTCCGCTTGTGGGAGGTCGCCACAGGCAAGGAGATCTTCGCCCAGAAGTCCCATGAAACCCTCACGCGAGCGCCGGCGCAGAGCGGGGTAACCTCCGTCGCCCTCCTGCCCGGCGGCCGCGGCCTGCTCACCGGCCTAAGCGACGGCACGATCCTGGTGTGGAACATCACCCCGGACCGCCCCGCCGGGAACGATCTCGAACGCCTACGAGCCGACCTGGGGAGTGGGGACGCCCGCGCGGCGTACCGTGCCGTCCATACCCTCGCTGCATCGCCCGCTCAGACCATCGCGTATTTCAAGGAGCATCTCCGACCCGCCCCGGAACGGATGGACCCGAAGCGGGTGGCGCAGCTGATCGCCGACCTCGACAGCGACGAGTTCAAGGTCCGCGAAAAGGCGACGACCGAGCTGGCGAAGCTAGACGAATCGGCCGTGCCGGCGCTGCACCGGGCGCTGGCCAGCCAGCCATCAGCCGAGGTGCGCCAGCGTCTGGAACGACTGCTGGCGCGCTATCGCGTGCCCAGCAGTGAGGCGCTGCGGGCGTTGCGGACCGTCTGGGTGCTGGAACGCATCGGCACGGTCGAGGCGCGGCAGTTGTTGCAGAAGCTGGCGTCGGGGGCGATGGCCCCCCAGACAAGCGCCGCCCAGGAAGCGTTGGAGCGGCTCGAGCATGGCTCGTGAAGATGCGCCGGACCCTGGCCCGCCCCAGAGAATGAAGACGTTCCCGGAAGAACCTATGCGACATTGCGCGCGTCGTCCGCCCCACCTCCGCGCGAATCGCGCTTCCGCCAATCTGCTTCGGACACATCGACAAGCGCAGACAAACGATGTTCGTTGGTTGCTCCGGTCGGACACACGAATGGCGCTAGCTTAAGCGGCAACGAGGTTGGCGACGGGCTCTGAGGCAGACAGAGAGGTCCCCTACCACCTGTTCCTGCAAGGGTGTCAGAAGCGCGTCATTGACAACAGCATGTCCTTAAATCCTCAAGAGGCGTGGTGCGGCCCACGCGTTCCCTTGTGGTGGTCTTCCGACGCCTCTAAATGGGGTGGAAGGCGCGGAGCCACACAGGCCAGCGTGTTTTAGGCGCCGCGTGCTCAACAGTTCCACAGAGTATCTCCCAGCCGCCTTACGTGACGCAATCCGTTAGTACCATTTCGCCCGGTTCCGCGCCAGTCTGCACGACGACTTTCAGTCAGTGGCTTTCCTCGCCACGGACGGTGCCCGGACGCAAGTTGCCGCTGGCATGGTAGATGGCCTTGCCCCAACTGCCGCCGCGCTGAAAGTTGCTGGGCTTATATGGCCGGTAGGCAGGGTTGGTGACGTCGGTCAGATGGCCCAGACAGAGTCGACCGTCCAAGTCGCTCCAATGGACCGACCAGGTGGCTGCCAGCTCGTCCCCCGCTGCAGGCGGCGCCTGGTCGGCGTGCAGCAGTGACCACGGGATGGCGTATTCCAGCGTGTAGCCCTGCCCGTCGGCGTCAGCCTGAAAGGCGCCCTCCCAGCCGGGCGGATCAAGCACGCTGCCATGGAAGTCCATCCCGTAATCCAGTTTTAGCCGCGCCCGTTGGGTCGGCCGATGATACCAGAGGATCAGATGGATTATGTTGTCGCTGACATCCTGAGGTCGGAAGCCTTTCCCCGGTTCGTGCAGACCGGGGGATTGCCCCTCCATGGGCCAACCCAGTGCTTTGCTGGTGGAGAGTCGCACCACGACGCTGCCCCCGCGCCAACTGTTGCTGGGATCAGCCAGCGGATCGACAGCATTGCGGAGCGGCGCCGGATCGCCGACGTGGGCGCCGATGTACAGCCGGCGGGCATCATACATCATCATGCCCTTCACGTAGTAGTTCGTGTCGTAAGGCTCGCGGCAGGCACTCTCAAAGGCGCCGCTCTGATCCCATTCGGACAGATCGCCGTCAATACTCACGCCCGCAGGCGCGGGCACGACGTGGACGGTATCGAAGCGAGGCTGGTTGTATAAGATCCCTGCTCCATGCTGGCGCGCGTAACGGGCAGGAAACGCCCGCAGGAACTGCTCCGGGCCGCAGTCCAGCTGCTTCGGCTGCGTGCCAGGACGGGATCCCATCCGCCACGCCTGCCCAGCGACGAGCCGCTTCTGGTCCATCTGTCCGTCTGATTGTTTGAAATCGGCGAGGACGGCCCCCTCGAACACATAGACGTCGGTATCACCCGACGGGCCGACGCCGACTCCGAATTCCGTGCCCAGGTCGGTCAGCTGGGCCTGCGGCGTATCGATGATGAAATCATCTGAGGTTTTTGACGCACGGGCTACCGCGCGCCCCGAACCGAGGAACATTTGGCGCGGACCCACAAGTTTCAGGCTGGCCGGTCCTTCAACGACCACCTCCACGCCATTCCGGAACCGAATTCGCGTCACCCCTTGCATCAACTCGAGCGGTCCTGCCGGCAACGGCTCGCCGGGTTGCAGGGCGCGGCCCTCCGGGCCCCAGAACGCTCCGACCGATTCGACCAGCGTGGCGACGGTATCCGTTGCGGGGAGAGGCAGCTGGGGGGACTTGCCCCGCCAGAAGACGAGGGGGGTGACGATGAGTAGCACCACCGCCGCGGCGAGGCCCAGCCACCACCCTGGAGCGCGGGCGACACTCGGAGGGTAGTGGTGTGAGCCCGACGGCTGGAGGGGTAGCGCCGGCCGCCCGCGCATTTCCACGTGTAGCTGAGCGTGCAGGTCGAGGTAGTTCAAGTAAAACCGCCGGGCCGCTTCGTTTTCCCATAGCAGGGCTTCCAGGCGGTCGCGGCCGGCGGGTGTAAGGGTGCCGGAGCAGAGGGCATCAACCAACTCCCCCCACTCGGCAGGTATCCCGGTCGGTGGCTGATCCATGTTAGTCATTTCGCTTCTTCACGAAGCGTTCGGGTGATACAATCGTGCAACGCCGCCCGAATGTGGCGCAGCGCCTTGTAAACCACGTTGGCCGACTTTCCGGCCCGGCCCGCCACCCCATTGATCGTCGCCCCGCGAGCGTAGCAGCGCTCGATAAGGGTACGGTCGCGCTTCGGGAGTTTGGCCAGGCAGCCGGTCAGCACCCGGCGTCTCGCTTCGAGGACACCTTCATCTTCCAGATGGGCGCGGGCGAGCTGAGCCAGCAGTTCAATGCTCAACGAAACTGCACCGCTCCGCTTTTTCGGCAAGTAATTGCGCACGTGGTTGTGCGCAATCCCACAAGCCCAGCGGACGAAGTCTCGGGAGGAATCGAAGCGATCCCGATTTTTCCAGGCTGTGATTAGCGTCTCCTGGAGCAGGTCTTCCGCGTCGCTAGAGTTGCAGACCTGTGTCATAATGAAGCGGAAGACACGATCCTGCGCCGAGACGATGCGCTGGGCGAAATCCTTATCCCGATCCTCGTTTCGGGTCACCGGGCCTGCGGCGCAGCCGAGGGATACGTCATGGTCTCTTGACTGTGAATTGTGTTCGGGACCATCGATTGGCCGAGGCAGCTGGTACATGACGTATCCGCAACTTTCACATCTTAGGCGCAACCTTTTTTCACCAATATAGTAACGTCAACTGATCCGAAACGGCCCCGGGACTATTTTCGCATGCAGAATGGCCGCGCACGGTCTCGCTGCATTCGGCGCCGAGCAATCGGCCCTGCCATCGGCAATTGGAACAAGGAACTTCGACCACAGGCTATCGAGGGTTCGGCGACGAAACTATTCGCGCCGAAAGCGCCGTGTGTAGCCCTGCTGAGAAAGTCCAGTGGACCGATGGAGCAGGGGTGAACAAGGTAGGGAACGCTTCCGGAATGTTTGCCGAGCCGAGTTGGGCGAATGTTGGGGCCTTAAGCCCTAATTGGATAGCAGTGGCGCTCCAAAGCCGGGCCGCTGGCCGCTTTCCGAGTGGCCGAAACTGTCCGGCATCGCAGAGAAACGCCCATGGACCGAGGAGTGGAAGAGGGCCCATGGACCCGAGGAGTGGAGAGGTTTTTTCCTCCTTAGGTGGCCAATTTGGAATGACGACGACAATACAGCCATAGACGGGCGACGTCAAGTTTTTTTCGAACACGCGCGACCCGCGCCCTCTCCTGGCCAGGAAACCGAGGTTGCAACACGGCCACGGGGAGAAGATAGCGCGTACCAAACGACGTCCTTTCCCGCCCCGATCTACGCGTACCTTTTGCGGAAGATTTCGACCTGAGCTTACCTGCCACGGACACCGCAGGGAGGATAGCCATCTGAGAAAGACCGGCTTATGGCTATTGGGCACGTGCAGCGGCGGACGTAGTCGTTGTTTGCACCTTAGAAGGTCTTCTCTCTCTAATTCGCCCCAGAGGACTCATTAATGCCGTTTAATTCTCTAGGGAAGCGCTTGCGCTTGCGGGGGTTGGCGTTCACGCTTATTGAGTTGCTGGTGGTGATCGCCATCATCGGCATCCTGATTGCGCTTTTGCTCCCGGCCGTTCAGAAAATCCGCGCAGCCGCTGCACGCATGCAGTGCACGAACAACATCAAGCAGACTAGCCTCGCTACCATTAACTGCGCGGACACCTACGGTAAATTACCCCCGGGTTTCGATTGGTTTCCAGGGGCGAACCCGGTGGCCTACGGGGGGCAGGGCGGCTCGATTTTCTTCGCCTTGCCTTTCTTCGAGCAAGAAGCCGTCTACCAGCTCTCCCTGATGACCCCCGGCCAGACGAACCAGGATTGGACGAATTCGGGCGTTTACAACGGTCAGTGGGCTACGGTAAATGGTCAGGGAGTGCCCGCATACATGCCGCACTGGAGCTACCAGATATGGAACGGCAACTATAGCTGTCCCAAGACTTTGGTCTGTCCTTCGGACCCCACTTTCAACGTGGACGGTAAGGGCCGCATCAGCGGCAGTTACGGGAACAATGGTCTCATTTTCCGGAATCAAAGCGCCGGACTGGCGACATACCCGGCAAGCATTCCCGACGGCACGTCCAACACCATCATGTATTTTGAGCTCTACGCGTTTTGCGGCGGAGACAGCCAGGACGGAACCGGGCATACGTGGTTTGGTGGAAATAACACGTTCTTCGCTCCGGGCGATTTCGGGACCGCCCACCCCGCTTATGGCCCGGCCTATAGCTATTTCCAGGTCCAACCGACCCCCGCGCAGTGCGACGATGCGTTGCCTGCTTCGGGTCACACGGGCGGCATTAACGTGGGTCTGGCTGATGGCAGCGTCAGGTTCGTCGGCCAGGGGACAAGTCCGATAACCTGGTGGGACGCAATCACACCGGCCGGCGGCGAGGTACTTGGTTCGGATTGGTAAGCCGCCGCAGGAACCTGCTGTCCTGTAATGCCTCGTTCCTCGGGCCGCGACCGTCAGGCGGTGGTGCTCCTTACCGCTTCCTGAAGGTTGCGGCTCGGATGAATTTGTTCGCGAATGCCAGTGAATCTCCTCCCTGCCGTCTCGTTCGGCCCCTTGGTTTGCCGCCCCTGCCCTCGAACGCGAGTCGGAATTAAAGACTACCATGACAGAGAATTACTATGAACCGTGACGATCGTGCTAGCCCTTTGCAAGAAGCCAAACGGTTGGTGCATGGCCTTCTCGTGTTGTTCCTTGGTCTGGCAGCCGCGGGATGTGGCTCTTCAACCGGAGAAGTCACAGGCAAGGTGCTTCTTAAAGGCAAGCCGCTGGCCGGGGGAGCCGTGTCGTTTTTCCCGGCGTCGGGAAAAGGCTCCAACACGAGCCGCATCAAGGAAGACGGGACCTACACCGTGATCAAAGTACCCGTGGGTGCGGTGAAAATTGTAGTAGCTCCCCCCGCAGCAGGGAAGCTCGATCCCAAGATCAAAATGTTGGTCGATGCCGTAAAATCAGGAAAGACCAAGATGTCCCAGGAAGAGATCGATAAGATGCCGCAAGAATTCCGAGACGCCCTTGATGGCGAAGGTCCGTCGTCATCGGGTCACTCGGGGAAGATTCCCAAGCAATACACCGATCCCGAGAAAACCGTGCTGGAGTATACCGTGACCTCCGGTAGTCAAACCCACGACATTGAGCTAAAGTAACCGAACATGGTGTCCCGGTACCGGCCCGGCCGCGACGACGGGACGCGACGGCGGGTCAGACTATGCTTGACGTAACGGCGACGGGCCCCGTGGTTGCAAGCGCCGCAGCGGCCGCAGAGTCTCCGTCTCCCCCCGATTGGCCCCCGCCAAACGCGTCGCGGCCGGAACTGAGCCGCAGCATGCGTCGGCTGCTACCGTTTCTTCTTCTGCCCTACCGATGGCTTCGGCACCCGCGCCGGCTCCTGGCCATTTTCTTGCTGCTCCTGCTAATCTCGTGCGCGGCCTTGTTGGGCATGCGCCTCTGGGCGCTGCACGAACTCCAGGTCGGCCGTGCCTTGCTGGAACGCTATCATCAGGACGAGGCCCGGCCACACCTGGAAGCGTGCCGGCGGCTCTGGCCCGACAACGCCGAGGCGTTGCTCCTGCTTGCACGGGCGGCCCGCCGGGCCAGCGTCCTGGACATGGCTGACCAGTACCTAGAGGAATACCAACGGCGTCACGGACCGACGGAGGAGTTGGCCCTGGAGCAGATTCTCCAGGCTGCCGCCAAGGGGGAGGTGGACCGAGTTGGCAAGTACTGTAAAGACCTGGTACGGCAGGACAGTCCAGCCGCACCGTTGGCGCTGGAAGCAATGATCCAGGGGTACTTCCAGACGTACCGGCTGGGCGAAGGGCACGGCGCGCTCCAGGTGTGGTTGGAGCGGGATCCGGACAACACCCAGGCCCTGGTCTTTGAGGCCGGCCTAAAGGCCATGCTGCTGCATTTCGAAGAGGCATCGGAAATCTACAAACGAATCCTGCGGCTGGACCCGGAACACTACACTGCCCGCCTTCGGCTGGCCACGCTGCTGATGGAGAAGCTGAAGCACGCGGAGGCCATCCCCCATCTGGAACACCTGAGGCAGCGGTACCCGGACAACCCCATGGTCGCCGTGCTCCTGGCCAAGTGTCGCTTCCAACTTGGGCGGCAGGCTGACGCCGAAAAGTTGTTGGAAGAAATCCTGGCCCGACAACCGCAGTTCGCGCCCGCCCTGGCCGAGCGCGGGAGACTGGCGCTGGCCCGGGGGGAGATGGACCTGGCGGAGGGCTGCTATCGGGAAGCGCTGGCCCAGGAGCCGTCCAATTTCCACATGCTGTATCAACTGTCACAATGCCTGTCCCAGAGCGGCAGGACGGCCGACGCGGACATCATATTCCGCCGGTTGGATAAGCTGAGTCTCAATGGCAAACGGCTGGAAAAGATCACCACCGAAGAGATGCAGCAGCGGCCGCACGACCCGGCCTTGCAACACGAACTGGCCTTGCTCATGATGGATCAAGGGCAGCCGGAAGAGGCCGTAAAATGGCTGGAGCGCGCCCTGAAAGAGGACCCCTCCTACCCGCCCGCACACCAGGCGCTGGCCGACTTCTACCAGCAGGGCGGCGACCCCGAGCGCGCGGCCTACCACCGCCAGTTCCTGGCGACGTCGCTGCCCACGCGGCCTGTCACCAAGCCGTGATGAATGCCATTCGCCCGTCTGACTCTCGCCGCCCGCCAGGAGTTTTTGCCACCATGATGCCAGGCCCGTCACTCCAAGTGGGCGTAGAAGGCGCTTCCGCCGCCGCTCCTTCCGCGCTCGCGTCGGCGATGCCCCAACCCGCTGCCCTGACGCGCGAGGCGACTCCTTCGACACAGAATGACATGGCCGCTCCCGCCCCGGGCCGTTCCAGAGGCAGTCGGTTTGACGGCGCGGCAGTCCTGTTGTTTGCATTCCTGATTGCCTCTTTTGCCGCGACCAACAGCGATCTCTGGTTGCATCTGGCCAGCGGGCGTCTGCTGGCTCAAGGGGCTTACCGATTCGGTGTTGACCCATTCGCCTACACCACGCAAGGCGTTTATTGGGCGAACCACGCCTGGCTCTCTGACCTCGCCCTCTACCTCGTGTACCGTGCGCTGGGAGGTGCCGCGTTGGTCGTGCTGAAAGCGGCGCTGGTCACGGGCCTGGCTTGGTTGATGCTGCGTTTCCGCCTCGAAGGGGGTCCCGGGTGGATGCCGGCGGCGTGTACCGCCCTCGCTCTGCTGGCCATGAGCCCGTGGTTGCTGCTCCAGC
>Ga0206872_10158_pt1 | contig 19920 bp, 12 predicted proteins | sample Alteio_BWOrgCont_34_FD_152906 | JGI IMG/M metagenome (GOLD analysis project Ga0206872, IMG submission 152906) | Enriched cells from forest soil in Barre Woods Harvard Forest LTER site, Petersham, Massachusetts, United States -... | ecosystem: Environmental > Terrestrial > Soil > Temperate forest >... | reverse complement strand
CGACCCCGATAACGAACTGGGTCACTATCGGCTCGGTCAGCTCTTGATGGAAGACAAGCAAAACGCCGAGGCAATCAATTCGTTTCGCCGAACCCTTGAGCTAAGCCCGCAATTCTCCAAGGTATACCACCTGCTTGCGTTATGCTTGCTGAACGACAATCACCGTGAGGAAGCGCTGGAGGTGCTCCGCAAGGGCTATGCCGTGGCCGACGAGCGTGGCGACAACATGCCGCGGGACGAAATGGCCCGCATGCTGGTCGAGCTGGGCGAGCCGGCTCCCGTGTCAAAGCGATCGTCCGCCCCGGCGGCAGGCCCAGTAGGAGTGGGGACGGGTTTCCACTGCACGCGGCCAACGTGCATGATGGGGGCACGAGCCCGGCAGCTGCCCGCGCCGCCAATGAAGGATGCCGTCGGCCAGCGGGTTTATGAGACGATTTGCGCCGACTGCTGGACCGATTGGCTCAAGAATTACAGCATCAAGGTTATCAACGAGCTCCGCCTCGACCTTAGCACCGAACGCGGCCAGGAAGAATACGATCGTTACATGCGTGAGTTCCTCGGCTTTGAAGACCAGGCGACTACTGCCCTACCCCAGGCGTGAACGCCATGGATGATCTCGAATACCTCGTGAGTTATGGTCGGCTGGGAGACTTCGGTCGCTTTCGCTCGGCCAAGCCATTGGCGTGCCGGCGCGGCGACCGCGCCGTGGTGCGGACACACCGTGGTATGGAAGTTGGCGAAGTACTGCGCGAGGCCACGCCGCACCACGCGGCGTTTTTGCCCAATACGTCAGTCGGCCAGCTGGTCCGCTTGCTCACCGCTGCCGACGAGCAAGACTTCAGGCGTTCCCGCGAGCGTGGCCAGGCGCTTTTCGTCCGCGCAGCGGCTGCGGGCCGAGAGTTGGAACTGACGCTGGAGGTGATCGACGCGGAAGTGCTTTTCGACGGTGAGCACGGTGTCGTGCACCTGCTGCGCTGGCAGGAGTGTGAAGTCCGTCCGTTTGTCAGCGCCCTTTCGCGCGAGTTTGACCTGCATATCGCACTGGCGGACCTGGCTGGAAAGCCGGCAGTTGAAGAAGAGGCGGCCGGCTGTGGCAAAGAGGGCTGTGGCGGCGGCAACTGTTCGAGTTGCGGCAGCGGTGGTGGTTGCAGCACCTGCGGCACGGAGAAGCCGGAAGCGGCGCAGGAGTATTTCTCTGGATTGCGTGAGAAAATGGAGGAGCGGCGAGTCACGCTTCTTTGATGCCGAAAAATCACTAATCTCACTCTGGAAACACCTCGGCCGCATTGGGAAAGGAACGCCCATGTCCCCCTTGTTCAAGCGGCTTGCATCCTGGCTCTTAGCACTTTTCGTTCTCGGCTCGGTGGCGCTTGCCGCACCCTCCTCCGTCCAGCGTCCGATTCCCACCAGCATCCCGTTCAGCGACCCTGACGATGAAGCATTGCCCGAGGGCGCCGTAGCGCGGTTAGGCAGTCTACGGTTTTATCATGGAGCGCAGATGGGATCTGTCGCTATATCTCCCGACGGCACCTTGATCGCCTCTGGCGGGGCATGGGGCATTCCCAAGCAGATTGGGCCGCAAAGCTGGACTACTGCACCCGACAGGCGAATTTGTCTTTGGGATACTGCCAGTGGAAAACTGGTCCGCGAAATCACCGCACCCAACGGCGGGGTCAACGGTCTTGCCTATTCACCCGATGGTAATGCGCTTGCGGCCGGTTGTTGGGACCGGCTTTGCTTCTTCGATGTCGCAACTGGAGCAAAGGGGGCGGTTGTCAAATGCGATGAAGGAAGCATTACCGGATTGCAGTACGTCGACGGCGGCAAAAAGGTCGCAGCATTCCATTGGTGTTCGGTAGGCCTCTTCAATCCCGGCACTGGTGAACGATTAAAGGGCTGGAAGGCGTGGCAAGGCGACCAGCCGAAGTTGCCGAACGGCAGCACGGCGGAAGATTGCAAAGCTTCGGCCGTTTCGCCGGATGGCAACAAGGTCGCCTTCCTCTACTCCTGCTATGAGCCCGACCCTACTGGCATGTCGGTTCGACTGCAACGGGAGCACGATTTGCTACGGATTTTTGATGCCGCCGGTAAGCAAGTTTTGGAATTAGATAGCGTAGCAGCCTACAGCCAGTGCGTAGCTTTTTCAGCTGACGGACGACAACTCTTGACTGTGGCGGACCGCGTCGAGGTTTGGGACGCAACGAAAGGGACGAAAGTTCGAGAGATGAGCGGCGAGTTCGCACCGAGCAATGCGTCCCTGACTTATTCTCCCAACGGCAAAACCTTCGTGATTGCGAATACTTACAACTACAGTTTCAGTGTGTGGGACGCGGCCAAGTGCGAACAATTGTACCAAAGGGCACCGGTGCGAAGCACACACAGTATGGCCACCCATGGAAACTGTCCCCCACCTGTTTTTTCGTCAAACGGCCAACGACTGGTAGGAGCATGCGAGGGCCGGGTTCGCATCTGGGATGCGGCGACCGGCAGCGAAATGCACCGCTTTCCGGGCCATCAGGCCACCGTTGGTTCCCTGCAGTTTTCGGCAGATGGCAGCACATTGAATACACTTGCAGGAGCCAGCGTTTGCCGCTGGAATACCTCGGACTGGAAAGAGTTGACTCAGGTCGATGTCAATGGACCAGACGCGAGTTTGGCACCCATAGTGATGAGTGTGGCCCCCGATGGCAAGTCATTTGCTTGCCGAGACAAGCAAGGAAATGCCGAACTGCGAAACTCGGCCACCCGACAAAGAATCATGAAGCTCGACCTGGAAGGCAACCTTGCTCGCACCGCATTATTTTCAAGCGATGGCAGACGGCTATTGGTGTTGGCACAGGTAGAGCCCGACAATTACAACCTGACTGATGGCCGAGTCTTCGACGTCCAGTCCGGTACATGCGTTGGCCGGTTCACTGCCACGAAATGGCCTCGGACAATTCGTTTGTCGCCGGATGGTTCAACCGTAGTCTGGGTGGACGAAGACAACGGAAGGTTGAATGTCGCGGACGTTTTGACGGGCAAAGTCGTCCATCGTCTGGGGAAGGAAGAGCAGAATCGGAATTCATATTTTACACGAATCGTTATCTCGCCGGACGGCGGTTTGGTGGCTTGGTCTCCCGGCTACTCAAACGATCCGGCGCCTACCAGTCCGGTGCGCGTTTTTGACTTGAAGACGGGCAAGCAGATCAGCTGCTGGTCCATCAACCGGCCCGAAAAAGGTGACGCATTGATCGAAGGCATGGCATTCTCACCGGACAGCCACTATTTGGCCACCGTTCAGTCCGACGAGACCGCTGTGCTGGTGTGGGAAGTGCGGACCGGATTGGAGCGTCGACGGTTATTAGGTCACAAACATTGGCCCTATTCCGTCGCATTCTCCCCAGATGGCCGATTGCTCGCGTCTGGCAGCCAGGACGCCAACGTCCTGGTTTGGACCCTTAGCGGCCCGAATTCGGCCGAGACGAAAAAAGCACCACAATCCGCCAACGAACTGACTGCAGCCTGGCACCGGCTTGCGGACGCAGACGGCTTACAGGTGGACAAATCAGTGTGGTACTTAGTGCGGTACCCAGAGCAAAGCGTCACGTTTCTGCGCGAACGGTTGCAGCCCGTGCCTACGGCTAAGTCGGCCCAGGTGGCAAGTCTCATTGCCGATCTCGACAGCGACGACTTTGCACAGCGCGACAGTGCAGCCGCGGAGTTGGAAGCGTGTGAAGGTTTGGTTGCACCAGCAATCAAAGCGGCTCTGCGTGGGCAACCCTCATTAGAGGCAAGGGAACGCCTTGAGACCGTGTTAGCGGCTTTGCCCACCGAGGACAAGATTCCGACTGGCCAGGGACTGCGACGAATGCGGGCCATCGAAATCCTTGAGCGCATCGGCACTCTCGCCGCATGCAAATTGCTAAAGGAACTGGGCGAGGGAGCTGCTCAAGCGCGTACCACAATCGAGGCCAAGGCAGCTTATCGACGCGCAACCGCTCGGCGTCATCCAATCAGCGAAACGCAAGGAGCAGCGGAACGCTAAATCTCAAGGGAGGAATAGGAATTGTCTTTAGCCGCTAAAGTTCGGACCAAATCAACAAAACGAGCGGTGTGATGGCACACCGCTCGGTCACAATAGGATAGTACCGCAAGGCCACTCGCTTTTAATGCTTGCCAGACGGGCCGGGTACTTCGACCTGAAGCTTCGGGTCTACGACCGAATCCTTGAGTTGCGTGGCCGGGTTGAATGGCGGCGCGGGGGCGGCCGGGGTGGAGGACTTGATTTCCTTGGACTTCTCGTCGATGAAGGTTTCGATCTTCTTTTCAGTCTGCTTGACGTCCTCGCTAACCTTTTTGGAGTCGATATCGATGCTGATGTTGCGGTTTCCGTCGGCGCCGGCAGTGGTGCGGAACTGGAACCAGTTCTCGTACCAGCCGACCACCACGAGCGTTACGACCAAAGCGCCCACAAAGGCGAGAATGTTGCGCATGGATATGGCCTCTTGGGGTTAGGTGATCCGGGGAATGGCCGGCGCTTTCCACGCGCGGGCCGCAACGTTCTTAGCACTTCTCCAGGAGAGGGTCCAGATCGTTTTGACAATCAAAATCGGCCTCAAATGCGGCGAACAACCTCGAATGCCAAGCGCTGCCACAGGGGACAGCAGCCAAACCGGTCTTGACAGTACCCCGCCTTCTCAGCGTATGCTGCTAGGGGTGATAAGAAGGTCAGTTTAGGCCAATTGTGTCCGACCCCTAAACGGAAGGCGACGTGGCCGTATCCGCAACGCCGCCGGGCCCCACACCGCAAGCGTCGGGCGTGAATTTGACCGGACCGGGTTTCACTGTATACAATTGAGTGTTGCCTGACACTAGAGCAGAAAGAGGCCGGGAAACCAACTCCCGCTGACTCCCCAGCGCCGCGTGCTTCCCCGCTCTCCACTCCCCCGCTCGGCATCAGTCACCACTCGAACCTGACCACGGTCGCTCGACTCATTCGCGGTTCCGGAGAATGCCGGGGCCTGTTGCGTCCTTCGCAGAACCCTTCCGCTCCGCGTCGGCCCTCCGTTCAGGACCACAACCGATCGAAAACTCACGGTGCCGTCAGACGCACCGACCATGGAGGTGACAGCGATGTCTAAAGGTAAGGCCATTCTCGCCAGCATACGTCAGCAGTTGGACCTGACCGATTACCGCAAAATCCACTGGGAAGGGACCTTCGACGAGTACCTCGACATCGTCCAGGACCACCCCGATGTTACGCGCACGGCTTACCAGCGCCTCTACGACATGATCCTCTCCCACGGCACCGAAGAGGTGTTCGAGAACAAGGAGAAGATCATCCACTACAAGTTTTTCACTGAATACGCCACCAAGCATTCGGACGGCATTTTCGGGCTAGATAGGCCGCTGATGCAACTGGTCAACGCATTCAAGTCCGCAGCCAAGGGCTACGGGACGGAACGGCGCGTGTTATTGTTACACGGCCCAGTCGGCAGCTCCAAAAGCACGATCGCACGCCTGCTAAAGCGCGGCCTCGAGGATTACTCGCGCACAGACGCGGGCATGATTTTCAGCTATTCCTGGAAGAATCCGGATGGGACCTTCCAAAAGTGCCCGATGCATGAGGACCCGCTCAACCTGACGCCCCTCGACTTGCGAACGGCGCTATTGCCCAAATTGAACGAAGGCCGCAAGGCAGGCGATTATCAGGTCACGATCCGCGGCGACCTGTGCCCGTTCTGCCGGCAAATGTTCAACGAGCGCCTGGCCCGTGTCGACGGCGACTGGAATCGGATGCTAGACGAGATCAAGGTCTACCGCCTTGTCCTGTCTGAGCAGGACCGGATCGGCATCGGCACCTTCCAGCCCAAGGACGAAAAGAACCAGGATTCGACCGAGCTGACCGGAGACATCAACTACCGCAAGATCGCGGAGTACGGAACGGACAGCGACCCGCGTGCATTCAATTTCGACGGCGAATTGAACATCGCCAATCGAGGCCTGGTCGAATTCATAGAAGTGCTCAAGCTCGACGTGGCGTTTCTTTACGATTTGCTAGGTGCTTCCCAGGAGCACAAGATCAAGCCGAAGAAATTCGCGCAAACGGACATTGACGAGGTGATCCTGGGCCACACCAACGAGCCGGAATACCGCCGTTTGCAGAACAACGAGTTCATGGAAGCGTTGCGCGACCGCACGGTGAAGATCGATGTGCCTTACGTCACGCGGCTCAAGGACGAGATCAAGATTTATGAGAAGGACTTCAACACGGAGCGCGTGAAAGGCAAACACATCGCGCCGCACACGATCGAGATAGCGGCCATGTGGGCCGTGCTCACCCGCCTGGTGCCGCCCAAGCACGCCAACTTGACGCTGCTGCAGAAACTGAAGCTCTACAACGGAAAGACGTTGCCCGGCTTCACCGAGGATAACGTCGTCGAACTGAAGCGCGAGGCAGTCAATGAGGGGATGTTGGGCATCAGCCCGCGGTACATCCAGGACAAGATTTCCAATGCGATTGTCGCCCATCCGGACGAGGACTGCGTCAATCCGTTCATGGTGCTGCACGAGCTGGACATCGGCCTGCGGCATCACTCGCTGATTACCAGTCAGGAGCAGTTGCAACACTTCAGGGAGTTGCTGGCGGTCGTCAAGGAAGAGTACGAGGACATCGTCAAGAACGAAGTCCAGCGGGCGATTGCTGCCGACGAGGACGCCCTGGCCCGGCTGTGCTCCAACTACATCGACAACGTCAAGGCATACACGCAGCGCGAAAAGGTGCGCAACCGGTACACCGGCAACTACGAGGAGCCGGATGAGCGCCTGATGCGATCGGTGGAGGAAAAGATCGACATCCCGGACGGCCGCAAGGACGACTTCCGTCGCGAGATCATGAACTACATCGGCGCCCTCGCCATCGACGGCAAGCGGTTCGATTACAAGACGAATGAACGCCTGCAAAAGGCACTCGAGCTCAAGCTGTTCGAGGACCAAAAGGACACGATCAAGTTGACGAGCCTGGTGTCCAACGTGGTCGACAAGGCAACGCAGGAAAAGATCGACGTCGTGAAATCTCGTTTGATCCGCAACTACGGTTACAATGAGTCCAGTGCGACGGATGTGTTGACGTTCGTGGCGAGCATCTTCGCGCGGGGGCATGCGAAGAAGTAAGTCGAGGTTAGCACATGAAGTTCCAGGTTACGGTGGACCGCGATGAGGACGGCGTCTGGATCACGGAATGTCCGGCGATTCCCGGATGCATCAGCCAGGGCGATACGAAGAAGCAGGCGATGGACAACCTTCGCGAAGCAATGCGGCTTTGCCTAGAGGTTCGAGCCGAACGCGGACTGCCTTTAATCGTCGAGACCTTCCGGCACAAATAACTTCGGTCCTTTGGACCATCGGAACAGCGCCATGGGACAGAAAATCGAACGCGATCACCAACGATTCCGCAAACTCGTTCGCGGCAAGGTGAAGAGCAACCTCAGCAAGTACATTAGCCGCGGTGAGATGATTGGCAAGAAGGGCAAGGACCTTGTCAGCATCCCGCTGCCGTCGATCGACATTCCCCAGTTTCGCTATGGGACCAAGGGCTCCGGCGGCGTCGGCCAAGGACAGGGCCAGGTCGGGCAGCCGCTCGGACCAGGCCAGGACGAGAACGCAGGCGGCGCCGGCGATCAGCCAGGCGGCCATATCCTCGAAGTCGAATTGACGATGGAGGAAATGGCGCAGATCCTCGGCGAGGAACTGTCTTTGCCTCGCATCCAGCCGCGCGGCAAGAAAAACATCGTCAGTAGCCATGACAAGTACACCGGCATTCGCCAAACCGGTCCGGAATCGCTGCGCCACTTCAAGCGCACGTTCAAGCGTGCCCTGAAACGGCAGATTTCCTCGAACACTTACAATCCGCAGGTTCCGATCGTTATCCCGATCCGGGCTGACAAGCAATACCGTAGCTGGAAGGAAGTGCAGCAACCACAGAGCGTCGCTGTCATCGTCTACATGATGGACGTTTCTGGTTCGATGACCGATGAGCAAAAGGAGATCGTGCGCATCGAGGCGTTCTGGATCGACACCTGGATCAAGGCTCATTACAAGGGCGTCGAAACGGTTTACATCATCCACGATGCCGCCGCGCAGGAAGTGGATGAGCATACGTTTTACCACACGCGCGAGAGCGGCGGCACCAAGATCAGCTCGGCGTATACGCTGGCCGACAAGATCATCGCCACCCGCTATCCGCCGGACGCCTGGAATATCTACGCCTTTCACTTTTCCGACGGAGACAACTGGGGCGACGACATTCCGCATTGCCTGGAATTGCTGTCCGACAAGCTGTTGCCTCGCCTAAACCTGTTCGGTTATGGCCAGGTGGAAAGCCCGTACGGCAGCGGCGAGTTTTACGAATACATCCACGAAATGCTGGGCGAACGCGACAATGTCGTGTGCAGCCGCATCCCCGACCGCGATGCCATCCTTGGCTCGATCAAAGAATTCCTCGGCACCGGAAGGTAACACCGACCCCTAGATCACGAGCGGCGGGGTGTGTCCCCGCCGGGATAAACCCGGCGGCTCGTCAATGTTCCTTTAGGCGACGCGTCATGCTGACCCCCTATAACACCAACCTGCCCCCCGACCTCCGACGCATGAAGGAGGAGATTGAGGGCTATGCGCGCGACTACGGCCTGGATTTCTACGAGACGATTTTCGAGGTGATCGACGCGGACGACTTGAACGAGGTGGCGGCGTACGGCGGCTTTCCGACGCGCTATCCGCACTGGTCGTTCGGCATGCAGTACGAGGAATTGCGCAAGGGCTACGATTACGGCCTTTCGAAGATTTACGAAATGGTCATCAACAACGATCCCTGTTATGCGTATCTCATGCGCAGCAACCATGCGGTCGATCAGAAGTTGGTGATGAGTCACGTTTATGGACACTGCGACTTTTTCAAGAACAACGCCTACTTCGCGCACACCAACCGCAAAATGATGGACGAGATGGCCAATCACGGAGCGCGCATCCGCCGTTACGCCGAGAAGTATGGGGAGGACGAAGTAGAAACGTTCATGGACCGCTGCATGTCGATCGACGACTTGATCGACATTCACTCGACCGCCATCCGCCGCCGCGGCGACTCGACACGCTACGACTTCACGCCGGAACCCGAGTCCGAAGGCGACGACGTCAAGGCGACGCGGTTCAAGAGCAAGGACTACATGGATGACTATATCAACCCGCGTGACATCCTGAAGAAGGAAGAGGAAGAACGCCGCAAAGTCAAGGAAGAGATGGCTCGCAGCTTCCCGGAACATCCGGAAAAGGACGTACTGTTGTTCTTGATCGAAAACGCGCCGATGAAAGGCTGGCAGCGCGACGTTCTGTCGATCATTCGCGACGAGGCGTACTATTTCACGCCGCAGGGCCAGACCAAGGTGATCAACGAAGGGTGGGCTTCGTACTGGCACTCCACCATGATGACCCAGAAGGTGCTCCTGCCTTCGGAGGTCATCGACTACGCCGACCATCACTCCGGTACGATGGCCATGCAGCGGGGCCGGCTCAACCCTTACAAGCTGGGAATCGAGCTGCTTCGCGACATCGAGCATCGGTGGAACACCGGCAAATTTGGCAAGGACTACGACGACTGCGATGATTTGGATAAACGGCGTAAATGGGACACGCAGCTCGGGCTGGGCCGCAAGAAAATCTTCGAGGTCCGGCGCGTCCACAACGATATTACCTTCATCGACACGTTCCTGACGCCAGAGTTTTGTGTCCAGCACAACCTGTTCAGCTACGCCTACCAAGAGCAGCAGGGACAGTACACAATCGAATCGCGCGAGTTCGAGAAAATCAAGCAACGGCTGTTATTCAGCTTGACGAACTTTGGAAAACCGTGGATTTATGTAGTAGACGGAAATTTCCGCAACCGCGGTGAACTATTATTGAAGCATACCTTCAACGGCGTCGAGTTGCGACTCGACCACGCGGCGGATACCCTGGCGAACATCCAGTTCGTCTGGGGCAGGCCTGTGAACTTACAAACGCTCGTCGACGGCAAACCCACCATGCTGTCGTTCGACGGGACCGAACATAGCATAAAAACCGGAGGAGAGATTGATGACCCTCGACGAACGGCTCCTGCAAAAACTCGCTGAATGGCGCCCCGAAAGCGGCCGGCAAACGCTCACCATTACTGACCCAGCCAGTACATCGACCGTAACGATTACCTGCGACCGCGCCGATCTCGTAGCCTCCGAGCTCTGGGAAGTGACCCTGCAGCGCTCCGTAACCCTGGATGCTGCGGGAGTGCGAACCTGGGCCGAGCAGACCGCCGTCCGTGTGACCGGTTTGCTCGAGCCGCTGCGATTGCTAGAGGTTGACGCTGGAAATGCCACTGCGCTTCTGCGCAGCCAGAGCCCAACCCATCGCGGCGAAAACCTGTTCTACTACGAGTTGACGCTCAACGGCCACGGGCGCGCCCATGTTGCTCGATACCAAGCGTCGGCCAAGCCGGAAGGCCGTCGGCAACAGGTTCCTTACGCGCTGACCCACGAGACGTTGGCCAAGCTCGTTTCCGACATTAACGCCTCGCTTTAATCTCCGTATCTTTCGCGAAGGGCCCGACCGGGACTACCGGCCGGGCCTTTTTTGCTGCCTCAACTGCCACAATCTGCGCACCTTATCTGCCTGCGAACTGTCTTGACCCGCGTGGCACAGTGGGCTACAAGCGTCAGACCCCGAGGGATCCGGGTCGTTTCGTTGCCATGGAGGCCGATCTTGTGCTGATGCAGTTGCGCCGCCCCAGCCTTCTCGTAACGCTACCACCGTTGGCGTGTCGCGTGTGCGCGGCGATTCTCATTCTCGGTGCGGCTGCGCTGCACATCGGCTATTTGACCTGGAATTGCCCGCTCGACCTCGCGCCGGACGAAGCCCACTACTGGGACTGGTCGCGCCACCTGGACTGGAGCTACTACAGCAAGGGGCCATTGGTAGCATATCTGATCCGTGGCAGTTGCGAGCTGTTTGGAGCCTGGGCTGTGCAACACACCGGCAGCCTCATGCCGGCCGTCCGGTTGCCGGCGGTCATTTGCGGTGCGCTCTTGTTGGTGAGCCTTTATGTCCTCACGAAGCGCGTCTACCAGTGCGAGTCGCTGGCGCTTGCGGTCGTCGGATTCGCGTTGACCTTGCCGCTGATCGCCGTCGGCTCTTCGATCATGACGATCGATGCGCCGTATACGTGCTGCTGGGGCTGGGCCCTCGTATTTGGCCACGTCGCCGTTACCCGTGGCCCGTTGTGGGCGTGGGCAACGACTGGATTGTTGGTGGGTATCGGCATCCTGGCCAAATACACGATGGTTTTGTTTTTGCCGTCGATAGGTCTCTTTCTCCTGACGACTCCCGCTGTGCGGTCGTTGCTTTGGCGGCCCGGCTTCTGGACGATGTGTGTGGTGGCAGGTGTGTGCTGCCTGCCGATCTTGATTTGGAATGCGCAGCACGACTGGGTGACGGTGCGCCATCTGCTCGGGCTGAGCGGAATCAACGACCCGGCTGAAGACGGACCCAAGTTCTACTGGCTCGGACCCTTGACCTACCTGGGAGGTCAGATCGCTCTGCTGCTGGTCTACTGGTTTGTGATTTGGCTCCTGGCAATGATTGCGCATCAACCGTTGGCGGAGTCGAATCCCGATTACCGGTACCTGTGGTGGCTATCGGCGCCCATGTTCCTGTTGTTTCTGGGCTTCAGTCCAAAGACCAACGGCGGCGAACTGAACTGGCCGGTGACGGCGTACTTATCAGGGCTGGTGCTGGCAGCCGGATGGCTGACGCGGCAACTGAGTTCCGCGGTTGTGTGGTATCGGCGGCTGCATGCGTTTAACCTCGGCCTGGCATGCCTCGTGGGTATCGCTCTGACCTTTTTTGCGCACTACAGCGACCAGTTTTATCCTATTTTAACCTGTTGGACAGGACCGCCAACCCCACATCGGCCCTATCCGCTGAGATCGGTCGATCCGACTTGCCGTCTGCGTGGCTGGCATTTTCTAGCGGATAAAGTGAGTCAGCTTGCGTCGATGGTCGAGGAAAAAGATGGTAGACCGCCGATAATCGCAGGCTGCGGTTGGACTTATCCGGGTGAACTGGGCCTTTACTGCGGCGGGAATCCCCAGGCCTATTCGATCGGGCTGGCCACCGGCGACCGGCACAGCCAATACGACTTGTGGCTGAACCCGATCGCCGATCCGGAATCGTTCAAGGGCAGGACTTTTGTCATCATTGGCGGAATCACGCCGGCTGTGCGCGAAGCGTTCAGCGACGTCGAACCAACGCGGGAGGTCATGTTTCTGGAAAACGGGCAACCGGTGGCGAGCTGGCAGGTGACTGTATGCCACGGCTTCCGCGGGTTTGCGATCAAAGCAGATGTGAAGCCGAGTTCGCGGCCGTTTTAGCAGCTACTTGCCCAGCAACTTCTCCAGGATGTACATCTCCAGTCCTTCGTAGTTGCGTGCGGACCGATACTCCTCGACCTTGGCCGCGTCGACCGAGCACACGATTTCCAGCAGGTGCAGGAACATGGCCCGGCTATTGACGAGGTGTTTGGTTTGATCGTTTGCCTTGGTCGTGCGCATCGCTTTGACGTCGAGGCCGATGCAGCCGTCGTAGCCGGCGCGTTCGAGGACCCAAACCGTGTTGAACGCGCGACGCAGGTCCACCGCGCCGAAGGATTTGTCCTGGTCGTATTTCAAACCGTTTTGGTCGTTCAGATGTACGCTCCAAAGTTTGTTGTGCCACAGCGCGTACGCCATGTCGTCGGACGGATCGAGTCCGGCGAGGATCGAGTGGGCCGACTCGATCAGCACGCCGACTCGAGTCGGGTCGGCGGCCCTATAGCAGAGAGCCAGAAAATGGCCCGGCGTGGGCAAGTAAGCCTGGTCCATCGGTTCGTTCGGCTTCATTTCGCCGAGGATGCGGATGTGCGGATCGTGTGCAAGCAGCGTGTTGACCGCCTCCAGGATGCGCTCGGCCGATGCGACGGGATCCTTGGCCTCGCGGATGTAGGTTCCTTCGCGTGCCAGCCACAAGACGATGTCCCGGCAGCCGATCGCATTGGCGATGTCGACGGCACGGCGGGAGCGGTCCAGCGCGTACTTTCGCTCGGCGGCATTGTTGGACGTGTAAGCGCCGTCGACGGTTTTGGGGTGCTCCCACAGCCGCGGCGCGATGAATTCGCAGAAGAGGCCCTCCCCATCGAGGATTTTCTTGACCTTCGCCACGCCCTTGAGCGTCTCGGCGTTGGAAAGATCGGCTTCCACGACGTCGTCGTCGTGAAACTGCACGCCGTCGAAGCCGAGTTTCTTGTACTCGCGGATCTTGGCGGCGAATGGCACTTCTTTGCGAACGGCAGGGCCGAACGGGTCGGAGCCAGTGCTGATGTTCCAGGGGCCGAAAGTGAAACGATAATTCCGTTTATTCGAGCCGGCCATTCAAGTAGTCTCCTGGTAGTTGCCGATAACTAGTGTGTCTGTACCCAGACGGCAGTAAAACGAGTTTGGCTCTCGTCGCTCTTGTGGGCGCCGCCGTCTTCTCTTTTCCAGGTGGTTTGTGGATTCTGTGCAAATTCATTGCGCCAGCTGCGGTAGCCATTGGCGGGCGGCTTTGGCCTATTCCGTTTACGAACAGCAAGCGGTCGAATCCTGCCCGTGCCCGTACTGTGCAGCATACACGCTGTGCTGCCGCGAACCCGTCGAACACCCGCTCGTGACAATTCGCCGTCGAGGGCGACACCACTCGTTGAACCGCGCCAGCTGATGGGATTGTAGAGAATCCATCTCTCACGGCCGAAACTGCCTCTCTGCAGTTCACTGCCCCAGGGGACCGTGCCCCTGCATTTCTGCACATTTCCTGATGGCGTTCTTCGTTTCCAGCGTTCATAATCAGCGCTTCATACCGGCAGGCCAATCGCCGGGCCTCTCCTAAGCTGAGTTTGATTCATCGTCGTTTTTTCTGTCTTTAGGAGGTTTCCAATGCCTGATGGATTCACGACACGGCCGGTTTACATGGGCACGCACGGCGTCCTCGCGTCGGGCCATTACCTGGCAGCGCGCGCAGGCCAGCGCATGTTTGACAAGGGCGGCAACGCCATTGATGCTACCGTCGCCTCCGGGTTCGCCTTGAATCTCTTGGAGCCGCAAAATAATGGCCTCGGCGGCGAGGTGCCGATCCTCATCCACAGCGCGAAGGACGGCAAGGTCTACTCGATCAGCGGCCAGGGCATTGTCGGGAAAGCGGCGACAGTTGACTGGTTCGTGAAAAACAAAATCGACCTCATCCCCGGTGACGGCTTCCTGTCCGCAACGGTCCCGGCCATGTTCGGCTCCTGGGCCTTCGCGCTGATGCGCTTTGGCACCCTTACACTCAGGGAAATCCTTGAACCCGTCATCAACTATGCCGAATCGGGCTTCCCCGTTTATCCGAGCCTGCGGCGCGCGCTCGCTGGCCTGGCCAAGCGCTTCCACGACGAATGGCCCAGCTCCGCCGCGGTTTACATGCCCGACAACAAGGTGCCGGCCGTCGGCGACCTCCACAAGAACCCCGACTGGGCCGCGACGCTCAAGAGGGTGGTTGAGGTCGAAACCAGAGAATCCAGGCGGGGCCGCGAAGCTGCGATCCAGGCTGCGATCGACTACTGGTATCACGGCGAAGTCGCCGACAAAATGGTCGCGTTCATGGAAAAAGCGCCGATCCGCGATGCCAGTGGCTCCGAGCACAAGGGCCTGCTGACCAAGGACGATTTCAAGGCGTGGAAGCCGAAACTGGAGGAACCTGCTTCAGTCGATTATCACGGCCTGACCGTCTACAAGTGCGGACCCTGGACTCAGGGCCCGGTTTTTCTGCAACAGCTCCGGCTGCTGGAAGGCTTCGACCTGCCAAAGATGGGCCACAACTCCGCCACCTATCTCCACACGATCATCGAGGCGGCCAAGCTGGCGTTTGCCGACCGCGAGCAGTTTTACGGCGACCCCGACTTCGTCAAGGTGCCGCTCGACCGACTCCTGTCGAAGGAATACGCCGACGAGCGCCGCAAGCTTATTGACGAGAAGAAAGCATCGATGGAGATGCGGCCCGGCCAGGGGCCCAAGCACGTGCCGGAGGACGTACCCGGCCGCGAACACACTTTCCGCGGCGACACGACGCACACCTGCGGCGTCGACGTTAAAGGGAATATGATGGCAGCCACGTGCTCCGGCGGCTGGATTCCGTCGTCGCCGGTGGTGCCCGGCCTCGGCTTCCCAATGGGTACGCGGGCGCAGATGTTCTTCCTCGACCCGCACCGGGTCAACGTGATCGGCCCGCTCAAGCGCCCGCGGACGACGTTGACTCCGTCGCTGGTGATGAAAGACGGCAAACCATTCATGGTCTTCGGCACACCCGGCGGCGACCAGCAGGATCAGTGGACGCTGCAGTTCTTCCTGAACTACGTCGATTTCGGCATGAACATTCAGGAAGCGATTGACGCACCGTCAGTCGACAGCGTTCACTTTCCCAGTTCGTTCTATCCGCGCGAGGCCAAGGCGGGTGGCATGGCGGCGGAGAGCCGAATCCCGGAGGCGACGATCAAGGAACTGGAGGCGCGGGGCCACAAGGTCAGAGTGACCGGCCCGTGGACTAACGGCAAGGTCATGGCGGTCCAACTGGAAAAGCGTACCGGCGTGCTAAGCGGCGGTGTGTCGCCGCGCGGGCAGATTGGGTATGTCACGGGGGATTGATCGGACCGGTCGAATCCGAGCCGCGACCGTGAGGGAGCGATCCCTCACGGTCGCGGCTCTGACTCCTCAATCGACATAGATGAATTCATTCGCACAGAGCAGCACCTGGCAATATTCACCCCATGCCTTCTCAGACGACCCGGTTGCCTTCAAGAAGTCCAGACCGTCACGCTCCTCCTCTGGCAGCGGCTCCCGGCCGAACAGCAACGCGTAAGCCTTGTGGATGCGCCCCTTGTCTTCCTTCTCTGCGGCCACAATTCGCTGAGCCAGTGCGCGCGTCTGCTCCAGAACAAACGGGTTGTTCAGGAGGAACAAGGCCTGAGGCGCCACGGTCGAGATGGTTCGGCGATCCACCGGTGCCGTGGGGTCCGCGCTATCAAATAGCGGTCCGAACCCGGAGCGGTCTGAACGAATCGTCATGAGATAGAGCGTCCGACGCGGTGCGTTGAAATCGCGCATCGCGATTCCGCCCATTTGCCCGTCGAGTTTCCCGGACACCGCAAGCAGGCTGTCGCGCACGGCCTCTGCCTCCAGGCGGCGCCGGTTCATGCGGCCAATTAGATGATTATCCGGATCGATTTTATACGTATCAGGCTCCGCGTCGCTGCTTTGCTGATAGGTCGCCGACAACATCATTAGCCGATGCATTTTCTTGATGGACCAGCCGGAGCGCACGAATGCGTCGGCCAGGTAATCGAGCAATTCGGGATGCGTCGGCCGCTCACCTAGCTTGCCGTAATTGCTCGGCGTACGCACGATGCCGGCGCCGAAATGGTACTGCCAGATGCGATTGACCATCACGCGGGCCGTCAGCGGATGCGTTGGCTCGGTCAACCATTGTGCCAGTTGCAGCCGACCACTGCCGGATGCGATCAGCTTCTGCTCCTTGCCGCCGAGGACCTCCGGGAAGCGCCGCGGCACTAGTTCGCCGAGCCGATCATAACGGCCACGCTGGTGGATACGCACGTCGTGCAATCCGGCGTGCGGACTGCCTGGCACGCCGCCTTCCTGGGCGCCCTCGGCAAACATCAATGGCGCGGGAGGGGTCTTTTTCAACTGGTCCAGCTCCGCGCCAAGATTGGCCAGGTCTGCCTGGGCCTCCGCGGATATCACCACCTCGTCCTCGACCCGATTGATCCAAAACGGGCTAGTTGGATCAACCACCGTGTACGCCGTTTGAAATGCCTGGGCCGCTTCCTCCAGGGCCTTGCGGTCGCGTTTACCTCCTTGAACATCTACGACCGCCTTGGCCCAGGCTGCAAGCGCGGTGTTCGCCGCCGGCCCCTGGATACTGCGTCGGCTACGAGCCATATCCAAAAAGTGCCAGACGGCGGCGTTGCCCTGGCCGTCGGCGTGCGGGTTGCCCTTTCCGTTTTGCAGCGGATCCTCAACAACGTCGCGTGTCAAATTCCACACCTTCGCACCATCCGCCGAGGCGATGGTGAGGTTTACAACGGTGGTGTCGCAGGCGTAATTTTCCTTGGGCAGCACGAGCAGCTCGATGCGATCGCCGACCGCCACATCGACGGCCTTGAGGCGCTCCGCGTTCTTTCCCTGGTCGAACCGCTGGGCGCCGCCATTGGGAAAGTCCCCCGTCGCAAGTTCTGCCAGGGCGGCGGCCTGTCGATGATCCAGGATCCAGGCGATGCCGTCGCCGCAATTGGGGTCCGCGTCGGTAACACCGCCATTGATCTTGATCGTCCCGGTGAAGGGGCTGCGCCACGCCACGACGACGCCGTTCTTTGGCCCGGGATGTACCGCCACCGATTTCGGAGGCAACTTGAGTGTCGTAAGCGTGACCTCCTTGTCGGTCGTATTGATCAGCGCATTGGGAGGGTCCGGGGCCGATTTCCATCCAAACACGCCCGGCACGCCTCCTGCGTTGGTAATCGGCTTGTCCATCAAGACGTAATCGCCGCCGCCAAGGTAGTCGAGCCACTGGCGCAGGGCGTACTCGTGCACACCCCTATTGCGCGCGAACTCCGGCAGCGGGGCCGCAGCTTTGCCGGCTGGTGGATTTTGATACTCCCATGCCGCAATAAGATACTTTGCCGTGTCTTGGAGCTGCGCGTGGGCAAAGTCTCGCCGCACTTTTTCTCGCTGCTGCTTCAGCTTTTGTTCCAGTTCGGCCAATCGAGCGCTGTATTGCTTTCTTGCCTCCAATTCGGCCGGTGTTGCCAGTGGAATGTGCAGCATCGGGGGCCCCGCCGTTTTGGGGCCGACGTCCGGCAGAATGTGAGTGCTAAAGAAAATGCCGCCGAGAGCGTAATAGTCTGCCGTCGAAATCGGATCAAACTTGTGATCGTGGCAGCGAGCACAGGCGACCGTCAGGCCCATGAACGTGCGGCTGACTACGTCCACCTGGTCGTCGACGATGTCGGTGAGCAATTTCTCCTTGTCCGCATCGCCGCCACCCCAGTTGCCCAGGGCCAGAAATCCGGTGGCGATAACGGCTTCCTTGTCGAGGCCGTCCCTTGCCGGCAGAAGGTCGCCGGCAATCTGCTTGGTGAGAAATTGGTCGTAAGGCAAGTCGCGGTTGAAGGCGTCGACGACCCAATCGCGGTAGCGCCAGGCGTTAGCCGCATCGCCATCGCCGCCGACTCCGCGCGCGTCGAACGAGTCGGTGTAGCGCACTAGGTCGAGCCAGTGCCGTCCCCAGCGCTCGCCGTAGGCTTTCGAGGCGAGCAGGCGATCCACCACTCGGGCGAATGCGTCAGGTGCTTCATCCTTGAGAAAGGCGTCGACCTCTTGGGGCGTGGGAGGTAATCCCGTCAGGTCGAACGTGGCCCGGCGGATAAGTGTGTGCTTGTCAGCCGATTTTGCCGGTTTGCATTCCTTCACTTCAAGGCCGGCGAGAATGTATCGATCAAGATCGCCGCGAGCCCATTCTTTGTTCATGCTTGGCGAAGGCGGGACGACCTTGACCGGCTGAAAGCACCAAAACTTGCGTTGTTCATCGGTGATCTGAAACTTGGCACCCGAGACAATCTTTTCGTCGGACTTCGGCCAGGGCAATCCGATTTCGACCCAGCGCGTCAGAATGGCGATCTCCCGGTCGGGGAGCTTGCCCTCCTTGGGCATCTTCAGCACGTCCTTGTAGCGAATCGCCTGGATTATCGGGCTTTCATCCGGCTTGCTTGCAACTGCGCCGGGGCCATTGTCGGTGCCCTTGAGAACGTTCGCGCGGGAAGTGAGCCGCAGCCCTCCCTTGGGCTTCGTCTCCCCGTGACATTCCAGGCAACGGGCCACAAGGATCGGGCGGACTTCCTTTTCGAAGAACTCGTCGGCCTCTACTTTCGGCGGCTCCGCAGCGAGTGGCACCTGGCTGAACCACAAAAACAACAGGGCGGCCGAGAATGAAAAGATGCCACGGATCATGAGAGCCCTCGGCGGGATACAGTCGAAGCGGCGATGTCGGCGGAACTGTATCCTATGACGGTTAGGACAGGCAACGCAATGCAAAAACAGAGCGGCCCGGAACATTGTTCCGGGCCGCGCGCTCAAAGACGCGCATTACTTGCCCTTTAGCGGCAGCTCGTAACACACTAACTCCTCGGCGTTGCATACCAACTAATATTTGCCCACGAGCACGGGGTTCTTCTCGGCGACAACTCTCGATCAAACTGCCATCCGTTAATTCGGGATAATGCTACAAAGGAGCGGACGCGGTTCGTTCCGGCTGTGGCTTTTTCACTCTGGCTTGGCTTTAGGCCGGCCGAAAGGGGTGGTTCATGTCCTTTGATTTCAGCGTCGTAAGGCAAGATCGTTTCATCGAAGCCACTCGTGACAGTGGCTACAAGGGAACCGACAGCGCGTTGTCGGAACTCATCGACAATGCTCTTCAAGCAAGGGCGAAACGTGTGGCAATTCGCATGCGGGTTACTGAGGAAGAATCGTTTGGGCCAGGTAAGCCGCGACAACCGCGAGTTACAGAAGTTGCAATTGCGGATAACGGACGTGGGATGGACGCGGAAACACTTCGTCGCGCGCTTAGATTTGGCGACAGTAGCCGGTTTAATGACCGAGCAGGTATGGGCCGGTTTGGAATGGGGTTGCCTAACTCAAGTGTAAGTCAGGCAAAGCGAGTTGAAGTTTACACGTGGCGAAGGGGAATGAAGCCCATATGGACGTACCTCGACGTTGACGAGATTTCGAGCGGCGACATGGT
>Ga0206872_10156_pt1 | contig 20030 bp, 23 predicted proteins | sample Alteio_BWOrgCont_34_FD_152906 | JGI IMG/M metagenome (GOLD analysis project Ga0206872, IMG submission 152906) | Enriched cells from forest soil in Barre Woods Harvard Forest LTER site, Petersham, Massachusetts, United States -... | ecosystem: Environmental > Terrestrial > Soil > Temperate forest >... | reverse complement strand
CGGTGTAGAGGCTGTCTTAGAGATTATATACGAGTTTCATACTCCTGCTCCTGGCATCTTGCCGTGGTTGATAGTTCGCACAAACCGCTTTTCACAAAACATCCACTGGAGGCGCGGCGTTTTTTTGAAACACAAGGGGCATACTGCATTAATCGAGCTCGATAGCAGGCATCGGAGTTTGCACCTTACTGTACGGGGGCCATCACCGGCCTATTTTTTTCATCTCCTTATGGATGTAATATACCAGCTGTTACTTCGATGGCCTGGCCTTGAATACGAGCGAATAGTACCATGCCGCAGTAAGGAATGCATTAAAATGGCCGAACCGGGTCAGTTTAACCTAAGTACTTTGGAAAAGGCACGCATCAATGGCCGGGAAATTTCCCATGTAATCAGTGCTTGATTGATTCCAATGTAAGCGAACTACTGACAGGTTTTGCGTCGATTCGCCCGTCAATCCTAACTGACTTATTTGAAGCGACAAAACGGATTGACCAGAGGACAGCCGCAATTGAGTCTATTACTACATTGATGAATGAGTTTCTTGATTTGTCGCGGGCAATGCACAAAGGCCTAAACAGCGAACTTCGAGATGGCCCGGGATTGTTTTCCTTAGTCCCATCTGACGTAAACGGATGGCAAAAGCTTGTCAAACTCAAGCGCCTCATGGAGGCTGAATATGATCTATGGTTGTGGTGTGATCACCCAGATTGTCTCCATCCCGTGAAAAAGTACACGATCAAGGAGTCCAAGGAATGGCTGCGTACGATCACGCCGTACGTGAACCTCGCTGTCGGGTTTTTGAAACTCGGCATTCCTGTGACCGGTGCCGCCTTTGCGGCCTTTAAGCCGCACGACTTTACAAGCGATGTTAAACGATACCTGGATCTTATGCAGTCATTTGCCAATAGTTTGAAGGGAGCGCTTGAGCTACATGACTTGTCAGGGACGGAAGTGTCGGGGATGACGAAAGCCCAAGGAGCTGGCGTGCGAGCGCTCCACGCTTTATTAAAGAAGGTCGACCCAAACGAAGACTAGGGCGGGCTACGTCGAGTGCAAACGAATGCTGGCGACCTTCAATGGGTTTGCAGTCGGCATTATGCAGAGTATGACGCAGGGCTTCCAAAACTTCCTTACAGTGTGGATTAACGTATAACCTCGAGCAACTATACGTTTACCATCTCTTTTGGGTCAGAACCGGGCGCCTCTTGAATCTAGCAGCGCTTGGTACCTGGTCCTGCCCAATGTCTCGACACCAGATCGAGCGGCTGGTTCAGGCGCCAAAGCCAATTTGGCAGAACCATTCGCTCGAACAAGGCGGGCGTCGGAGCTTCCCGCGGCCCCGCGTAGCAAAAACGCTACCGCCCATGCAGCGTTCGCAGGATGTATTGGCGGACCGTGGGCACTTCGACGTCCGTGACCAAGTCCACATTGGGCGTGCGTGTGCAGGCCCAGCGAAGGTCGAACACGCTCATGCCGCGCGTTAGCTCGCCTCGCGTCTCCACGTCCACGACGACCGGCTTGGTGTGAATGGCGTCCGGCAGTGCGAATGCCACCAGGCCGATCACGTCTTGCAGGTGCAAGCCCTCGATGCCGTAGAGGCGCTCGGTTGCGTGGATGCCGTGGGGCACAATTTGTCTCAGAAAGCGCGACGTCGGCGATTCGGGGGCTGGCATCTGCAACAAGTCGCGCGGCGAGAAAACCAGGGAACGCGTCACGTCCAATGGCAGCAGCGTCACCGGAGCGCCGCAATGCAGCACTTGCTGCGCCGCCAACGGGTCACAGAAAAAATGGAACTCGGCCGCCGCACTCACATCACCAGGCTCGCGCCAGGCGCCGCCCAGCACGACGATCCGCTCCAGCATGGTAGCCAGGTCCGGATCGCGATCGAGCGCGCGCGCGAGCACGGTCGCGGGGCCCATGAGCAGGATCGTCACTTCTTTGGGGTTCTGACGAACCAGGTCGCTGATGAGTTTATCAGAGGAATGCGGATGGTGAAGTTGGGCGCAGGGGAAATCGACGCCGCCCAGGCCGCCGGGGCCATTCAGGACCATCTGGTCGGTGTCGTACTCGGTGGGAATCGCGGCGCCCAACCGCGGCCAGCGAGCCGGGTCGGTTTGTTCGACCAGGATGTGGATGTTGCGGGTTGCCTGGACGGACGTCACATTGCCCGCGGTCGCCGCCAGCGCCAGTACGTCAATATTCGGGTCCATCAGTGCCAGCGAAGCCGCAAACGCGCCGTCGATGCCAAGGTCGGTTACCAGGATTGCCTTGCGTCCCATTTCAAGATTCTTCCTGTTGGCTCATGTTGTGATGGGCAACCGGCTGGCGATCACTCGCCCCGAGGATCACTCGTCCTGCGAACAGGCGACGACGTCGGCAAGCAACCGAGCTGCCGCGCCCGAGGCGATCGTATGGCGCGCTTGCTCCACGCCGTCGACAAGATTAGCGGCCCGGCCGGCAACATGGAGGGCCGCGGCGGCATTGGCCAGGACGACATGGAGCGGTGGCCCCTCTTTCCCAGACAAAACGGAGTGAATAATCGCTGCGCTTTCCTTTGCGTCCGCCGCCCGCAACGATTCGGGACTGCAAACCGGTAAGCCAAAATCTGCCGGCGTCCATTCGTGGGCTGACACCTCGCCGTCGTGCACAGCACGCACAAACGTCGGTCCGGAAAGAGTCACCTCGTCCAGGCCATCGGAGCCGCACACCAGGAATGCGTGGCCTTTTTGCAGCCGGGCGAGCGCGCCGGCCATGCGGTCCAGCCACTCCAGCCGACCCACTCCAAGGAGGTGGTAGGAAGCGCCGGCCGGGTTGGCGAGCGGACCGAGGCAATTGAAAAGCGTGCGAAAACGGAGCCGCGAGCGCACCGGGCCGACATGGCGCATGGCGGGGTGAAAATGCGGCGCATGGCAGAAGGCCATGCCGGTGCGGTCGAAACTGGCTCGCGCCCGATGCGGACTGTCATGGAGCTGCAACCCAAGCGCGGCAAGAACGTCCGCGCTGCCGCTGCCGCGGCTGGAAACCGCGCGGTTGCCGTGCTTGACGACCGGCACGCCCGCGGCGGCGACGACAAACGCCGTTGCCGTGCTGATATTGAAAGTGCCGCGCCCGTCGCCGCCGGTGCCGCAAGTATCCAGCACATCGTCGAGTCCAAGATCGAGCAGGACCATGTGCTCGCGCAGCACGGCTGCGGCGGCCGCCAGTTCCTCGGCCGTCTCGCCTTTCATGTTCCACGCCACCAACAGAGCCGCGGTTTCCACGTCACCGCAGCTTCCGCCAAGCAATCCATGCATCAACTCGCATACCTGAATGCCGTTCAAATCGCGGCGTTCGAGCAGGGCGGCCAACGTCGGGTCAAACCACGCGGGCGGCGGAAGATGCACAGACATACGAACACAACTCCTGACAGGCGCAGCGGCTTGAGGGGCGCCGCCAACCTTGACCATAACCGAATTTGGACGATTCACCAAAAATTTCTCTTTTTTTGTGTACAGGCGTCTAATATACTAAGGTTCATATTGGCAAACGACTTAGCCGATGATCCTGGGAAGACTCACTTACAGCTGATCGCAGCCGCAGGTGTCGGGAAGAAAAAGGATGGCCCGTTGGGTCGGTTTGGAGAGGATGGAATCACAGCGAATCGGGGGCGTTTTGTTGTCCCGCCACTTCACAACACGTCTTTTGACAAAAGGAGGACGGTCATGGTCGATTTCAGCCAGTTAACGGAGCGTCAAAGGGAGATTTACGACTTTATCCGCGAAAAAATTGAGTCTCGCGGTTATGGCCCGACGGTGCGCGAGATTGGGACGGCGTTCGATATCAAATCGCCCAACGGGGTCATGTGCCACCTCAAAGCGCTGGAGAAAAAGGGCCTGATCATCCGCGAAGGATTTTCGGCTCGCGCAATCCGCCTGGTGGACCACAAGCGACCGGGGGCGGAGTTGCCTTTGCTCGGCCTCGTCGCAGCCGGCACGCCATTGGCTGCGACGCCGCAAGATGAACACCTCAACTTCAGCGATCTGTTCGGCGGCGAAAACCACTTTGCCCTGAAGGTCCGCGGCCAGTCCATGATCGAGGACCACATCGACGACGGCGATTTCGTCGTGATTCGACAGCAGGAAACGGCGAACAACGGCGAGCGCGTCGTGGCCATGATTGACAACGAAGTCACGCTGAAGAAGTTCAACCGCGACAACGGGCAGGTCCGCCTGGAACCCGCCAACGGTACGATGCAGCCAATCATCGTCGATCCCAACTCCGATGCCCGGATTCTCGGCGTCCTGGTGGGTGTACTGCGCAAGTGTTAAACATGCGCGGATCGCGAAAATTGGGCATACAAGCCTGACGCGCCAGCGAAGGGTCATTGCACCTCTTCGCTAGGTTGGCAAACAAGCCTGACGCGCCAGCGAAGGGCCTCTCTTCGCTCAACGGCTATACCAGGCGATGAGTCGGCTCAGATCACCGCTACGGGCAATAATGCGGAAGCTCAACCGTTGCCGTGTCGTTCGCAAGACGCGGTTGAAACCAAAGTGATCGTCCACGATGCTGAGGGCTTTCAGGATCGCGGCCTCGCGTTGTCCGTCGTTGAACGTCCGCGCGACCCATGCGAGGACTGGGAATGTGATCGCCAGCGCTTCGAGCCCCTCCCAAAACGGCAGGCCGAACGAAGCCGCGCCGCAGAATTGGAGTGCTCCCACCTTCAACGTATAGTAGCGCTCCAGAATCGCCTCGACTTCCATGGGCCACGGTCCGCGCGGCTTTTCCACCTCGGCGAATGTGGTTTCGGGAAGCCAGTTGTGCGTTCGCGGCACGGGGCCCTTCCCCCGTCCGAAGCGGTAAGCCGCCCAGGCCTGCCCGATGCGGCCCCGACCTGCCGGGCCGCGGTTGGGGCCGTGATATTTTCGCGTGTACAGCGCGACGGCTTGCCGAAATAGCATCCGAGCCATCCAGGCCGGCTCCGGCAACGTCATCAAATTGGGCGGCGTCTCCGTTTCGACTTTTCGCCGAACAATCTTGAACAGCTCAACGAATTGCTCGCTGCTTAGGCGGTCCAAACGGGCCTGCCGGGCTTCGGCGGCCAGAGCCAGACACTTGCGCCAGCGGCGTTCCACGGGATCGCGGCGATTACGAAGGATGTCGAGCAGCAAGTCGCGAATATGCAACACTTCAGGCCAGGCAACACGGCCACTGCCTTCGAAAAAAGGCGGCGGAACGAGCGAGCCATCGGGCTGGACGGTCAGCTGCTCGCGCTCGGCCAACTTGGCGGCGAACTCGCGTAACGCCTCATCATGTTCGGGAATGGACCGACCTTTGTTGGCCGCCGCGGAGGGACAGGCGTAGCGCATGCCCACACTCCAGTGGTCCCCGGTGGGCACGAGCACAAAAGGGAACAGGCGACAGGCCAACGGCTTGGTCTCATAGCCAAACCGTTCGTGGATGCGGCACCGTCCCTCCTCACTGAGAAAAACGCAGCTGTCGTCGGTTCGGTGATTGAGGATGTAGCTGCGCTTCCAGGGCATCCCGACGCGTTGGAACAATTCATGGCCGCCGAAGTCCTTGTCCTTGTCCCAGCCCTGGTCCTCGATGCGTTGCTTTTCCACCTCGGTGATGGGCACACGGTATTCCTTGCAACAGGTGCCGCAAACGTGGCAGTCCCAATTTTGCAGGACCGGCAGATGCTGAATGGGAAACGCCATGAGGAGACGACAACCTGGGTACGAGGAAAGCACAAGTCCTGGACTTTATTGTACAGGACCTGTGACGACATTGCGTGGTAACGGAAGAGGGTATAATGACGGCACTGATGAGCAAGCAACAACCTAACCCTGTTCGCTACGTGCAGCCTTACCGCTATCCGTCGCCGAACATTCCGATGTCGGCGATCCGCCGTTTCGCGCGCCGCATCGCGGAGCGGTTCGAGCCGCAGAAGATTATCCTATTCGGCTCCTACGCTTATGGCACGCCGCACGAAGAGAGCGACGTCGACCTGCTGGTGGTGATGCCGACGCGCAACGCAATGGCGGAGTCGGTTCGCATCTCGCTTGCGTTTGAGCGGCCGTTTTCGCTTGACCTGATCGTGCGGACTCCTGGACAGATCGAGCGGGGATTGCGGCCGGACGACTGCGATTGGTTTTTGCGTGAGGTGATCGAGAAGGGGAAGATTTTGTATGAAGTACCACAGTGCCCAGTTCAATGTGATGCTCTAGAGTCCCAAAAATCGTGCCTCAGTAGCAGCACCAGCTTTGGCCGAGTACCTCGGAACGTCTTTTTCTGTAGCCGTCAGCTGCTACTACCTAGTGGTTCAAAGCTCAGGTAGTTGAATGTCCAAGATGCCTCTTGTCGCTCTGCAAGGCCGGAATTACGCCCCATTTTCACTTGCGGGATGCGAAGCGGCGGCCACAATTGCCGTGAGAATTAGGGCAGAAAGCACCCTTTTCGAATCATGTGTTTGGACTCTCGGGCGTAGGCTCATTAATGCGCTGCTACTATCGCTGGTGATTTCCGCCAGCACTCGGGGTAGATTCACATTTCCCTCGTGTGCTCTACCAAACATACTGAGGTAATCTGACGGCTGTTTTGGGGGTGACCACTTGTTGTTTGAGCCATAAGCTGCGTCAACCTTGTCTCGGTAGTTTTCAAACTGATAAAGCCAAACCCAAGCCCGCGTGTGGTTTGCGCTCCATATCTGCTCCTCAATCCCTTTGAGCTTATCGAAATCTTCACGCCAGCGAAGGCTCCCGAACCCGTTATCCCAGTTTCCGTAATCATCAAGCCCAGTACTCTTGACCTCCAACCATCCCATCGCCTCCTCGCCCTGGCTATTCCGCTCCCAGACAGCAAGATCGCATTTCGTGCGTTTCTGGGTGCCAGCGGAGTCGGGATACCGATACTCGAATCCGGTCCACAAATGCGCGCCTTGAGTGATCGCTCCCCGAGTCAGAAGTGAACCCAGCTGGAACACAAACTGGCGTTCGTTGTATGCCGTAGTATCGGACTCAGCTTTAACCGCAAGGTCTTCCATTTCATCGAAGGCGTTGAGAGCCACTGCGTGAAGATCGTCGAGTTGAAACCGCATCATGTTGAAATTTCAGGGTTAAGCCTTCGTATACGCAAAAAGCTGTACGTTGAGGTCACGACTATTGTAGCCGGCGGGGGTGGCACGCTCTGAGCGGATGCGAAGGGCGTGGGGCCACATCACGCCCTTCGCATCCGCTCAGAGCGTGCCACCCTGAACGTTCCAAATCAGTCCCATCCGAGTTGATCCAAAACCGCACTATCCATCTCGATTGGAACGGGCCGCTGCCCCGAATACCAACGCGCGCTTGACCATTCCCATTCTTCGGGTTTGGAGACTAACCCACGACGCACGGGATTGGCATGAATGTAGTCGATCATCGCACGTAAGGCGGACCAACTTGTAACGTTGCGGTCATATCCGCCACCCGGTTGCCAGAAGCGATGGCGGATGCGCTTCCCTTCTCGGACTCTCAGCTTCGTCAGCCATTCCGGCGCATATGCTTTCAGGTAGGCGACCGCTCTGCGCGCGACTGGCTCCTTGATAGCCTGCAGGAATAGCGAAAATTGGGCGTCGAGAGTCATGCTTTGCCCGCCTGTCTTGCCAGCCACTTCGCAACATGCGGGGCATGTCACACCATTTCCAGCATAGACCAGGAGGTGAACGTGTTCAGGCATCAGCACGTAAGCCCACACCTGGAAATCGAACTGCGATCGCGCATTCTGTAGTGCGTCGCGAAACCACTCGCGAGTGCGTTCGCGCGAAAGGAATGGATATTGGCGGTAACAAGAAAAAGTCAATTCTCTGGCTTGGCCAAGTTCATTGAAGCGGCGCCTACGCTTTTCGATGTAGGTGCGGCCAGTTTTTTGGGTCGATTATTCTCATGGAACTAAACGCTAATGCATGCGTGGGTTGATGGCAATAAGTTATCGCTGAAATTGCTTGGCTTTGCTTAAGAGATCATCGGAGGCTATTACTCTGTTTTTCGGGTGGCACGCTCTGAGCGTAGCGAAGGGCGTGGGTAGCGATCCCGCCCTTCGCTACGCTCAGAGCGTGCCCACCGCTGGGCAGTTTGTCGATTAGAAAGCAAAGCCTTTTTAGCGTATCGCTCACAAGAGGACAGAAGCGTGGGGCGGGATCACGCCCTTCGCTACGCTCAGAGCGTGCCACCCACAGCTCCTCGCTAGTGCACCATTCGCTACAATGGCCGATATGGAACGATTGAACAAATTCTTGGCACACGCGGGCGTCGGCTCGCGCCGTCATTGTGAAGAACTCATCCTCCGCGGCCGTGTGCAAGTGGACGGCAAGGTCGTGCGCGAACTCGGCACCAAGGTGGAGCCGACCCAGGAAGTCTACGTCGACGGTGAGCCCCTGAAACAAGAACGGCCGGTTTACTATCTCGTCAACAAGCCCCGCGGCTATCTCTGCACCAATCACGATCCCGCGGGCCGGCCGCTTGCCATCGATCTGGTGCCGCATGTGCCGCAGCGCGTCTACACGGTCGGCCGGCTCGACGAGGACAGCGAGGGATTGTTGCTCCTGACCAATGACGGCGACCTGGCATTTCGGCTCATGCATCCACGCTTCGGCGTCGAGAAGACCTATCTGGTCCAGGTCGCGGGACATCCCGAAAAGGAAGATTTGCAACAGCTATTGAAGGGTGTCTGGTTGAGCGATGGCTATGTCCGCGCCCGCCGGATCAAGCGGCTGAAGTCGCAAGGCGAAAGCACCTGGCTCGAAATCGTGCTGAGCGAAGGCAAGAATCGCGAAATTCGGCGGATGCTGGCCCGGCTTAAACACAAGGTCATGCGACTGCGGCGAACGGCGCTCGGGCCACTCATCCTCGGTCGACTCGCGGCCGGGAAGTCACGGCCCTTGCGCGAGGTCGAGCTAAACCAGTTGCGCAATGCCGTTGAACGCGCCGGTCGCAAGGAGCCGCACGCGCCATGACAGCGTTGGTCCATGCCGCAGTAAGCATTGTCGAAAATATCCAGCTCGCACGCCAAACCAATCGCATCCGTTTCCATTGTCCCGAACTGGCCGCAGCAATACGGCCCGGCCAGTTTCTGATGATTCGGCTGCCACGGCATAGCGACCCCCTTCTCGGCCGGCCATTCGCGCTTTACGACACCGTCCTCGATGATGCAGGTCAGCCGGTTGCCATCGACGTCGTCTACCTCGTCGTCGGCAAGGTGACCGGGTTGTTGGCGGATACCAAACCTGGCGATCTCCTGGAAGTGTGGGGACCGCTCGGCAATGGATTCCCCGACTATGCAAGCATCGATCACATCGCCCTGGTAGCGGGCGGCATCGGCCAGACGCCGTTCCTTGCACACGTCAGGGACTTGCTGGGTACGCGCGGCTACGGGGGCCGACCTCCGCGCCGGGCGGCACAGAATGTCTCACTGTACTACGGTGTGCGGCATGCCGACCTGGCGGCAGGCGTGGAGGATTTTAAGCGCGCCGGGGCAGCCGTTCATCTTTCAAGTGACGACGGCAGTGTCGGTTTCCATGGTTATGTAACGCAACTTTTGCAACGAGGCGAGCGGCCCCAACAACTCGTTGGGTGCGGTCCCGAGCCGATGCTGCGGGCGCTTGCTGAAGTCGCGCGCGATTGGAATGTGCCATGCGACGTGTCGCTGGAGACGCCGATGGCGTGCGGTGTCGGGATTTGCTTTAGCTGCGTTACCCGAGTGAAGCAGGGAGATGGTTGGGACTATCGGCGCGTGTGCGTGGAGGGACCGGTGTTTGATGCGAGTGAAATATGTTGGGGGTGAGCTCGCCAGCCATCGCAAATCTCAAGCCGCACCCACAGCAGCATAGACTTTTCCCTTTTGCGTAAGCCAGGCTACATCTCCGCGTTCGGCGTGCTCTTTTACTTCACGAAGGAATTGAACTGTTTCTGATTCGTAACACGGCTCGCTTGGGTCATCGACGGGAATGACCATTTCGACTTCCACCGCAACCACATATTTCTCCGTGTGAATCAGGCGCGTTCGTTTGATCCGTCGTCCGGCAATTCGCATCGCTAACCTCAATCAAAGAAATGCACTGTTACGAGCTTGGCAACGCCGCTTTGCTGCAGATGTGACCAAACTGCTTTGAATTCGGTCCCGTCCGGCAGGAATTCGCGAACCTCGATTGCGGGGTTCGGTGTGGCATCGGGCCGCTCTACGATTTAATTCGCCGTCCTCTAGCCCAGCAACCACTTGCCATTCCATGATACCACGCTCTTCCAGGCGCTCGGAAGCATGCTGGCCCACGACGTACTTTTCCTCGGCCACTAGTTGCTTGATCAAAAGATAGAGGTTCATGCTGATCCAAGCAGCCCCGCGTAGCCAGTGCTATCGGCGATGGCTTCAACGGTCTGAATCATGACCTGCCTCCCATGTTAGCCAGCTCATGCTAACAGCATTTTGAGGGGGGAGCAACTTGGGACTCGCGATGGTCAACACGAGCAACAAGGACGGGCGACAATGAAGAGAAAGGAAAGCGTGGGCGCCAATTCCACTAATGCCGCCATTGCCTGGGGCCAATGGTCGCGCCGCCTTGGGCATTGACCCGAGGCGTCCGCCCGAATTCCCCAACGCAATAGACGACCGTCTCGGCCAACAACCCACGGTCGTCAAGATCGGCAATAAGGGCCGGCAAGGCCCCTTCCAAAGTCGGCAACAACCCATTGCGCAGCTTGAGAAACTGGTTGTCGTGAGTATCCCAACTGGTCTGCGCTCTGACGCTAACAAAGCGGACGCCGGCCTCGATCAAGCGTCGTGCTGCCAAAAGTGCGCGTCCAAAAGACCCAATGCCCGCCATCCAAGACTCACGCGAACTGAATAGATAGCTTCTTGGCCATGAATCCGCTTGAAGTGCAGGCTGGGATGGGCAGGATTATCACGCCAAAGCCGATAGCATTTGCGAGATTGATCCTTGACAGCGTCGGGTAACTTGGCAAAGCAGGTCAGAAAATCGGACGTGAGTTGCGAGGTCACGCTTGATCGAAGCCCCCGCCTTTTAATAAACCTGCCCGAATATCCTCGCGGACCTTTGCGGCCAGGCGCGCCAACTGGTCCTGCGACCGAGCGAAGCTTTCTTGCCAACGTCGTTCGTCGGCGATCTCGTCGAGGATTAGCGTTGCAATCGCGTCTTGCTCCGGTTCCGGCCCCGCAGGAGCAATAAGTTACCATTTATTCAGACCCGGTCACAGCAGCCCCGCGTAGTCCTCTTCGATGCGCTTGGTCGACATCTTGTTGAAGAAGTTCGCATAACAAAGCCACGCCGACAGAGCGTGCAAGTCGGCGAAGGGCGGCGGCACAAAGCGCGGCGGAGTGACCAGCCCCTCTTCTACCAGCTGGGCGATTACCTTCACGTCGGCAAGGTTGGTCTTACCGCAGAACAAAAGCGGCACCCGTCGCACCATGCCGCGACTCACGGCCAGGCGAATGAAATTGTATATCTGTACGAAACCCTTGCTGTAGCACAGGTCTTTCGTGAACGGCCCATGATCGGCGGGGAGACTGCCGCGGAAGATGCGCATCGAATGCTGGTAGCACTCGCGCGGCGGATAACCCTCTTGCAGGAAGAAGCGGTATACCTCGAGGAAGTTGGCCCCCGCCTCCGCCAGGGCGACGGCCTCAATGCGATTCGTCAGCCGTCGGACGCGGGCGGGATGCGAGGCAAACGAAAACACCTCGGTCAGCACCGCCAGCCCTTCCTGTGTGACTGTCGATGACGGCGGCCCCTTACCCAGGAAGGTGCAAACCGGCTGGCTTTGCCCATTCAGCGTCGTTCCCAGGTGGACCCAGCCTTCGTGGACCTCCAGGAGGCGTAACTCCCGCGGCGAAAAGCGGGCGTCATCGCGGATCTTGATGTAGTCGGTGCCGGCCGCCGCGTCGGCGACGATACCGTCGGACAGGCGCACGCGCACCGCCGACGGGTCCCGGAAAAAGTCCGACAATCGTTGCGACAGCTCTTCAACCGCTTGCGGGGCGTCGAAGGTCTCGGCGTCGGCGTTGAAGATGGTTTCCTGCGCCAGGTTGTCAAGGATCACGGACATCATCTGCCCGAGGTCGGACAGGGTCGGATCGCCAGCATGGAAGCTGTCGGCTGCACTGCCGTAAAGCCGCTCGGAGATGAGGCTGAACGCGCGCGTTCCGCGCAGCACCAGCATGTCTACGACTTCACGGTATTCCTCGCACATGCGCGACATGATTTGGCCGGCACCGTTGTAAGGGCCGAGTTGGCGGCGGACATCGCGCTCGATTGCGTGGAATTCCTGACGTTTGCGATCCGGGTCGAAGGGCAGCGGTCGGTGTGCATAATAATCGGCGGTTACCGGAGGCAGTTCTTTCCCATCCTTGGCGAAGAATGCCTCCTCGATGGCGTCGTCCCACTTGATCGCATCCAGGATCCGGATGGGACGCTGAGCTTCCACGAGGCGGTCGCTTAGCGTGCGAATGAGGGATTCGTAAGAGGTGAGGGGGCGCATCGCCCCCCGAAGTATGCCGTTGGCTATCGTCACTTTACCCATGTTCTCCGCAAAGCCGCCCGCTATTTAAACCCCGTGCGGCTTTGAGCCCCGTTCCGTGATGCGGCCTTCCACTGGCCGACGGCCGAACATCAGTCCGGCTCCTCCCGGCCCTCCCGGCCGGCGGCACCTTGTAGTCTTGTTGCTTGTGCGAGTCCAGAGGGAACTTCGATCCAGCTACACCAGCATTTTAATCGGCTGTCCCGAGGCTAATCTCGATGCCTCTGTATTTACATCCGCTTTTGGCAGGCCTCCAGGACACGATTTAGCGCGCCCAGTCCCAGTTCTGCAACCTGCGAGGGCTTCGCTTGCCAGACGACCGGGTTTAGAAGTTCTAGTGAGATCCACCCATCATACCCGATTTGACGCAACAGTGCCAAAATCGGTTCCAATTTGAATGAACCTTCGCCCGGAAAGATGCGATCGGCGTCGGTGGCCAGCTCGCGCGGCCGGTCCAACACGTCGCTGACTTGCACAAATGCCAGGTTTGCGGGCGTTAACAAGTATAGATCCTCAAACTTGCTCGGGCCGGTGTAGTAATGGAAAACGTCGAGATTCACGCCGACATTTGCCTCCCCGCAAGCTGCGACCAGGCTGATCGCCATATCCAGGCTACTGCAAAACGTCGCCGAGCCGCGGAACTCCAAGGCCAGGCGCACGTCGAAACCAGCCGCCCACTGCGCCGCCTGCTTCAGGGATACGACGGCGCGTTCCAGGCTGGTCGGATCGAGGCGATCGACGAAGTCGGCGACTACCAGCAGGGTCGGGATCTTGAAAAACTGGCACAGCTCGAGCCGGCGTTTGAAGTGGTCGTAATGGGCCTGCCGCTGTTCGCCCTGAGACAGCAGCAATCCGCCTTGATAGGACGCCGCCGCCAGGGTCATGTCACGGTCGGCGAGCAGCTTGCGTGTGTCGGCGGGGCTGTTTATTTCCAGATGGGTCTCGAGCTTGGTGAGCCAGACCTCCATCGCGTGGCAGCCACCATCGGCGTAGCCGTTAACGTCGTCGGCAAAGGTGGACGAAAGCGTTGTCGCCTCGCTGATGCAGGGTTTCATTCGGTTCATGCTATCGCGGGGTGCGCCGCTGGCAAACGCAATTCACCGTGGGTAGCCGATCATGGACCCACACGCGCGAAACAAGGAGGCGAAAGTCGCGCGCTCGTTTCAAATCCCGTCGCCCCGTTCGTCATGAATGTTGAAGGTCTTTTTTTTCAATTTCAACCGAAAGCGGATGCCGCCACGCCCAAGAGGAAGACGAGCGTGGCGGCCGTATTACTGGGATGTCTGATTTGCATTATCACACTTCCTAGCACGAGTCGGCAGTGAAACGCCGTCGGACTGTCCATGAAACCGGAGCGTACAAGACCATTGGCGGTGCCGTCCGCTGACGGCCGGTAGATTTGAGACGCGTGCCGCAACGCCAATGACTCAAATACAGCCGCCGGAGTGCCATGCATGGCACTCCGGCGGCTGTATTCGAGACTGGAATTTATCGACCAATAAATATAACGTCCAGCATCTGCGAACCACCTTCGGGAGCGGGTTCGCGCGTGATCACGATCACATGATCGGTCTTGGTATCCAGCGCGCAGGTTTTGGCGCCGGCCTTGGTTTTCACGGTTTCTTCCAGCACAAATTCCTTGGGGCTCTTTTCCTTGATGACGCTCAGCGTGCCGTTGCCGTGCGAACTAAAGGCCTCCATGGTGCGAGGATTGAAGGCTGCACCGTCGCTACTGCCGGCCAGAGTCAGGGTCGTGATGATTTTGCCATCGACTGCGCTGAGGATGACACAAGTGGGAGTGCCGCCGCGTCCGCCGCGACACATCGCGAAAAGAATGTGGTTCTTGGTATCGATGGCCAGTCCCGCCGGCCCGTTGCCCTTTTCACCGAGGTCGAAATGGCCGGTCACCTTGAGGGTTTTGGCGTCCACCACGGCGATGTGGTGAGCGTTGGCCACGTCAAAATAGAGTTTCCCCTCGCCGTCCGAGACGCCCTGCTCGACGGCGGCATTGGCGCCGTCCGGGCCGATGGCCGCCACCTTGTCGACGATCGAACCGTCTTTGGAATCGATCACGAGGAGGTTAGGCGCGCGGTGACTCAGAATAAAAAAGTGGTGGGTTGGGGCGTCGAAGAGATAGCCGTCCGCACCCGGCGCCGGGACGGTTTTGATCACTTCGAGTTTCTTCGTGTCGAAAAAAATTGCGGGATTGCCGCTGACCAGACCGGTATGATTTTCCGGGTCGATCGCGACGCCATGCCCGGATGCCTTGGCCAGGGTGTCCGCGAGCTTGTAGGTATCGAGGTCGAATACGCTGACCGCATTGCCGCAGGCGACATAAACCCGGCGATTGACGCTGTCCGCCGTCACGTAGTCAATCCCCCCGGCGGCGGGAATCTGCGTGGTGGCAAGAATTTTGTAGGGCTTGTCCGCGGCGTCGTCGGCCGGAGCAATTTGGGCGAGAGCTAAAAACGCCAACAGGCCGAGGGCGGCCGCAAGCAATGTGCTGGAGTTTTGGGGCAGCGTTTTCATAAGGTACCTCCTCGGTGCAAATGGATACTGGTCATGGCGGCATTGTAGTAAACTTTGGCCCTTCTGAAATTCGTGTGGGTAGCATGCTCCGCAAGCAGCGATCATCTACGACAAGTTCCATGTGATGCGGCACCTGGGTCAGGCCATCGACAGGGTTCGCAAGCAAGAGTACGTCCGGCTTGCGAGACCAGTCCGCCGGTTGGGCAAACGCTCGGCATCAGCGGTGGCGTGGAGCATCGTCCGCTGTACGCCGCTGTTAGGGCGAAATCGATCATTCCTGTTCAACCGCGGCCTTAATATCGTTTAGGTCTTGCAGGAGGGCCTTTTTCACCACGCCCTTGAACAGAAACAGCATTGGGACTGACAGTTTTGCAGCGATTGTTTGAGGCTTGGACTCATGAGACTCGGCCAATGTCATGCTGCCACTGCTCTCTGAAATGCGTTTAGTGGTTAAAAATACAAATCCACCATCTTCTGCTTTGGCTTTGTAGAACTCGTTCTCAGCAGCATCCGTGATCCACTTTTCCACGGTAGCTGGCTTGCCAAATAGCATTCGGGTCTCTCGCCACTTCAGTCCTACAAGCCCGTTTGCAGGTTTTTCGAGAACCTCAATCTTTTCGATTCCGCTCATGGTTTCCGAGGCGTTCTCGATATTGGTGATTGCGGCCCAGATCGCTGCCTTGGATCCGTTGATGGTGACCTGTGCTTCAACGATCATGGTGTTTCTCCGCGTCATGCACTTTGGCATCGGCGGCCGCTCAGGGCAGCTTGTCGAAAAAGAGATAAACGGCGGCAATCCGGCCTGCCCGGGCAATGATGAAATCAGTCCCGGCGTAAGCCGGCGCCTCACCGGGGCGACCCGATACCCACTTGAGCCGCCCACCATTGCCCAATTCCTCAGGTTCGGCAATTGGCTGATACCGAAAGTCAGGGTGAGTTGCCCGGATCGCGCCCGCGATGCGATCGATCTCGTCGCGGCCACGGTGCGCCCCGCTGGTAGGATCGTAGAACACTCCATCTTCGGTGTAGATTTCGTCGATGGCGGCCCGCCGACGCGCGGGGTCGTTCTCACCGAACACGTCTTGAAGATTGCGAGTCAGCAAGATCGATATGCTGGACATGGCTTGTCTCCTTTCTGCATCGAGTGTGGCTTGGTTTTGTCGAATTACCCGACGTCTTAACTCCGAGTGGGCGCTTGTGCGTAGGCCGGGAAATCTGTGTACCCTTTCGCCCCGGTGGGCGAGGACCAGACGGACATTGGCGCTGGTTCGGCAAGCGGCCAGCCGTTCCTGAAACGCTCCACGAGGTCCGGGTTGCTGATGAAGGGTCGCCCGAAGGAGATCAGGTCAGCCTGCCCCTTGGCAATCACGTTCTCTGCCGTTTCCTGGGTGTAGCCGCAATTGCCTATGAGTGGGCCGTGGAACACTTTGCGGAAATCGGCCAGCGTCATCGGTTCACCCAGCTTGTGGAAGCCGAACGCCAGCCCGTCTACGATGTGCAGATACGCCAAACCGAAGCGATCGAGTTGACTAGCAACGAATGTAAACTGCTCACGGAAATCCGGCGACCCCATGTCGTTGAACGGACTGTTGGGCGAGAGATGCACGCCGACCCGGTGGGCGGGCCAGACGGACGTGACGGCTTCAGTCACTTCCTTCAAGAAGCGGTAACGGTTCTCGACGCCGCCCCCGTACTCGTCGGTGCGGTGATTTGTCTTCGATTGCAGAAACTCGTCAATCAGATACCCATTGGCGCTGTGGAGTTCCACGCCGTCGAAGCCGGCTTGCTTCGCTCGCTGGGCAGCTTGCCGATAGTCGTCCACGATCCTTGGAATCTCGGACGTTTCCAACGCCCGCGGGACCTCGTGCGGCTGTTTGCCGGTGGGAGTGTGGATTTCTGGCTCGTTGATTTTGATGGCCGAGGGAGCGACGGCGGGCCTGCTGCTGTGGAAACTGCTGTGCGAGGCCCGGCCGGTATGCCAAAGCTGAAGGAAGATTACGCCGCCCTTTTCATGCACGGCGTTGGTCGTGTGCTTCCACGCTTCGGTCATCTCGTCGGTGTAGATGCCCGGCGACTCGTTCCAGCCGTTGGCCTGCTCCGAGATCGTAGTGCCTTCGGTGATGAGTAATCCAGCCGAACTGCGCTGTGCGTAGTACTCGGCCGTTAGTTGGTTTGGCAGGCGAGCAGCTCCGGCCCTACCGCGGGTCATGGGCGACAGGACGAGGCGGTTTGGCAGGGTCAGGTCAGGCAGACGGAAGGGCTGAAAGAGGATACTCGTCATGTCTTGCTCCTACCTTGATGCCGAGCCAGCGAATAACGTCGTCAGTGAATAGTACCGGCCAGTCATATTGAAGTCAATCAGATTGACATCAATATAATTGATCATGGTATAGTTAAGCTCCTGATTGGCCAAAACCCGATGAATACTGGGTAAATTCCATGAAAAAAGATGCTCCGACGGCCGTGCATGCCTGGCTGGTGATGATGAAAGCGATGCAAGCCATTACGCGATATGCGCTGGCAAACCTCGAGGAAACCGGCTTGGGGCTTTCGGATTTCGCCGTCCTTGAGGTCCTGCTTCACAAGGGACCACTGCCCGTCAATGTGATTGGTCCGAAAGTCAATCTAACGCCCGGATCGATCAGCGTGGCAGTCGACCGGCTCGTCGCCAAAGGTTTAGTGAGCCGCGTCGAGTCCTCAGAGGACAGAAGGGTGCGCATCGTGGCTTTGACCCCCCGTGGAAAATCCGTCATTTCGCCAATTTTCCGCGCGCATGTTGCGACGATGGAGAAAGTGTTTGCAGGCCTTTCGCGCGACGAAATGCGACAACTCGAACAGCAATTGAAGCGCATTGGGAAACAAGCGGAATCGCTATTTGACCAGAGCGTTACAAAGGTTCGCTCGGTAAAGAGGCGCGTCTGAGCACACACAGTCTGCCCGCCTCGGGGTGTCATTGTGTACCAACCGCCGCGAACTCAAGCCCCCTTACCACTTTTCACTATGTCAGATTGGTTATGAATTGCTCAACCCCCCCGAATACGGGAGAGGGAACCAGGCAGGGAGCACGCCCGACGGAATGCACCCCCATGACTACGCGGTCACTCGCTCCACAATGGCCGAACGGCAAGAACAAGCGAAACTTGAAGCCCAAACCCCAGCGGCCGGCGGCTTGCAAGAACGTAATACGCAGCCGCCGGTCCGCTGCAGCAGCCCACTTGGTCCTCAATTCGACTCCCGAGCTCCTTTTCTCCCTACTTGTCCTTCTTCTCCCTCTTCCCCTCGATGTCGTACTCCTGCTTCTGGCCCCCGAATTCCACCGCGCTTTTCCCCTTGAACTTGTCCCCTTCAACCGTAAGCGTGAAATCGAGAGGGAACTCGTTACCCATGAACTTCCGCACGGCGGAGAACGTCAGAGTACTTTCCTTCAGTTTCACGTCCTTGAGCTTCTCGTCCTTCTGGTCCGGCCAGTTCATCATCCCGACAAGCTTGTCCCCGTCCTTCTTGATCGTCAGTTCGGCCGTGAGCATTTGGTCGCCGATCTTGTACTCGCACTTCCAAGTCCCGACTGGGTCTACCTTGTCCGCCGCGCCCGCGAGGCCGCAGAGTCCGAGTACCAACGCCATTGAGAGAATTGCCTTCATGATCGCTCCGAGAAATCGGGGAAGGCAAGCGGTCTAACGCAGGCCGCCACCAGCCCCTGACGACGAATCTATGGACGCCACCACCGCTGGTCAGGCCGCCGGAATATCGACTCGCTGTGCCACGCGCTCATTCGCTCTTGCCCGGCGCCGTCGGCATCGGGAAGAGTTTTTGAATCCACGCCTGCCACAGCGGCGTTTCGCGGGCGACGGCTCCGGCCGCCTGATCGCCGTAGAGGTAGAAGCTAAACGTCGCCATGACCGAGCCGCCGAACGTGATGGTGTACAGGGCGGCGGTGCCGGGCCCCGGCTTGTCGAGCCGCAGCAGGGCGCCGCACGAACTCTGGCTGATGTCCTCCACCACGCCGCCCAGCGCCGGGACGCCTGCCGGAACGGCCCAACGCTGCCCGGCACCCACGCCGCTTAGCCCCAGTGCCACGGTCAGCGTCGCCCAGGCCTCCGCTTTGGTTCCCGCGACGGGAGCCATGACCTGCATCATCGCGGAGCGCAGGCCGCGGAAGTGCGTGAGATAGATCCGCAGGATGCGGAAGAAGCCGGGCCAGCCGGATTCGGTGCCGATCAGTTGGTTGTCCCAGTCGTCCGTGCTGGCGAAGAGGCTGTTCACCACACGGACGACGCAGACGCCGCCCGCCCGCGCTTCGACGCTAAACTCGGTCGCGATCGGCGGCGAGCCCGGGACCCAACCGTCGGCCTCCCTAGCGAAAATCCGGGGCGGGTCCCAGGCCGTCACGACGGAGCGGGACTCCATTCCCGGGCCGAAGTTCAACGTCACCGCCACGGGTTTCCCGTCGCGCTTCTCGACCTCAGCCGGCGCGAACCAGGCCGAAATACCGGGCCCGGTGGCGATGGCCTGCCAGACTTCCTCCGGCGTGCCGGGGACCTCGACTTCAACCTGGATGGAACGGCGTCCGGAGGCTTCTTTCTTCACGCTCATGATGGCTCCTTGGGATCGGATTTCTGCGGCAGAGGGTGCGCCACGACCACCAGGCGATGCGCGCGGCCGCCGGGGGTGGATTCATCGTGATACTTCGAAACGAGTTTCGTGATGGCCTCGGTGAGTTCGTTGCTGAAAGCCGCCCGGTCCGTCGCCGACCGGAAGCGAACCTCGGTATCCACCGCCAGGGTCGCCAGGCGTTTGCCCGTCTCGGTCGCGCGACGAACGAGGTCACCCACCTCGCGGACGACCCGTGCGCCCAGGGCGATGAGATAGCTGGCGGACAGCCGATCGCCTTCCCGATCAGGATCGACGGCGACCGGACCCATGGCGCTCGGCGAAACGACGTAGGAAGCAGCCGTC
>Ga0206872_10153_pt1 | contig 20175 bp, 16 predicted proteins | sample Alteio_BWOrgCont_34_FD_152906 | JGI IMG/M metagenome (GOLD analysis project Ga0206872, IMG submission 152906) | Enriched cells from forest soil in Barre Woods Harvard Forest LTER site, Petersham, Massachusetts, United States -... | ecosystem: Environmental > Terrestrial > Soil > Temperate forest >... | reverse complement strand
GTCTATGGCCTGACATCCAAAGAGGTTTTTGCCTATAATACTCAAACACGGCAAATGGATAAAGAGATAGCAGTTCAAAAAAATGAAACAGTGTTTATTATTCCCGGTCAGCAGCGGTTCATAACGATAAAAGGCAGTTCGGTGCTCATCAGGAATTACCAGGGTGGAATAGTTAAGACAGTTACAATTGGAGGCCTTTCTAATTATGATGAAGTTTCTTCAATTATATTTTCAAAAGATGCGGCCAAAGCGCTTCTCGTATTTAGTTCGTACGTGATAATACACCAGGAGCAACAACAGCAGCAACAGCAACAACAGCAACAGCAGCAATCTGTGACCAGCTACAGGGGATTAGAGCCTTCCGCGAACGCCCTGATCGATTTTAATACGGAGACTGCAAATGCGGTTTCTTTTAGAGAGATGGTCATCATCGGAAAAGAGATGAGGGACGATATTATAACGAATGCGGCATTTTCCCGGGACAATAACACTTTGGTCGCCAGCTATTTCGCACGTGGGAACAAATTTCACAGTCTTGATTTAATGGACATTAATAAAAATGCACTCGTACTTAAAAAAACCTTCCCTGTTTTCGATACAGTACCGTTGTTCGATATTTTCAAATACCCTGACGATAATACGGGCAGTGTTTTATGCAGCGACCTAACAAATACCACTCTCTGGGTCAATGGCAATTTAAGGGATCTTTACTTGCGACATAAACTGTGTCCCTTTTCCAAAACTGCCATTTACCAAGAGGCCGGCATTACCAATTAAACATGGATGTCAATGACCTCGAACCATTTGACCTGGCCATATCCTTCGCCAGCGAGCAAAGGGAAATTGCTGTTAGCATCACCAACCAGTTGTCGCCGCTGGGCTATGAGATTTTTATGATGCCTACGCGCAAAATCTTACCTGGGGGTCCAACCTGGAAGAGTTGTTCATGCAAGTTTATTCAAATGCCAAATGTCTATTATTGCTGGTCTCAGAGGAGTACCTGGCAAAACCGTGGACGAACTTCGAAGAAAAAGCAGCCTTACAGAACCTGCAACTTCATGCAGGCGTTAGGCTACTCCAATTGAAGATTGATGCAGTGGACATACCGGACATACCGACGTCCGAGGGAACGCTTGCCTGGCATGGTGACCTGCATCCGGTCTGTGCACTGATCGCGTCCATAATAGGTGAAAAACCGGAAACGGAACCGATAAACGGTGTTGACGAGATAAAGCAGGTTTTCTCTTATTGCTTCAGGCGCGCTATTTTTGCAGCGATGGCGGGTGAAATTGACACGAACGCAATGTTCAATTCAATAGAGCAATGTATCTGGCAGCTCGACAGCTACCTTCCGCAGATGAGCAATCCGGTAGTTTCTCAATACGTCAAATTAATTCTGGTTGACCTGAACCAACTGGATAGTTTCAGGCCGTTAACATTTAGTTTCCCGATGACCTCGTTTTTTCCGGAGGACACCAGGAAGATGCTCGATGTGTGCAAAACGAACATTGTCAATGTACTGAATTATCTGAACCAAGCGTTTTCAGCGAGAATAGATATGCCAGACAGGATCGATAGTCAATATGCTTATGGCGCTATTTATAATTTCCAGGATTGATATTAAATCCAACAAAATAAAAAAACTTAAAAATACTGAAATTCCAATAAATGATTTATGATGTGGCTTGTTCAGCTGTTTGTAAAACGGGCACTCTTAAATATACATCGTTCAATATTATTAAAAGTCGCGGAAACGTGTTAATTATTTATGGCGTTAATCGCCAAAAGCCTTAGAAATATTTTAGATGGTTCTTTATCAGTATACACAAAATTATCACTAAGCAAGAAAAATATGAGATCGCCGAGTAAAATAATATTAAAACTATTTGTTAATTTGGCTATTAACAAACACTTATGAAAATATTAAGTTAGTAACAGTTCGTCCAATAAAAATCTCCAATCTTTAAACCATGTCAGAGTTACCCGAAAAACCAGGCATCATACAGGAAATTCTCAGTAACCGGATCACCAAACTTGTGCTTTGGGGTACCGTTTTTGTACTGGCGACGGGCATTTTCTTTGCCTATGAGGCCCTGACCGCAAAAATAGCGGAGACGCAGATAAAACTCGCGTTTTCGATCCTGCAATATGTCCTGGGCATACTGCTGCCGCTATGGGGTACCTGGATCGGCACCATCCTGGCCTACTATTATTCAAAAAGCAATTTTGAGGCGGCCAACAAAAGTGTCCAGCAAATGGTCGATAAACTAACAACTGACAAAAAGCTGGAACAAGCCTCTGCTAAAAGCATCATGATCGATAAAAAGGACCTGATCCACAAGGTAATGCCGGCAGGAAAAGACCTTTCCCTCTTTAAGCTTAAGGCGGACGGACTGGATTTCCTCGAACAGAAAAAAATCAAAAGGGTCATCATTTTAGACGACAGTGACCGGGCCAAATACGTCATTCACCGCGACCTGATAACCAGCTTTGCGCTCGGCGAGGTTGCCAAAGGCAAAAAGATCGAAGACCTGACGTTTAAAGATATGGTGGACGACGGCACCCCAGAGATCAAAAACACCATCCCCAACTCAGTTCAGTACCTGGGCATTGATGCCAACCTGCTCGATGCCAAAACGCTGATGGACCAGAACAAAACCTGTCTTGACATTTTTATAACCCAGACTGGCAAAGCCGAAGAACCGGTATTAGGCTGGATCACCAACGTAACCATCATGCAAAATTCAATAGTCTGAACTTTACACCGTTTTCCATTCCAGCAAGCTGATGATAGTTCCGGCCAGGGACTCACGCGTCTCTGTATGATAAGAAAGCAGCGTTCTTGCCTGCGGATGGACAATACGGGTGGCGTCTGTCCTGAATATCCATAGGGGCTTTCCCTGGCGGTGAGGGCCATCGAGCGCATAAGTTAACTCGTCAAAGCACCAGGGACTACAGGCGTATTCCTTGCACCACAAGGCGATAAAGACGTCCGCCTTAACGATACTCTCTTTAATAGAACCCAAAATATCCCTGCCGGCACCAAACTCAGTTTCGTCCCGCAATACCTCATGCCCTCTTCGCCGGAGTACCATCTCCACAAAATCCGCCTCTGCCGGGTGGTCCTTTGCGTAACTGAGAAAGAACCTTAACCGTTTTTTTTCATTTTTCGCCTGTTCGAATTTAGGGTCTTTCGGCTTGTTTACGATTACATCGATGATCTTTTCCGGCTCATCGGCAGCATGAAATAAATCACGCACAGACTCTCCCCAGTAATCACCGAGGCGATAGATCATATCAGAGAAAAACAGATCTCCAACGCCCCCAAAACTTGCTAACGGAACAATTTTGCGTCCCTGTGACTCGGCGATCCGTCCCAATAGGTTCGCCGTGCCGTCCACCTTGCCGCCCATGATGATCACAAAATCGGCTTGCTGTATTGCCCTCAGCTGGGCAAATAACCATCCATAGGCACTCGCCCTCCCAGCTTCGTCCGAAGCTGGGTCATAATGATACCTGGATATTTTCGTGCGGGACTGCAGCGATTCCAACTCCTCGTCCCAGCGCCTTTCTATTTCAGCCGTGTTCGGGTAATGCAACTCGATCCTCACATTGACCAGTTCAGCTGATTCGATTCCCTTAATTATATAATAATCGACCGAATCTTCGAATGGGCTGCAAAGCAAAAGCTCTGCCTGATGGCCAGCCAGGGCTTTGCCCAACTGAAGACTGAACTCCTTTAACTGCTCACTTTGTCCGTACCGGACGCTGCCAATGAAGAATAAACGCATAGTTAATGTTTTGGAAGGGCGAACTTGTTTTGCAGCCCTTTAAATATAAGGAAAATGATCTCCGAAATATGCGGGGTCTCGAAAAGCCGCACGTTTTCTTCGACCGTCAGGCCATTGTTTTGCGCCAGTTTTTCCATAGTATAGCTGGTAAAATAGGCAGACTCTTTCTCCGGATCTATCGGGTCACCGGGCAGCTGTTCGTTAAAATAACTGACAAAGGCCAGGTACTCCGCTGTTTGATGAAAATCGTTATGCTGATAGGAAAAAGGCTTCCCCTGAAGCGCATCCGCAAGCTCCCGGGAGGCGCCGCCAAAACCTCCTGCGAGGTATAAGGGCTTTCCGCGCCGGAGCGTAATGCTTGCTTCTTCGATAACACCTGGTATTTTGCCCCCGTATGAACCGAGCTTGCCGCCTACCAGTATCCTGGCCACAGTGGCAGCGATCATTTCCTCCCTCATTTTTGTCGAGGAACGTGCCACAATGTATTTTGAAGCCAAAGTTTTGTTATCTGCGAATTTATCGGGATCCGCCCCCAAACCTTCCGGAGGGGGAACTTTGATCAGCAGCGCATTGGCATTGGCCAGCATTAATTTATCTTCCTTCGTCAGGCCCAGGTAGATCGGAAACGCTGAATAATTCTCAAAACTGCTCCGGTCGTTGTCCTGAAGGGGCCGGTAGAGATAGGCCAGTTCGGAAAAAATACGAGTGTAACCGTCCCTGCGGAAATCCCCGCCATAAACGACAGTCAAATGATTGATGAGTAAATAACGAACGATCTCGATCGTTAAGTCTTTAATATGCAAGGTTGAATAGCCCAGTAATTCCAGGTCTTCATTGTCAGATACTGAAACCCCGACCTTTAATTCCCCGACATTCGTCTTTCTCCCTTCCAGGCTCTTATCAATGTCTTCGACGATCTTGTTTTGAATTTCTTCAGGTACGCCTGAAATATTCAGTTGTTGTTCTGTGGAGTCCATGCCGCTTAGTTTAATGTATGAAATAAAGAGGGCGTGATAAAATCAATGTGCGGATCAATATCGTTCAGTACCTTGAGCTCCTCGGCCCCAAGCGGCGGGTCTGGGTAAATGACCAGCACCGGCTTCAGGTCATTAGCCGCAGTCAGTTCATCTGTAATTCTTTTGATATCGATATAGGTGAAAAGCTCCGGTGCATTCTGGATCGCGTACGTCCGGTATTTTTTGCTAAGTTGATACAACTCGATCTCTTTATTTAACTTTAACTGGAAATACAGATTATTTAGCGCTTGGTAAAGCGCCAGGTCCACGATCTCTGAAAAACAGCCCTCACGGTAGCGCATGGTCGGCACATTGCCCAAGTAAGGAAAGCTGCGTCGCTCCCCTTTTTGCAGGTTATTGACAACCACCAGCGGCGATTTGTTCCGCTTGGCAACAATGACTTCGATCAGGCACCATTCCCGCGTCGTATACTGATCCGAAAGAAAAACGACAACTGCTGAGTTTTTGACATTGGTCCTAATGGCTTTGGCAAAATCACTGGCATCGCGGATATCGTTGGCGTCAAAAAAAGTCTTCAGCTTCGAATGAGTATTAATATAATCACGAAAATCGATCGCCAGCCGTTCACCGTCCACTTTTGCGTGGCTGATAAACAGAGTGACCGGCGGCGAAGTGTTCAAGTCATCCACTTCATTTACCGATTCGATTCCGTACAAGAGCCTGGCGAAATCATGCAGCAGCCGGCTCCTCAATTCTTGAATGCCTGCTTCCATTTCCTCTTCCCCGATAAGGTTAATAAACTGACTGACGTTGAGCTGACCTGGGTCAAATGCCATTGCAAAGGAATCCATCGCAACCGGGTATAAGCGGCTCTTTCCGCCCGACTGTTGATAGAGTTCGCGAATATATGGCTTCCAGCGAATTTTATCTCCGGTCATCTGCTCTTCCACCAAAACAACAATAGCGTTATATTCCGACTCTCCTACATCAAGCGGCAAGGGAACTCCGGTGTCCGGCAACGGTGCGAACCTGAAAAAAACCGGGATGCCCAATGCGCGCATCAGAGGGCTGGAAAGATTACGGCAAAAAGCGTTGTACATTGCTTCGGCGTAGATTTTGCCGGCTTTGTTCTCCGGATGCCACACGACATAAATCGTGAAAGGGGCCCGGTAGTGAGTAAGTTCGTCCATCAGAAAAGGTTTTAGTTGGTTAATACCATTTTTTTTGGTCCACGCCCCTGTTATTACTAAAAAGCGGGTAACTATTAGTCGGATCCACTTTAAACCGGCGGTCATACGCTTCATGGATCCAGGACCTGACCTCATGGTGGTTCTCGGACCAGGCATGTATCGTCGCATAACCGCATTCTATATTACGGAAAAGGCGCGGCGGAATAGTTTTTGATTCATACGTGTTTTTAACGCTGTTATAGTCAGGATAAGTCGGCAAAAGAATTCCCAGTAGCCCGCACCTGGAATTTCGTGATGTATGCCTGATACTCGAGCTTATCTCCCAATCGACATGTTTACGCTTCCAGGTCTCTGGCCCGATCAGCACTACCGTCACCGTCGCATCGCGGATATAGCCATCCCTGATCCGCTGCCGTGTCGTCTCCGTCGCCAGCCCGTCCTCAATATCCCCGTCCTGTACCGAATGGGATATGATCGCCTCATATTCATCATGAAAAAGCTGCTCAAAACGATCCTTCCAGTATTCCCCGCACATTGGATCCAGCAAGCGGAAGCCATGATGAAAACTGATAAAGACCCTGTGCTTCGGAATATCCATCGTAACATATTTAATTATTGGTTCCAGTCCAGTACGTCATCCAGCGGGTGCACACTCATCGAATGAAGCTTTAAGCGGCTCTCATTTACAAGCGTAGCCTCCGATTTGCCCGCCAGACGCTGTATATATCCATTCAAACTTTTTGTACCGCGTATCACCGGCCTGGTCAGCAAATAATGCGGCAGCAGCGAATCAGTTATGCCCTTAAGGGTAAGCGACGCAAGGTCAGTCTTATCATAGGCATAACCGATCTCCCAAGGTACCCACAACGACTTCACCGTATTTACGGAAACGACACAAAGCATGTGCGTGCTGTTATTGATCCCCTTACGGATACTGTCAACCACCCCGGCCGGATCATTTGCCTCCCGGTGTATCCTTAGATCATGATCATCCTCATCAAAATACACATCCAGCTCCGACTCCTGAATATAAGTCGCGATCTCCCGGCAAAGCGCCTTATCAGCCTGTTGGTGGCTGATAAAAACGCACTTGATCCCGAGTGCCGCATGCAGTTTTACCGTTGTTTCGCTAAGCGTTCGTTTTGCCCTGTTTATCCCTGCCATTTGCTGTCGTGGTCCGGTTAAGGTTTCTTAACTCAAATATAAGCAGTTCCTTCAGTAATCAAAAATCCCTCCCGTAACTTATTTCGATACCAAAAATACTCTGCCATTTTATTGCCCACACAGAGATATAATTCGCCGTGAAGGCTTTGACCTGTTCGTTTTTCTGACCATAGGTAAATGAAAACACTGCGCCTTCAAACGCCCCCTTATCCGAAACATAAGCGGCAGCAAGCCCCCTCATTCTTTTGCGTATCATAAAATGGGGAAACGCCCATCCTCCGTACACAAAATAAGCTTATCCGAATGCGCTATTTTATAAAACTTCCCGTATGGTGAATTTGCCTGACCGAGACGGACGGCCTTAGAATAATACCTTAAATATTGCGTGACCAGTCAATCGGCAACATAATGCTCGGCTGAGTAAATATAAAACTCAGGATATTCGTTTTTATCATCTCCCAGATAAACCGTCTCGAAGACTCCACTTTCAAAAATGTTGTAAACACGGTGGCCATACATGATCTGCAAATCAGTCAGGTCGTCGATCAAGCCAGTACCGTCATAAACCTTGGCTACGGTAACTATTGCATTACCCAGCAGTTCGCCCTCCTTGTCGATCCGCGCAAGTATCTCCCAAAAAGCGACCTCGGTATCATCGGTATAGGATCCAAGCCCCACGGCAATCAGCAACTTTTTTGCTTGTTCCACATCACGTATAGTCCTGACCAAGGGTCCAAGGATACGGTTCATTTTAACTGTGTTTCTGGTGACTTCAATCCAGCACCAAAAGTCAATGTGATGTACAGCATCTTTATCGGTGAGCTGAAATTCGATGTCTTCACGCAATATTTCGCGGGTACTGATCTTGTAGCCATTGCCATCGTAGATTACAAACGCTTCCTTGTTTTCGTCGATCATCCTGATTTCAATGTCGTCTGTCTGGCAATTGAAGTGGATAATTGCGGCTTCGGCGAATACGCTCATCGGGATCGTTTGTTGTTTGTTGTTGGTTTTCATGTTGTTATGGATTTGAAGTTTAAACTTTTTAGATTTAAATGTTAAAAATTTAAACCTACAGGATGTAAACTTTAAAGGTTTGTCCTGTAGGTAGGTAGTGATAGATGCAGGGTGCAGACGTTATTCGTTCGTTGTGTTTCTTAACACGACCTCGGTATCCGTAGGCAATTGCGGCAATTCATCGGCAGCATAGTTCGATGTAGCCGCAAAGACGTTTTTAATGATTACTCTTGTGCCGGGGATGAAGGCTTGGAGTTCCAGGTGCAGGAATTTGCCGTTTTCATTTTCGACAATTTCAGCTTTGTTGAATGTAACGATCATTTGTTTTGTTTTTAATAAATGAATTAAGTGGGTTGATTGTGGACGCGCTTTACCGTTATCGATGGTTGACAAGATTGGCACAGATTGGTGCAGTTATCGACAGTTTACAAGGCAACCATAGTGACGTTAAGGATAACGGCCCGAGGAGTACCCCGAGCCGTTGAATGTTTTACGTTGGTTAGCTTACTTGAAACTCAACCATTTCAGCATGATAGGCTTGCCATTATCGCCATTGCGAACGTTACCGTCTTCGTCGACAATTTCCCGTGTTGTAATGTTGAACTTGTCCAAATCGATATTGTGTTCGCTTCCCAACACTGCGCTATCTTGCATTGCCAGGAAATAAGTACGTTTGCCGGTTACCACTTTGCGGCCCAATGCCTCGTGTTCTACGCCTTCTGTTTTGATAGTGTGCAAATAGTTGCCGTTGCTTGTCTTTGCGCTAATTTTTGCGACTTTAACTTTGATAATTGCCATAATGTGTAATGAATTGATAAGTGATGAAATGATGTGACCGCCTTCACGCTGCGATACGTCAAACATTTTACTCCCTGTCCGAACGGGATGGCGATAGGAAATGGAACTTGTTGCCGGTTTGAACACCGGGGGGCCCCCCACGCCGAAAACAAGTAGGGGATAAGGAGATGGAGTACCTGTTACGTTGCGCTACACGAGTCAAAAATTCCAGGGTACAAAAATTTATAAACTTGATAAACATTTTAAGTTTAAAATCAAACAAAGTAAACTTTTGGCATTTATAGCGATGTAATATTTATATTTATAAGCGTCTGGAAATGACTCAACAATCTTTACGGATGAAAAAAGGATGTACCTGAGTGGCCATCCTCATGCTGATACACACAAGAATCTATAAAAATGAAGTACAACGCAACGTTTACCTCGGTAACACTTTTAACGATATTATTTATTTGCTCCTGCCAAACACGGAGACGGAAGGGTTCAGACGATAACAACATGCTTCTGGGAAACCCAAGCAACGCAACTCACGACAACCTAAACGCTGAAAATTATCTGATTGATCATAAATACTATGTTGAAAGTTATAGCAGGTCTAAAGGTGAGCCAAACTGGGTGAGCTGGCATATTTCCGCGAAGGACCTCGGTAGTATCGACAGGTCAGACGATTTTCGAGCAGATTCCATAGACCTGCCTAAAGGATGGTTTGAGGTGGACGAGAACAGCTATCGAGGTTCTGGTTTTGACAGGGGACACAATTGCCCAAGCGGAGACCGTACAAGTTCAATAGACGCTAACTCCGCTACTTTTTTAATGGATAATATAATTCCTCAAGCACCTAACAATAATCGGCACACTTGGGAACATCTCGAGAATTTTTGCAGGGAGCAAGTAAAAAAAGGAAACGAGGCTTATATAATAATGGGGAGCTATGGAAACGGCGGCGTTGGGAAACTGGGGTATAGATCTGCAATTGCGAATGGTCGTATTAGAGTTCCCGCATACATCTGGAAAATAATTTTAATTATCCCCGATGGAGATGACGATTTAGACCGTATAGGATCAAACACCGAAGTAATTGCCGTTGACACACCAAACGACAATTCGGTTTCCCCCTACTGGAAAGATTATGTTTGCACTGTTAGCGATATTGAAAAAGTGACGGGATATACATTTTTTTCGACTTTGCAGGATGGGATAAGAATTGGGTTGGATGATCGGAAGTTTCGGGTTAACTAATAAACTACAACGATGTCAATTTTTAACTCATTGGAAATAAATCATTTAAAACCGATTCATTCAAGGCATAATATAGTATTTTCAGAAAAAACATTTGATTTTTAGAAATAAATCCTTTAAGTTTGATAAAACACTCTGAGCCACCTTATCACAGCCCTTTTTCCTGCTAAACACGCAGAACACGGCCATAAAAGTTGGATTCAAAGCATTGATTTGATAAATTGCCTGTTCCGAAAAAAGTACGTTTTCTTAGTTCAGGTATCCGAATAGTCTTTTTCGCATTTATAATTATCGCTTTTTTAATTTATGACGAAATTCCGCATTGTGCTGTTATGTATGGTGTTTTTTCTGTCCGCCTGTAGGTCTGAATTTGAAGATTTTCAAAATAAGGCCCTGAAGTTTGCACAGGATGGACAGCTTGACCGTAACGAATATAACCAGTTGGTTACATTGGCAAAGTCGGCCAGGGATGATCGCTTTAAGCGCATTTTTTATACAGATCAGGTATTCGACCAGGCAAAAATGAATGCGTACCTGATTAAATTGTTTGCAGCGCATAATATCTCCATTTCCTCCCTCGGGTTCGCGGCGTCAAACAGTTCTGCTAATACCCTTGCTTCAAAATTTAATATCAACGTTTACCTTGAGAATTCTGCAAGTGTCGATGGTTATGTTAATGGCAGCACGTCGTTTAAGGACGCAATATATTCGATGTTAGGCGACATCAGTATCGGTAGCTTCTGTGACAGTCTTAATCTGCATTATATTAATAATAAAATTCCTTTCAGCAAGCTGAACGCGGGCCCAGATGATATCCGGAACTTTATCCAGACATTAAATCCCGCGACCTTCAGGCAGCATGGCGGTGACAGGTCTTCTTCTGATATGCGCAGTATCCTTAGTGCCGTCTTAAATAAAACTGACAGTAAGAATGCGTCTGTATTAATTTCCGACTTCGTTTTTTCACCTGGTAGAGGTGTCAATGCCCATGATTACCTTGTGAACGAAAGTATTGGGATTAAAGTGGAATTTGCTGACAAATTAAAAAACTTCGATCTGTCCTTGGAAGTCCTGCAATTGACCTCAATATTCAACGGCTTCTATTATGATGAGAACGACAAACCTACCTATATTAAATGTAACAGGCCTTATTATATCTGGATTATCGGTTCACAAGCGCAAATAAAGTCCTTTATTAAAAGCAGGATCATTGACAATATTCATGGGGGATACGACCATAAGCTCCTGGTTACACCGATTGCAAAAAGCCTGACTCCTGCTTATAAAATATTGTACAGCGGCAAAATCGGATCATTCCGTCTGGAAAATGGCGCTAACGGGCCGGTTAGTGATGCTGAAGTATCTAATCAGCCGCGTACAAGGGGACAATTCGCATTTAATGTCGCCGTTGACTTTTCCGGAAGCCTGCAAGATCCACAGTATTTTTCAGACACGAACAACTTTGAACATAACCAGAACTACCGTCTGTCCGCGATGCCGGTGACAGACACAACGGATCTTTCCTTAACGGGTTTTACCCACCAGTTGAGGTTAATGACCACTGACCTTCACAAAGAAACGATCAGTATCGCTGTTAAAAGCCGCAGTCCGGGCTGGGTCGACGAAGCCACTTCTGAAAACGATACGGGTTTAGCAGCAAACTTTTCTGAACAGCATAAAACGTTTGGCTTTAAATATTTAATATCCGGTGTCTACAACGCTTTCGACCAGATTTCCGGAAGCAGCACGATAAACAGTTTGAACATTACTATTAAATAAATGAAACATGAATGAGATTTTTTCCACTATGTATGAGTTCGGCGGGCTGCTTCCTTTTTATTCGGCAGACTTGGGAGATCACCTGCGGGGTTTTGACGAAACCTGTACTGATTACATAGGCACTCCCTGGTATATTTTTATCGGCTTTACCATGATCGGGTTAACATTGCTGACCTACGCGATCCTTTATCATTTTATTGACCATCCCAGATATAACGGTAAGCGCCATTGGTGGATAACCACCCTTTTCCTTTGCATGGTAAATTTTTTATTTGCCTTCGGCGTCGCCTTTAATTCTGTGCATTCGGGGCACATTTGCAAACAGCTCCATATTACGACCGGCGACGTATTGGGCTTTGGACTTGCGAATGCAATCCTCGCCTTTCTTTTTTTCGTGATCATGACTTCTGTTCCCTGGATCAGAAGGCAAAGTACCAACTGTAAATACACAACATTCTGGCAACCTTAATTTAATTAATATGGCACGTCTTTTTTTATTTGCCGTAGGCGGCACCGGTTCAAGGGTTTTAAAATCGCTGACCATGCTGCTTGCTGCGGGCGTTAAACCCCAATCCGGGAGAGATTTTGAAATCGTTCCTATTATCATCGATCCCCATAAATCAAATGATGATTTAAAACGCACGGTACGCCTGATGGATAATTATCAGGCGATAACAAAAAAGGTCGGCGTCGACAACGGCTTTTTTGCAACTAAAATAACGACACTGGACCACCTGGGCCTTACTGAGAATAAATTGTCCAGCAACTTCACATTGACGCTTCAACAGGTGGCTAACACGAGGTTCAGGGATTACATAGAATTTAATCAGCTCAGTGAGCCAACCAAGGGTCTGGCCGATATCCTGTTCTCGGGCAAAACAATCGATAAACACGGCGAACCGGTAAATCTCATGGATATCGAGATGGATATCGGTTTTATCGGTAATCCTAACATCGGCAGCGTTGTATTGAACCAGTTTAAAGATTCTGATGAATTCAGGGAAATCGCCTCGCAGTTCAGCGGAGAAGACAGGATATTTATCATCAGTTCTATTTTTGGCGGAACGGGTGCGGCCGGGTTCCCTATTATTCTGAAAAATATTCGCAATGCCATGAATAACAGTCGGCTTAATGCACGCGGATTGCTTGAAAATGCCAAGATTGGAGCGATAACCGTCCTGCCTTATTTTAACCTGGAGAACAGCGAAAAAAGCCCTATTCACAAGTCGGTCTTTATCGGTAAAACAAAGGCTGCGCTCTATTATTATTTGGACAACGTTAATCCTTCCGTGAATGCGCTCTATTACCTGAATGATGATTTTACAGGCAATCCCTATAAAAATGATCCCGGTGACGACGGACAGCAAAACCAGGCGCATTTTATTGAAATGGTCGCAGCGTTATCAGTGATTGATTTTCTGGAAATTCCAGATGAAGAACTGAATACTGAGGACGGCGTACCCGTAAATCCGGTGTACAAAGAATTTGGTATCAGGGTCGACTCCCCAATAGTACAATTCGGGAATCTTGAAGACCGCACCGAAGAAATTATCGCCAAACGCCTGTCACAATTTAGCGTTTTTCAGAAATATATGAAAGAACAGTTGAAGCTTTCTCTGGGAAGGCAGCGATGGAGCCTCGATGAGCCTGCAATTCCTAAACAGTTTACCGATGATACGTTTTATCGCTCACACCTCACCGAATTCATGAACGCCTATGTCGAATGGCTGACCGAAATGCAACAAAATCGGCGCGGCTTCGGGCCATTCAGCCTTGAGTCCCCCTTGAACGCTTTTATTATGGGGCGGGATGTGAACAGCAAATGGTTTTCCGGCAAAGTGGACATGAGCGATTTTGACGATGCACTGTCAAAAACCGTCAGAGGAAAAACCTATCAATCTCCGGAGCAAAAAATGATCCGTCTTTTCTTTAACGGATCAGAAGAGTTACTCAAATCAAAGTTTGGCTTCAAAAATTAAATAGTATGAAAGTATTTGGTTATACGAAAAAAGGGGGAAAGCACTGGTTCAAATCCGACCCATACGCCGATAAGGAAATTGAATCTATTATTGACCCTGAAGGAGGTAGTGAGGTATCGCTGCCGACCGCAATCCCCAGCCCATTTGCCCGGATTGATTTGGTCAAAACTGCTTTCAAGAATATCGGTAAAACACCAGAATTAAGGAGTTATAAACGGAATGATAATATTATCGCCAGTAGCGAGGACGAAAAACTGGTATCCGATTCCTTGGATATTTCCGAGATTCTGTTTAACATCGACAGCCTGAAGAACAGAATCAGGATCATTGTCTGGAACCGTGTTGAAGAAATTGTCAAACTGAAAAATGGAACGCCAGAGCACCGCCGGCTGGCCGAGACATTGGAATTGTATTTTGATGAGGACCAAAAGGCTTATAATTTTGATCTCACCGACAATTTTTACCTCATTGAATGCGATCATAAAATCATTGGCTGCACGTCGCCCGTAACGATGTTTTTTGCCTCCGGAAATGACCTTTCACATGCCCGGATCAGGCTCCTTAGCAATGATGAATCATTCGATAACAAATACACCCCCTTGTACGAGCGCGACGAGCATTTTCAAAAATATCTGTATTCGCTGTTCAGGGCTTATCCGGTCTTGTCTTCCCGTTTGAAATTCTTCGGCGAGTATTTGAAACGCAACCTCGAAATCCTTAATAAAACTAACCCTGCTTTGTATGATCAGGTTAATCGGTTGTTGGCCAATGACCTGCAAAGTACCTATTCAGAGTTGGATACAGGAATAAGTGGGCAAACTGTTGAACTATTGTATGGCATTACGTTAAGAAAGAGGAAAAAAGGTGACATCATTGACAGGCTGAAAAATAGTGATTTCATAATTGCTTCCGATAAATATAAAGGGGCCTTAACACCTCTGGTTCTCCAGAATCACCTGACAAAGGCCAATTTCCGCTATGCAGAGGATGAATGGGACAAGACTTTCAGGGTGCCTTATTTTGACCCAGAAGCTGACCTGTCGCGCCGATGGCTGCCGGGTATAACTTTGCAATATCCATATCTAACTGTTAGTGATTTTCTGGAAACGCAACTGGTGAGGCTGATTTATCCGATATACAAAGAAAAATTTTTCGACGGCAATTTTAGTCCTGAAGTTGGTGATGATCTTAAAGGTTATCTACTGCCGCTAAAACCGCTTTTTTTTGAATATTTCGACTCGCAGGACCTGGTCAGCACAATGGCTGGGAAACCTAAAATCGACATGATACAGGGGGCTGCCGGATCGGTAAAGGTTGTGCTCAGGATTCCAGTAAAAAGGGATGGCGAATATATTTCGTTCGAGCGCATTTATCATACATCATCCGAAAACAATCCCTTATCAGCTGACCCCGAGCAAAAAAAAGGCATCATCGTCGAACATCAGGTCGGGCTGACAATTTTTCCTTTTATAAAAACCGGTATGCCTGAAATTAAGGCCTATTACCGGACACAGCTAATCGACCGTGATGTTTTCGGTGCGCAAAAAGAAGCACAGTTCGAACTGCGTTTTTTTCAGGATGCAAATAAAGACCCCATACCAATTGAAGCGAAAAAGAACAGAAGAGTGAAGGCCGCAGATTATGTAAGTTCCCAGTATTACGTGCTGAATGATGAATTCGATTACGTGCAAATCAAAAACATCATAGGCGGAGGGGCGAGCGCTATGATCATCCCCAGGTGGAATGTCTACCGGCCCGGTAACGAAGTCTACAGTTTTTCTGTCGACTTTGGCACCACAAATACACATGTCGAGTATAAAACGGAAGCAGATAGCATTAAGCCCTTTGATATTAAAAGTAATGAAATTCAAATAGCCACGCTGTTTCACCCCGACAAACTTGACGGGATCCGGCAGGAATCTGCTGATGACATTTATCAGCTGATCGATTATGAATTTATCCCCAAGTTAATAGGTAAAAATGAAGAATACAGTTTTCCGCACCGCACTGTGCTTGCGGAAAGCCACTCCCTGAATATCGATACTGACGCGACCTATACGCTTGCTGATTTTAATATCCCGTTTATTTATGAACGAAAAGAGGATAAAGACAGAATAAAGTCCAATCTGAAATGGGCCAAAAAGGAGCGCGGAAATGAAAAGCGGATACGGGCTTATTTTGAAAACTTAATGATGTTGATGCGGAATAAAGTATTGTTCGGAAAAGGTAACCTTAAGGAAACCCAGCTGATCTGGTTTTATCCCTCCAGTATGAAGCTTGGCAGAAAAAGTCAGTTGGAAAACACTTGGAATGAATTGTTCCAGCTTTATTTCCGCGGTACAAAAAAACCTGTCGGTATAACGGAATCGCTCGCACCATTTTATTATTTTAAAGGAACAAACAAGTTGCACGGCGGCGCTTATAAACCGGTTGTATCCATCGACATAGGCGGTGGAACAACAGATATTGTCATTTTTCAGGATAATAAGCCGCTTTTACTGACATCCTTCAAATTTGCTGCCAACAACCTTTTCGGTGATGGGTACAGCGAATACGGTGCCGCAAGTTCCAACGGGATGATCAATAAATATCAGCCGCATTATGAAAAATTACTGCTGAACAATAACTATCCCGATTTGCTGAAAGTGCTGAGGGCCATCAGGGAAAAAAACAAGTCTGAAGATATCAGCGCGTTTTTCTTTTCCATCGAAAATAATCCGTCCATTTCGGCCAGCCGGCAATACTCCTTTAATGCGCTGCTCGCCAATGACGAAGATGTCAAGATCGTATTCCTTTATTTTTATTCGGCAATTATTTACCATATCGCCAAATTGATGAAGTTGAAAAAAGTAGTGCTGCCCACCTATCTGATTTTCAGCGGTACCGGCTCCAAAGTCCTTTCAGTGATCACCACAGACATGACCATACTGGCTAAATTGTCCACACTGATATTTGAAAATGTCTATCAGGAGAGTTTTGATGTAGACGGGCTCTCTATCGAAACGGAGAAGGATATGCCAAAGGAGGTCACTTGTAAAGGAGGGCTGATGTCGAACGAACAGGACCTGGATATTGAACTCCATAAAATCAAACATACCCTAACTTGCCTGGAAGAAAAGGGCTTTGACACCTTGAGATATGATCAGTTGGATGCCACAGTTAAACAGCATGTGGTAGATTATATACAGGAATTTAACAAGTTTTTCCTGGCATTGAATCAAAAGTTTTCATTTATTGACCACCTGAATGTTTCATCTGCATCGCTTGACTTGTTTAAAAGGGAATCTGCCAAACATATAAGGGACTACCTTGAGGACGGACTGGCTTTTAACAAAAAAATGGATGACGTTATGGCCGAAGACAAGGAATTGGAAGAATCCTTATTTTTTTATCCCCTGATCGGAATTGTTAATAACATGATCACTCAGTTGTCCAGGCTTTCACCGATAACGCATTAATAAAATGAAATATCTGAGCGTATGTTGTCTGTGTCTGATGGTGAATATCGCTATTGGACAGAAGTTAAGTAAAAATAAGTATGGGCATGCCGTAGATTTTATTGATTGTAAGATCAACGAGTATACGCTAAAAGATGACCAACTGGCTGCTTATAAAGAGCAATGTTCCTGTTCCGCTAATACGGATTACAGAAAAATTGAAAGTTTCCTGAAAGACCAGAAGCTTAAAAAAAACATGACCATGGCCGGCGAAATCCAAAAGCTGAAAAGTGATCAGGGGGGGCTGAATGCTGAAGACGCGGCTGCCTTTTTTACCGGTAAGATATTTAATGACAAAAAACATTATGCAACGCTTGCGGCCTTTTATGAAAAACACAATAAGGAAAACAGTTTCCCTGGGTTGATCAGCGAAATCAAAGTCGGTTTATCGGAGATAGCTGAAGCAGCTGACCCGGATGAACAAGGTACCCAAAAAAAATACGACCCGCCAACATTCTATGTTACGCCGGACTCTTTAGACCGGGCGCTCCTACAGCTTCAAAAACTGCAGGATAAAGATAATAGCTTCTTTAAAGGCTTTCTTGTTGACATCGATGTTATTGCCATAGTTTTCTCATTGTTGTGTTTTTTCATTGTGTTCAGGCTTCGTAAAGACAGTCCGCAGACTTTTGTCAAAACGACGGGTAATTTCCAAGACATACCTGAATATATCAGAACCTATGTGAAAACCAAGATCGATGAGAAGGTACCGGAAACTGTCCTGAGAAAAATAACGGACAGCTCGAAACAAGAATACTATGACAAACAAATCAAAGAATTGCGAGAAGAGCTGACCGCGCTCAGGCAAAAGCTGGATCGGTTGCCCGCCGGAAGGCTGACGGTTGATACCCTCGCTGAAGAAACAAAAACTCCGGAAGTCATTCCGAAAGACGTTCCGCCCCAGGATAAAGCCGAAACAAGGCAGGAGGTGTTTTATTTGTCTACGCCAACACAGGAGGGCAATTTTAATACCCAATCCGCTACCGCCTCTTATCGCGAGGGCGCTTCTATTTACCGCGTCACCAGGCTGTCACCTGACAGAGGACAGTTCCAAATTGACGAACATGAAACCGCAGTTAGGCTGGCATTGCAATATATATCGCTGCGGATACAGCCCTGCTGTACGCCTGTAAATGCTTACGATCAGGATGCAAAAAGAATAAGGGTAATTAAACCCGGGCTGCTGGAGCGTCAGGGAGATAAATGGGTTGTTTTAGAAAAATCGGAGATCAGTTATGAAAATTGAATATATTGAAGGCCTGTTGGTATGTATCATTGTTTTTTTCCAGGTTAAGGTGTTTCTGAAAACCTATCATAATATCAATATCTACGAAAATGCACTCCCCGAAAAGTCCGGCCTTACGATTAGTAAGTTCAGAATCTCAGGCGACAAATTGGAAAGCATTGAACCCGAAACATTGCTGGACCATTTAATTAATCAGAGGAACGGAGAACTGCCCGTTGAGGGATCAGAAGAAATTGTTGCAGATGCCTTACCCAAGGAAAAAGTAACTATAAGCATCATCGAATGCAAAACACAGCAAAGCCCGGCCCTTTTACAGATCCTTTCGTCGCTGAACAATTACCTGATCAGAAACCACGGCGCAGCGACTGACTTTCATCTGGTTAAAGATATCGTAGAGCGCAATGTCAGCGCGCTTGAGGAGGATATTAATCTTACCATTTCCATTCCGCTTTACCTGGGTTTAATGGGGACGATGGCAGGCATCGTCATAGGACTTTTTAACATCCCTGATCTCGGGCTTGTCCTTGACAGCGCAGCCAAAGATACCCAGCTGAATACTGGAATAAGCTTGCTCATCGGCGGGGTCAAGGTCGCAATGATCGCCAGCTTTACAGGCTTACTGTTAACCATTATTAACTCCGGTTCTGTTTTTAAAGGCTCCAGAAGTTTGGTGGAAAGACGCAAAAACGAGTTATATACGTTTGTTCAAACCGAACTCTTGCCAGTATTAAACCAAAGCCTGGGGTCCACACTGGTATCGATGCAGCGTAATCTGCAGCTGTTCAATGAAAAATTTACAGACAACCTGGATAGGCTTTCCGGTCTTTTTAACACCAATTATGAAGCGATAATCGCCCAGGAAAAAGTACTCTCGATGATGGAGCAGTTGGACATTTCTCAAATAGCCAAGTTTAATATCAATGTATTGAAGGAACTACAGAACAGTACTGCAAAACTGGAACAGTTTAATAGTTACCTGGTGAATATCAATTCCTTTGTTGATTCCTCACAGCGCCTCACGTTAAAAGCAGATGAACTCCTCAAAAGAACGATAAATTTCGAAGCGATAGCAGGGCACCTCGCCGAAAGGTTAGAGGAAAGTAAGCAGTTGATGAACTACTTAACGACCCATTTTAAAAACCTGGATGAACATAAAAATCATGTGAATGCCGCCGTCGCTGAAGTTGGATTTTCAATTGCCGATACATTTACCGACTTGCGTAAACATATCCAGGCATCTACAGATACGGTACGACAGTTTACCGTCGACGAAATCGATGCGCTTAAGATCGCCTTGTCAGCCAGTCGGACAAACCTGGGAAATCTGGCCTTTCTCGAAACGCTTAACAGTGATGTTTCCCAGTTTCGTACTAACTCCGCAGATCAGGGTAAAAAGATAGGCGGGTTGTTAAGTGATTTGAACGCCAGCCTAAGTCAGTCACTTTATGTTCTCGAAAAAATTCAGCGGAGCAGCTTGACTTATAAGGTAGCCCACCTG
>Ga0206872_10151_pt1 | contig 20243 bp, 16 predicted proteins | sample Alteio_BWOrgCont_34_FD_152906 | JGI IMG/M metagenome (GOLD analysis project Ga0206872, IMG submission 152906) | Enriched cells from forest soil in Barre Woods Harvard Forest LTER site, Petersham, Massachusetts, United States -... | ecosystem: Environmental > Terrestrial > Soil > Temperate forest >... | reverse complement strand
AACGAATATCGAATGTCGAATATCGAAATTTCAATCGTCATTCGGTATTCAATATTAATTTTCCAATCAGTCGTTTGCGCGAACTTTAAACATTCGCCGGGGTCGGCAAAAAAAGTCAGCCCCGGCAGTTTTAACTAAAGCCCAATACAGCATAGGTGAGCCTGGAGCTACGTTTGAAGATTATATTTTTAAGTGCCCGGTCGAGCGCGGGATTGCCGGTGACAATGGTAACCATGCGGACCCGCCCGAACCGGATAGCAGCCGACATCCGGTAGCTGTGGCTTTTGGTGCTCCCCATAAAATATTCAGATACGCGTAAGGGCACCTTTTTTGCCGTGTTTTTCTTTGCGGCGCTCTGCATTTATTTTTACTTCTTTGCAAAATCGTGGAAAAGGTTTACCATTACCCCGACAGAAATCATTGTGTACGATGTTGTTTTTAATAGGCAATTTACCATCCCCTATACCGGCATTACAAGGATCAGCACTTACAGACCCGCTCGTGATGGCAGAACAGGGTATCGGTATTCAAAGTATTTGATTATTGATTTTAATGGCAACAAGTCGGTAACTATTAATGAAGCCTGGTACAGTAATTACGAACAATTAACAATGGCAATTTATCTGTGCAAAGACGGCCCGGGCCATGGTCGCGAGCGGTACCTGGAAAGGAGGACATAACTGGATGTTGCCTGGCTCAAATAAGCCAAGCTATAAAATGCGCGCGAAGGCACGACAGAAAAGCGGGCCGGGCGTATGGCCTGCAGCGTGGAAGCTTTTTTCTGTCTTGATTTTTTGGTTACTTTTGTATCAAGACAAAAGTAACTAAGCCCCGCGGCTATGAGCGGCGCGTGTTTGCATGAACAAAAAATGATTTTCGGGGCCCGGCCGTATTGCATTACGTGGTTTGTCGGTGATAACACCATAGGTGTTCGGAAGATTAAAATAACCGCTAAAACTCCCTCCCATTGGAAGGGGTGCGGTTGCCCGCGAGATGGCGGGGAGGGGTTTCGTCGCTATTCAGGGCGGAGTTAAGGTTGGATCAGACGGCAAAAATAGTTCGTTAAACCCCTTCCTGCACCTTCCCAAGGGAAGGAATCGCACATGGCCGCCGCGTTTAAAATTTCTTCCGAACAGCTGTGGTGATAACACCAACAAAGACGAAAAGGCGAAACTCAACCCAATCAATAATTCGATAATTCAATAATTCAAAATTAAAGCATGCTCCAGATACAGGAAAACATCTCCCTTAAAAACTTTAACACTTTTGGCGTTGAGGCCAATGCCCGGTATTTTGTTGAAATAAACCAAAAGGAAGAACTGGCCGAGCTTTTTTTAGACCCGCAATGGAAGCAAACCAAGCTGCTTGTTTTGGGTGGCGGCAGTAATTTGCTGCTGTTAAATAATTTCGATGGGCTGGTGATCAGGATAAACATAAGGGGTATTGAGCACCGCATCAGTCATACCGATGTTTTTATCGACGCCGGCGGCGGCGAGGTTTGGAACGATCTGGTGAATTTTTGCGTGATCCGCGGTTATGCGGGGATTGAAAACCTAAGCCTGATTCCCGGTTCGGTGGGGGCGGCGCCTATACAAAACATCGGCGCTTATGGGGTGGAGCTGAAAGATGTTTTCCGCAGCTGCAATGCCTTTGAGCTGGCTACCGGCGCCCTTAAGACCTTCACTAAAGAAGATTGCCGTTTTGACTACCGCGAAAGCATTTTTAAAAGCGAGCTAAAAGGCCAATACATTATTGTATCGGTAAAGCTGCAATTATCGCTCGTCCCGCATTTCAATTTACAATACGGCGCCATCGGGCAGGAACTGGCTAACCGTAACATAACTGAGCCGACGATAAAAGACGTATCGCAGGTGGTTTCACATATCCGTGTATCAAAACTGCCCGATCCGTCGACCATCGGCAATGCCGGCAGCTTTTTTAAAAACCCGGTCATTGGCGTCGGTCAGTTTACAGCCCTTCAATCAAAATTTCCCGAAGTTGTGCACTATCCCGCCGGCGATTCGCAAATAAAACTTGCTGCCGGCTGGCTTATTGAGCAATGCGGCTGGAAGGGAAAAGTAGTAGGCCACACAGGTACATGGAAAAACCAGGCGCTGGTGCTGGTAAACCACGGCGGCGCCACCGGACAGGAGGTGTATGCATTTTCGTCCGAAATTATAGACAGTGTGTACGCGAAATTTGGCGTTTCGCTACAACGTGAAGTAAATATTATCAGCTGAATTTTTATAAATAAAATAAGCGCCGATTATAAAACTGATCGCAGGAAAACACTTATTTTTCCGGATATTATAGGGGTATCAGTATAGCAAAATCATATCGGGCATGGCATAAATGTTTGTTTTAAAGCAAATTAATTATCACAATAGTGTAAAATATACACCCATCATATCCACATCCTTTTAACGCCTCCAGACTGTTGTTGCCGGTTAAAGATTTTTTTTAGTGGTACTATGTTTGTCTAAGTACCAATACAAAACTTTAACAGAATGACAAAGATTGAGTTTAACACCCTGGTACTGCGCCAAGCGACATCATTAAGATCATACGCACTACATTTTACCCACGACGCAGACGATGCTAACGACCTTGTTCAGGATACAATGTTGAAGGCCATAACTTATTATAATAAGTTTAAAGAAGGAACAAATTTAAAAGGATGGTTATACACCATCATGAAAAATACATTTATAAATAACTATCGCAGGTTTATAAAGATGAACACTTTTGTTACCAAGTCGGATGAGATATCCTCGCCAAACCTGGTATTCAGTTCAACAAAAAACCAGGGCGAAGCCAAGTTTGTGATGGATGATTTGAAAAAAGCTTTAGACAGGCTGCCCGCCGATTACTACCTGCCCTTCACTATGTATTTTGAAGGCCACAAATACCACGAAATTGCCGATCATTTAACTATCCCCATCGGTACGGTAAAAACGCGCATACATGTTGCCCGCAAGCTATTGAAAAAGAGTTTAAAAGCTTATGATAATGGCATAACTAAACCGGTTTACGCAGAAAATTAATAAATCAACATATATAAACAGAAATCTCCCTGTTATTAGCAGGGGGATTTTTTTGTCCCCTTTTCTTCGGATTTATGCGCACTAATCAGGCCTGATTAAGTATTTTCGCCGGTGATAACAGCATCATGAGCGAATTACCTGTGTATACCAAATCGCAGCTTGCATTGCACAACGGGCAGGATAAGCCCGAGGTTTGGATAGCCTATAAGGGTTTGATCTATGATGTATCGCGCAGCCGCTTATGGTTTCACGGCAAACACTACGAACACTGGGCCGGCCAGGACCTCACCCACGAACTAATTGACGCCCCGCACGATGAATGGGTGTTTGAGCATTTTGATGCGATAGGAAGGCTGGGGTGATTTTGGATTTCGGATGTTCGATTTCGGAATTGTTAAAGTGCTTTTTATTCCTAAATTTTTCAATCTAAAATTAGCTAAATCCGAAATCGAACATCCAAAATCCCAAATCAAAATATCTCAAACTTAGCCAAACTCACGAACTCCTGCACACGCGCGGCGATTTCCCGCTCTGATAGGTTCCTGATCTTTTCGGTGCCGAACTTTTCGACACAGAAGGAAGCCAGCGCGGAGCCGAAGATGATGGCGTTTTTCATGTTGTTAAAATTAACGGTGCCCACTTTGGCCATATAGCCTATAAAGCCTCCGGCAAAGGTATCGCCTGCGCCGGTTGGGTCGAATACTTCGGCCAGGGGCAGAGCGGGGGCGGCAAATATTTTATCTTCGTGGAAAAGCAGGGCGCCATGCTCGCCTTTTTTTATGATAAGGTATTTGGGCCCCATTTTCAATATTTTACGCGCAGCTTTTACCAGGGAATATTCGCCGGACAGCTGGCGGGCCTCGGCATCGTTAATAGTCAAAACGTCCACCATTTTTATGGTATCGAGCAATTCATCAAGCGCTATATCCATCCAAAAATTCATGGTATCCATTACAATCAGCTTTGGCCGGTTGGTAAGCCGGTTTATAACGGTTTGCTGTACCGACGGCTGTAGATTGCCCAGCATCAGGTATTCGCAGTCCTGGTAGGAAGCCGGGATAAGCGGGTCAAAATCGGCCAGTACGTTCAGCTCGGTGATAAGGGTATCACGACTGTTCATGTCGTTATGGTACTTGCCGGCCCAGAAGAATGATTTCTCCCCGGGCTTTACCTGCAAACCTTCGGTATTTATATGGTGGTTATTAAAATCCTTAATCTCGCTTTGCGGGAAATCATCGCCAACAACAGCAACAATTTTTACCTTATCATAAAAATACGAAGCCGCCAAACTTGCATAAGTAGCAGCGCCGCCAACAATTTTATCCGTTTTACCAAAGGGTGTTTCAATAGCGTCGAACGCTACGGTACCTATAACTAATAAACTCATAAATCAGCTTTAAAATTTTTTTTGGCAAATATTGTGAAATTAGGCGGGAAATCATACTTTTGCACTCCCAACCGGAAAAAACATTCCTGAGTAGCTCAGCCGGTTAGAGCATCTGACTGTTAATCAGAGGGTCGCTGGTTCGAGCCCAGCCTCAGGAGCAAAGCCCCGCACGTCCGCGGGGCTTTTTTGTTTGATGGAATATTACATTTATATACTTTATTCTGAGACTTCCAATATTTATTATGTTGGTTATTCCGACGATTTTGAACGGAGATTTGAACAGCACAATCATGCTGACAAGGTAACCTTCACATCAAAACATCGCCCCTGGATACTTAAAGCCGTGTATTCCTGCGGCACCAAACAATCAGATGCAATGAAAATTGAAAAATTTATAAAAAAACAAAAAAGCAGAAAGTTAATTGAAAAGCTAATTGCGGGAGGGGAATTTACCGGGGTCCTTGCTCAGTTGGTTAGAATCCACCCAAATTAGTGATTAATCACAGCCGACAAGTAAAGTAAAGCCCGGAAAATTATTCCTGAGTAGCTCAGCCGGTTAGAGTCCCGCACGTGCGGGATTAATCAGAGGGTCGCTGGTTCGAGCCCAGCCTCAGGAGCAAGTCAAAAGCCCTTAGCGTAAAGCTGAGGGCTTTTTTGTTAACTATACGTAGATCATAGTGTGTTCGAACACAAACTTCGAACAGCGGACAGTTAATCAGAGGGTCGCTGCCCCGATAGCTATCGGGGCGAGCCTAGCTTCAGGAGCAAAGCCCCGCGTGTCCGCGGGGCTTTTTTTGTTTGATCCGTTATTGGCGATAACAACAATAATGGACGTAAAAGTTACCGGTACTGAAAATCAGATTTAACTTTGACATATTTATTATCCTTTACGCCGGGAGTCCATTTGGGCAGGGACTTTATAAACTTAGTCAGCTTCCTATCGATGCTGGAATATTCCGACCATATAAACCTAAAGTCAGTTAGTTTGCCATCGTAACCTATTACAAATTCTATTTTAATTGTCTGCTGTGTTTCAGGATATAAAGCTTGAGCTCTTTTATATATGGTATCCCGAAATTTGCGCTCACCAACTGGAAATTGTGGCGCTACATCCACTGCATTCATCCCATATGCATAGTTTTTACCTAATATTTTATATGTTCGAATACCTTCGCCGACTCCGTCTCCGGTCGTAACCATTTCGCGAATCGTAAGTGTGTCTTTAGCATTGGTCTTTAACCTAACTTCAAATTTAGTTTGCGAATGAACGGTAGAGGTAGAGATTATAAAGCAAATAATCAGTATGGATGGTAGCGGTTGACTCATGACAATAAATCTTTTATTAGTCAATGTACGAAATTTTTACGAGCAACTATATCGAAATATTACTTAAATTCAAAACGCGTATTTGATCCAAAAAATCATTTGGGATCAAAAATCTCCTTATAAATGCCTTCCATCGCCAAAAACTCTTCCTCCGTAAGTTTTGGAAAATTATCCTTTCGCCTGTTAGGAAATGTTCCTTTGTTTTGATGCAGAAACATAATGATTTGATCAATGTCCTTATCCGGCATATCAATCAGGTGTTGAATATCTTTTTTCATTTCATCATAACGTTCAAGAAAATTCAATTCGTCCGTCATGTCCTGCGAAATAGTTGCGGTAATGGTTTGGGCAAGATAAATGCTTTGAAAGGTTAAATCAGGGTAACGGAAATAACTTTCAACCTCCGGCGCATTGGTAACCTTAACTTCCCCCCTCGCAGAACTTGTGTACCGGATACGCTGCATCAAAGGCTTTGAAAAATGCTCCAACGCCTGGTCATAATCCCTCATATGATTGATCATATGCGCCGAGACCGGTATGATTGACCCAGGTTGAACAATCCCGTCTCTTGTAAGTATATCATGGATCAGAAAGCGGTGAAGACGGCCGTTACCATCCTCAAAAGGGTGAATAAACACAAATCCGAAAGCGATTATAGCAGCTCTTATTATCGCATTATTTCCTGTTGATTTCTCCTCTGTGTCTTTTAAACCCTGCATTAACGAACTTACGTACCGGGGAGGGGGGCATATATAATGAAATATCTCTCCAAACTGCAAAGAAGATTGACTAATAAAGTTTTGAAAGTCCCTGAACCTTGGCGCTGCAAATCGTTTGTCGACAATAGCGTTTTGTAATGCTGTCAGGTTCGGTTCCTCAAGCAGCTCGGCGCCCGGCAGGGTCCCGGCCCTGTTGAGGATGGCGATGAAGCGGTTAACCCGGTCGGGTGAAGGGTTTTCGCTTTCTATTTCATACGAGGATTTTGTTTCCTTCCTGTACAGGTATTGTGTGGCCCGGTGAAATACCTCAGGCGAATAATCGTTTTTCAGGTTTTCAATCTGGGCTTTTATATCTGCCTCCAAAACCATGTTCATTGCATGGGTTTTTCTTACGATCGGGCAAAACCCGCGTGTACCCAATAGATTGTCGTTTATACGCCAGCGACTGTTTTTGATGGTTTTCCCGGTAACATATCGATCCTCTTCTAAAAGGTCTATATAATTTCCGGATACAGGAGTAGTGAGTTCAATTTCTTTATTTGTCAGCCACTCGTATAAGTAACCGATCTTTCGGGCGTATTTCCCTGTTATTGTTGATTCAACATATGCAGTAACTTCTTCTATAGTGATTTTGTCAAATACCGCTTTCAAAAAGTCCAGGCTAAAATCATCATATTTGATGGCAAATTCTATATGCTGTAAAGGCGAATTTACATGAGGCGCATATTTTGGCCCATAGGTTTGTTCTACATCTCCGCTTACCGATAGTTCAATCTTGTCCCTTTGACCGATAAATGATTTATGGGTTAATTTGTACTCGTCTAAATTAAAATGATGTTGGAGCCAAAGACTTCCTGCCGCTTCATTTGCCATAGGCTAATTGCTGTAAAACGATTATTTGTGCAGTAAAGTTAATAAAAATGTTTGTTTTTGCTGTAAAATAAATATTTATTGTAACTCTCATAAAAAATTGCACTAAAAACTATATCAATGCCTGTATTGGTCAGTATGCACTCTGCTGTAAAATGATTATAGGTGCAGTATTTTAAATAAAATTCTTGTTTATCGCTGTAAAATTGTTAAATACTTCGAACCGAAAATGCCGGAAATTAAGCGGCAGCCATTTATTATGCTGGATATTCTGACGATTTTGAAATGAGATTTGAACAGCATAATCATGCTGACAATGTAACCTTCCCATCAAAACATTGCCCCCTGGATACTTGGAACCGTTTATTCCTGCGGCACCAAACAATCAGATGCTATGAAAATTGAAAAATCTATCAAAAACCAAAAAAGCAGAAGTTTCATCGAAAAACTAATCACAGGCGAATTTACGGGCATTTTAATTCAGCCGGTTAGCGTCCCGCATATGCGGGATTAATCAGAGGGTCGCCGGTTCGTCGCGTGCGTACGGCGTCAGGAGCAAAGCCCCGTACGTCAGCGGGCCTTTTTTGTGTAAACTTACTAATGTGTACCATTATGCCGGTTAAAAATTGGAGTGGAATTTTTTGCCATATTTTAACAGGATAATTCAATATGTTTAGATTATCATATAAATATTTTACATTTGCTTATGGATTTGCTTCAACAGATAAGATCATATGCCAACCAGCCGATAACCCATCAGTTGATGATGTCGTTGTTAGGGGAATATAAAAGGCCCAACGCGAAGATACATGGTTTGATCAGCGAAGGCGTATTAGAGCCTGTAAGAAAGGGTTTGTATGTAGCAGGGACTTTTTTGAATACCGGGAAACCGGAGTCTTTCCTGTTGGCCAACCATATATCGGGCCCCAGTTACGTATCCCTGGAATCCGCACTCTCCTACTACGGGCTGATCCCTGAACGTGTATTTGAAGTAGCTTCGATGACGGTAAAGGCTTCAAGGAAGTTTATAACCCCTGGTGGCGTTTATTCTTATACCCGTTTGCCGCTTCCTTACTATGCTTTCGGGATCCGGCACCAGTCGTTAACTGATGAGCAGCAGGTGTTAATCGCGTCCCCGGAAAAGGCACTGGCCGATAAGATAGTGACGACATCCAGCGTAATACTGCGAAGTAAGAATGATGTGCTGAGCTACCTGGTTGAGGATTTGCGGATGGATGAAAGCAGCCTGAAGGGGCTTAATACCCGCGATATCGCCGGCTGGTTGCCGGATGCACCTAAAAAGGATAGTCTATCAATGGTCATTAAAACAATCAACAGTTTATGATAAAAGAATGGTTGGATACCTATAAGCCTGCAAATAAAGAAGAAGCATTAAGTGCGTTGCGGGAGATCATGCAGGAGATTGCCCTTGCAGGTCTTCAACGGGCCGGTTTTTTTGAAAAGGCAGCCTTTTACGGAGGCACTGCATTAAGGATATTTTACGGGTTAAACCGTTTCTCAGAAGACCTGGATTTTTCGTTGCTGGAAGTAAACTCAGCATTTGCCCTGGAAAAATACATGGATGCCGTGATAGCTGAATTTGAAGCATTGGGGATGAAAGTTTCGATATCCGGGAAGAACAAGGCGCAGAAGACCAACATTGAATCCGCATTTTTAAAATCGGAAACGATCTGGAAAGAGTTGATTTTAGAAGATATTATACGCCAAAGCGGCCTGGATCAGAAAGCAAACATCAAAATCAAGATTGAAGTTGATACCGAGCCTCCATTAGGGTTTGAGACTGAAGAAAAGTTGCTGCTGAAACCATTTTCCTTTTATGTTAAATGTTTTACCATTGCCGACCTGTTTGCGGGAAAGATGCACGCCTTGTTATTCCGCAAGTGGAAGAGCAACGTTAAGGGACGTGACTGGTACGATATGGAGTGGTACATAAAAAAGGGTGTAGCGTTGAATTTAAGGCACTTTGCATTACGGGCTCTTGACAGCGGAGACTGGCCCAAAGAAACTATTACCCCGGATGAGTTTATGAAACTGCTTCATGCAAAGATTGACGAAGTAAACCTTGACCGGGTTAGAGATGATATCGTTCGTTTTATACCTGATCAAAAGGCTGTTGCGGTATGGTCACCTAAGTACTTTCACGATCTGGTTGATCACCTGAAATTTGCGACATAGCACCCGCCGATACAAGCGTTAGACGATGTGAAAAAACCAAATATTTCAGCATTTATAGCTATTTTCAGCATTTATTTATGAGATATTTATATCCCCTTGCAGCCGCTTTTTTTCTAACAGCCTTCCTTACGGTTCGCGAACCAATGGAGGCGAATTTTAAAGATTCTGCTGCTTACCGCTGGCTCAATAAAAAGGTTTTCGATAAACGCATGCTGGATAACATGGAAAACCTTGATAACTGGCGATCGTTTACAACATCCGGCACTTCGATAGTCGATGCCAGGAAAGTGATAAAGATAGTGGATTCAAACAGTTCAGTTGCCTCCATTGAATTGTCAACACAATACGTTCATCAAGGGACTCATTCAATGCTGATGACCACCCCCACCCGGCTGGCAGGCACTGCGCCAAAAAACGGGCGCGGCTGGGGCCGGTCGGGGGTGAGACGGTTGTTTAACGGCGAGGATTGGACCGCCTATAACCGTATTTCCATCTGGATATACCCGGATCTCCCGGGCTTTTATACCAGCGCACTTGATTGCCAGTTATATAACGACGGTACCGAAAAACTACCGGCAATTTTTGGCCAGGAAGGGCAAACCTCCCTTGTGCTTAAAAATCACCAATGGAACCATGTTGTTTGGGAAATAAGTAACGTGGCCCGCGATAAAATAACGGCTTTTGAAATGTCGTACGGCTTGTCGGGCAGTTACCCGGGCGAAGCAAATAAAATCCGTTTTTATTTTGATCAGCTTGAACTTGAAAAAGTGGATCCCGATAAAGTTGAGGGATGGGATGTATGGAAAGGCCGGATTTCTTATCCTCATACCGGGTACCAGGCCGGGGCGCAAAAAAGCGCCATTGCCAATAATATTGATGCAAAAGAATTTAAACTTATTGACCAGGGCAATGGAAAAGTGGCGCTGACCAAACCTATCGCGACAGTTACCTCATCAATCGGCAGTTTCAGGGTGATGGATTTTTCGGAGGTCAGAAAGCCCGGCACCTACGTTTTATCCGCCGGCGATGTGAGCACCAAACCATTCAGGATCGGCGATGATGTTTATGAGCGAACCATTTGGAAGGCGCTGAACTTTTTTTATGCAGAACGATGCGGGATGGAAATACCCGGTGTGCATGGCAACGAACACCAGGATTGGCTGTGCGTGCATGGCGATAAGAGAATAGTAATAAACGGCGGCTGGCACGATGCGGGCGACCTGTCGCAAAGTTTTGAGGGCAGTGCTGAAATTACTTATTCGTTGTTAAGCCTGGCCGAAAAGCTGCATACCAGGGATAATAACCCGGCACTGTACAACCGCGTGCTGGAAGAAGCAAAATGGGGGCTCGACTGGGTGTTAAAGACAAATTTTGGCGATGGCTACCGCGATGTTGGTTCCATCAATAGCCGCCGGACAGATAATATAATTGGTAACGATGATGACGTTGTTACCACCGCGCAGAACAGCCCGATGGCAAATTTTGAAGCTGCCACAGTTGAAGCCATCGGTTACAAGGTGTTTAAAGACACCGACCCTGACTTTGCAGCTAAAGCGTTAAAAGCTGCAACAGCCGACTGGGGGTTTGCTGCTGAAGGCATGCCTTCGGTTAAGCCGTCGAAAGATATATGGCGGGGTAATTTCGATTCAAACAATGTGGAAGATGAACTACCCTCGCAGGCTATTCTCTCTTCCATAGCGATGTGGAAGGCGACCGGCGATAAAAAATATGCTGAAATGGCGACTAAGTTAGCGCCGCTGATCATGAATGCCCAGCAGCGCGGGCGACCTGATTGGAATATCCCCCTCACGGGCTTCTTTTATACCTCTACCGCTAAAGACAGGATACTCCATTACTGCCACCGTGGGCGCGAACAGGCCCCAACCATGGCGCTTACCGCCCTTTGCGATGCATTTCCGGATAGCCCGGATTGGATGCGATGGTACTCCACCGTCACGCTTTATTCAGAGTATCTTAAAACTCTGGCAAAATATACTGCGCCCTATAACATGCTGCCGGCCTCGGTTTACGTCGACACTGAATATATGCATGTGCCCGAAAGCCGGAAGGAATCATTCCGCAAACAGGTATTGACCGGGATTCCGTTAGGTAAGGGCCATTACCTGCGCCTATTCCCGGTATGGATGGACTATCGCGGGAATTTCGGGACTATTTTACCGCAGGCACAGGCGCTGGCCGGCGCAGCCAATCTTCGCGGCGACCTTGCATCGGCACAATTAGCTGAACACCAGCTGGAATGGATCATCGGGCGAAACCCATTTTCGGAAAGTACCATGTATGGCGAAGGTTATGATTTCACGCCGCTATATACCCCATCTTCGGGCGATATTGTTGGCGCTTTGCCGGTTGGTATCCAAACAAAAGGTGACAGTGATGCACCCTACTGGCCTGTTCAAAGCATGTGGACCTATAAAGAAATATGGGGGCACCCGGTAACGAACTGGATATGGCTGTTAAAAGATATTGAAGGCCCCGCAATGGTTGACGGCACTGCAACCGGTAAAGTAATATTTGAAGCGATCAACGGTAAACAAGTGGTAACGGTTTCACCCGATAAAGCCGGTCATTTTAAAACAACATTACCCGAAGGCAAATATGTGGTCATCAGCAATGGCGGGGAACAAACACAAACCTTTTTGCCCGGCGCCTCCTATCATTTGGAATGCCGCCGCGGCTTTTTGTTAAGTTACCATGTATCAAAACAAGTTTCAGCAAAAGGAGAAGTCATCATTAAATTAACGGCACAGGGCAGCGGGCTGCATCGCTTCAACATTCGTACTGATAATTTAATAATTGCCGGCCCTTCAAAAACACTCAACCTTAAACAGGATAATCCTTTAAGTTTTGAATGGACGGGCCACATTGTTTCACCTGACACGCCTTGGGTTGCTGTAATAGTTCCGGACGATGATCTGTCGCAGCGAAAAGAAGCCAGGGGTGTGGTTTGGGAAAAGTAAAAAAACTATTTTACCTACGCCTAAGTGTTGCCTGAATCGGTGGGAAACTTTCGGCATTCCGTTTTATCCCGCTCAATTTAAATACAGAGGTGCAAAGATTTGATAAAATGGTACCTTTGTCTAATTATAGATTGACTTATAAAAAGCTTATTGGGCATAGCCAAAACAAAGCAAGGGGGTAAAAAGCAAGCGCAAGCGAATAATTAAACCAAAAGAAGATCAGATAATTAACGGGTTGGGTATGTCGTTTCGGGTTGGGTAATTCGTTTGAAGACGCGATGAAGGTTTTGGCAAAACCTTCAAAAAAGGGGGGAATTGATTTTATCAAAAAATGATACTTTATACTATCAATTCCTTTATCTTAGCTATTATTTCATTTGGACACTTACCAAAATATTGTATGAAATTTCTATATGAGATGGTTTTATAGTCTTTAATATTTATAAAAGAATCTTTCCTCAACCCCATCTTAAGATATTCTTCGGTGTTGTCATAAATCTGAATCCCTTTTTGAAGATTTGCATCAGAAATGTTATCTAAATCTGTTATACGAATTACAGTAATAAAAGAATCCGTTTCCTTTTTAAACACTACCACGGATGCCGGTTTACTATCATATAATTCACTTGGGTTGTCATTTGGATATAGAGCCAAGTACACACCCCACTCTTTAATCTTATCAGGGTTCATTGATTAGAAAGTGGATATTGAGGGATGTTTTTATGCTCATTTAACAACTCAATAATATATTCCGGGCTCTCAAACTTATCGTTATCAGGGTATGTCAAAGTGTAATATTTCTTGTCGGCATTATCAAACATTTCAAAGATGGATGTCGATAATCCATGAATAGCTTTTACAAACGGCAACGGGGGTTCTTTTTTATTTTGTAATTTTAGGTTAGCTTTTTTTATCTTATTATTAGCAGAACTTAAAGCCGCATGAATTTCCATCTTTTCAAAATCTGTTGCTTTTTTAAATAAATGAGCAACTCTTTTTAAAAAAAATATAGTTCTAATTTTAATTTTATATAAAACGATTACCCGTTTAAAGTTATGATATAAAGCGAGAGGAAAAATTAAAACTAAAGTAATTGCCCTTGCTATTTTCACAACATCTTTGGTTATTTCAATCTCTTTGTTACCGGTAATAGTTCCATGGGTAAAGGCATCAGCCGTTTTAGTAGACTGATTGTTTATAAAACTATAGTCTTTGTGATTAAAATCTATATTAGCTGGAATGAGCATATATTTAAAACATTGTACATTTTTTTATACGCAAAAACAAAGCCAAAAGATATTGGCGATATTTTGATTAGCATAAAGTAATTTAGTTTAATTTTAAAAAGAACAATAAGTATAACAAATACACCAACTAACATTGGAAATAGCTTGGGATGACGTGAGATATTTGTTTGCCAGCGATTCGGTTGCTAATCAGTTTATGATGTACCATTATACACCGCCGGGCGGACAAGTTATGTAGCAAATATATGCACATATAATGAATATCCAAATATATTAGCCCTAATGTTACAAACATTGGACAATCAGCATGTTATTTCAACCTATAAAAACTCATAGTCCCGTCTTTAGTAGCCTCTATTTCCCGGCTTTAGACATCGTGCTCGCTGAATAAGTAACAACATCTATAACCTGCACAAATAATGGACCAGGTTCCTACGTTTGCAAGTTTTGTCATCGTAAGCCTGCTGTTTGGAGTGGGCATCCATCGCTAAATTCACCAAAAATTCGCCAATCGCTTTCTAACTTCCCTCAGCCGGTAATACTGATGGTTTTCAATAGTATTTGTAATCTCTCACAAGTCCGAGTGTTCCACCCAAACCCGTGTCGGCATCCCGCTGACATCAATAAATGATTTTAAGCAATATTTGGCTTTGCGCTGAAATCGCAATAATCTTTTAACCAAAGATCGCCTTTCCGGACATTGTATTTACCTCTTAGAACCCGTCTGAAAATAACAGGGATTCTTCATTTTCCTGAGTTTCAGCCACCATTTACGGCTTGGGTCGAACAATTTTGCTGGCCAATTACTATGTCAATTTTAGCCAAAACCAAAAGACAACTCCCCGGAGATTCACATAAAATTTGCCCATAAACCGAAAAAAGTGGTGACAGGATTTTGTCATTGACAAAATATTGTCAGTCATAAGTAATTGACCATCAGAAGTGTATTAGGGTGTAGCAGGTTGTAGCACGTGTAGCGCTACGCAACAAATTTCCATTCCTGCCCGGCCGCGACAATACTTACTATTTACACGTCCTTTTATATTTTTCTCACCAAAACCTACAAATAATTTTGTAGGTACAAAAAAAGTTGTAGGTTTGTAATATGAAGCAGCCAAAAGCGGACGAAACCAAAAAAATTGAGCCAACCAAAGCCGAGCTGGAAATATTGAAAGTATTGTGGCAGCATGGCCCGTCGCCGGTTCGTTTGGTGATGGACGAGATCAATAAAAACCGGAAGTTGAACTATACCGCTACGCTGAAGCTGATGCAGCTGATGGTGGATAAAGGTATTTTGAAAAGAGATGAAAGCAAGATGCAGCACATTTATCACGTAGTTGAGGATGAAAATAAGACCAAAGAACACTTGCTGGATAAATTTATCGATAACTTGTACAACGGTTCGGCCGCCAGTTTGATGATGCAGCTGGCTGGGAATAAGAAAACGACTAAAGAGGACCTGCAAAAAATGCGCGATCTGCTGGACAAACTGGAAAATGAAGAATAGTTTTTAATCGGAGAAAAATGGGAAACAACCTGCAACAATTACTGCCCGAAAACGTGGCCCAGGCGCTTTGCCGCACACTCATCAATTCGCTGTGGCAGGGCCTTATTATGGCTATACTGATCGGTTTGATCATGCTGTTTACCCGAAAATCGAGCGCTGCTAAAAGATATCGCTTGCTGGTTGGCACCTTATGTCTTTTTACGATTTCCTTCATTTTTACGTTTGCTGCAGCGTTAAATAGCCGGCCAGACATAGATTCAACTATTCAAAATAATACCGCCCGCCATCCTGCCGATATTTGGGAGCTCTTAAACTATAATCTCCTTTATCTTCAAAAACATGCCGGCATTGTGGTCTTAACCTGGCTGTCAATTGCTTGCGCAAGGAGCTTTAAAATGCTCTTTAGTTTTTACGCCGTCGAACGTTTAAAAAGGTCGAAAGTTAGCCGTATTGGTGCAGGATGGGAACAAAAAGTAAATGCACTGGCGCAAACAATGGGCATTAAGCGCGCTGTCTCACTGCTGGAATCGGCCATCATCAAAGTTCCTGTCGCCATTGGTTACCTGAAACCGCTGATCCTTATCCCCGTTGGCATGATAAATGCCCTGGGTATGCAGGAAGTGGAAGCCATCCTGCTGCACGAACTGGCCCATATCCGCCGCCGCGACTACCTTGTGAACCTGCTGCAGAGTTTTGCAGAAACGGTATTCTTCTTCAACCCGGCGGTACTTTGGCTGTCTTCCCTTATCCGTACAGAAAGGGAGCATTGCTGTGATGATGTGGCCGTTAGTCATACTAAAAACAAAATGAGGTATATCAGCGCGTTGGTGCATTTTGAAGAATATGCGCTTTCTAACCCCGGCTACGCCCTGGCCCTTACCGGTAAAAACGGCGGGATGCTGCAGCGCCTGGAGCGAATGGCGACAAACCGCAACCGCTCTTTAAACAAACTGGAAATGGCAGGTTTAGCTTTGTTACTGATTGTTAGCACAGTGTTTATTGCTGCACGACCCGGCCCCGAACTGATATCAACAGCAAAAAAAACTGCGCCAATGACGCTGTCCCCCGAACGCAGGAGGTATTTACATGAAAGAGAACTTGCAGCGCGAAAACGATTCCTGGAACGGCAAAAAGCGGAAAGCCCATCAACGAGTCAAACCGAAGCTGTACCTATATCCCCGGAGCTAAGAAAGTATATACATGACAGGGAGGTTGCCGTAGCAACCCATCAACCCGGCGCAGTATCGCTGACCCCGGAATTTAAAAAATACATACTCGACAGGGAAGTTGCCGTGGCAAAAAGATTAAAGGCGGAAAATGCGGCCAGGCAACGAACGCGTTCAAAAGACACCATTCCAAAAAAATGAGGTCATACCGGACCTGAATTCTCCAATATTTATTTACGCTAAAACGCATACCATACCGGCGTCCCGGCAGTGTTTTGCACTGACTTTTAAAATAAAAAAATGAAAAACCTGCTGCCTCTACTTTTCCTGGTGTTTACCGCTATCGGCGTATGCGGACAACCAAAGCCGCATACGTTTACCGTCAAAGGGATGGTCATCGATTCGGCTACCCAAGCCCCTTTGGGCTATGCAACCGTGGCCTTGCAGGATGCCGCGACAAAAGCCCCTGTTAAAGCCACCCTGTCGAAAAACGACGGTAGCTTTGTGTTGACTGCACCCGCCGGCAAATCCTACCAGCTTGCGGTGGCTTTCGTAGGTTATAACAGCATTGTTTTGCCCCTTGCCCGTGCAGACTCAACTTTGGATTTGGGTAAGATTATGCTGTCAGCATCAAGCAAGCAACTGGCGACCGTATCCGTCACTGCGGTTAAACCGCTGGTCAGGCAGGAAGTGGACCGGCTGGTCTATAACGTCCAGTCCGATCCTGAAAATCAAATAATTACAGCGCTGGATATGATGCGCAAGGTACCCCTGCTATCGGTCGACGGGCAGGATAATATCAAGCTCCGCGGCAGCAGCAGCTATAAAATTCTGATCAATGGCAAAGAATCGGCTTTAATGGCGGGCAATCCATCTGATGTATTAAAAGCGATGCCGGCTTCCAATATTGAGCGGATCGAGGTCATCACAACGCCGCCCGCCAGGTATGATGCCGAAGGATTGGCCGGCATCATCAATATAATCACCAAAAAAAATACCGCCGAGGGATACAACGGCTTCGCAAAGGCCAATTACAACAGTGTTTATGGATACCAGGTGAATTTAAGAGTCACAGCAAAACAGGGTAAATTCGGCTACAGCGGCTTTGCCGGCAACAATGAAAGCAACTATGTGGTCGCCGGCTTTGAAAATTTAAGCAGCTATTACAGTCCTGTTCCATCGTCCATAAGGCAAACGGGCACAAACGCTAACGGCAACCATCGCACCTATGCCGGCAACGAACTGAGCTATGAACTTGATTCGTTGAACCTGATCAGCGGCACGGTTAATTATACAGTGACCAACGGCAAACTGGGCAATGACCAGTATACCACCATGCTGGATGCCAGCAATAACATTTCGCAGGCCTATCATACCGCGGGTAGTGGCACCTCGGCCAACCACGGAACAGATATTGGCCTGGATTACCAGTTAGGCTTCAAACACAACAAAAATGAATTGCTTACGGCATCGTACCGTTACAATAATTCGGGAAACAGCCAGTTCAATAATGTTGTTAACGATCAGACCATCAATTATAGCCTGCCCGGTTACCGCCAGTACAACGATGCAGGAACAAAGGAGCAAACGGCACAATTAGATTATGTCGACCCGTTAAAGGCGCTTATCATCGAGGCCGGCGCCAAAATGATCTTAAGAAATTATTTCAGCGATTTTTATACCGATACACTTAATGCATCATCCGGCCAGTACGTTAACGAGGCCGGCCAAACGAATAATTTTACCTATCACCAGGATGTTTATAGTCTGTACAACTCATACCAGGTGAGCTTGACCGATTGGGTTTTTAAAGGCGGTTTGCGCATGGAACGCACAGCTATTAACGCAGATTTTTCTTCGGTGGGTACTACTTTAAACAAGGGATATAATAACCCTGTTCCGTCATTCTCGGCCCAACGGAGCTTAAATTCAACCAGCAGTTTAACCTTTGGCTTTACACAACGCATCCAAAGGCCGGGCATTACGCAACTAAACCCCTTTGTTAACCAGTCAAATCCGCAATATATTACGGTGGGTAATCCCACACTCACACCGGCTATCACTAATAATTTCGAGTTGAGTTACGGCAATTACGCAAAGGGCTCGGTCAATATCAGTACACATTACTCATTTTCAAACAACACCATTCAGAATGTGACCACCCTTGGCGCCAACGATGTAACGACGACTACCTTTGCAAATGTTGGCGAAGACAGAAACCTCGGGGCCGATGTCAACGTCAATTATCCATTGTCAAAAAAGTGGGGCCTAAACCTGAATACTGAGCTATTACAGGTGTGGCTAAAAGGATTTTATAATGGCAGTTTTTATACCAACAGCGGCCAGCAGGGGCACGTATTTATTTCTTCAAATTACAGGACCGGTAATGGTTTCCGTTTTAACCTTGACGTTGGGTTTGATAGCAGGTATGTATTATTGCAGGGCAGGGACAATTATTTTTTCAATAATTCCTACAGCGTGGTTAAAGAGTTATTTAATAAGAAATTCCTGGTTTACATAGCGGTGAACAACCCCTTCGACAAATTCAACACGCTCGATTTCTTTACAAAATCAGCTGATTTTCAAACCTATAACGCCAATCAAAATTACTACCGGAATGTCAATTTGGGTCTTCTTTACCGGTTTGGCAAGCTAAACAGCAACATAAAAAAGACCCAGCGGGGCATTCAAAATGATGATTCCGCAACTTCGGGCGGGAAAAATTAGGGCCTTTCAAGCGTGAAAAGCGCGCCGGGTTGATGATAACATGTTAGCGTATAGAAACCACATCAATTCCTAACATCGTCCTAATCTTGCCACATTAACTTTGGCTCATCACTTTTATATCATGAAAAAACTACTGCTCTTTTCCCTTTCGCTTGCCTGTTCATTAGCAACCTTGGCCCAGGATACCACGCAGCAGGTGATCCCCGGCAGGAAAAACAGCGCGGAACAGGAAAGCAAACCTTATGTCATCCTCATCTCGGCCGATGGTTTCCGTTATGATTATGCCGAAGAATATAAAGCCGAACACCTGCTGGCTTTTGCCAATGAAGGGGTGCAGGCATCATCTATGATACCAAGTTTCCCCTCGGTCACCTATCCAAACCATTATGCCATGGCTACGGGTTTGTACCCCGCGCATCACGGCATAGTGCAGAATATTTTTTACGACCGCGACCGCAAAACATACTATAATTCCAGCAACAAGGCTGCAACCCAGGATGGTTCATGGTATGGCGGTACGCCGCTTTGGGTACTGGCCGAGCAGCAGCACATGCTTGCCGCCAATTTTTACTGGGTAGGTTCCGACGCTGCTATACAAGGCATTTATTCGACCTATTATTATAAGCACAATAACAAAATACCGATTAACGACCGCATACAAACCGTGGCAAACTGGCTGAAAATGCCTGCTGATAAGCGCCCGCACCTTATCACATTCTATTTACCGGAGGTTGACGACGTGGGGCATGAATATGGCCCAAATTCACCGGAGGTAGGAAATTCCGTTCGTTTTGTTGATTCTACAGTGTTTGAGCTTACCAAAGCGGTAAATACCACCGGGCTTAAGGTGAACTATATTTTTGTATCAGACCACGGCATGTCTGAGCCTGATACCCGGCATCCTTTGCCTACGCCCGCCGCGCTGGATACCTCCAAGTTCATTATATCCGGCGACCGCATGGTGGTTGAACTGATTGCCAAAAACCCGGCTGATATTCAGCCAACTTACGAGGCGCTGAAAAAAGAAGCCCGCGATTACGATGTTTACCTGCGCGAAAATATACCGGCGCATTTAC
>Ga0206872_10140_pt1 | contig 20383 bp, 12 predicted proteins | sample Alteio_BWOrgCont_34_FD_152906 | JGI IMG/M metagenome (GOLD analysis project Ga0206872, IMG submission 152906) | Enriched cells from forest soil in Barre Woods Harvard Forest LTER site, Petersham, Massachusetts, United States -... | ecosystem: Environmental > Terrestrial > Soil > Temperate forest >... | reverse complement strand
CCTGATCCGGACACGGAATTCGAGCCGCAGAATCTCACGCTGAGCTTTGATCAATCCGTCGCGAAGTTGGAAAGCATCGGCAAGGATGTGACCAAAGAGGTGACGCTTTCGCCGAAGGTCGATGGTAAATGGACGTGGACGGATGGAACCAAATTGGTTTTCGAGCCGACGGTAGTCTGGCCCGCTGGAACGACGTTTCGCGTCAAGTTGGCGCCGGGCTTGTTTTCGAAGCACGCACACCTCGAGAGTTTGACCAAGGAGTTTCGCACCGCGCCGCTGACGGTGGCGATTAGCGACATGCTTTTCTATGTCGATCCGAAGGATCCGACGACCAAGCAGATCACGGCGATGTTGACGTTTTCACATCCAGTGGATCGCGCGAGTTTGGAGAAAAATATCAGCCTGGCGATGGAGAGCGGCGAGCAGCTTTTTCAGGGTGCGCCCTCGGACACGGGACGCTGCACTATTACCTACGACAAGCTTGATCGCATCGCTTACGTGCGCTCCGTGAATGTTGTGGTGCCGAAGGAATCGGGGCATGCGATTCTGACTTTGCCCGAGGCGGTGCGAACGACGGCAGGAGGAGCGCATCTTGACGTCGTTGAACATGCGCAGGTGCTGGTTCCGAGTGCACCGGATCTTTTTCACATCGCGTCCACGCAAGCGTTAATCGTCACGAACCGGGAGGGCGAACCGGAACAGGCGCTGGTCTTGGCGACATCGGTGGGCGTGAAATCCGAGTTGTTGGCGAAGGCGTTGCATGCCTGGATTTTGCCTGCGCCGAAATCGCATCACAATGCGGGGACCGATACGGATGTGGAAACGTGGCAGAGTTCCGCAGAGATCACTCCGGACATTCTGGCCAAGGCGACGCCTGCGACCATCACGCTCGTACCGAGCAAAGAAGAATATTCCACACTGCATTCGTTCAAGTTGAAAGTGCCGGAGAATGCGTGGGTTTATGTTGAAGTGGACAAGGGATTGACGGCGATGGGCGGCTTTAATCTTGCTGATAAATATTCCTCGATCACCCAGGTTCCAACTTATCCGAGGCAGGTGCAGATCATGCATGATGGGGCGCTGCTTGCGCTTAGCGGCGAACGCAAGCTGTCGATCCTGAGTCGTGGGGTGGAGCAGTTGGAGTTTCGACTGGAACGGGTGACGCCGAGCTCGATCAATCACCTCGTCAGCCAATCGGAGGGAAATTTTCAGAGTCCCGTTTTTACCAATTATAATTTTGACGAAACGAATATCACGGAGCAGATCATCCGTAGTCAAAACATCGCAGACGTCGATACCTCCAAGAACGATTATTCGGCGCTCGATTTTTCCGAGTTCGTGAACGACTCGGACGAGAACCACGGGAAGTTGGGGCTTTTCATTTTGCGAGTGGTCGGACGGGAGGCGGGCGACGATGGTGGCTTTTACAAACAGGACGGAAGCGTCCTGCCTGATCCCAAGACGCATCCGCCGGATCCGCAAAATGTTTCTTATCGCAACGGGGAACCGGCAGACCCGACCGAGGCGGATAATATTCTGGCGGACCGGCGGTTGATTCTGGTGACCGACCTGGGGTTGCTGATCAAGGACAATGCGGACGGCACGCATGATGTGTTTGTACAGTCGATCAAGACGGGTGAGCCGGTGGAAGGGGCTCAGGTCGATGTGCTGGGCAAGAATGGGATTTCGGTGGTCTCGGCAATGACCGATGATACGGGTCGCGCTTCGCTTCCTTCGCTGGAGGATTTCAAGCGGGAGAAGAGGCCGGTGGCTTACGTCGTGCGCCGCGATCAGGACGTTTCTTTTCTTCCATTCGGACGTGAAGATCGGGTGCTGAATTTCTCGCGCTTCGATACGGCGGGCGTCACCGGTTTGGCGCCGCATGATCTCACGGCTTTCGTTTTCACGGATCGCGGTATTTATCGGCCCGGCGATACGGCAAAGCTTGGACTGATCATCAAGCAGCGCGACTGGCAGGGAAAGCTGGATGGCGTTCCGCTGCGGCTGGATGTGGTCGATCCGCGTGGCACGGTGGTGCAAAGCCGGGTACTGAAACTTAATGCGAGCGGATTTCTCGAGACGACTTTTCCGACGCACGAGACATCGGCGACGGGGAAGTACGAGATCGATTGTTACCTGGTGAAGGGCAAGGATGACGAAACGCTGCTGGGTTCGCAGACGTTGCGGGTGCAGGAATTTTTGCCTGACCGTTTGAAGATCAAGGCGACGCTTTCGGCGAATTCGCCAGAGGGCTGGGTGTCGGCGACGGGGCTGACCGCGCAAGTATCGCTGCAGAACCTTTATGGCACGCCGTCGGCCGGGCATCGCGTGACGGGGAAGGTGACGCTTAGTCCGTCGCAGTTTAGTTTTGAGAAGTATTCCGATTACTCGTTCATCGATCCCTACCTGAATCCGCATGCGCCCCGCGCTGCGAAGGAACAGGATTTGCCGGAACAGATTTCAAATGATTCGGGCGAGGCGACTTTCGACCTGAGTATGGCGAACCTGGAACCATCGGCCTACCGGCTTTCGTTTCTGGCCGAGGGTTTTGAGAAAGAGGGTGGCCGCAGCGTGACTGCCGGGACCGAGGTGCTCGTTTCTCCCCGCACGTGGCTGGTGGGGGTCAAACCGGACGGCGATTTCAGTTACGTTCATCTCAGCAGCAAACGCACGGCGCAGTTTCTGGCGGTTGATCCGCAGCTCAAGCCAATCCCAGTGGAGCATTTGAAACTCAAGCTGTCGGAATTGCGGTACGTATCGGTTCTCGCACAAAAGCCGAATGGCAATTACGCCTACGAATCGGTGCTGAAGGAGCTTCCCACGAGCGAGGAAGATATAACCATTCCGGAGCAGGGACTCGCCTGGCCTTTGCACACGGAGCAACCCGGAGATTTTGCGGCGCGGCTATATGATGATCACGGCGATCTTGTGGCCGACGTGCGTTACTCCGTGGCCGGAGACGGAAATATTTCCCGTTCGTTGGAGAAAAACGCCGAATTAACGGCGAAGTTATCCAAGCCGGAATATTTGCCGGGCGAGGAAATCGAAGTCGAAATTACGGCGCCATATACCGGTTCCGGTTTGCTGACCATCGAGCGGGACAAGGTCTATGCCCATGTCTGGTTCCAGGCGAAGACCACGAGTACAGTACAAAAAATCACGCTGCCGAAAGACTTTGAGGGCAACGGTTACCTCAACATCGCTTTTGTGCGCGCACTGGATTCAAAGGAAATCTATACGAGTCCTCTCAGTTACACGGTGCTTCCATTCAAGGTGAACCAGGAGGCGCGGCATACGCACATTGCCCTTAATGTGCCGAAGGTGGCGCGTCCCGGTGAGCCGCTGCAGATGTCAGTCACGGCCAGTCGCCACACACAGGCGGTGGTCTACCTGGTCGATGAGGGAATCCTGCAGGTCGCGCGATATTCGTTGCCCGATCCGCTTGGTTACTTTTTTCGCAAGCAGGCGTTGGAAGTTGGTACGCGGCAGACAGTCGATTTGATTTTGCCGGAATATTCCATCGCGCGCGAAGTGGCAGCGGCAGGTGGCGACGCGGACGATGACGCGCTGGCGCATCATCTCAATCCGTTCAAGCGTAAGCATGACGCGCCCGTGGTTTATTGGTCGGGGATCGTGGACATTGGCCCCCAGGCGAAAACCTTCACTTATCAGGTTCCTGATTATTTTGCCGGGACACTGCGTGTGATGGTGGTGGCGAACACGGCGGACGCAGTCGGTTCGGCCCAGACCACTTTACAAGTGCGCGGGCCGTTTGTGATCAGTCCGAACGTGCCGACGTTTGTTGCGCCGGGAGATACCTTCGATGTCAGTTCCGCCGTGGCGAATAATATTGAGGGTTCCGGAGCCGATGCCGCGGTGAATCTTGATCTCCAAGTCAGCGACGGACTGGAAGTCGTGCAGAAACCTGCCGCGACTCTGACCATTGCGGAGGGGCGCGATGCGAGCGCTCACTGGTTGCTGCGCGCGAAAGACAAGCTTGGCAACGCGGATATCACGATTTCTGCGGAGAGTGGTGGAAAGAAGACGAGCCTGGTATCGCACCTAAGTGTTCGTCCACCCGTGCCTTACCTGACCACGTTGACGACTGGCTACTTCAAGGAAAACGAAAAGCGGATTCCGCTCACGCGCAAACTTTATCCGGAATATCGCAAGGTTTCGGCGCTGGTGTCACCGCTGCCACAGGGATTGACGCGCGGACTGGGCGAGTATCTCGATCATTACGAGTACTGCTGCACGGAACAACTCGCGAGCAAGGCGTTTCCGACACTGGTATCGGGCGAGACGATGCAACAGGGGTTGCCCCGCGCCGAAGTGGCAGGAAAGATCACGGAGATCATCAATGTGGCGGCCACGCGACAGAATGATGATGGCGCCTTTGGCTTGTGGATGGCGCGGCCCGATCTCCATTTCGATTTGCCCTCGGCGCACATGATGCATTTCCTAACCGAGGCGAAGGAGCAGGGTTACGATATTCCCGATGACCTCGTGACACGCGGTCTGGGACATCTCCAGCAAGATGCAAACGGCACGCCGGAAAATTTCAGCCAAGCCCGCAATCAGGCGTACGAAATTTATCTTCTCGCGCGGAATGGAACCGTGGTGACGAATGCCTTGGAGCACAATCGCGATTGGTTCGAGAAAAACGCCAAGGACAATTGGAGCGACGACGTGGCGGCTGTCTATGAAGCAGCGACCTATGCGTTACTCAAAGACCAGGACCAAGCCGATACGTTGATCAAAAAGTTTCACCTCCAGAATCCACAACATCGCTGGCCCGAGGAAGAAATTGATTACGACGACGACCTGGGTCGCGGAGCCCAATACATCTATCTCCTTTCGCTTCATTTCCCGGACCGATTGAAGACGTTGTCGCATGACGACTTGATGACATTGGCCAACCCAATCATCCACGATGATTACAATACGATCTCGTCGGCTGAGGCGATTCTTGCGCTGGATGCCTATGCGCGGGCGATGAAGCAGAGCTTCATGGCGAGCAGCGCGGAGATCGACCAGGTGACGGGAAATTCGACTGAGAAACTCAATCTGACTCCCGGCCTTTATCCTGAGACACAGTTTGATCGTGATGCCGATGCTTTGATCTTCAAGAAATCGGGAGGGGCAAGCGGGCTACCGGATGGATTGTTCTATCAGATTGCCGAAAGCGGTTTTGATCAAACAACGGTTACGCAACCGATTAGTGATGGCATTGAGGTTTCACGCGAATACCGGAACAAGGACGACCAGCCGGTGACGTCAGCCAAGCTGGGCGAAGAGCTGACCGTGGTGCTGCGTGTACGGAGCACCAGTGATCAGAATCTGGAGAATGTGGCAATTGAGGATCTCCTACCAGGCGGTTTTGAAATTGTCGAAGAGTCGGTGCGCACCGGCGCTTGCACGTATGGCTGGGGTGGGATTGATTATGTCGATGTTCGCGAGGATCGGTTACTGGCATTCGGTTCGGTTACGGGCATGGAAACGGAAATCAAATACCGGATCAAGGCGACGAACATGGGGACGTATGCGATTCCTCCCGTTCAGGCCGAGGCGATGTATCACTTGAAAATTCGGGCACGTGGAGTCTCGGGGACTTTGACGGTGGGGAATTCATGAAAAAGTTTCTGTGGATCGTGCTCAAGGGGGCGGGTGTCTCCATCGGCGCGTTTGCCTTGGTGATCATATTGGTGCCGAAACCACATCTCCTCGACGAAACGACCTTTTCGCCGTGCTACGTGGATCGTAATGGCAAGCTGCTGCGATTAGGTCTCGCGGAGGATGATCGGTATCGCGTTTATGTGCCGTTGGAAAAGATGTCGCCGCAATTGGTGGAAATGACGCTCCTGCACGAGGACCGTTATTTTCACAACCATGCAGGATTCAATCCGATCGCGCTGATGCGCGCAGGATGGGCCGATTGGCGCGGGCAAGGGAAGCGATTGGGTGCATCGACGATCACGATGCAACTGGCGCGGCTTCATTATCATCTCGATACGCGCACCTATATTGGGAAGTTGTGCCAGATCGTGGCGGCGATTCATATGGAGGCACACAACTCGAAGCACGAAATTTTGGAGGCGTACCTGAATCTTGCACCGTATGGACGAAACATCGAGGGCGCGGGCGCGGCGAGTCTGATTTATTTCGGCAAGGAACCGGACGAACTGAGTTCCGTGGAGGCGATGACGCTGGCGGTGATTCCACAAAGTCCGGCGCGGCGTTCGCCCGGCACGACCGCGCACGACCAGACGCTGGAAAAAGCACGAGGCATTTTGCTGACGCAGTGGCTGAAATCGCATCCGGAGGACGCGCGATTGCGCGGTGTGCTGGCCATGCCGCTCGAAATGAAATTGCCTCGAGACCTGCCCTTCCGTGCGCCCCATCTCGTGGAAGAGATGATGGCACGCGAAGCCGAGCCGCGTCTTGCGCTTGATCTCGGCTTGCAGGACTTGCTTGAGCGGCAGATGACACAATATTTATCGGCTCGCGAAACAGACGGATTTAAAAATGCCAGCGCGCTGCTCATCGACTATCGGACGATGGAGGTGCGTGCGGCGGTTGGTTCTGCGAATTTTCGGAGGGAAGACATTCACGGCCAAGTCGATGGTCTGCGGGCGTTGCGTTCGCCGGGTTCGGCGTTGAAACCGTTCATTTACGCTCTTGCCATGGATGAGGGACTCATTCATCCGAACTCGCTGCTCAAGGATGCGCCCGCGAGCTTTGATGGCTACGACCCGGAAAACTTTGATCACAATTTTGCGGGACCGATTCGCGCGACGGATGCTTTGATCCAAAGTCGCAACGTTCCGGCAGTGGATCTCGAATCGCAACTTGATCCAAAGCGTAATCTTTATACGTTGCTGAGGGATGCAGGCATGCGCGGACTGCAACCGGAGTCGCATTACGGACTTACAATTGCGCTCGGTAGTGCGGAGGTGTCGCCGGAGGAAGTCGGAACGCTCTATGCGATGCTGGCCAATCGCGGCAAGTTGCGTCCTTTGCGCATGACTGTCGATGATCCGGAAAATTCTGGTGTGGCGCTGCTTTCGCCGGAGGCCAGCTACCTCACGCTCGACATGTTGAAGGACGGAACGCGGCCCGATGCAGTCAATGTTCCGTTACTAACCCGGGCTAGTCGTCCCGTGGCATGGAAAACGGGCACCTCTTTTTCGTATCGCGATGCGTGGAGCGCCGGGGTGTTCGACAACTATGTTCTCGTGGTCTGGGTCGGAAATTTTGATGGCACGGTCAATCCTGAATTCGTGGGACGCACGGCGGCGGCGCCTTTGCTCTTCTCGATGATCGATGCTTTGCGTGCGAGATCCATCTCGTCAGCGCCAATGGAAACCTGTTTCGATCTTACGCCTGATCTTAATTTGCGACAGGTCGATCTTTGCGCCGTCTCGGGCATGATTGCGGGGCCGAATTGTCCGCATACGATCAAAGGGTGGTTCATTCCAGGCAAATCGCCGATTGCCTCATGCGATGTCCATCGCCGAATTTGGGTGGATAATCAAACGGGCTTGCGGCTGTCCGGCGAGCCAGAGAATTCATCCAATGCGCACGCGGAGGTCTGCGAATTCTGGCCTTCCGACCTGGCGAAGCTTTTTCAGGCAGCGGGTTTGCCGCGAAAAGCACCTCCTGGTTTTTCAGGCCAGGAGCCCTCCTCATCAGTCGCCATCGGTGGCGATGCAAGCAAGGGTCCGCGCATTGTATCGCCCAAAAATGGACTGATTTATCATATGCGTGTTGGCGCGATGAATGACGAGGTACTTGACCTTGAAGCCACGGCGGAAACGCGACGCGAGCATCTTCATTGGTTTATCGATGCGACTTATCTCGGGGTTTCGGATCCGAGCACGGCACTTCTTTGGAAACTGCAACCGGGACAGCATGTCATTCGGGCGGTGGACGATATGGGACGGGCGGATTCGCGGCAGATTACGGTAACGGCGGTGGAGTGAGCTTAAGCGGTGCAGATTAAGTGCCCATCTTCTGCGACCTTCTGTTCGCTACACGCCCCCGGACAACACAGGCACGCCTGTCATTGCCGAGCCACCCCCGATAGCTACTGAGAAGTTATGACTTACAGCCGACCTTTGAAATCGGTGGCGAGGCTGGTTTGAAGGGCGTAGTACGAGGGTTTGAGGTTATTGGCGCGATCGACCAAGCCCCAGGCGGTTTCGACCGGGCAATCGGGTTTTCCGCATTGCCAGCATTTTTGATGGTCCTGCCAACAAAAGTAGGTGGCTCCTATCACATACGGTTTTTGAGCAAAAATCCGATAGGACTCGGTGATGAAATCAGCCTGCACCTCGGGCGTATGTGCACCATGCCAGGAAAACTTCCACTTCTTGATTTCGCAAGGGTAGACCCCGCTTGCGGCTTCTTCCGCCGTCATCATATCGCCTGCGGAGGAGTAGCCGAATTCCTGAATGATAATCGGCTTGCCGGTCATCTCATGGAGCGCATCGAGATACTCGTGCCAACTCTCTGCGCCGCCTTCACGCCAGGTTCCAGGATAGCTATCGAATCCGATGTAATCGACTTCAAGATCGGGATCCTGATAAATGCTTTTGGCAATGAAGACGCCTTCGTGCTGGTCGGTATTGCCATCGACTTCTCCGGGCTTGGAGGGAAACAGTGTGATGTTGATGCCCACCTTCAAATTCCGATCGGCTTCCTTGAGACCGCGTAAGCCTGCCTTAAGAAATGCCGCGGATTGATCGAGGGTCAACTTATCCCGGAAGATCCATATATCGACCTCGTTGGCCACCTGCCAGTAATCGATCACTCCCTTGAACGCCTGTCCAAGAAAAGCACACATCTTCCGATAATTCTCGAAATACTCAGGCGATCCGGGCGCGCCCGCAGCCGCAGGAATACCCTTTGGAGTCGGCGTGAGCCCCATGATTTGAAAGCCTTTCTTCCGTAACTCCACGATCTTCTCCCGGGTCTGAAAAAAAGTTTCCGGCTGTTTTTCGCCGAAAAACGCCTTCTCCTGGTCAAAGCCATGAATCCCAGCTCTCAACCAATTAATCCCCGCCTCATGCAGCCTGGTTTCGTTTTCCTGGGAAAGATTGTGAATGGAGATTGCCACCCCGGCCATGAAAGTCGTATTCAAGCGAGGCTGCCTTTCGGATGATTTTGCGAAGTAGAATGGATTATCATAAGGGCGGGTAGAAAGAGGCTGGATTTCATTTCAAAGGGACTTATCGTCGTAAAATATGGCAACTCTCCCAAAATGCCATCGAATACAGCATTAATATATCTTTTGTGCGTCTTGCCCTGGAGATTTACCGGGCATTTTCCCACCCCAAATCGAAAAACTGAATGAAACTGCCCTATACTTTTCCCAAAAAATTTGTCTGGGGCGCCGCGATGGCGGCAACTCAAATCGAAGGAGCTGCATTCGAGGACGGCAAGGGCGAGTCGATTTGGGATCGCTTCGGCAAGACTCCGGGCAAGATTCACAACAACGATACACCCATCGTCGCGTGCGATCATTATCACCGATACAAAAGTGATTTTGCGCTGATGCGAAAACTGGGGGTGAAACATTACCGGTTGTCGATTGCGTGGCCGCGTATTCTTCCCCAAGGCCGCGGTGCGGTGAATTCGAAAGGCGTCGATTTTTATCATCGGCTGATCGATTCGATGCTGGAACATGGGATCACTCCTTGGGTGACGATGTTTCATTGGGATCTTCCGCAAGCGCTGGAAGACGAGGGCGGCTGGCGCGTGCGGGGCGTGACGGATGCGTTTTCCGAATACGCCGACACGATTGTCCGCGCGTACAGCGACAGGGTGAAGAACTGGATCACTCTTAACGAAATTCTTTGTTTCACGGAAAAGGCTTACGGTGGCGGCGGCAAGGCACCCGACACGAATGACGGCGCCCGCGTCGTTAACCAGACTTATCACCATGCGATTCTCTGCCACGGTCATGGTGTCCACGCCGTGCGCGAGCATGGCGGACGCGGCGCAAGAGTAGGCCTGACCGATAATTCACATGTCACGATTCCGTTGATGGAAACGACGGAGGACATCGCCGCAGCCCGGAAAGAATTTATCCGTCTCAATTCCCGCATCCTTGAACCGATTTATCACGGACGTTATCCGGCGGAGTATCTTCGCTCAGCAGGGGCGGACCGCCCCACTTGGGAAAAAGGCGATCTCGATCTCGCCAGCCTGCCGACTGATTTTCTGGGCATGAACATCTACACGGGCGGATTTGTCCGTGCTGGCAGGAGGAATGTTCCAGAGACTATTCCGTTCACGGCCAATTACCCGCGGGCCGATGCGCCGTGGCTACATCTCGTCCCGGAAGCGCTGTACTGGGGACCGCGCTGGGTGAAGGAAATTTACGGCGTGAAGAGTATTTATATCACCGAGAATGGCGCGGGATATAATGACGAACCACCGGTTGGCGGCGAATTATTTGATCTACATCGGCGCAATTACGTGCGGGCCTGCCTCAAGGAACTGCACCGTGCCATTGAGGAAGAGCTTCCCGTGAACGGCTACTTTCTGTGGTCGTTCCTGGATAATTTCGAGTGGGAGGAGGGCTACAGCCGACGGTTCGGTTCGGTCTATACGGACTTCACCACGCAACTGCGCACGCCCAAGCTCAGTGCCCATTGGTACCAGCGCGTCATGGCGGAAAACCGGCTGATTTAGCAGCACCGCTTCATTTCGTAGGATTTGCCGGAGAGTTGAATTGCTCTTCCAAGATCACTTTGAGTAGTAGAGCGCTCCAGACACGCAAGGGAAAGTAGTAGCCGGTCGAATCGAGAACAGTATAGGCCAGTGTGGGATCATCCTTTTGGATCTGCGTCCATCGGTCCTTGTCCGTTGCCGATCCATCGCCATCGTTGTGAAGCATTCCTGACCCGATGATCACGACATCCTTTTTGCCCGTCCGTGAAGCGGGCCATTCCACCGGCGGAGTCAGCCAGGTATTGAGAAAGACCATGCGCCGGGCATTCGTTGGTAGGGGATAGTTGATGTTTTTATAAGAGAAAATATAGGTCGTATTGGCCTCATCCTTTTCATTGACGTCATCCAGTTTTTTCGCAACTCCAATAACGACGGAATGTCCGTTGTCATGCGCTTCGCAGACCAGATTTGCGATGCCAACCGCGAAATCGTGGCCCAACACATCCACATAAGGAGCAATAAACCAGATGGAAGGATTGCCGCTACCGATAATGGTCCTTTCTCCCTCACGACGAATCGGCACAGGGACGCCAGTGCTGGAAGGAGTCGAAGCATCCAGCTCTTTCTCCGTGCTATCTTGAACTGAATCTGGTACGTCCGTTTCGGCGATATTTTTCACGCTAAATTCGGCGAGATCGAAAGTTCCGGAATTCACTGGAGAAAGAGAGCAGCCGATCTCCAGTGTAACAGCGTTTGCTGGGACCCTAAAAGTCGTCGTGACCACTGTCCAATCCACGGCGTGGTCGGAAAAAATCAGCGGTGCGGGAGTCGCAGAAAAAGAAATTCGAACCACGTCGAAGAACTGAAACTTGACCGAAGCACCAGCGCCTTTTTCCGTTCCCAATTTTAGGTCGACGGCGCGATAACGCAGAGAAACTTGAAGCGCCTTTATGCCCTTCGAAACGGGAAGGGAAAGACTCCGTCCAAGCTCAAATGCACTTGCCGGCTTGTTCGAGACAAAATGCAGGTAGTGTGTTTCCTTCTCCGTATCCAGGGTTATTCCGGACTTTTTACTCCAACCATCGGGCCATGTTGGATCTCTGGTGGCCAAGGCAAAGTTACTGTTGGAGATGAGTTCGGTTCCGATTGGAGTTGGCGGAGGCACGTTTGCCGTGACCGACGCCGCCGGAGCGGTGCTTAGAGAATTGGTCGTTTGCGCGTGAAGCGCCATTCCTCCGCACGCCACGAGGACTAATAAGGCTTGAAACAAGCTTTTTGGCATCATGAACGAGATTTCTGGAACAGAATAGCTATATACAGCATTATATCTTTCCTTTGGTCAAGGACACGCTAGATATAGGCTGGTCTTTGCTCCAAAAAATCTTATTTCCGCTTTATGAGCACATCGCAACCACCGGTTTTTGGTATCATTGGTGCCGGATTTATCGGCAGCATTCATCTTGAAGCGCTCAAGGCAGCCGGTTTCCGGGTAGCCGCGATTGCCGATCCGTTTCCCGCCGCGTTGGAAAAGGCGAAACACTTGGCGCCCGACGCACGTCTCTATGCCGACTGGAAGGAATTGCTGGCCGATCCCGAGGTCACCGCCGTCAATGTGTGCACGATCAATTCGCTGCACTTCGAGATTCTCTCTGCTGCGATTGCGAGCGGGCGTCATGTTTTTTGCGAGAAAACGATGACCGTCAATGCGGCGCAAGCCCGGGAGGCACTGGCCCTTTCTCCTGCTCCCGAACAAGTCGTGCAGATCGGCTACATGAAGCGATTTTTTCCCGCCTCGAAATGGATGAAGGACCATCTGCCTGAAATCGGAAAACCGCTGTGCGCGACGGTGCGCAGTTTCCAAGGCGGCTTTGTTGAGGATGGCGAAACGATTTATAATTCGCCCGACTGGCGTCCGGGACCCAACGGCGTCTCGCGAACGCGCACTTTTGCGTCCGGCGGTATGTTGAACATGGCAGGCAGTCACATGCTGGACATGACGGCATGGCTGCTCGGCAAGCCGGAGGCGATCACCTGCCGCACGTGGTCCCCCGAGGGCTACGACGCCGAGATGCATGCCCATGGATTGTTTGAGATGGCCAACGATGTGCTCGTTCATTTCGAGGCGTGTCTCGCTCCCTATCATGGGACGGGCGTCTTCGGCGATGGCTGGGATGAATTCATCCAGATCGATGGAACAAAAGGTCGGATTGAAATTTATTATCCACGCTGGGATCGCCCCAAGGATTTTTCAGTGAAATGCCGACTCTACCGTGAAGCCCAACGGACTTGGGAGGAACCGGAGTTCGAACGGGTCAACGTCTTCCAGCTTGAATTTGAAGCGTTCGCCAAGTGCTGCGCGACGGGCCAGAGCGCCCAGCCCTCCATCCGCGAGGCCGCGCTGATCGATTTCTGGATCGATGCCTGTTATGAATCGGCGAGGACTCGGCAGACCGCACCTCTCCCTGCATAAGCTCTCAGTTCGTTTCTGTCCATCACGCTAACCCGCCATGATCGTCACTTGTAAAAAGGACATCCCGTTTCGTTGGGTGGCATTCGCGATTCTTCCGTGGGCCTCCTTCAGTTTCAACTATGGCGTGGTCGGCGTGGTGTTCTTCTTTTCCCTCAAGAAGTTTATCGAGAATCCTGCGGGCCTGACCTTTATTTTGAGCCTGCCTGGGTTCGTCTCCATCATCCTGGGCCCTGTTGTCAGCTTTATATCGGACCGCATTTGGACACGATTCGGTCGCCGCAAGCCTTTCATCACCACCTCGATGCTCGGGATCATGGCCTGCCTGGTCCTGATGCCGCTCATGCCCAATTTTTGGGGACTTCTGGTGGTCTACATCATCTATAATGCCTTCGCGGATTTGAACTCTCCGATGGAGCCGCTCAAGCTGGAAATCATTCCCCCGCATGAACGCGGCCGGGCGACTGGAGCCATGACGTGGTGCAGCAACCTCGCCACGATGTCGTTTTACTTCCTCGCGCTGGGCCGATTCGACGACGTGCGTTACATGGAGGGCGTCCCCATCTTTGGAGAAGAGGCGATCTATTGGTCGGCCGGTTTGCTTTTGAGCATGATGGTCTTGCTGGTCATGCTCGGTATCAAGGAAGTCGACCAGAAAAGCGCCTTGCGCGGCCAACGTCTGTCGCTCCGGAATTTCTTCGGCGGTTTGCTGGACCGGGAACTGTGGCCGATTTATATGCTGGTCGTCGGCTCGGCCTGCATGAATTTTTACGGCGGACTGGCGGCGTTGAGCAACCTACTCTACACCGATCAGTGGGGCTACACCAAACAGGAGATGGGAATCAACGTTGCGGTGGGAGGCGTCATCAATCTCTTTGCCATCGGCATCCTCACGGTCTTTGCCGACAAGCTCAACCGAATGCGCGCCTACCAGACGTTGATCTGCATCTCGCTCGGTTGTCAGATGCTCTATTATTATTACGTCAAGTTCGTGCTGCCGGACCAACGCCCCACGCTGGTGGAAATCATCGTCTTCGGCGAAACCACTTCCATTCTCGGTATCCTGACCGGCCTGGTTTACGTCCCCCTCGTCTACGATTACATCCAGCGCAATAAAATGGGGACTTACAATGCGGGGGCCAACATGGTCGCGCGCGTGACCGGATTGATCACGCTCAACGGCGTGGGACTTTTCGTATGGGGTTATGCCGTTCTTTTTCAACCTCCCGCCGGGGAAATGACCCGCGTCGTGCTAAAGGGCGATCAGAATCAAAAACAGGAAGTTCAGGAGGTCCTGCGCGCGGCAACCTGGTCATATCCGGGAGATGGTACGATTGCACCGTCGTCCTCTGTCAGTGCCCAGGCGTGGCAGGCGAATGGGACCGTTAGTGACACGGGACGCGCCTGGGAAATTCGTCTTCACGATAAAACGAGCGAAACGCTGGCAACGCAAAAGGAAGCCCTCGACAAGGAAAGTTCGCCGTTGATCGCGGACGAAAAAATGTTCCGGGACCAGGCTTCAGCTCTCAGGCTCAAGGGAAAGACTGACGATGCGACCGCAGAAGAACAAAAAGCCGATGCCAAAAAAGCGCGCATCCAGGAAATCACTTCGCAGTTGGACATCATCAAAGCCCAACTCACTTCGCGGTCGGACAAATTTCATGATGAAGTGGTCAAGGTGCTCGGGTCGCGGCTCATCGCGGAGGGAGATCAGGTACTCGGCGCAACGGTGCGGCAGGCTGTGCTTGTCGAACTAGCCACCACCGGGCGCCCCGACCCTCATGTCCTCGAAAGGACACTCAACAACATCCGGCATGAACGCAGCGACCTGATCGATCTGCGTCCGCTGAAGCGCGACGAGGGTTACGGTGTCACCGTCAGTGCAATTCTGCCTCCCGGCGCCGATGAAGCCGCGTTTGAGCGCGCGTTGGAAGCCGATGTCCTGCGAATTGCCCGGAAAACTTCCCCCGATCTTTTTCCACCTGACACGGCTCCTCTCGGCCACAGCATTGCGCCTGCCATCACGATGGACCTGATGGTATTGGAAGTGCCGATCAGTACCTACGTTTCCCCAATCACACGGGTGGTCAACCTGGTGCTCTCGGTCTTTGGTCAGGTACCCGATCCGGCCCATCGACTCGAGGCTATTGCGCGCAATCTGCGCATCCCGACGGAAACCAATCATGTGCGAGTTGAGCCCGGCCCGGACCCGAAAACGATTTCCGTCACTGCCGTCTTGTCCGAAGCCGCCACCCAAGCGCCCGCATCAACCGATCCCGTAGCGCAGAAATTCAAAACTTTATTGGGTAATATCGCCAATGGCGCCACGCTTCCGCAAACGCGCGCCTTTTATGACCGGGTCGAGAAAGCTGCGGCCATGCAGCGGATCACAGTGGCGCATCCTTTGCTGATTTCCGCTTTCGCCCCAATGAAATATGATTACATGAGCGGTTATCTTTGGATGTTCGTGATGAGCTTCATCGGCATTTGCATCACGATTGCCTTCAAACATTACGAGGCCAAGGGATTGATTCACAAACGGGGCATCGAGGAGGCAAAGGCATCATGAGCACCACGAATTCTCACAGCGCATCGCCCGGAACGTATACGCCAGGCTATTCGAAACTCAAGGCGCTGATGGTGGTCTGGGGGCTTCTCCTCTTTGGTCTCGGTCTCTGGCAACTGGCGGGCCCGATGGGATTGCTCCTCTTTGGAACGCGCGCTGAAGCCGAGGCGGTCTCTGTAATCAAAACCAAGACCGGCCTCCCCGACATCACGCTCAAGGACGATTTGCAAATTCAGGCCAATCTGGAACCACGTGATCGCAGTTACGTCTTTTGGAATGAGTTTATCATTCATACCAAGGACAATAAGGACGTCACCGTTCGAGCGCCGGTCGGCAGCCAGGGCGGACCCCTATACCCGTTGCTCGATAGCGACGGCCTGCCCACGACCGATCTGGTTTGTTACGATCCCGGCCATCCGGACAAAGTCGTTTTTCTCTGGATCATCAGCACTTGGTTCATTCCAGGCATGCTGACTTTCGTCGGACTGGTCGGAATACTGATCGGATCGACGTTGTTCTACTGGTCATCAAGACCCATTGAGTTGCCGCATATCCCCGTACTCACGGAGGGCGCGACGGCTTCGCCTCCCAATCCAAAGTAACTGCGTGCCACGCGATGCGTAAATTTCTTACGCGGCAGTGAAGCCGCCATCGACAAGGAGATCAAAGCCGGTGACGAAGGCAGCGCCGGGAGAGCTGAGATAAAGCACCGCGGAGGCGATTTCCTCCGGCTGGCCGATCCGTCCCACGGGATGGAGAGCAGCCATCTGTTTATGATGCTCGTTGTTCGACGGGGCAGACCCGGCGAAGCGCTCGTACATTTCGGTTTCGATGACGGCGGGCGAGACCGTGTTGATGCGGATACCCTGCTTGGCGTGCTCGAGCGCAGTAGCCTTGGTCAAACCAATGACCGCGTGCTTGGTGCCACAGTAAAGGCTCATGCCAGGCATCCCGACGCTGCCCAGGGCGGAGGAGGTGTTGACGATGGAGCCACCGCCCGTCTTGAGCATGGCCGGTATCTCGTACTTCATCGAAAGAAAGACGCCTTTGACGTTGATGTCGAAAAGCTTCGTGTAGTGATCGCCCGTGGCATTGACCAGCGGGCCGGGAGATCCTTCGATCCCGGCATTGTTAAAGGCGACATCGAGCCGACCGAATTGATCGACAGCAGCCTGGACGAGCGCCTTGACTTGGGCTTCATCAGAAACATCGCCTTGCACGAAGAGGCCTTTGCCTCCCGCCTTTTCGACGAGCGCAATCGTTTCCTCTCCTTCGATTTTACGTCGCCCCGAGACGACAACCTTGGCTCCTTCGTGGGCGAAGGCAATCGCTGTGGCGCGACCGATGCCGCTGGTTCCACCGGTGATGAGAACAACTTTGTTTTCGAATGTTTTGGACATGGCTATTGAGGGTTGAGTTGTTGGTTGGAGTTAATGGATCAGTATTTGAGAAACGCCAGCAGATCCTCGTTGAGTTGATCCTTGGCGGTGTCGGTGAGGCCGTGAGCTCCGCCCGGGTAAATCTTCAAGATGGAGCCTTTGACAAGTTTTGACGACTCCAGCGCGGCCGCACCGATGGGCACAATCTGGTCATCATCGCCGTGAATGATAAGCGTCGGGACATCGAACTTCTTCAGGTCTGCTGTAAAGTCCGTTTCCGAAAACGCCTTGATACAGTCGTAGGTGCCCTTGTGCCCGCCCATCATGCCCTGCATCCAAAAGGAATCGATCATGCCCTGGGATACTTTGGCGCCCGGTCGGTTGAACCCGAAGAACGGGCCACCGGCGAGATCCTTATAGAGCTGCGACCGGTCGGCACGTGAACCCGCCCGGAGGCCATCAAACACATCGATGGGCAAGCCGCCGGGATTCGCGGGTGTCTTGACCATGAGAGGAGGCACCGCACTGACCAGCACTGCCTTGGCAACACGCGATGTCCCGTGACGACCAATGTAGCGAGCAACCTCGCCTCCACCGGTGGAGTGTCCGATCATGGTGGCGCCTTTTAAATCCAGCGTCTCGAAGAGCTGCGCCAGATCATCGGCATAGGTATCCATTTCGTTGCCATGCCAGGGCTGGCTGGATCGGCCATGGCCCCGGCGGTCGTGAGCGATGCAGCGATAGCCGTGAGAAGCCAGAAAGAGCATCTGGGATTCCCAGGCATCCCCCGTCAGCGGCCAACCGTGGCTGAAAGTGACTGGTTGGCCCGAACCCCAGTCTTTGTAATAAATCGATGTGCCGTCTTTGGTCGTGATCATTCCCATGGTTTTATCCGGTTTGAGGTTGTGCGATTTTACTCAAAGACAACTTTGCACGAATCAAAACAATGTCTACGTCAGAAACCAAGGATATGTCGCTCAAGAAAATCAAAGCCAACCCGCTTCCGGCCTCCGCAAGATTGGGGTGTAACCCACCTGTCACGGTGATAATTGTGGAACTGGCTCTATTCTTCATAGAGCCAGCCAATCCGAGATTTTAATTCCCAATCACCGCTTAACTTGCGGCCTGCACCAGCTCAGCGATTCGGGTATCCAGTTTCACTGAATCAGCGGCGAAAAGACGAATTCCCTCCGAAAGTTTTTCCGTTGCCATCGCGTCCTCGTTCATCAACCAGCGGAAACTCTTCTCGTCCGTCGGCACTCGTGCAATTTCCATCTTGGCAGCCGCTTCGGCGGAAAGCTTCTGCACCACGGTTTCTTCCGACTTTTGCAGTTCGGCGAGGAACTTCGGGCTGATGGTCAGCAGATCGCATCCAGCCAATTCGAGGATTTCCCCGGTATTGCGGAAGCTCGCGCCCATGACCTCCGTCTTGTGGCCGTACTTCTTGAAATAATTGTAAATGGCTGTCGTACCCCGCACGCCGGGATCTTCCGCGCCCTTGAAATCGCGGTTCTCCGCTTTCTTGTACCAGTCGTAAATACGCCCCACAAAAGGCGAGATCAACTGCACCCCGGCTTCAGCACATGCCACTGCCTGCGTCAGAGAGAACAGCAACGTCAGGTTACAATGGATGCCTTCCTTCTGAAGGATCTCCGCGGCGCGAACGCCTTCCCACGTCGAGGCAATCTTGATCAAGACGCGCTCTTTCGGCGTGCCGTGTTCCGCGTAGAGCGCGATCAACTGGCGGCCTTTTTTCACCAATGCCTCGGTATCGAAGGAGAGGCGGGCATCCGTTTCCGTGCTCACCCGGCCCGGCACAATCTTCAAAATTTCGGTTCCAAAAAGAATGAGGAGCCGGTCGGTGATCTTGTCGATCAAAGCCGCGCCCTTCAGATCCGATTTCAGGTTCTCCTTAACCGCCTGGTCCAACAGATTGCCATATCTTTCGATTTTAGTCGCGGCGAGAATAAGACTCGGATTCGTCGTGGCGTCCTGCGGTGCGAATTCCTTGAGCGTGGCGAAATCACCGCTGTCGGCGACAACTTTGGTGAACTTTTTGAGTTGGTCGAGTTGGTTCATATTCAGGAGAAGTATAGCCTAGTTTTCCCGATTACCCCAGAAAGTTTTATCGTTACCTTGGATTCATTGCTGCGCCAATTCGTCACAAAGAAATAGTTGTTTCTTTTTCAGTAGGCTACTAGGGGACGAGTTGTCCTTTTGCGTCAAAGCGGCTGGTCGTGCTGATCTTGCCAGCCGCGTCGTAAGTGTAGGCGATGCGACTTATGCCCCCTATTTCGATCGGCTGACCGTTGGCGTCATAACAATTCCCCTCGATGAGGCGATCGTACTCATCATACTTGAGCGTCTCCTTGGCAAAACCGTTGTTGCCGAGCTTAGGCAGTCCATCGAAGCCGAAGTAGGCCACCTCAATCACGTTTCCACGCCTGTCATACTTTAAGGTTTCCCGGACAAAACCGTCGTTACCGAGCGCGGGTTTGTCATCAGCATCCAAATAATCGACCTCAATTTTATTGCCCCGGTCATCGTACTTGAAGGCCGCCTTGGCGACACCATTTCGATCGAGCACGGACCGGCCATCGACTCCAGAGTACGACTGCTCGATGGGGTTGTCCCGTTCGTCATACTTGAAGCTCTCCTTGGCAAGGCCGTTTTTGTCGAGCACCGGCTGGCCATCGACACCGAAGCAAGCCGTCTCGACGACATTGCCCCGCTCGTCATACTTGGCCGTCAATATGAAAGCGCCGTCCTGGTTCAACGCGGGCAGACCATCGATGCCAAAACCCAACTGCTCGATCACGTTGCCTTGCCCATCATACTTGAAGGTTTGTTTGGCAACGCCATTTTTATCGAGCACCGGTCGACCATCGACGTCGAAATAATCGTTTTCGATTTTATTGCCCCGGTCATTATATTTAAAGACCACTTTGGCATAGCCGTTGATGGCGAGGACCGGTTTGCTGTCGGCACCGAAGTAAGTCGTCTCGATAACGTTGTCGTTTTCGTCATACTTTAACGTCTCCCCGGCATAGCCGTCTTTGTTGAGCACTGGCTGGCCATCGATGCCAAAGCAGGCCGTCTCGATGAGGTTGCCGCGCGCGTCGTACCTGGTGGCCAATTTGGAAGCGCCGTCGTTATTAGACACCGGCTGACCATCGATGCCAAAGTAAGCCGTCTCGATCACGTTGCCACGTTCGTCATACTTTAACGTTTCTCCGGCATAGCCGTTTTTGTTGAGCATCGGTTGGCCACCAATACCAAAGCAGGACTGCTCGA
>Ga0206872_10150_pt1 | contig 20412 bp, 20 predicted proteins | sample Alteio_BWOrgCont_34_FD_152906 | JGI IMG/M metagenome (GOLD analysis project Ga0206872, IMG submission 152906) | Enriched cells from forest soil in Barre Woods Harvard Forest LTER site, Petersham, Massachusetts, United States -... | ecosystem: Environmental > Terrestrial > Soil > Temperate forest >... | reverse complement strand
GCGTGTACAAAAGTCCAACTTAACGACCCGAGTGACAAGCTTGCAACAAAAGAAACGCGGGAGCTTTGCTACAGCTTGCAGCGCCTGCACGGAAAAGGTATTTTATTTGGCCACCACGATGATACCGGTTATGGCGTTGGCTGGAAGTACGATCAGGATAGTTCGGATGTTAAAGGGGTTGCCGGCACTTATCCGGCTATTTACGGATGGGACCTTTCAAAAATAGAACACGACAGTATACACGATATAAACGGACTGCCTTTTTCGGTTCAAACCAAGCGGGTTAAAGAAGCTTATGAACGCGGCGGCATCAACAGTTTTTCGTGGCACATGGACAACCCGGTCGACAGCCTGACCGCATGGGATACCACCCGCCGAACCGTTGCGGATATTATTCCCGGCGGCGCATTCAACACTGCCTACGAACAATACCTTAACCGGGCCGCCAAATATTTGCAGCAACTTAAAGGGAATGATGGAGAACAGATCCCCATTCTTTTCCGGCCTTTTCATGAAATGACCGGCAACTGGTTTTGGTGGGGAAAGAATACCTGCACGCCCGAAGAATTTAAAAAACTATGGCGCTTCACCATCGATTACCTGCGCAATACCTGGAATTTGCATAACCTGCTGATCGTATATTCAACAGCAGACTTTAAATCGGAAAGTGAGTTTTTACAGCGTTACCCCGGCGATGCATATGTGGACTTTGTTGGCGTTGACAGCTATTGCCTGAAAGACGTTAACGCGTACCGGCAAAACCTGGATAAACAACTAACGATGTTGGACACCATTGCCGCTCGTCACAAAAAGCTATCCTGCCTGGCCGAGACCGGCTATCTCAACATCCCGCAGGCCGATTGGTGGACGACGGAATTGCTGCCGGTAATATCGGCGCACCAGGCCAGTTACATGCTGGTATGGCGTAATGCCGGACCAAACCAATATTATGCGCCATATATTGGCCAGGGAAGCGCGGCGGATTTTAAAAAGTTTTCGGAAGATGAGCATCTGATCTTTCAAAATAGGCTAACGCCTATGAAGATTTATGGGAAGGATTTGAAGTGAAGAGTTGTTGAGTAGTCGAGATTAATTAGAACTTTATGGTCACTTATATATCGTACTCCGACTGTAAAACAAAAGTTTTCGAATAATTTAGCCTTCACTATATTTGACTTGTTTCAAACCTTCCTCAAATGAAAAAAATATTCCTTGGATTGTTATTAGTAATATGTGTATTTGCTTCAGAAGCACAGAATAGTTATTCAGATACGGAAGCTGTGAAAATGCTAAAAACCTTCTATATTGCTTATAATACGGCATGGTCAACATCTAACTTGAAAACTGAACAAGGCGCCCATGCTTTTATTAAGAAACTTGACTCATTACAGACTGAATATTGCACAATTACGTTAAGAAAGGGGTTAAAAGAACTATTTAAAAAAGAAGGACTAGACCATGACTTGTTAACAAATGATGAGTATACTGATATTGCACATTTAAAAACCTTAAAAATTGTAAAAGACCCAAGCAAAGCAAATGCGTATACAGTTTCTTATATTGACCACACACTTAGTCCCGCATATAAGCCGATTGATAAAACCGTCATGGTTAATGTAACCGTAGCGAAAGAAAATGGGACTTATAAAATTGCAGATGCCTATGGTGATGCGATCAGTTTGAGATGAAAATTAAAACGTACTTTTGCGACACACCAACCTTCTCTTTTTGAAAAATTATGTGCGCTAAAATCCACGACGACACCAATAACGGGCTATACAAAAGTTTATTAGACGGTAATAAGCAGTTCGTAGAAAATACGTTAAAGGCCGACCCCCAATATTTTACCAACCTGGCCCAGGGGCAATCTCCGCCGGTTTTATGGATTGGCTGCGCCGATAGCCGGGTGCCGGCCAACCAGATCACCAATATGCCGCCGGGCGAAATATTTGTTCACCGCAATATCGCAAACATGGTGGTACACTCCGATATGAATATGCTTTCGGTGCTCGACTATGCGGTAAACGTATTGAAAGTAAAACATGTGATTGTTACCGGGCATTATGGTTGTGGGGGCATTATTGCCGCCATGAGCAACCAGCAATTCGGCCTTATCGATAACTGGCTTCGGCACATTAAAGATGTTTACCGGCTGCATGCCGAGGAACTTGATAGAATAACCGATGAAGAAAAACGTACAGACAGGTTGGTTGAACTGAACGTAATTGAAAATGTGCACAACCTTTGTGCCACCTCCATCGTGCAAAATGCCTGGGAAAACGGGCAATTCGTAGGCGTTCACGGCTGGGTTTATAGCCTTAAAACCGGTATCATTACCGATATGCAGGTAAGCGCCTACGATACGGCGAATATGGAGAATGTGTTTAAGTTTAAGTAGCTTTTTAGTTCATGGTTCATAGTTCATGGTAGCTGCAAATGCGGCCATAAACTTTTAGCGATTCGGCTATGAACTATGAACCATGAACTATGAACCAAACCAACTAACCTAAAAACGGGTACCGGTAATCCTTCGGCGGATCGAATGTTTCCTTAATGGTTCTTGGCGATACCCAGCGTAACAGGTTGATCATCGATCCGGCTTTGTCATTTGTTCCCGAACCCCTGGCGCCGCCGAAAGGTTGCTGGCCTACAACGGCACCGGTTGGTTTATCGTTGATGTAGAAATTACCTGCGGCGTTACGTAAATGCTGGGTCGCTTTGGCAATGGCATAACGGTCCTGCGCAATGATGGCGCCTGTTAAGGCGTAGATGGATGTTTTGTCGACAATGTCCAGTACCTTATCAAAATCTTTATCCTCATAAACATAAATGCTTAATACCGGGCCGAACAGCTCTTCGCACATGGTTACATAGAAAGGGTCGTTTACTTTTATAACAGTCGGCTCAATGAACCAGCCTTTTGATTTATCGTAACCGCCGCCTGCAACTATTTCCACATTTTTATCAGCTTTGGCAGCATCGATGTATTGTGCCAGCTTATCGAATGATTTTTCGTCGATAACCGCATTTATAAAATTCCCGAAATCTTCAACAGGCCCCATTTTAAAGGTAGCCATTTCGTGCTGCATTTTTTCCTTAACAGCGGGCCATAAAGATGCGGGAATATACGCTCTTGAGGCTGCCGAGCATTTTTGTCCCTGGTATTCAAAGGCGCCGCGCAATAACGCTACGCTTACCACATCAGCATCGGCGCTTGGATGGGCCAGGACGAAGTCTTTGCCGCCGGTTTCGCCCACGATGCGCGGGTATGTTTTATATTTATGGATATTGTTACCAATGGTTTTCCAGATGTTTTGAAAAACGCCGGTTGAACCTGTAAAGTGGATGCCCGCAAAATCGGGATGGTTAAAAATTACTTCGCCGGCGGTCGGGCCGTCAACATAAACCAGGTTGATCACGCCATCAGGCAAACCCGCTTCGCGGAAAACCTGCATCAGTACGTTGGCGGCATAAATTTGGGTATTCGCCGGTTTCCAAACCACTACGTTCCCCATCATGGCTGCCGAGGTGGGTAAATTGCCTGCAATAGCCGTAAAATTAAACGGCGTCAGCGCGAATACGAAACCTTCCAACGGGCGTTGTTCCACCCGGTTCCAAACACCTTTGCCCGATATAGGGGGTTGCTGCTGGTAAATTTGGCTCATATAATGCACGTTAAAGCGCAAAAAGTCGATAAGCTCACAGGCGCTGTCAATCTCGGCCTGGTAAGCATTTTTGGATTGCCCCAGCATGGTGGCAGCGTTTGCCTTTGCCCGGTAAGGCCCTGCAAGCAGGTCGGCAGCCTTTAGGAATATGGATGCCCTTTGCTCCCAGGCCAGGTTTTCCCAATCAGCCCTGGCAGCCAAAGCCGCATCAATTGCGGCGGCAACATGGCTTTTATCGCCTGCATGAAAAGTAGCTAAAACATGTTGATGATCGTGCGGAGGGCGTATTTGCGCGGTTTCGCCGGTCCGTACTTCCTTGCCGCCGATATACATCGGTATATCTATTTTTTGCGCACGCGCTTCCTCCAGCGCGGCTTTGAGGCTTGCCCTTTCCACACTGCGCGGCCCGTAATTCAATACCGGCTCATTCTGTGGGGTTGGCACATTGAAAAATCCTTTAAGCATAAAATGGTCAGTTACAAGCGGCAAAGATAGCAGTTAATGTGCAGATTTTTGATGTGTGAATGTGTTGATTACGTGGGGTTGACAGATGGGGGTGATGTGCGGATTTTGGATGCGCGGATGTGTAGATGAATAGGGATAAGTGGCATTAAATCAGCATCGTGTTTATTGCGAACTATTTAGAATATCGGAAATGTTATCTTGGAGGTCGGGAAGTTTAGTTTGGATAATATTCCAAACAATATCATAATCGACTCCAAAGTAATCATGGATCAATCTATTTCGGGTGCCTGCCATCTTTTTCCACTCAATATAGGGAATAGGCGGCTTTAAACTCATCACTCACCTTGGTGGCGGCCTCGCCTATTATCTCAAGGCTTCGCACAACGGCACGACATAAAACGGGGTCATTGATAACCTCTTCTTTTTCTTTATTGGTTGTGCTTTTTAAGACGAAAATAATCTAATCCTGAATATGATGTAGTAATTCAAAGTTAGAAGCAAACACTTTCAGCCTCCTTTAAAATAGCTGGTCCGATTAATTTGCTTAAAGACTGTCGCGTAACAAGTTCTATCCGGCGTCCGAGCAGGTTTTCAAGATAGAATGACAGCTCTATGAAATTATCGAAGGTTTTTTTATCTGGCTCAAAGTCAACTAAAAAATCCACATCACTATCAGCATGGATATTTGTGTCTTTTGCAAACGAACCAAATACGCTCAAGCTTCTCACGCCAAAGTTTTTTATTTCGGCATTGCGTGCTGCCAATCGTTGAATTAGCGATGCTTTATTGTCGACTTTCGCTTGCATTTAGCAAATTTAGTTTAAAAAAATGCAGTTCGGGGTGATTGAACTATAAGAAGATATGATCATTGCACTTACTTCCTGTCATTCTTCGGATAACCTTCCTCATCCAAATCATCCCGGTCATCTTCGGGGGTACGGCTTATCGCACGGTCTGTCGCGTCCAACTCTACGATCTCGCCATCGTCAATATGCATAGCCAGATCATCTACGTCAGTTTCCAGCGACTCGTTTGGAATATATTCATCCACTGCGTCAAAAGGATTGGCTTCATCGTAGGTTGAGTTCATGTCCTCGCCGTTCTTTACCGAGGTATTATAAGGATCCGGATGCTGGTAGTCGGGATCATCGCTTTGTACGTCATACTCAAAGCTATCATCTTCGGCATTATAGCTCAGATTCTCCTTATCAATGGTTTCGCCCAGTTCGTCCTTTAATGTCCTATCCCGGTCTTCGCTGTCGTCGTCAAATCCGGGGTAAAAGGTCTTTTTGTTCATAGCGTCAGATTTATTTAGTTCAGCGGTCGATAATTCATGACTGGCAAGACATTGGCGACTCACCTTTCACCGCTCACTATAAGAACTCACTTAGTAGGGCAATTGTTTCCGGTACGAGATAATGTCGCCGCCGAAAGCAAATTTAAAGCCGATACAAATTTGCGTGTACACGTCGCGGTGGTTGGTGCCTACCACATAGCCGTCAAAGTTATCGCTCAATACGTAATTGTATGCATAAGCCAAGTCGATCATGAAAGACGGCTGCTGATATTTGTTAAAAACCTTAAACTCGTAGCCGATACGTAAAGGGATAAATGGCTCCTGGCTGTTCAACGGGCCCGGCGTGTATTCACCAGGGTTTTTGATGGAATAGCGGCTAATATCGGTAATATGACTCACCGCGTAGCCAACACCGGCGGAGATATAAAGATTTTTGATGGCGTTTTTAAAAGGGCTTTTTTCGTAATCCAGTATTTCGCCAAGCTGTAACTGCCCCCTGAAGACGAAAGCCGTCAAATCACCGGTAAACTGCCGGCCCGAAGCACTGGTTAACGAATCGCCGCCGGCAATCCTCCCCATTTGAGCCTCAAAAACATAATTTACGTATGGCGTCGAGTTAAACGTCAGGTTTAAATGAACTACCGGTGTCATCGTTTGCGTCTCAGCATTGCCCATAACAGAGGTGAGGCCAACACCTGCGCCAAGCTCCCATTCAGAATAATCGAAACCAAGCTGCGCCTTTGCAATTAACGAAGTACAACAAACAATCAGCGTTATTATTGTGGTTTTTGATATAAGTTTTATCATATTAATTAAGGCGCTTTCGGTTTATTACGTTAACTCAATTTTTCCAAATATATTTTAATACCGCAATTACACAAATCATTATTTGCTAAGTTAACAAACTTATCAATGCATATAAATAACATTTAACTTTTTGATCGGCGGTTTTGCCGGGGTATTGATAAAAACGTAATTTATTTTATAAATGTAACATCAAAGTTTATAAATACAATGTTTGGCAGGGAGAAAAGTTGATTGAGTTGATTAAGTTAGTGCCGGCGGATTGTAATGTTGAATTCTTTCGGACTTTCGGACTTTTCCGACTTTCGGACTAATCAACCAATTTTATATATTTGCCCCACTTAAAATAACCGTTTCAAAGATGTCAAAAATAAAAGTACAAAATCCGGTGGTTGAACTGGATGGCGATGAAATGACCCGCATTATATGGAAGTTTATTAAAGATAAACTGATCATTCCTTATCTCGACCTGGATATCAAATACTACGATCTGGGCATTGAATACCGCGACGAAACCAACGACCAGGTGACTGTGGATGCTGCAAACGCCATTAGACAGTATGGTGTGGGCATTAAATGCGCTACCATTACCCCGGACGAAGCCCGCGTAAAGGAATTTAATTTGAAACAAATGTGGAAATCGCCGAACGGCACCATCCGTAATATTTTGGACGGTACCGTTTTCCGCGAACCGATAGTGATGGCGAATGTGCCGCGTTTGGTGCCAAACTGGACCGCGCCGATCTGTATCGGCCGTCATGCTTTCGGCGACCAGTACCGCGCGACTGATTTTTTAACTAAAGGCAAAGGTAAACTAACCATTACTTTTACCCCTGAAGATGGCGGCGATGTACAATCGTATGAGGTGTTTAACTTTAAGGGCGATGGCGTGGCATTGGCCATGTACAATACCGACGAATCGATAAAAGGCTTTGCACGTGCCTGCTTTAACCAGGCCTTGCTAAAAAAATGGCCGCTATATCTCTCAACAAAAAATACCATCCTTAAAAAATATGATGGACGCTTTAAAGATATTTTTGAAGAAATTTATCAAAATGAGTTTAAAATAGAATTTGAAGCCAACCAATTGACCTATGAGCACCGCCTGATCGATGATATGGTGGCCTCGGCGTTGAAATGGCATGGCAATTTTGTATGGGCTTGTAAGAATTATGACGGCGACGTACAATCAGATACCGTAGCACAGGGTTTTGGCTCATTAGGTTTGATGACCTCGACACTGGTAACACCCGATGGCACCGTTATGGAAGCCGAAGCTGCCCACGGCACCGTTACCCGCCACTACCGCGACCACCAGGCTGGCAAACCAACATCAACCAATCCGATCGCTTCCATATTTGCCTGGACACGGGGCCTTGAGTTCCGCGGCATGCTGGATAACAACCAAGAGTTGATCAACTTCTGCAAAACGCTGGAGCAGGTTTGTATAGAAACCGTTGAAAGCGGCAAGATGACCAAGGATTTGGCGATTACCATTAAACCAAAAGTGGAACATGGCACCGATTACCTGTACACCGAAGAGTTTTTGGAAGCGATTGATGAGAATTTGAAGAAGAAGCTGGGTTAATAGAAAAGCAAGCTATTACAATCAAAATAGGAGTCCGCTTAGTTTTTATGCGGACTTTTTTGTTACTTTATTATCGGCAATTCATAATGCTTTTCAGACTTTGATTAATATGATTAAGAAAAAAACAGTCGAAGACCATTTTAGTAATGCACCGCAACATTTGTTTGGTTTGTTTGAATTTCTGAAAACTAAAATTTTTGAATTGGACAAAAACAAAGTTCGAGAAAACACCACCAGGCCGTATATAGGATATTACTTCTCTCCGGATCCAGAAAAACCTCGATTATTTGTTGAGATTCATATTCAAAAAAGAAACCAAAAAATTGTACTTCACCTAAGGCCGGTAGAATATAAGGACCCTCTCGGTAAGGTTTTCGATTATAACTATATACCTAAATGGCCGTTGAGAAGGGGGATAGACATATTTGATCGACAAGATGCTGAATATTGCATACCGTTGATAAAGCAATCATACGAAGATGTTCTATAATTTCTGTACATGACTAATCTTAAGGAAATAAAAGACAAACTATCTCTTTATAAGCCAGAGTTGATAAAGAAGTACCCAATAGCTTCCATCGGCTTATTTGGTTCAATTGTTCGGGATGATTTTACTGCTAACAGCGATATCGACATTATCGTTGATTTTAATGGCAAAATCGGGATTGAATTTATAGACTTGGCCGAGGAATTAGAACAAAAGCTTAATTGGAAGGTTGATCTGGTTTCCAGGAATGGCATAAAGCAAAGGTATCTGGACGTGATTGATCCTCAAATAATTTACATTTAAAAACATATTATCTACTTATGCAATCCCTCTACCCACTAAAATTCCAAACCATTTATAAAGACAAAATTTGGGGCGGGCAAAAAATTAAAACCTACCTGCATAAAGATTTTGGCAACTTGCCCAATTGCGGCGAAACCTGGGAAATATCGGGCGTAAAATCGGATGTTTCCGTGGTGGCCGATGGGCCGTTAAAAGGTGAAAGGCTGGATCAATTGCTGGAAGAATATAAAGATGACCTGGTGGGTGAAAAGGTATATGCCCATTTCGGCAATATATTCCCGCTGCTGATAAAATTTATCGATGCCAACGAAGATCTGTCCATCCAGGTGCACCCTAATGACGAGCTGGCAAAAAAACGCCATAATTCATTTGGTAAAACGGAAATGTGGTATGTAGTAGAAGCTGATCCCGGTTCTACATTAATTGCGGGTTTTAATAAGGAACTTACTGAGCAGGAATATCTCGACAAATTTAACAGCGGGCATTTAACCGATATTTTAAATAAAGAGGACGTAAAATCAGGAGATGTTTTCTTTTTACCTGCAGGGAGGGTCCATACTATCGGTAATGGCTTACTGATTGCCGAAATTCAGCAAACATCGGATATTACTTATCGTATTTACGACTTTGACCGGGTTGATGATAAAGGCAACAAGCGCGAACTGCATGTGGAAGAAGCTTTAGCCGCTATCGATTACAAGCATTACCCGGAGTACAAAACCAGTTATCACCCAAAGGAAAACGAAACCGTAAAACTGGTAAGCTGCCCTTACTTCACCACCAATTTGATGGATTTTACCAAAAGCACCGAAAAGGATTATTCCGGCCTGGATTCTTTCGTGATCTACGTATGCCTTGAGGGGGATTTTTCGATTAGTTGCAATGGCGGAACATACCCGGTAAAAATGGGAGATTGTATACTGCTGCCAAAAACCATTGAAAAAGTAGGGCTTGAAACCCTTTCCGGATTTAAGATATTGGAAAGTTATATTGAGTGAGGGTTAGTGAACAGCGACTGGTGATCAGAGATTGTTTTATGGGGTTTATAAAAAACTAATCTCCAGTCTCTAATCTCCAATCTCTAAAACTAAACCAACCTAATCGTAAACTTCGTCCCCACGTTAACGGTGCTGTCAACTTTTATCGAGCCGCCCAGGGATTCTACCTGGTTGCGGGTAATAAACAGGCCGATACCTTTTGCGTCGCTGTTTTGATGGAATGTTTTGTACATGCCGAATACTTTATCGCCGTATCGGTCCATGTCGATGCCGATGCCGTTATCTTCAAACGTCATATAGATATGGCTTTGATCTTTAACAGTGCGCACATGGATCTCCGGCCGGCGGTCGGGATGGCGGTATTTTAGCGCGTTGGTCAGCAAATTTTGCAAAATGCTTTCCAGGTAAGCCGGGATATAATTGATCACCGGGCACCTGCTGAAATCATACTCAATTTTGGCACTGGTGCTTTCAATATTGCTGTGCAATGCACCCATCACCATTTTAAATACCTCTTCAAATTCAAGGATCTGCCGTTCTTTATCAATCTCGGTATGAATTTTTACGATCTCGCTCAGATGCTCTATGGTAGTGGTTAAGCTATTGCTGATAGATTTGATGTGAGCAAAAACTTCGGTACGCTCATCTTCCGAATCGCTTTCTTCAAACAAATTTACCATAAACCTTAAATTGCCGGTATGCGAACGCAGGTTGTGCGAAACGATATAAGCAAAGTTTTGCAAACGCTTATTTTGATCGTTCAGTTGGTTGATCGACGTTTGAAGCGCCAGCCCCTTCCTTTTGATACTGTCAATATCCTGGAAGATGCCCCTGATTTTTACACATTGCGCATAATCGTCGATGATGGGGATACCTTTAGCCCTTATCCAAATCACATTGCTCTTAGCCGAACGGAACAGGAGCTCCATGTCAAACGGCCTGCAAAATTTGATGGCATTGTCAATAGCCTCGTTTAATAAAGGGCGGTATTGCGGCTCAAAAAAACTAACCGCGTCTTCAATGCTAAGTTTGGCCTGGTCGTTCAGCTCGTAAACGTCGAATGCTTCTTTCGAAAGGTTTATTTTCATCGATGCCACATCGATCTCGAAGCCGCTGACTTTAGCTATAGCGCCTGTCTCGTTAAAGAAAAAGTCGCTTTGTGCTGAGCGTAAACTGGCGATTTTTGCCTGGTTGATGTTGATGAACGACCCTGTAAACTTAGGCGCGCCATTATCATCCCATTTCCGTGTGTTGCTTTCAAACCATTGGTAGCCGGCAGATTTAGTCAGGAGGCGGATTTGAACGGTAGCTGCACTATCACCGTTCCTGCTATTAATTGTTTTAAGAAACAGCGGCCTGTCGTGATGATAGATCAGGTTTTCCAGGAAAAAGTTATAGGAACACTCTACCTCGCCGGGTTTATAACCCAGCATCGTGTAGAAGCCGTCAGACCATTTAACATCCCTGGTGTTGATATTAAACTCCCAGATGCCTGCATTAATGTGGTCGATTATTTGAGCAAGATGAGCAGCCTCGTCCGTATAAAAGTTGTTTCCTAACTCAATGCTCATAGTAATTGTGATTCATACCTGGTAAAACCAATGTTTCAGGGAGGTATAGAAAAATTTATGCCAAAAATTAAAACTGTTACTTTAACAGGATTTACTGATACGAAATCTGCGAAAAATGGTTAGCAAATACCGATAAAATGACAAGGCGCGGTTAATAATTTACAATCAACAAGTAAATATTAATTAATAGTTTGAGAAGCTTTTCGTGATAGTTCATTCAGTGCATCTGAAGCAATCCATTTTGCCGCTTTGCATTCTTTTGATAAAATCCGATTGGCACTTTCAATAGCATAGGTTCGCAATACGGCGTTTCGTTTTCCGATCTGCCGCAGTGCCCAATTTACCGCCTTTTTTACAAAATTTCTTCCGTCACAAGCCTCACGTTCAATAATTTGCAGGAAATTGATGAAAATTTCGTTTTCAGCCTTTTTGTGATGAACCGCGTATTCGGCCATTAACACAAAACCTGCGCGTTTTACAAATTCCTCTTCGCGTTCACTATAGGCTGCAGCTTTTTCAATCGCAAAAGGAGTACGGTCGAATAAGTTGCCGCAAACCTGGTCGCATAGGTCCCATGAATAAAAATCTTGTACCCAGCTGTCAAACTGTTCACTGGTAACCAGAGCCGGATCATCGACCATCGATGCCAGTATCCGAGCCTCATGAAAATTGGTTTCCCAAAGCCTTAATGCCAGCTCATGATCCCTTTTTATAACCTTCGCCACCTTCCTCAATTCGGGGATTGGAATACCCAAAGCTTTGCTTGTATCGATACCAAAACGTTTCATCCCCGCAAGGTTACCCGGCCTGGATTTTTCCTTTAAAATTTCGACGATTTCATCAACTGATGTCATAAAAAAACCGGGTAGGTTACCCGGTTTAAAGATAATTTTTTGGCTTGAAATAGCGCTCTATTTAAATCCGATCCCGATAACTATCGGGACCGAAATTATCAAAGATTCCCTCTCAGCTCCTGCTCCCGTTCTATAGCTTCAAATAAAGCTTTAAAGTTTCCAGCACCGAAAGACTTTGCCCCCTTGCGCTGGATGATCTCAAAAAATAAGGTCGGTCGGTCTTCAACAGGTTTGGTGAATATTTGCAGCAAGTACCCCTCGTCGTCCCGGTCAACCAAAATGCCTAATCTTTTCAGCGGTCCCAGGTCCTCGTCGATGTGGCCCACCCGGTCAAGCAGGTCATCATAGTAAGTTGTCGGCACCGTTAAAAACTCGACGCCGCGATTTTGCAGCTCAGTAACCGTTGCCACGATGTCATGCGTAGCCAGGGCTAAATGTTGTACACCTTCGCCCTCGTAAAATTCCAGGTATTCTTCAATCTGCGATTTCTTTTTGCCCTCCGCCGGTTCGTTGATCGGGAATTTCACGAAGCCGTTGCCATTGCTCATCACCTTGCTCATCAGGGCAGAGTACTCGGTCGAGATCATTTTATCGTCGAACGTGAGGATGTTTTTGAAGCCCATCACTTCTTCATAAAAATTCACCCATTCATTCATTTTGTGCCAGCCCACATTGCCAACGCAATGATCGATATGCTGCAGCCCTGCCGGTGCGGGGTTAAAATGCGAATGTGCTGCCTGGTATCCCGGTAAAAACACGCCCTTGTAGTTTTTGCGCTCCACAAAAAGGTGAACGGTTTCGCCGTAAAGTTTGATGCCGCACATGCGGATCTCGCCATGCTCATCCTTTAGTGTTTTTGGCTCCATATAAGGTTTTGCACCACGAATGGTGGTTTGCTCAAATGCGCCGTAGGCATCGTCTACCGATAGGGCCAGCATTTTTACGCCATCGCCATGTTTTTTAATATGTTCGGCGCGCGGGTCGTCCGATCGCAGCGGTGTCGTTAGCACCAGGCGAATTTTCCCCTGCTGCAACACATACGATGCTTTGTCACGCATCCCGGTCTCTGGTCCGGCGTAAGCCAGCTCCTGGAAGCCAAATGCACATTTATAATAATAAGCAGCCTGTTTGGCGTTGCCTACATAAAACTCCACATGATCGGTACCGTTCAGCGGTAAAAAATCACTGGTGGTGGTTGGTTTTTCTATGGTTAGTGTTTCCATTTTTTAGTTTTGAATTAGTGAGTTAGTGAATTAGTGAGTTGGCTTCCGTGTTCTGCCTTTCACCTTTAACCTTTCGCCTTTCACCTCTCTCACATCCAGCTCTTATAATAATTTTCGTCCTCAATTTTTATAGCATCTTCGGTCAGCATCAACGGCCTGAATGGGTCTATCATTACAGCCAGCTCATCTGTTGATTCCTTGCCGATGGATTTCTCAACCGATCCGGGATGGGGCCCATGCGGGATACCGCCGGGGTGCAGGGTCATTTGTCCTTTTACCACATTTTTACGGCTCATAAAGTCGCCATCCACGTAATAAAGCAGTTCGTCGCTGTCCACATTGCTGTGGTTGTACGGCGCCGGGATAGATAAAGGGTGATAATCAAACTTCCTCGGCACAAATGAGCAGATCACAAAGTTATGCCCCTCAAAAGTTTGGTGCACGGGCGGCGGCTGGTGCAGGCGCCCGGTAATCGGCTCAAAATCATGGATAGAAAATGCCCAGGGGTAATGAAAGCCGTCCCAGCCAATAAAGTCGAATGGATGGGTGCCGTAAATATAGGGATAGATCAGACCCTGCTTTTTGATCAGTATTTTGAAATCGCCTTTTTCATCGTGCGTTTCCAGGTCGGTTGGGCGCTTAATGTCGCGTTCGCAATACGGAGATTGCTCGGTTAGCTGGCCATAGGCGTTGGTATAACGCTTGGGTACCCTGATAGGGCTGAAGCTCTCGACAATAAACAAACGGTTTTCGGCCGTTTCAAACTCCATTTGGTAAATAGTGCCGCGTGGGATGATCAAATAATCGCCATAGGCAAATTTGATATTCCCGTAACCGGTTTTTAGCGTGCCGGAACCAACGTGGACGAATACCACTTCGTCGGCCTGGCTATTCTTATAAAAATAGTCCGTCATGGATTGGCGCGGCGCCGCCAGCGAAATATGCAAATCGCTGTTAACAAGTACCGGCTTACGGCTTTTCAGATAATCATCTTCCGGTTCCACTTTAAAACCGATGAGGCTGGTATGCTTCAGGTGCTTGTCTCGCGCGATTTTCGGCTCGACATTGTAAGATTCGCCCAACTCCTTAACCAGCGTTGGCGGGTAAACATGATACACCAATGAGTAAAGGCTCGAAAAGCCCTCGGTGGATACCAGTTCCTCTGCATATAAACTGCCATCCGGCTTGCGAAACTGTGTATGCCTTTTCGGCGGGATTTTTCCTAATGAATGATAAACGGGCATTTGGTTATTGTTTAAATGTTGGAACGTTGCAAGGTTGGAATGTTAAATTTCGTCCCCGCAACAAATTGGTTTACAATAAATAAAAACGTTTAAACAGGTTGAATAGTTTTAAATTGGACGTGTAATAACATTACAACCTTCCAACATTACAACCTTTCAACAAAAATTAATATTGCGCCAGTACGATCTTAGCGAGCACAGCATCCCTGAACGAAGAAGCGTCACTCATTGAAGTGAGGCCCAGGGAAAAAAGAAAATGCATTTGTATGCTCATAAAATTGGTTTTACAAAAGTATAGCAATTTTGTTGAAAGAGCAAATAGCCCGGATCCCGACAGCGATTCCGAAACTAACGAAAGGCATAATTTTTCATTTGGATGAAAAAGCGGGGTCAAAAAAGTTTCAGTCAGATCGTTTTGGCGCCTGTTTAAGTGAGTATAAGCCTGTGATAGGTTGGATTGGTTTACCTCCCGCTTTTGGATTTATTCGGTTAAGCCCTGAATGTTAAGGAGCAGGGGTTCTCCATAAACGCTTAGTACCTGAGTTGTTTATATTCGTCAAGTAACTGCTCCAGTTCGTGATTTTCGATGATTTGATTCCGCATGCAGGCCATTATATCTTCCCAAAGAGTTATCAGGGCTATTCTGCATTCCTGCAAACGGTCTTTGATGTGCTGTAATTTTTCTACCAACTGGTTGATCAGATGGGCTATTTGCAATAATTCATAATAGTTCTTCTTTGCCCACAGTTCTTTCCTTGAAAACTTATGCTCAAGGTTGTATCCGCCGTTCTTTTGGGTATTGAATCCTTCATTTTCAATACACCACCTCAAACGGCCATGACGGCTTATTTCCCAAGCCTTAACCTTATCCATGCTAATATCGCTAAGGTGGCTAAAGTATTCGTGCGGCGCTTTTGCGGTATAACTGCTCTGATATTCCACCCAGTGCAGTTTGTATTTCAGGTAATCCAGGTCATTAATATACTGTACCTGCTCTTTCAGCCAGCCCTTAACCGGGTCTTTCTGTTTGACGCGGTCAAGCTTTTGACTTGAATGCAGGGGCAGCAGCAGTTCTATTTCCTGCCAGAGGGTTTTAAGGTTTCCTTCTTTGAATGTAATGATAAAGCGCCAGTCATTTTTCTGGCATATCCCAAAAACGGTTTGGTTGGTATACAACCCATCGGCCAGCAGAAGTACCGGTAAACGTGGAAAAGCTTTTTTTAAGGCCCGGGCCAGCCGACAGAAGGCTTTGAGTTCGCAATCTTGTTTTTCATCCATGTTTTCCGAATTTTCCAGCCAACAGCTTATCAGGGAAATACAAAAGCCATTCGCCCCAACCAGTTTGGCTTCAAGCGCATAAGCCTGCCACGTGGTTTTACCGTTCTTTGAGGTCTTGTGAGGGCAGCCTTTATACGGCTCATAATCATAACTGCAAAGCCCCGTTCCATCTACCGATACCAGGTAACGGCCCCCGTACCTCCATTTTTCAAGCACTTTCTTCTCTATAAGGTGCTTAACCAAAACCGTTTTTAGCTTTTCCAGTTCTTTGGGCTCCAGTTTTCTCAGAAACACATCAACCGTATCCATAATGGGAATACGCATGCCGAAAACAATGGCATAGTTTCGCTCGAAAGAGGCATTCACGCACAGGTCTGCCTGATGACGCGATCCGCGTTTAAAAATAAACATGCTTAGCCCGGCCATGATCAGTTCGGCCACTTCGTAACTCCTGCGGCTGCGGTGGTCAGGAATACTGTTAACCAGCTCCTCGAAGTTAGGATAATGACGCTTTAGCACCACGTAAACCATCAGGATAAATTGCTTTCCCTGAAATTGTTCCAGCCGGATTCGGCTTTTCAATCTTTTTTGTTGTTTTAGGCTCTAATTATTGCAAAAATATAAATCAGAAAAATATACATAAATCTTTGATATTCAAATAATTATATGTAAATTGACCAAAGAAAAAGGCGGAACCCTTTCACAATTGCCGCCTTTTTTTAATAAAATTGAAATAATATGAGACCGGCTCGTAAGAGCGAAGCTTTGCTAAGATAACAACTAAATTTTTGATGATTCGCCTTTTTTTAAACAACCTCATCATCTAAACAGTTAGCACGATAATTATTCTCCGTTTAAACTCTTCTAAACATCTTTTATTAATTTCGGAATCGCTGGATCCCGATAGCTATCGGGATGAAAAGTCCGAAAGTCCGAAAGATGGATTGGGAGAAACCGTTTCAGCTTTTACAACCCTTACAACCGCTACAACCTTTCCAACTAAATCCTTAGCTTTGGCCCAAACCATTATAACCCCATGAAATTAGTTAGCTACAAAACCGAAGACCGGGAGCACCTGGGCATTTACGTCAACGGTCATATTTATAATCTTAACTCGTGTCATAAGCTGATCCCGGATAACATGAAGGATTTTTTATGGGGAGGGGATGAACTGATGGACCGCGCCATGCGGGTGAATGAAGATATCGCTACCGGCAGGATGGAAGCGAAAGAAGAACTATTTTTTGAGCTGATAGCACCTGTGCCGCATCCAACCTCGTGCCGCGATGGCTACGCCTTCAGGCAGCACGTAGCTGCCGCACGCCGCAACCGCAAGGCGGAAATGATAGCAGAGTTTGACCAGTACCCTGTCTTTTATTTTACCAATCATAACGCCATACAAGGTGCAGGAGAGATAGAATGCATGCCCGATCATTTCCAGAAACTCGATTTTGAGTTGGAAGTCGCCGTTGCGCTGAATAAAAAAGCGCGCAATATTCGTGCGTCGGAAGCCGACAGCCTGATTGCCGGATATATGATCATGAATGATATGAGCGCCCGCACACTCCAAATGGAAGAAATGTTGCTGAACCTTGGTCCAGCCAAGGGAAAAGATTTCAGCACAGTTATTGGCCCCTGGTTGGTAACACCTGATGAACTTGAACAGTATAAAACATCTGCCAAGCAGGGGCATACAGGCAATAATCATAACCTGGATATGACCTGCGCCGTCAACGGCAAACAAGTATCCCAGGGAAATATGGCCGACATGGACTGGACCTTCGCCGAAATTATTGAACGCTGCGCCTACGGCTGCGATGTGCTGCCGGGCGATGTGATTGGGTCAGGCACGGTCGGCACGGGTTGCTTTTTAGAGTTAAATGGTACGGGATTACTGAATGACCCTGATTATCAACCTCAATGGCTGCAGCCGGGTGACTTGGTAGAGATGGAGGTTACAGGATTGGGAATGTTGGGTAATATTATCAGGAAATCGAAAAGCGATTTTTCGATCCTGAAATTAAAAAAATAAGACCCGCCTGTCAATTGCAAATACCCGGGGTACTCGCAATCAACCAGTTCGTTGGTTTTGGTCATTCTCCCTGTTAAATTTTGCGAAATTTTATCCCTGGCAAAGGCGTACTGGCTAAAAAAGCACCAACTGCGGGTCCGTAACCCTAAAAGTACGGCGGTGATAAGGCGTATAGCCAATCTTTATAACGGTGTCACGATGTTTTGTTGTAGGATACCCCTTGTTTTGATGCCAGTCGTACTCAGGGTGTTCAGCCGATATCTGTTTCATATAGTCATCCCGGTAAGTTTTGGCAAGGATAGAAGCGGCGGCAATGCTGAGATATTTGGCATCCCCTTCAACAATACAGTGATGAGGCGTTTTCTTGTATTTATTAAACCGGTTGCCGTCGATGATCAGGAATTGTGGTTCGACGGTTAGTTTTTCGATAGCCCGGTGCATCGCCAGGAACGAAGCATTCAGGATGTTGATCTTGTCGATCTCCAGGTTATCAACCGATGCCACCGCGCAGGCGATCGCTCTTTGTTCTATCTCAACCCGTAGCTGGTATCTTATATCTTCAGTAAGCTGTTTGGAATCGTTCAGTAATTGATGCTCAAAACCATCGGGCAATATAACGGCGGCGGCAAATACCGGGCCGGCAAGACATCCGCGACCGGCTTCATCGCAGCCCGCTTCGATAAATTCGTACTGGTATCGGCCCAACAGCATTGGGCAAATATAATCGACGTCCTTTTGAATTTTGAGGATATTGCGAAAGATGTGGAAAAGTAAAGGGTTTGCATTTCCATAAAACTAACGCTTTAAAATTTTTAATACAACGTAGACACTGCCTGAGCAAAGTTCTGATAGTTTGTAAATTTTTTTTTCGCTGCGTTCTCTGCGCCTCCTTGGTGACGTCTGTGGTTAAAACCCCGGTGATTTGTAATCTTTCGATCAAAATACACCTCCCATTTCGCTGATTGACCCAAATCGCTATTTTTGTTGGAAACCAATCGCCCTTGAAGATATTATTTTTAACCCATCGTGTCCCGTTCCCGCAAAACGGCGGCTATCCCATCGTGGTTTGCAATACCATAAGGGGTTTGGTTAATATGGGGCATGAGGTTTCGCTGGTGGCGCTGAATGCCAGGAAAAATCATCACGAATTTAGTGAAGACGACAAGGAACTGCTTTCGAAAATAAATTACCGTGCATTCGATATCGATACGAACGTTTCGGTATTCGATGTAGCTGTGAACCTGCTCAGCAAAACGTCGTTTAATATCGACAGGTATTATGATGCCGAATTTGAACGCCTGCTTATTTATGAATTAAGGAAAAACGATTTCGACATCATCCAGTTCGAGGGCCTGATGGTTTCGCTTTATCTTAATGCCGTGCGCAAAAACTCGAAGGCTAAGCTCATTTATCGCCTGCATAATATCGAAAACCAGATATGGCAGCGGCTTTCACTGCAAAAGACCGATCCTTTTAAAAAGTCGTACCTGAAAATGCACGCCAAGCGCATCAAAAATTATGAGTTGAAACAACTGAATAATTTTGACGCGATTGCGGTATTTACCTCCCAGGATAAAGGCACCCTGCTGCAGTATGGGGTTAAAATCCCGATTGCGGTATTGCCGCTGGGCATCAACCTTGATCTTTATAAACCCGACCCGGCTAAAACAGATTACCCTTCCCTGTTCTTTTTAGGCTCGCTGGACTGGCTGCCCAACCGCGAAGGGATGGAGTGGTTTTTGGAGAACTTTGTACACGACCTGACCGAAGGCGAACTGCGGGTACGCTTTTACGTAGCCGGGAATGACATACCCGACAGCTTCGATGATTTTGAGGTGATGGGCAAAATATTTATCCAGGGCGAAGTGGATGACGCACTCGAGTTTATCAATAGCAAGGCGATCATGATCGTTCCGCTGTTGTCGGGCGGCGGCATGCGGGTTAAAATAGTAGAGGGAATGGCGATGCAAAAATGCATTATCTCCACCAACCTTGGCGCCGAAGGAATTCATTTTGAAGACGGTGTTAATATGCTCATAGCCAATAATCAGGAAGAATTTTACGATGCCATCCACCGCTGCATCACCGACGAAGAATACTGCAAACACATCGGCCTTAATGCCCGTAAACTGGTAGAAGAACAACACGATGCCAATAAAGTGACTCGCAATTTGGTGGAGTTTTATGACACGATTACAGGATTTTAAGGATTTTTGGGATGAAAAGCATGCAAAAAAAATCCTGAAAATCTTTAAAATCCTGTAATCGTGTTAGCTTTGCGCCAATGAAGAATACCGCTTTAACTGATGTCCATATAAAACTTGGCGCCAAAATGGTGCCTTTTGCCGGCTATAACATGCCCGTGCAATATGCAGGCATTAATACCGAGCACGAAACCGTACGCCATGGCGTAGGCGTGTTTGATGTGAGCCACATGGGTGAATTTATTATAAGAGGCGAACACGCGCTCGACCTGATCCAGCGCGTAACCAGCAATGATGCGTCGAAATTATACGACGGAAAAGTGCAGTATTCATGTCTGCCCAATAAGGACGGCGGCATAGTTGACGACCTGCTGGTTTACCGCATCGACGAGAAAACTT
>Ga0206872_10149_pt1 | contig 20418 bp, 14 predicted proteins | sample Alteio_BWOrgCont_34_FD_152906 | JGI IMG/M metagenome (GOLD analysis project Ga0206872, IMG submission 152906) | Enriched cells from forest soil in Barre Woods Harvard Forest LTER site, Petersham, Massachusetts, United States -... | ecosystem: Environmental > Terrestrial > Soil > Temperate forest >... | reverse complement strand
GCCGGCCTCGCCACCGTCACCGGCGCACATTTGCACTTTCGCAAAAAAGCCGGGCGCATCCAGAGCCTGGTTCGTCACCTTTGCGACAAGCCCGCCCCCGGCACCAGCGGTATTAGCCATACACGGTGGGCGACGCACGGCCCCGCTACCGATCGCAATGCTCACCCCCACATCGGCGGCGACGGCCTGGTGGCCGTCGTCCACAACGGTGTCATCGAGAACTACGCGGCCCTCAAACGGCAACTCCTGGCCGACGGCGTCGTCTTTCGCAGCGACACCGACACCGAAGTCATTGCCCAGCTGATTGCCGTTCACTTGCAGGACAGCGGACCGGTCGGCGGCGACTGGAGCGACATCGATCTCGTCGAGGCGGTAAGCAAAACCCTGGCCATGTCTGGCGATCGTGAGTCCCCGCTGCCCAGGAGTCGTGATTGGTGCGCGGCTGGGGAGCCCCCTGGTCGTGGGCATCGGCGACGACGAGAACTTTCTCGCCAGTGACCCGGGCGCCCTCGTTGGCCTTACCGACAAGGTGGTCTTCTTGCAGGATAACCAGTTGGGCGTCATCATGCCCGAGGGTTGGCAAATCCTCGACCAGGAGCGAACCCGGGTAGACGCCGAGGTCGAGCAGATCGCCTACGAAGCCACCGACACCGACAAGGGTGCCTTTCAGCACTACATGCTCAAGGAGATTTTTGAGCAGCCCGAAGCGTTGGAAAATGCCCTGCGCGGCCGCCTGACGGACGCCGACGCCACAGCCCACTTCGGCGGTTTAAACCTGGACACGCAGCAGCTCCGTCGGGCCGAACGGCTCATCCTCACCGCCTGCGGCACCAGCTACCACGCGGCCCTCGTCGGCGAATACCTATTCGAGGAATTCGCCCGCATCCCGGTCGAGGTGGAGTACGCTTCGGAGTTCCGTTACCGTAACCCCCCGATCGACCGCAACACCGTCGTCATCGCGCTAACACAGTCAGGCGAAACCGCGGACACGCTGGCCGCAGTCCGGGAGTCGAAGCGCAAGGGACACCCGACATTGGCCCTTTGCAACGTGGTCGGCAGTAGCATTGCTCGGGAGGCCGACGGCGGCGTTTATCTCCATGCCGGCCCGGAAATCGGCGTTGCCAGCACCAAGGCGTTTACCAACCAGGTGGCCGTGCTCGCGATGCTGGCACTCTATTTCGGGCGGCTGCGACACCTGTCAAGCTTGCAGGGAGCGCAGATGATCCAGGCTCTGCGCGCCGTGCCGGATGCCGTGCGCCGGACCCTGGAGTGCCACGACAGCGTCCGCCGGATCGCCGAGCGCTACGCCGGAGCGTCGAATTGCCTTTACCTCGGCCGCCAGTACCAGTACCCCGTCGCACTGGAAGGCGCACTCAAGCTCAAGGAAATTAGCTACATCCACGCCGAGGGCTACCCGGCAGCCGAGATGAAGCACGGCCCCATCGCGCTGGTAGACAAGAAGACGCCTTCGGTCTTCCTCCTGCCGCGCGGTGCAATCTTCGACAAGGTGATGAACAACCTGGAAGAAGTGAAGGCCCGTGGTGGTCCGGTGATCGCCATCGCCTGCGAGGGTGATGAGGAGGTCGCCAAACTGAGCCTGAGGCGACGACAGGAAATTCGTTTCATTCACAGCCCCCCCAGGCACGCCCCTGAACGAATTCCAAGTTGCAACGATGGCGGCCTACTTGGTTGCCAACCGACCCCACAGCGAGACCATGGTCGAGCTCCACAGTATCAGTTGCCGGCCAAGTCCTCTGGCGTTCAATTGCAATTCAAAAAAACCGTTTGCAATCGGTGTGGCAGCGTCGATGCGTGCCAACCAACGCGAGTCGACGCCGATTCCTGGGAGTTAACGTCGAAAATCCTCCGCATTTGCCGCGGCGTATAGTAGCATGCGCTGCTTCAGCAAACCCGTGGTCCGGTAATAGGCGCTCTCCAGCGGCTCAAACGCGGACTGGAGTTCATCGTAGCGATGCTCAAATGCAGCGAGCCGCAGATCCCGGTTTGGTTCACGAGCAAGCGGGCCAACTAGCTTTATTGCCGTATCCAGCGCGTGGTAAGCCTCTGGATGATCCAAAACTCGCAGCGCCTCCAAGGTGTCAGCGGCATGGTTGCCGCTGCTGTTACCGAAAAACTGCATTATGCCACCGTTGCAAACTTCGGCCTCGAACAGAAATGCGCAGTAAACGACGCGCTGAGGACCCGATAGACGCTCGAAACCAACTTCTTGCCTTCGATCAAGGACGAACTTGATTGGGTCATCGAGGCCTACGAGCTTGGCAAGCCCCTTGGCGGCGGCTTCTTGAATCTCCGCCTGATCTGATGTGAGTGCAATTTCGAGCACAGGTTTGATCTGGTCGCCAAGGCATCGGGCCAGCATTTCCAGCGCCTCCGCCACCACGCGCTGATGAGGATAGCAATCCTTGCCCACCGCTTGGGGCAAGGAGTAATCCAGTAATCCACGAACCGGCGCGCCAGCTAGCACTATCCCTGCCCGATTGCACGCATCCAGGATTTTGTATGCATAGGGGTTCGAGGGTGAGAGCCAGCGTTCGGAAGCAAAGTCCACTGCAGCACGGGCAGGATCGTATGCGATAACCGCGCTGGCCGCGTCGTTAACATCACCAACCCACTCTTGATCGCATTGGGCCAACAAGAGGTCATACATGCCATTTCGGAAAGTCTCGCTGCACTGTCCTTTCTTCATGGCGCGTTGAGCACCAATCGTAACATAGGACCGAACGTAGCCATCGACGTCATTCAGCAGTTCCGCAAGCATTGGAAGGGTGTCGTCGCGGCCCAGGCTCGCAAGATGGATTGCGGCGGTCTTACGAATCTTGGAGGACGAAGAGCGGACCAACTTCTTGGCGGCCAAGACAACATCATCCGGAGATAGGGGGACCAGCAAGTCGAGCACGAGGGCGAGCGGCTGATCGATCATCACATTTGGCCGCTCAATCTCTTGATGGAATCGGGGATCGCGCAGCGCGGCGACCAATGAGGATGTCGCTGCGCCACCGATCATTTCCAATTCGCGATGTGCCGCTAATGCGTGTTTGTCGCTAATCAACCGCTCGACAAGGCGATTGATGTAGCGGCGCGATGGGTGCGCCGGCGGTCGGATGCTGTCAAATGCATCGCGATCCGCCTGGAGCTTCTTGCGGAACAGAAAACTTGTAATGTAATCCCGAAAGCTCATTGCGCCCGAGCACTCACCTTGCCTTGTCCTTGAGTCGATTCAACGAATCGCGTGCCGCCTTCGTAGGCGGGGCGTCCGGCTCGCCGTCGGCTTGTCGATCGAGGATTTCTTTAGCGGCTGGTGTGCCGATATGCTCCAGCAGCGCCGCGGCGCGGGCGGCGCGCAGCCACCCCAGATTCGGCGCGGGCGGCGGCGGTGCGGCCAGCTTGGTCAGGTCAAGCGGCTTGCCGTCGATGATGATCGTGATGTTCCCATTGACGTTGTTCACGCCGACGCTACGGCCGGTTAGCTGCATCGGCGGGGCGGGCGCTTTTTCGTCCGTCGGCAATCTCTCCAGCAAGTCGGCGATGCGGTGCTTGACCTCTTCCGACGTCGCCTTTTTCAAATGCTTGTCCAGCTCCGGCTTGGCGTACTTGCCCAGGTAGGCTAACTCTCGCGTGGCTGCCTCGCGGGTCTTCAAATCGTTGCTGTCCAGGTCCTGCACGGTCTTCGCAATCATCGACGTGTCGACCTTCACCGGCTTTAGCTGATGCCCAAGGAGGGCCACAGCCTCCTTCGGCGCCGCCGAAAGCGCCAGGAGCGCCCGCGCCGCCTTCGCTTCATCGACACTGCCCAAATCGGTCCACGCGGCGTTCAGGTCCGCCGCTGCCGGCTTGTCCTCGGCGTGCGCGACGAGCGCGCCGAGAGCCAGAACAGTGAAGCTTGCGACGTGGAAGGTTAACGGCGACATAGCGGTGCTCCCTCGACCACGGTGACAAGATGCCGAGGTAATCCTATTGACCGCGGGCTTTCGCGAAGGCGATTGGCCAGCATGCACGGGTAGCGTAAACTATAACCATGACTGAACCCGTTTACAACGTCGCCACCGCCTACCACGAAGCCGGCCACGCGGTCGTGGCGCTGGTCCTGGGCCGCCCCGTGCAGCGCGTCAGCATCCTGCCGGACCGTGTGCGCCTGGGCCACTGCGAATTCAAGAAGGGCAAGTTCAAGCCGTCGGAAGACTGGCTCGAGCGCGAAATCCTCATCGCACTGGGAGGCGTCGCCGCGGAGGCCCGACTCACCGGCGAATATGCCTGGGGCGGCGCCGCGCAGGATTATCGCTACGTTCACAGTCTGGCGGTGCAGCGGGCCGGCGCCAAGCAGGCCCCGCGGCTGGAGCAGCGCCTCCTCGCCAAGGCCGAACATATACTGGGCCACGAAAGCAACTGGCGGGCCGTCGAACTCATCGCCGCCGAGCTGCTGGTGCGCGGCGTCGTGAGCGGCCGGGCAGCCCAGCATTTCTTCGACCGCGGGAGCGCGGCATGCTGATCATTTTCATCGACGCCGACGCCTGCCCGGTCAAAGAGGAGGTTTACCGCGTCGCCCGCCGCTACCAGATGCGCGTAGCGGTGGTGGCCAATGCGCCATTGCGAGTACCGGCCGACGATCTCGTGGAACTGGTGGTGCGCCCCGGCTTTGGTGCGGCCGACGACTGGATCGCCGAGCAGGCGGGAAAAGGCGACATCGTTATCACCGCCGACATTCCCCTCGCCGCGCGCTGCCTGGCAAAGGACGCTCGCGTTCTCAGCCCCAAGGGCCAGCCGTTTACCGAAAATGACATCGGTTCGGCTCTGGCACTGCGCAGCCTGCTGGACGACTTGCGGCAAGGCGGCGCCATCACCGGCGGTCCGGCGCCAATGACACCGAAAGACCGTTCCCGTTTCCTGGCAAAACTGGACGAAACGATCAATGCGGTGCGGCGAGCGTACCTGGCGAAATAAAGTGGAATGACAATGCCATAGAGACTGTCATGCTGTGGGATCGGTCACGCGAAGTGGCACGGTCGGAGAGACACCCGCTCCCTTGGCGTCGAGCGTGCCAATGAGCAATACGGACATGGAAGTTGGACCTCGGCGAAACCGCAGAGCCGCCTCCGCAGAAGCTGCCCAACCGCAAGCGGCTTAGCGGTTGAACCGCCAAGCCGCAAGCGGCCACGGTGCTTAGTACCGCCAGATCAGATCGATACCTACACGGAAATCCGCCAGGGCCTTCTGGTTCGTGACCGGAAATTCGAAAGCGGTGCCAAGCTGGAGGCATTCGCTGAATTTATAGCGGAGCCCAAAGGCCAGACGCACCACGTTCCGGTTGAACTCCAGGCTTTCAGCGCCGAAGTTGATCAGGTCAGCCCCCTCGGTGTTGATATCGCTGTCATTCCCATGCTTGATGTAGTAAAACCAATTCAACTCCATTAAGGGATAGAACTTGTGCAGGTTGGCCACATCGTAATCGATGTGCAAGCTGGTGTGGAAGAAGTCCGAACGGCTGTTGTTTACACCGAAGGAACAGCCCGCCTCGCCGAGGAAGTTGAAGCTGCCGTAACCGTTCGGAAGGTGGCCGAAGTTCTTGCCGTAAGTGATGTACGGGTCCAGCCCAAGAGTGTCGGAGGTCTGCAATTCACTGTGTTTGCTGGTGGGGATGTCGAAGTTGATACCGGTTGCGGCTATGCCCCCGCTCTCTTCGTTGCGGAAAAACGTCCATTTCGGGCCCAGGTTGACGTCCGCGAAAGTCGAGGTGTGCCGGAGGTCAGGGTTATCAGGTTGTGTCCCAATCCAGCCGAGTTTGTTAATCACCAGGGACCAGTGTTCGTTGAGCGCCAGGCGCCCTTGCACGCCAAAGAACTCGACGTTTCCACCCATGAAGTAAGGATCTCTGTGCGGTACTGATTGCCACATGAAAATTGGCCGCAGCTCGGTCAAAGAGCGGGGGTCTTCAAAATAAAACGGATTGCTCACGGGTGAAATCAGGCCATCGAAGGCATGGTCGCTTTGAAACGGAGCCCGGTTGCATCCACTGTTCGCCCCGCCCGCGTTGAAGCCCAGGAATTCCCTGCACTGGTCGCCGAACGATTTATTAAGCGGATGGTCGATGGCAACGCCGGGGTTATAGGGCGTGTCGCCATAGGTCGGCGAGGGTGGCGGTGGAGGCGGAGGCGGAGGCACCGGCGGCGGTCCCGACAGGGGCTGGATGTCCGGAGCCTCACAGCGGACCACGGAAGGCTGCTCACCCGCCGCGCTGCCAACATCGTTGTAGTTAACTCGCTGCACAGAAGCGCTTGGCAGGTACGGCAGCGGCGACGGGTCAGCGGACTGCCCCACAGCGATGGGCCGGCCGATCGTCACTGCGGGACCGGAGGATCGAGACACTGGCGGCGGGACTGGTTTAGCAACGGGCGTCGGGGCTTGCAGGGTGACTGCATGCCAAAGCGGCTCTTCGGCCCGGCCGATGGTGGCAACCAGGCCGAGCAGCAAGCTGGCGGCCAGCGAGGCAATGCGTTTGCCGTCCATGGTGTCGTCCTTCCTCCTTGCACGATCGGCGGCGGTCGCCGAGCAGGGCGGCCAGCGCCCCGGAGGGCGCGGCTGCGCTGCGATGGGGACGTCCTATCCCGCTTCCACTGTTCTCTTCGTCGTTCAATCACCTGCCGACAAAGCCGCCCTTCTTGGGATTTGCATTTGCACTCGGGAGTGCCCCGGAATAGCCTGCACAGCCGGAAGAGTTGCAAGTCGCCCTACGCGCGACGAGAAGTGTTTATCCGTATATCAGAGGATCGATGAAGTGAAGAAATACATTTTGGGCGTGCTTGTATCTGCGGCAATCATGGTCAGCGGGGCCCAGGCCTGGTGGATCAAGGGGCACGAAACCATAGCCGAGGCGGCGGTGGCCGGGCTGCCCGATGAGGTGCCCGCGTTCTTTCGGGCTGGCGCCAAAGGCCTGGCCCACTCCTCCGGCGACCCGGATCGTTGGAAAAATCCTGCCGCCAAGCACCTCCGCGCTGCCGAGGCACCGGACCATTACCTCGACCTGGAGGATTTTGAGGGCAAGGAGCTGCCGCCTGACCGCTACAAGGCCATCGCCCTGCTAATTGAGCTAAAGAAGGAGCCCGAAAAGGTCGGCATGTTGCCGTACGCCATCATGGAGAACTTCGACCGCCTAAGTTGTGCGTTCTACGACTACCGTGCCGACCCGGACAACAAGGCCGCGCAGGCCAAGTGTCTGGTGTATGCCGGCAACCTGTCCCACTTCACCGGGGACTGCGTCATGCCATTGCACACGACGCGCGACTACGACGGCCGCAAACAAGCCGACGGGTCGATCAAACAGAAGGGGATCCATGCCCGAATCGACGGCTTTCCCGAAAAGAACGAGTTCAAAGCGGAGGAGATCGCTCGCGACTTAAAAGCCAAGCAGATCGACGATGTGTGGGCCTACGTGCTCAAGACTATCAAGGAGTCGCACGACCAGATCGACCGGAGCTATGAGTTGGACCAGGCTGACGCATTTGCCAAACCAACGGACGACAGCAGCAAGTTCATCATGTCCCGCTGTAAGGCGGGAGCCCAGTTCACAATGGATCTGTGGTACAGCGCTTGGCAGCGCAGCGCCAAAATGCCCAAGCCCTACTGATATAATTTAGGGGGTGTAACCCGCGCGGGCGGCGTCCAAGGCCGACGCGCTTCACCCCGAAGATGCGGACCATGACCACCACCCCTCCGAAGTCATTTGAATCCATTGTCGAATCCGACTCCGCCGTCTTCGACGTCCAAACGACAGCCGCCGGGCCAGCCGGCGCGCTGCCGCTGACCGAGGAACTATTGCGCGAAGCGCCCAGCGGCGATCTGTTTGGCTGGTCGCAGAACGCGGGCATGGGCTGGAACCCGGTGGAGTTAACCCGGCGGGAGTTCCTGATCCTGAGTACATCCGGCGGCATCCGCAATCCAGATGGTACTCCGGTCGCACTCGGGTACCATACCGGCCACTGGGAAGTGGGCCTTCTCATGAAAGCGGCGGCGGAGGAGCTGCGGAAACTGCATTGCATCCCCTTCGCCGGCTTCGTCACCGACCCGTGTGACGGCCGCACCCAGGGCACAACTGGCATGATGGATAGTCTGCCCTACCGCAACGATGCGGCCCTCGTGTTTCGGCGTCTGATCCGATCGTTGCCGACGCGGGCCGGCGTTATCGGCGTGGCGACATGCGACAAAGGCCTGCCCGCAATGATGATGGCGCTGGCGTCCCTGCGCGACCTGCCTGGCGTTCTAATCCCCGGCGGAGTGACGCTGCCGCCAACAGAGGGAGAAGACGCCGGCAAGGTGCAAACCATCGGAGCCCGTTACGCGCATGGTAGCATCTCGCTGGAGGAAGCGGCGGAGGTCGGCTGCCGGGCGTGCGCCTCGCCGGGAGGCGGCTGCCAGTTCCTCGGCACCGCTGCGACTGCACAGGTCGTCGGCGAAGCGCTCGGCATGTCGCTACCGCACGCCGCGCTCGCTCCGTCCGGCCAGGCGATTTGGCTGGACATGGCACGCCGGTCGGCTCGCGCAATGGTGCAATTGCAGACGCGAAAAGTCGGCATCAAGCGTATTCTGACCGATGCGGCGCTGACCAATGCGATGACTGTCCACGCCGCGTTCGGCGGCTCGACCAACCTGCTTCTGCATATTCCCGCAATCGCATACCATGCTGGATTGCGGCGTCCAACAGTCGAAGATTGGATGGCAATCAATCGCCGAGTGCCGCGCCTGGTGGATGCCCTGCCCAACGGCCCTGTCGGCCACCCAACCGTGCGCGTCTTCCTCGCCGGCGGTGTCCCGGAGGTGATGCTGCATTTGCGCCGACTGAACCTACTCGATGGCACTTGCCTGACGGTGGCCGGTGAATCGCTCGACCGCATTCTCGACTGGTGGGAGAAGTCGGAACGGCGTGCGCGATTGCGCGATGTGCTGGCGCGAAAGGACGGCATTGACCCCGATGACGTGATCCTGTCACCGGAGCGGGCGAAGGAGCGCGGCCTGACCTCGACCGTGACCTTCCCGCGCGGCAATCTGGCGCCGGAAGGTTCCGTCATCAAAAGCACGGCGATCGATCCCAGCGTGGTGGACGCGGACGGCGTCTACCGCAAAACCGGCCCGGCTCGTGTGTTCACCACAGAAAAAGCTGTGATCGCGGCGATCAAGGCTCACGGCCCCAACGCGATCCAGGCCGGCGACGTGGTGGTGCTCATTTGCCGCGGTCCGATGGGCGCGGGCATGGAAGAGATTTATCAGATCACCTCGGCTCTGAAGCACCTGAGCTTCGGCAAGCACGTCGCGGTCTTGACCGACGCCCGCTTCTCCGGCGTCTCGACCGGCGCTTGCATCGGCCACGTCGGCCCCGAGGCGCTGGCCGGCGGTCCGATCGGCAAGGTGCGCGACGGCGACACGATCCAAATCATCATCGACCGAAATCGACTTGAAGGCAGCGTAAACCTGGTCGGCGAGGGCGGTACCTACTTTGGACCAGAGGAGGGTGCTCGCGTCCTGGCCCGACGACCCATGCGATCAGACTTGAGGCCGGACGAAAACCTTCCGGACGACACGCGTCTATGGGCGGCACTACAAGCCGTCGGCGGAGGTACCTGGGGTGGCTGCGTCTACGACGTCGAGGCGATCGTAAGTAGGTTGGAGAAAAGTCGCCACGAATAGCGCTGCAAGTTACGATTCCGATGTCCCGGCCGCCCACCCGCAGCGTCGCTGGGTCCGCATTGCCGACGCCGTTGCGACGACCTATCCTCACTTCATGGCCCGGTCGTCCCGTCCCACGCCTCACCGAGGTGCTCGCGTGAATCTCCCCCGCCTGCTCCTCCGCTTGATCCTCGGACAGCGCCTGCCCCGAGCGGCAGGGAAGCTCACCGTCCCCGGCGTCCGCGACAAACTTGTTATTCACCGAGACCGTTGGGGCATCCCCTACGTCGAGGCCAACAACGACGACGATGCCTGGTTTGGTCTTGGCTTCTGTCACGGTCAGGACCGGGCGTTTCAACTGGAAATCTTGCTCCGCATTGTTCGCGGTACCCTCGCCGAGCTCGTCGGCATCGCCGCTTTGCCGGTCGATCGGTTGTCGCGTCGTATCGGTTTTTACCGCGCTGCCCAGCAGCAGCTTGCGATTCTCGACGCCGACGTGCGCGGGTGGATTGATGCCTATGCGCGTGGAGTCAGCAGTGGCGCGACGGCTGGGTCGCCGCGACGGCCGCACGAATTCGTGTTCCTGCGCAGTCGCCCATCGATCTGGACTGCCGTCGACACCATCGGCTTCGTGAAGCTGATCTCGTTCACCCTGGCCGCCAATTGGGATGTAGAACTGGCCCGATTGAAAATCCTGATCGAAGACGGACCGGACGCATTGACAGCCCTTGATCCGCATTACCCCGAATGGTTGCCGGTCACCGCACCGCCCGGTCAGGCCGCTCGCGCCGTGCTCGATCGCCTTGCGCAAGACCTGGCCCTATTTTCAGCCGTTGCCGGCGCTGGCACGGGGTCGAACAACTGGGTAGTAGCGCCGCAGCTTACCGCCACCGGCCGGCCTCTGCTGGCCAACGACCCGCACCTCGATGCGCGGGTGCCGGCCCAGTGGTACCTGGCGCACCTGCGCACACCGGAATGGGCAGCGGCTGGAGCCACTTTTGTCGGCGGCTGCGGCATCCTCAGCGGGCACAATGGCTACGCTGCTTGGGGCCTGACTGCCGGCTTGATCGACAATACCGACCTTTTTTGTGAGCAAATCGGTCCTGACGGTCGTAGCGTCCGCCAAGGCGACAGCTTCGTGCCGTGCGAAGTGCGGGAAGAACTGATCCAGGTTCGCGACGCGCGGCCGATGGTCGAGACGGTGATCGTTACGCCGCGCGGTCCACTGATCAGCCCTGCGTTCGAGGGCGGCGAAACCTACAAGGAGGCCCTATCTCTGCGTGCTGTTTGGCTGGACCCGTTGCCGATCCGCGGCCTGATGTGCCTGCACAAAGTCCGAAGTTTCGACGAATTCCGGGCGGCTTTGGCAGTGTGGCCGCTGGTTTCGCAGAACATGGTCTACGCCGACGTGACCAACACGATTGGTTGGCAACTCTTCGGGCAAGCCCCTGTCCGGAAGAAGGGTTTTGGCACGCTGCCGCTGCCCGGGTGGGATGTGGAAGCCGGCTGGGAGAAAGATCTCCTGCCGGCATCGCAACTGCCTTTCGCGGTCAACCCACCGGAAGGATTCCTTGCCACGGCGAACAACCAACCGCAATCCGACAATCCCAAGGCGCCTTTCCTCGGCGTGGACTGGATCGATGGGTACCGCGTCACCGCAATAGGCCGCGCACTGACTGCACGCAACGATTGGGACGTAAAAAGCACGATGGTTTTGCAAGTCGATCAGCGTACCGTCGTCTGGGAGGAGCTGCGCGAATTTGTTCTTGGCAACGCGACCGAAAACCCCGATGCCAGGCGTGCCCTGGAATTACTGCGCGGGTGGGATGGCCGTGTGGCGGCCGATTCCGTGCCGGCGGCGATTTATGAGCTGTTCCTGTCCGAGATGGTGGCACGCATTGCCAAGGCCCGGGCGCCGCGAAGCTTCAACTGGGCGCTCGGCCAGGGCGTGTCGCTGTTGCTGGACCACAATTTTTTCTGCTTTCGCCGGGCCGGTCACCTCATTAGGCTTCTGCGAACGCAGCCACCTCATTGGTTCAAGCGATCCTGGCAGGAGGAAATTGCCGAAGCTCTGGCGGCGGTGATCCGCGATCTGGAGGCGGTCCACGGCAAGGACGTTGCAAGGTGGGCCTGGGGCCGTCTCCGCGTGGTGCGGATGCGCCACCAATTCAGTGCCAATCGCTGGTTGCACCAGATCTTCAATCTCGGCCCGCTGCCCTGCGGCGGCGATACGGACACGATCAACCAGGCCTCCGTGTTGCCGCTGGAGCCGACCGCCGACTGCAAGAACATCGCATCGCTGCGCGTAGTGATCGACGTCGGCGCCTGGGAAAACAGCCGTTTCGTCTTGCCGGGCGGCCAGTCGGGCAACCCGTTGTCACCCCACTACGGCGACCTCTTGCCGTTGTGGTATCGCGGCGAGGGTGTGCCGATCGCGTGGTCGGCCGAGGCGGTGCGAGCGGCTGCGGTGGCCACGTTGGAACTAATGCCGTAAGTGACAGTGGATCGGCCGTTTTGACACGGATGTACGCGTTGTCTTGCGCGCGGTTGACGTCGTATAATCCGCTGAGACAAGCCGGCGAAGTACATGTTTAGCGCCGGGTGCCAGTGTCCTAGTGGCACAGACATTCCTGTCTGTGCTTTTCTGCTCGTGAGCACAGACAGGAATGTCTGTGCCACCCATTTTTGACTTTGTTGTCGCCGCTGGCCAAAACGTTGCGAGGGCCCGCTAAGCGAGTACCCGCGGAGAAGACCTGACCGCAGGTGGAGGTCAGCATGAAACTGAGAGTGGTAGTTCACCCCGCGGATGAGGGTGGTTACTGGGCAGAGGTTCCAGGCTTCCCCGGCTGTGTTTCGGAGGGCGAAACACTTGATGAGGTGTTTGCCAACATAAAGGAAGCGTTTACCGGTGTTGTCGAGTCCATCCAAGCTCGCGGCGAAGTGCACATCGAGGACCAAACTGCAAGCGATAGCGCCACGGTGATCGACTTATGAAACGCGTCGCGGGGCGTGAACCGCTGGCCTACCTCAACGGCCGTTTCCTTGCGCAAGCCGACGCCCAGCTGCCGCTGCACGACGCCGGCTTTGTGATGGGCGCGACTGTCACCGACCTAGCCCGCACCTTCCGTTTCCGGCTCTTTCGATTCGCTGATCACCTGGCGCGTTTTCGTCAATCCTGCGCGTCTGCTTGCATTCCCCTGCTGCTCGGCGACGACCAGTTGACCGCCATAGCGGAACGACTCGTGGAGCACAACCGGGAATTCGTAAGTCCGGGTGCAGACTTCGCACTCCTTGTCTTCGCCACGCCCGGTGCGGTTGGCTACTACCTTGGCGAACCGGGCGGCGCCGGCGACGCGGCGCCAACCCTTGGCATGCACACGTTCCCGTTGCCCTTTGCCCGTTATCGACACTTGTTCGAAGCAGGGGCAACACTTGCCATTTCTAACGTTCGTCACGTGCCCGGAGCCAGCGTGGATCGCCGCATCAAGCATCGCAGCCGGCTCCACTGGTGGATCGCTGATAGGGAAGTCCAGGCGCGGATGCCGCATGCCAGCGCGTTGCTTCTGGACGAAAACGGCCACGTCACCGAAACCGCCGCCGCCAACTTTCTCCTGGTCAGAGACGGCAAGGTTCTGTCGCCGCCCGCCGCCGCCATTCTCGGCGGCATTAGCCTGCAGGTGACACGTGAAATTTGCGACCGGCTCGGCATCTCTTTTGGCGAAAGGTTACTGACGGTGGCGGAGTGTTTGGCCGCTGATGAAGCCTTGGTCACCAGTACCGCTTACGGCCTAGCGCCGGTCAGCAAACTTGACCAACGCGCTTACCCGGCACCGGGTCCGGTGGCCCTGCGGTTGATGGCCGCCTGGGATGAAACCGCCGGATTGAATATCCGCCAGCAGATTTTGGCTAATCGGTAGACTTCCGCGCGCCCATTACCTATCCTTAACCCCATCTTTAAGGGGTAACCGGTCCGCTGCGAGCACGGTCGGAACCGGAACAGTCGACTGATGTTCAGCAAAGAAAGACTCGATTCATGTTGATCAATTTTCGGATGCCAAGCCGGTGGCTGCCGGGCCAATGGCTGAATAGCGTGAAACCAATCCTCTTGGCCGTCGCAGGAGTATTCCTGTCGCTGCTGACAGGCACAACGGCCCGCGCCAGCGACTCGGATCTGGCCATTCCCGATCTTTGGAGTAATGGAAAGTTTGATACCCTTGGCGGCATCACCCCCGGCTCGCTTTTGTTCTGGGGATCTTTCGTGATCCTGGGCACGCTGGGAATCAGCCTCTATCAGCTTTGGCAAATTCACAAGCAGCCAGCCCACAAGTCGATGCTGGATATCTCCGAAATTATCTTCCAAACTTGCAAAACGTACCTCATCCAGCAGGGCAAGTTCCTGCTGATGCTTTTCTGCTTCATTGCCGTGGCAATTGCGTTTTATCTGCTGGCGCCGACTTACATGCCGGGATTTCCGCATGAAGAGGGACCACCGCCGAAATTCAGTCCGCTCTTCACGCTCGCTGTCGTGCTCTTCTTCGCGCTGTTCGGCATGGGCGGTTCGTATGCGGTGGCCTGGTACGGTATTCGTGTCAACACCTTCGCCAATTCACGGACCGCATTCGCCTCCCTTCGCGGCCAGCCGTGGGATGTTGTCAACATCCCGTTGCGTGCCGGCATGTCGATCGGCCTGTTCCTCATTTCGTTGGAACTGGTCATGATGGTGATCATCCTGCTGGCCTTGCCGCGCGAGATCGTCGGCTTTTGCTTCCTGGGTTTCGCCATCGGCGAATCGCTCGGCGCCTCCGCGCTTCGCATTGCCGGCGGTATCTTCACCAAGATCGCTGATATTGGTTCCGATCTCATGAAGATCGTTTTCAATGTGAAGGAAGACGACCCCCGCAATCCCGGCGTTATCGCCGACTGCACCGGTGACAACGCCGGCGACTCGGTCGGCCCCACTGCCGACGGGTTCGAGACCTATGGTGTGACCGGTGTCGCGCTCATCACCTTCATCACCCTGGCCGTCACCCAGGCGTCTGGCGTTCACAACTACCTCGATATCCAGGCCAAGCTCATCGTCTGGATCTTCGCGATGCGGTTCCTTATGGACTTCATGTCGGGCATCTCTTACTTCATCAACCAGGCGATTTCCGAAGCCATGTACAAGGGGAAGTTGGAGTTCGATTTCGAGCAACCACTCACGCGCCTCATCTGGATCGCCTCGATCTTGTGCATCTCGACCTCTTTCCTCATGAGCTACCTGCTCCTCGGGGATTTTTCCATCATCCAGATGGTTGGCGAGCAAGAAAAAGCGGAGCCGCTTCACCATCTGTGGTGGCAGCTTGCGATCATCATCAGTTGCGGCACGCTGGCCGCTGTGCTCATCCCCGAGTTTACCAAGGTGTTCACCAGCTCGCACTCCAAGCATGTTCACGAAATCGTTACTGCATCCCGCGAAGGCGGCGCGTCGCTGACGATTCTCTCCGGCTTGGTTGCGGGCAACTTCAGTGCATTTTGGAAGGGACTGCTCATTGCAGGTCTCATGGGCGTCGCGTATTTCGTCAGCCAGGGCGAACTGCAATTCGTCATGGGGGAAACCGCATCCCACATCGTGCCAGGCTCGATTTTCGCATTCGGCCTGGTTGCGTTCGGCTTCCTGTGTATGGGGCCCGTCAACATCGCCGTAGACAGCTATGGACCTGTGACCGACAACGCCCAATCCATTTTCGAACTTGCCCAGACCGAAAACATCCCCAATATCAAGGCCGACATTCAAAGGGACTTCGGCTTCGAGCCTGATTTCGAGCGCGGCAAACACTACCTGGAGGCAAACGACTCCGCGGGCAACACCTTCAAGGCGACGGCCAAACCGGTGCTAATTGGAACTGCCGTTGTAGGCGCGACCACGATGATTTTCTCGATCATCCTGTTGCTCGACAAGGAAAAGATGCTGCACCTGAGCCTCACCGATGCTCCGGTGCTGCTGGGCTTCATCTGCGGCGGGGCTGTGATCTACTGGTTTTGTGGAGCCTCCATGCAAGCCGTGACGACAGGCGCCTACCGGGCTGTCGAGTTCATCAAAAAGAACATGAACCTGAACAAGACGGAGGCCGATATTGAGGACTCCAAAACCGTTGTGCGCATTTGCACCGAATACGCGCAAAGCGGGATGTGGAACATCTTCATCGTCCTGCTCACCATCACGCTCGCCTTCGCCTTCTTCGATCCGAACTTCTTCGTGGCCTATTTGATATCCATTGCGGTCTTCGGCCTGTTCCAGGCGATCTACATGGCCAACGCCGGCGGCGCCTGGGACAACGCCAAGAAGCTCGTTGAAGTGGATCTGAAGGAGAAAGGCACGCCGTTGCACCAGGCGACCGTGGTCGGCGACACTGTAGGCGATCCATTCAAGGACACGACCTCGGTGGCCCTCAACCCGATTATCAAGTTCTCGACGTTATTCGGCCTGCTTGCCGTGGAAATCTCGATCCCGTTCAAAAAAGCAGCCATTGGCGGCGCGACGAGCTACCTTCCCCTGGTTGGCATCCTGATGCTGGCGGTCGCACTGGTTTTCGTGTGGCGCTCGTTCTACATGATGCGCATCCCGCAAAAGGAAGATCTCAACAAGAAGACGAGCGGTCATTGATATTCAGAGCCGCGACGGTGAGGAATCGCTGGCGACATCACTCCCTTACAGTCGCGGCTAACCCAGGACACGATGTTCTACGAAATTTCTTCTGACGGGCGAACCGTCCTGCACGCGATGCCGCTGCTCCTGGGGGCGTTGTGCGTTTTGGCCATCGCCTACCGCTATTACAGTGCCTTTCTCGCGGCCAAGGTCGCCGCCCTCGACGACTCGCGGCCGACCCCTGCCCACCTTTACAACGACGGGCAGAATTACCATCCGACAAACAAGTGGGTGCTATTCGGGCACCATTTCGCCGCCATTTCCGGTGCTGGACCGCTCATCGGACCGGTATTGGCCATCCAGTACGGATACTTGCCGGGCCTGCTTTGGTTGCTGGTCGGTGTTTGCGTCGCCGGCGCCGTGCAGGACATGCTGGTGCTGGCCGCGTCCGTGCGCCGAGGAGGCAAGTCGCTGGCTGAAATTGCGCGTGTGGAGCTTGGGCCTTGGGCCAGCGTTGTCGTCTCGGCGGCTATTTTGTTCATCGTGGTCATCGCGCTCGCTGGCCTCGGCATCATCGTCGTCAAGGCACTCGGCGGCGAGGACGTGCGATTGCCTCCCGGAATGGAGGTAAAATCCGCGCCTGGCTTTGAAGTCCGACCCGATCCTGCCTTATCTGGCACCGGCGCCGATGGGCTCTTCCACTTTCCGCCTGCTTGCAAGGTTCGCTTTGGCAACGCCTCGCCCTGGATCGACCGTCCGGAGGCATTTGTTCTAAGGTTGCCCGAAGAAGCCGCACTACAAGTCACCGGCGACTCAGAGACCGGCCTCACTTACCGGATCCCCGAACAAACTTCCCAGATAGTTCCCGGAAGTTCCTGGGGCACATTCACCATCGCCTGCACCATCCCAATCGCACTTCTGGTCGGTTTGTGGATGTACAGGATCCGCAAAGGGCGAGTTGTCGAAGCCTCCCTAATCGGTGGTGTCGGCGTCGTTGGCGCCACGGTCCTGGGAAGCCTGGTCCCGGGCTCGCCGCTCGAGCCATTCTTCTCGTTGACCAAGGGACAGACGGTCTTTGCCCTGTGCACTTATGGATTCGTGGCGTCGGTGTTGCCGGTGTGGCTGTTGCTCTGTCCGCGCGATTACATTTCCAGTTTTCTCAAGATCGGTACCATCGCGCTTTTGATTGTCGGTGTCTTCGCAGCCAACCCGACTTTGCCATGCCCCCTGGTCAATACGACGTTCCTTGCGGGCGGCCCGACAATGCCGGGCTCCCTGTTTCCGTTCTTGTTCATTTGCATCATGTGTGGTTCGGTTTCGGGTTTCCATGCTCTGGTTTCGTCCGGTACGACGCCCAAGATGATCGACAAGGAGTCGCAGGTTCGCCCCATCGGCTATGGTGCGATGCTCATGGAAGGCCTCGTGGGCATTGTCGCATTGATAGCCGCTGCCTCGTTGCCGGCCGATCTTTATTACGACATCAATGTGAATGTCGATGCCGCGGCGGACCAGAAACTGCAAGCACAACTCAGGCAGCTGTACACGGAAATGGGAATCGACCGCGCTGCGCAAAACGATCCGCTGCACGCCGTCAACGTCGACAGTGTCGGCCATCTAGACGTAGACCGAGCCAACCTGGCGGATATCGAACGGCTGGTCGGCGGCGAGTCCCTCCGCGGCCGCACGGGAGGAGCAGTGACGCTGGCCGTCGGCATTGCTCGCATTTTTACCAAAGGCATGCACAACATCGGCTTGCCGATCGACGGCCTCATGAAATACTGGTACCACTTCGCCATCATGTTCGAGGCGTTGTTCATCCTTACAACCATCGATACGGGGACCCGGATCGCCCGATTCTTGCTGCAGGAGGTAGCAGGGAAGGTGGATGCCCGCTTCGAGCGGACCGACTGGTGGCCGGGCGCGGCCCTCGCGACGTTGCTGGTAACGCTTGGCTGGGGCGTGCTGGTGTACACCGGCACGATTGACACAATCTGGCCGATGTTCGGCATCGCCAACCAGCTCTTGGCGGTCGTCGCGCTGGCCATCGTTACGACCGTCCTAATCAATACGGGCCGAGCTCGCTACACGGCGGTGACATTGCTGCCGATGCTTTTCGTCAGTGCGACCACACTTTCGGCAGCCTACACGATGACGACGCGGTGGTTCCCGGCCATGATTGCGGCCGGCGGAACAACCATGGTGGTTACGGGAACGCTGAGCCTGATCATGACGGTGTTTGTCGTGACTTGCGTGCTGACCTTGCTGCTATTCGCAGCTGCAAGGTGGTTCGCGGTGCTGCGAGGCCTGGAGCCGGTGCGCCCTGAGTTGGTTGGCGGCCCGCCGCTCGTGACAGTGCGTAGAGTGGTCGAATAGGTTTAGGTTGCGAGCCACGAATTCGCATGGGGATCGAATCGCGCAAAGGCTGAAATCTTGCGACGGTTCGGTAAGGCGTCTGTTGCCTGCACATTCCTCGCCGCTGCTCCCACCTGCCGTTCTCATTTCGTTTTCATTGCAGAATTGCTTGACGGGCGGATCACAACGGGTCAAAATTAACCGATAAGCAGAAGTCCATGGAACACACTCGCTCCCAATACAGAAAGGATGCCAGGGCGACGGACTCCTGCAAGGGGAAGGCTGGTGCAAAAGCCGTTGCGACAAAGCTCTTGTCGCGCGGGTGCCCTCCACACGTTCCTTCACGGGAGTCATTATGTTTTCCTTTACCCGCCTCCTGCAATGTGGCTACGCAGCGGTGCTAGCCGTCGGCGTGCTGCTCCTCGTCCCCCTCAGCAGTTCCAATGCCCAGTTCCGCCCTAGCGGTATGACACCCCTCCAGCAGAACCCGGTAGCGATCCGAGCCTCCAATGTCACCAGCGGACTGATCTTTGGCACGCTTACCGGACAACAAAGCATTGGATCGGTCGGTAGCATTGGGTCCATCGGCAGCATTGGGTCCATCGGCTCGATCGGATCAATTGGCTCGATTGGTAGCATCGGTTCGATCGGGTCCATCGGCTCGATCGGATCAATTGGCTCGATTGGTGGTGGCATCGGCACCATCGGGTCGTTTGGCTCGATTGGCAGCATCGGCTCGATTGGAGGGTCAATTGGCACAATTGGAGGGTCAATTGGCACGATTGGAGGGTCAATTGGCACGATTGGCGGCATCGGTTCATTTGGCTCAATCGGGTCGATTGGCGGCATCGGCACGATCGGTGGCGGATTAGGCGGTATTGGTCAAATCGGCGGTGGATTAGGCGGCATCGGCCAAATCGGTGGTGGATTTGGCGGCATCGGTCAAATCGGTGGCGGATTTGGCGGTATCGGTCAAATTGGCGGTGGATTTGGCGGTATCGGCCAGATCGGCGGCGGCATCGGGGCCTTTGGTGGCATCGGCGGCATTGGCGGAGGGTTTGGCGGAGGATTGCAGGGAATTGGCGGATTCAAGGGCTTCGGCGGGAGCGGCCCGAACGGCCTGTAGAAGCCAAGTTACCCCTGGAGCCTAAAGCGAAGAGATTTAATAAGGCCCGCTTTCTTCGGAAAGCGGGCCTTTCGCGTTGCTGGTGCTGTGGCACGCAGGTTGAAGGCCTGCCAGACGTATCTGGATCTCCAAAATTCCAAAATAGTTCTTGACGCAGCAGCGGCGAAGGCCGACAATCTCGTTACGCAGCAGTCTGAAATTCCTCGCGTATTCCCATCGAAAGGAAGCCCGGCGAGAGACTCCTGCCGAGGGAAGTCTTGGTGCAGGGTTCGTGCGTCCGTGGTGTTTCCAAATGCACGGAATGTAGCCAATCACATCATTTTTAGGAGTCTCAATGCTTTCTTTTACGCGCCTACTCAAGGTAGGCTACGCTAGCGTTTTATTCCTCGGCATGGTGGTAGTCCTTCCCCTAAGTACCCTCAGCGCTCAATTCCTCCCGGGCGGTAGCCCTACATTCCGTCCTAGCGGTATGACACCCCTCCAGCAGAACCCGGTGGCGATCCGCGCCTCCAATGTTACCAGCGGACAGATCTTTGGCACGCTTACTGGGCAACAGAGCATTGGATCGGTCGGCTCGGTTGGGTCCGTCGGCAGCATTGGGTCCATCGGCAGCATTGGGTCCATCGGCAGCATTGGATCG
>Ga0206872_10147_pt1 | contig 20642 bp, 15 predicted proteins | sample Alteio_BWOrgCont_34_FD_152906 | JGI IMG/M metagenome (GOLD analysis project Ga0206872, IMG submission 152906) | Enriched cells from forest soil in Barre Woods Harvard Forest LTER site, Petersham, Massachusetts, United States -... | ecosystem: Environmental > Terrestrial > Soil > Temperate forest >... | reverse complement strand
GCCGCTTGCCGCCGATTATGAAATTAAAAACATTAACCTCGGCGTGGTCGACCAGGATCATTCGGATTATTCGCGTGTGCTGACCAATAAAATTATTGCATCGGGCTATTTCAGGTTAAAGGATTACAGTCCCTCTTATAAACAGGGCTTAAAGGCTATCGAGCTTGATAAAACCGACCTCATCCTCGAAATACCGCCACATTTTGAACGCGACCTTGTAAAAGATAACCAGGCTACCTTATTTATTGCCGTGGATGCCATTAATGGCGTTAAAGCCGGCCTGGGCGGGGCTTATATACAGCAAATAGTGCAGGCTTATAACCAGGACGTACGTACCCAATGGATACAGGCGCCCAAATTCGATCCGCAGCCCACCATTGATGTGGTTTCGTCGGATTGGTACAACCCCAACATGAATTACAAAGTATTTATGGTGCCGGGGATACTGGTGATGCTGGTCACCATGATCGGCTCATCATTTGCCGCGAATAATATTGTGCGCGAAAAAGAAATGGGCACCATCGAGCAGATCAACGTAAGCCCGATAAAAAAATACCAGTTTATTTTAGGCAAGCTTATCCCCTTCTGGATGCTGGCCCTCAGCGTAATGACCATCGGTTTAATCATCGCCAGGTTTGTGTACGGCATTGTGCCGGTGGGCAGCTATTTTACCATTTATGTTTTTGCCTCAATTTACCTGGTCGCGGTTTTGGGGTTGGGTTTACTGCTGTCCACCTATGCGCAAACACAGCAGCAATCTATGCTCGTATCGTTTTTTGTGACCATGATATTTAACCTGATGAGCGGCCTGTACACGCCTATTGAAAGTATGCCCGTTTGGGCGCAATGGATCACCCGGTTTAACCCGGTATCCTACTTTATCGAGGTAATGCGCATGGTGATGCTAAAAGGCAGCAGCCTGGCCGATATATGGTTTCAAATTGTTGCCATCCTTGGCTTTGCCGTGTTTTTTAACGGCTGGGCTATATTGAATTATAGTAAGAGGACGGGGTAGGTGTTAAGTCTCGAGTCGTAAGTCGGGAGTCTTTAGTCGAAAGTCATTAACCATTGCTCATGCCTCCACTAAATGGCTTTTATTTTGAGCGCGTACGCTCAAAATTTCATATGTTCAACTTATTTTAAATGGGTTTGCTATTATTGCCTGCTGAATTTTACATTTTATGTACTTTTAGCTTTTGCGGTTTTATCTTAAATAACGAAACGGTATAAACAAATAAATCAGTAAAATGCGACAACCCGGTACCAGAAAAATATTTATACTTTTTGCCCTGTTATCCTGTTTTTCGTGCAAGGTTTTTCAAAAAACTGCAATAAACCTTAACCAAACAGCATGGATACATGGCGCTGCCGATTGCAAGCAAAGCAGCGATCCGCCGATACAGGTTGTTCAATATAATTATAATACCTGGATATTAAGAGAGAACAAGTGCACCAACTATGAAGCGCCTTTTATGTTTTTGTTTTTAGGGCACAAAAAAGCTTTACTAATGGATGCAGGCGCCACAAAAGATGAAAATCTGTTTCCTTTGCGGGCTACGGTTAACAACCTGATTAGTAAATGGGAAAAAGCTACTAATTCACAATTAGCACTTATTGTGGCCCATACGCACAGCCATGGGGACCACACAGCCGGCGACATACAATTTAAAAATAATCCCAATACAACTGTCGTAGGTTTGGGGGTTGATGATGTAAGGTCGTTTTTTAAGATAGAAAACTGGCCGTTTCAAAATAGCAAAATAGACTTAGGCGACAGGGTATTAGAAATAATTCCGATACCGGGGCATCAAAAAGCTTCAATTGCTGTTTATGACTATGAAACAAAAATATTATTATCGGGTGATAGCTTTTATCCGGGAAGATTGTATGTAAACGACTGGCAATCGTTTAAATTAAGTACACAGCGGTTGGTTGATTTTACTTCGCAACATAAAATAGCCTACATCCTGGGCAATCATATAGAAATGACCAAAACACCTGGGAAAGATTATCCTATCGGAACAACATTTCAACCTGATGAACATATTTTACCTTTAAAAGTTGAAGACCTGTTATTACTCAATGAGGCCTTAAAAAGCCTGGGCGATAAGCCCGCCCGTAAAGTCTATGATGATTTTATCATTTATCCCACCATTTAGTTTCCCCGCCTGTTCAAGTGTCTATACTTGCTGTCTTGCTGTTGCGTTGCTACCGGCGCGGATGTGCCCCGCCGGAAAATAATTTCCAGGAATTTTGTTTGTAAAATAGCAATGTTAACTTTGGGAATAGGCCTTTAAAGGTCTGTCAGTTCGTTCAATAAATCACATAGCATGATACTAAACAACAAAAATGCAATAATATATGGCGCCGGCGGCTCACTGGGCGGCGCTATTGCAAGGGCGCTTGCAGGGGCTGGCGCCAGGGTATTTTTGGCGGGCCGCAATCTTGCCCCCGTTAAAAAAGTGGCGGATGAAATCATAGCCTTCGGGGGTAGCGCCGAGGCCGGGCAGGTGGATGCATTGGACGAAAAGGCAGTCAACAATCACATAAAAGATGTTTTGCAAAAAGCAGGGACCATTGACATATCATTCAATGTTATCGGGCTGCAAGTTGTGCAAAATATGCCTTTGGTGGAGATGACGGTGGCAGATTTTGTACGCCCGGTAAATATCGCCATGCAAAGCCATTTCTTAACCGCGACAGCCGCGGCAAAGGTAATGATGAAACAAAAATCGGGCGTTATTTTATCCCTTACAGCCACGCCCGGCGGCATCGGCTATCCATTTACAGCCGGCTTTGCGCCCGCATGCTGCGCCATTGAAAGCTTATCAAGAAACCTGGCTGCAGAGTTAGGCATATATGGCATTCGTGTGGTTAATATTCGCTCCGGCGGCTCGCCCGATTCAGAGGTATTTGCCAGCGCAATTGCCGCTCATCCCGGGGTAATGGGGCCGCTCATTCGCGAGATGGAGGGCGACACGATGCTTAAAAAGCTACCGCTGATGGCCGACATAACCAATGTTGCCGTATTCCTGGCTTCCGCTATGGCCGGCGGGATAACCGGCGTTACCGTTGATGTAAGCTGCGGTACAACGGCCGGGCTTAATTATAAAGTTGCCGGATCAGATCATACAGTGGGCCCTTTGGAGCCTAAATAGTGTCAAATTTTTACTAATCCCACAACTATAATAGTAATTTAACATTTTATATTCATTTACAACACAAATAATTTTAATTAGCTATAATTCAGTGTTTAGCGCATCGCGCTCAACAACATTTCCTGTCGTATTTACGTATAATTGACATTTAATAAAAGGGGTTAAAACGTTTTAAAATAAAGCTAACCGCGACATTGATTATCCCTTTCAATTCTAAATATTCGTTTATGTTGACAGCAGTACAGAAATTAAATAAAGTTCTTTTCTTTTTAGTTTTTACCGCATTAGTAACCTGCCAGTCGCTGTTTGCACAGGAAAATGTAAAATTTACACATCTAACCACCGATGACGGTCTTTCGCAAAACACGGTTTTATCAATCCAAAAAGACAAATACGGCTTCATGTGGTTCGGTACCGAGGAAGGATTAAACAGGTACGATGGTTTCCATTTTAAAGTTTACCGTAATAAAGTAAAAGATAAAAAGAGCATTGCCGGCAACGTGATCAATGTGCTTTTTGAAGATAAAGCCGGCAATATTTGGGTGGGTACCGATAATGGTTTAAGCCGCTATAACAGGGATAACGATGCTTTCATAAATTATTACAGCACGCCCAATAACCCTAATACCTTAAGCAATAACGCTATTATTTCGATTTGCGAAGGGCCAAGTGGCAAATTATGGATAGGTACCTACTGGAACCTGAATTTATTTGATCCTAAAACAAATAAAAACATCCGTTACGAAGCCAATAGCGCCAAACCCGGCAGTTTAAGCAACACCACCGTAGCTGCGCTTATAACTGATAAACAAAACAGGCTATGGGTTGGCACCGCCAATGGCCTCGACCTTTTAGATTATAAAACAGGGAAGTTTACCGTTTTTCTGCATAACGACAAGGATCCGCTATCAATCAGCAGCAATTTAATTGCCGCGCTTGCAATTGATGGCGCCGGTAGTTTATGGGTCGGTACCAAAGATAAAGGTATTGACAATCTCGATTTTAAAACCGGCCTTTTTCAGCACCATGTAAATGATCCCCAAAACCCTTTAAGCTTAAGTCACAATACCATAGTAAACATCAGAGGCGGTGAAAATGGGGGACTTTGGATTGGGACCGAATTTGGCCTCGATTTTTATAATAGCCAAAGAAAAACTTTTACCACCTATATTAATCACCCGACTGATAACACAACTTTAAGTGTGGGGTCACTGCGGGGGATGCTGGTAGATAATACAGGCGTGTTATGGGCTTCCACCTATGCCGGGGGTATAAATAAATACGACAAAAACTTGCCCTTGTTTAATGTGTTCCATTTTCAATACGGAAATCCGCAAGGTTTATCAAATAAGGTTGTAACCTCGTTTGCTGAGGCTCCCGGGGGGGATATTTGGGTAGGCACAGACGGCGGCGGCCTGGATTTATTAGATAGATATTCTCATTTTTTTACACAGCTGAACTATAAACCCGGCGAAAAAAACTCACTATCGAGCAGTGGTATTATTTCGCTTTTGAAAAGCAAAACAGGGAACAGGTTATGGATAGGGACCTATGCTACGGGCCTTGACCTTTATGATGTTGATAAAAAAACTTTTATCAATTATCCGCAAGGGAATACCGACCGCCAACTATCTGAACAAAGCGTATACGCTTTAATGGAGGATAGCAAAAATAACCTCTGGATAGGCACAAATGGCGGCGGCGTTAATGTGCTTAATTTATCAACGCAAAAAATTACTGTTTACCGAAATGACCATACCAACAAAAATTCCGTTGGCAGTGATTTTATCAGGTGTTTTTATGAAAGCCGCAACGGCGACATATGGGTGGGCACCTCCAACGGCGGGATAAGTATTTATCATCCCGCAACCAAAGCTTTTACCACGCTCTCAAAGTCAAACAGCAATCTCGGCAACGATATTGTTTACAGCATTTGCGGCGACCGGCACGGAAATATTTGGGTTGGCACTTACGGTGGCGGCCTGAATGAATATAATGCAAAAACGCGAAAATTTATTAACTATAATACTGATAACGGCTTATCAGACAATTCGGTAAACAGTGTTGTTGAAGACAATAATGGCAATTTATGGGTTAGTACGAATAATGGTGTGGACAAATTCAACCCATCTTCCCATACTTTTAAAAATTATACGGAACTTAATGGCCTTCAAAATCATGAGTTCTCCAGGAATGCCGGCTTCAAATCAAGCACAGGCGATATATATTTTGGAGGCGTAAACGGGCTCAACATTATCGATGTAAACAATATCCCTGAAAATAAAAACATTCCCCCCGTATTAATTACCGATTTTCAGATATTTAATAAATCTGTCCTGGCCGATTCAGTAAACTCCCCCTTGAAGCAATCGCTCGCAGATACACGTACTATAGAACTAAGTTACGACCAGTCGGTTTTTACTTTTGAGTTTGCTGCATTGGATTATACAATAACAGCAAAAAATAAATATGCTTACGTAATGGAAGGTTTTGATAAAACCTGGAATTATGTTGACAATCAGCACACGGCCACCTATACCAACCTCAGTCCTGGTGAATATACCTTTAGGGTAAAAGCCGCAAACAACAATGGCGTTTGGAATGAAACCGGGATAGCTGTTAAAATTATTATTGTACCCCCCCTTTGGTTAACCTGGTGGTTTAAAACGCTGGCGATTATTTTTGTTTGCCTGATGATATACCTGTTATTCAGGTATCGCACAAAAACTATTGAAAACCAAAAACGCGAACTGGAAAAACAAGTTGCCGAACGCACAAAAGTCGTTTTAAAACAATCTGACGAGATGCAGGCCCTGAATGAAGAATTACAGGCCACAACTGAAGAGTTATCCTCATTAAACAGCGAATTAATAGACCAGACTGAAGAGCTGCAAATTTTGAACGAGGAGCTTCTTGAACAACGTGTTCAGGAACAGAAGGCCCGTTTGGACGCGGAGCAGGCACGTTTGGAGGCAGATAGTGCAAACCAGGCAAAAAGTGCGTTTTTAGCTACCATGAGTCACGAGATCCGTACGCCAATGAATGGCGTAATCGGCATGGCATCCTTGCTTGGCGAAACGGACCTCACTCGCGAACAGCTGGAATACGCAACAAATATTATTAACAGCGGCGAAGCATTATTGGACATAATTAACGGTATTCTTGATTTTTCGAAGATTGAATCAGGAAAAATGGAACTTGATCCCCAGGAATTTGACCTGCTTTCGTTCACTGAAGAAGTACTTGACCTTTTTGCATTGAGCGCCCTGGAATCAAATGTCGATCTGATCTACCAGATTGACCATCGTTTACCTGAACTAATTATTGCCGACAGCATGCGTTTGCGGCAAGTGCTTGTTAATTTAATAGGCAACGCTATAAAATTCACACATAAGGGCCAGGTTTACTTAAATATTTCTTTAGCAACCGAAACAGATGATACGGTGTACCTGACCTTTGAAGTAAGTGATTCGGGTATTGGTATCCCTGCCGCCAAGCTCTCTTCCCTGTTTAAACCTTTTGTTCAGCTTGATTCTTCTACAACACGGCGTTATGGCGGAACAGGTTTAGGCCTCGCCATTACAAAACGCCTGGTTGAACTTTTGGGCGGCGAAATACATGTTGAAAGCACCGAAGGCGCAGGAACAAAGTTTACATTCAACATAAAATGCAGTATTGTCAACCGCATTAATTATTGTTCGACTTGCGAAAAGGATTTTGACGGGAAACATGTATTAATAGTTGATGATAACGACACCCACGCAAGGGTATTGAAGGACCGCCTTGGCGTTTGGAATTTAAATGTAACAACAACAGCATCGGGAGCAGAAGCTATTGAATTGCTCAAAAATGCAACGGTATTTGATATGATTATTACCGATATGCAAATGCCCGGGATGAATGGCCTGGAGCTTAGCAAACATATTAAACAAATAAGTCCTGCCGTCCCTATAATACTCCTTAGTTCAGTCGGGGATGAAAATCAAAAAAGATTCCCCGAGCTATTTGCGTCAACTTTAACCAAGCCCGTAAAATATCGCCAATTAAATATGGCTATACAAACCGGGCTAAAAAACCAGCAATACAGGATTATTGAAGAGGTTAAAGCCGCCGCAGTTTTAGATGACAATTTTGCAAAAGAATACCCATTGAACCTGTTGGTTGCCGAGGACAATTTAATAAACCAAAAGCTGATCATGCGCGTACTCAGCAAATTGGGTTACGAGCCAGTATTGGCAAACAATGGCCTTGAAGTTTTAAATTTACTTGCCGAAAAAAGTTACGACGTGATTTTGATGGACATACAAATGCCCGAAATGGACGGCCTGGAAACCACGCTGAATATCAGGAAAAATGAAACCATCAAACAGCCTTACATTATTGCCATGACGGCCAATGCGCTGCCGGAAGACCGTATTGAGTGTTACAAGGCCGGGATGAACAGTTACATATCCAAACCAATAAAACTACAGTTGTTAACCGGGGTATTACAGGAAGGTTACCAGGCCAGAACTTTTGGCGGTGAAAAAATAGCTCTGCCGGTAATTTAGAAACAAAAGTATCCTCTTTTTAAATCTAAAGGCACGGTAAGCAACACATCATATCCCCATCTGCACATCTGAAATTCGCGCATCCACACATCAGATCCTCGTCGGCGCCAGGCCATATTGTTTTTTGAAAGCAAACGAAAAGTGCGACAGGTCCTCAAAACCAAGGTCGAGGTAAATGGCTGAAGCTGTTCTGCCTTGCTCTTTGATCAGGTAATGGGCCTCCTGCAGCCTGCGCTGCAATAGCCACCGGCTGGGTGTAATGTTGAATATCGTGTCAAAGTCGCGCTTAAAAGTGGCCAGGCTGCGGCCGGTTAAATAAGCAAACCGGTTGAGGCCGACATTGAAATGGAAGTTCTTATTCATAAAGGCCTCCAGGTCTATCTTCCCTGGCTCGCTAAAATCAAACAGCAAGTCTTTCATGCCGGGATTTACTTTTAACAGCAGCAACACAGCCTCTCTCAATTTCAAAGCAACCAGGCTGGCATCGTCTTCTCCGTTCAGTTGCAGGTAAGGCGCCAGCGAATCAAAATAGCCCCGGTACAACGGATCAGGTACCAGGTGGGTCACCGCGTTTCCATTAATATGTTTTTCAGACCGGTAACCGGTTTCCATGCTCAGGTTCCGCAAAAACGGCTGATCAAAGTGAACCGAAAACGACCTGAACTCCCCTCCCTCCGGCGGCAGCTTATTGAACTTTACCAGTTGGTTCCGCCTGCCGAACCTGAAATCTCCGGGTTTAAAAATATACTCCCTGCTACCGTCATTCATGATCATCGTCCCCGATAACTGGTAGCTAAACACGTGATCGGGTATAAAATGCTCGCCCGCCCTGCTGCGGGCGGCGTAGCATGAATAAGCAATGGGCGATTTTTTATTGAGTTGCGGCATGATCAAAATTACATATCTCTGCGTATTTGCTGCAAAGCCAGGTCAACGATTATTTCTTCGCCGCAAAAAATGACTGCCCCATTTCCGTTTGCGTAACATCTACCGCATCATCGGCATTCGTCGAAGCGCTTACCGGCAGCCATTGTTCCATTTCCGCGCTTCGTACCAGATTGGCCTGTTTTACCATGTGGACTGCTTCGCTTCCCAATAAAAGGTGCACGGGCGGCTCCGGGTGAGCGGCCAGGCCGATCATTGCTTTTGCAGCTTTGCCGGGGTCGCCCATCGGTATAAAGTTAGGGCTGCTGAATAATGCAATCCGTTTGCCGACAGTTTCTTCGTAACCCTCGACATCGGGGGCATAATTCATTGAAGCGCCGGCCCAATCCGTACGAAAACCGCCCGGCTCAACGCTGGTTACCCATATCCCCAGCGGCTTAACCTCCTTTGCCAGCGCCTCGCTAAAACCGCCCAAGCCAAATTTTGCTGCCTGGTAAATGGTCAGCCCGGCGTTGCCTACCCTGCCGCCGATGGAGCTGATCTGTAATATCCTGCCTGAACGCTGCCTGCGCATATAAGGCAGCACGGCCCGGGTAATGGCTATGGGTGCATATAAGTTAGTGTTTAACTGGCTCAGCACCTGCTCTTCAGTATACGCCTCGGCCGCGCCGATTATGCCGAAACCTGCATTATTCACCAATACATCAATACGCCCGAATTTTTCTACAGCATTTTCAACAGCGGCAATTATCTCCTCCCGGCTGGTTACATCCAGTTTTAAAGGATATACCTGACCGGGATATTTTTCGGCGAGGTCCTTCAATTGCTCGGGGTTGCGGGCCGTAGCGGCGACTTTATCACCGTTAGCAAGTACTGCTTCCGTAAGGCTGCGTCCCAATCCGCGGGAGCTGCCTGTTATAAACCAAACTTTTGTCATTGTTTTTTTATGTTTTTTGTTGAGACCAAAGTTCGTTATAAACAGTCCGCAGCGCTTTGTTAAAACGTTCAAATTACTTTGTTAAAACGTTCAACTGATACATCCGGCGAGCAAAGATCAAATTGGATAGCTACCCCCCCTCCCGGTGCTGCATATCCAAAAAAATATACCTTTTTAAATAAAAAACCCTCTAAAACATCGGTTTCAGAGGGTTTTTATGTGGGTGGAGAATATCGGAGTCGAACCGATGACCTCTTGCATGCCATGCAAACGCTCTAGCCAGCTGAGCTAATCCCCCTTTTTTAGTTTGCAGTTTTCGGTGGGCAGTTTGCAGTTTTTTTCTGCCAATTTTAACTGCAAACTCGAAATTGCCCGCTGCTAACTGATTTCAGCGGATGGCAAAAGTAACAAAAAGTTATACAATAGCAAAGTTGAATTAAATATAGAGTAATGAATTTTGACGGGTTAATATCGCCGTTTCCGGGCAGCCCGCTTTGCAGAACAGAAGCATGCAGCGCCATAATACCCGCTCGCGAGATTAAACCAGTCTCGCATTTTTTTATTTTTACCGCCAAATGCTATATTTCATTTTAGATAATCTTTTTACCTTTGTATCAACCACTTAACCACATTTATGAAACCTAAATTTTTACTTCGCATTGCAGCTGCACTGATATTACTTCATGGCGTGCTGCACACCATAGGCTTTAGCCAATGGAAACAGGATACTGACCCCGCCAAACAGGAAGTGATAAAACAAATGACCGGCCAAAAATTTCCTTTTATGGGCACCTCACGCAATGTGGGCGAATATTACGACGGCTTCGGCTATGCCAGCAGTATTGCTTTAATATTGATCGCCGTTTTGCTTTGGGTTGTATCAGGCGAACTCTCAGCTAACCCTTCCCTTGCTAAAAAAGTTATCGTAGTAATTTCAGGTGCTTTACTGATATGGGCGACTGACGAGCTGATATACTTTTTCCCGTTTGCCACCGGGCTTACTTTTGCAGCATCCCTGTGCGGTTTCGGCTCATTGCGCGGGCTGGCTAAGCAGGTACCTTCTAAATAACCAGTGTTAAGCCAAGAGTCTTTAGTCGTAAGTCTTAAGTCAGAAAAACTCAAAAGTATTAATAAGAATAAACTTTTAATTTCTCGCCGGTTCGAACGCCGAACTGGCACCGATGCAAGTGTTCCAGCGTTCCACTTTTTCATGCGGAACACCCGGAACATTATGAAACACGCTCATTATCAAATATTTAAATTTTACCCAATGGTTAATATTCACTAACTTGCTGATTATCAATTATCCCAAATTTCATATTTTCAAGCACATACGTGGAACATCCTGATTATAAATATATTAAATTATAATTGGGGAATTTGAAATTGTCTTGTCCTGAAACAGGTTTATACTTTTGACTTGACAATAGCAGCCGCTTGCAACATGCCCTGAGGCATCAAAGAAAGATTTGGTAATATCCAAAAATAGACGGAAATTGCCCGAAAGGTCATGCACAAAGAAGCATTTAATTGATGTTGATTTCCTTTTAATATATTGATTATCAAAACAATGAACAGCGCGTTCAATTAAATGTCTTTATGCCAGCCACGGGAACCAATGAACATAACGGTGTAAGTAACCTGTACCGGAATTATGTGCTGGCGATGCTCACGCTGGTATACGTCTTCAACTTTATCGACAGGCAATTGCTGGTCATCCTCCAGGAATCGATCAAAAAAGAGTTGCATCTGACTGATTTCCAGCTTGGGTTGCTCTCGGGTCTTTCGTTCGCGGTATTTTATTGCCTGTTAGGCATCCCCATTGCCCGGGTGGCCGACAAACGCAGCCGGCGCAATACCGTGGCCGTTTCGCTTGGCTTGTGGAGCCTGATGACAGCATCCTGCGGCCTGGCGCGCAACTTTGTCCAGTTGCTGCTTGCACGAATGGGTGTAGGAGTTGGTGAAGCAGGCGGCAGCCCACCCGCGCATGCCATGATCTCCGATTATTTTCCGCCCAAAAAAAGATCGACGGCGCTTTCAGTTTATTCGGCAGGTATTTATTTGGGGACATTAATTGCTTATATGATGGGCGGGTACCTGAACCATCGGTTAGGGTGGCGCGTGGCGTTCTTTATGTTGGGCATACCGGGAGTTGTATTCTCGCTGCTGTTTTTCGCTACGGTAAAAGAACCGCGAAGAGGCGCCAGTGATGCAGCTGCGGCCCAAAGCGAGCCACATTCCTTTGGCGAAGTAATGAAAATACTGTTTGCAAGTAAAACTTTTACTTACCTGGCATTTGCCTCGGCACTGAATGTATTCTGTATTTACGGCCTGATGAATTGGGTGCCATCTTTCCTTCAAAGGGTGCATGGAATGACGACCGTACAAATTGGCGCATTGCTTGGCCCTATACTTGGTATCGGCGGCGGCATAGGCTCTTTCGCCGGAGGATTGCTTACCGACCACTTCGGCAAAAAGGACAAACGATGGTACCTCAAAGTTCCGGCGTATGCCATCCTGATTGGTATTCCTTGCCTGGCGGGCGCTATTTTTTTGCACGATAAATTTTTAACGCTAACCGGTATTGGCCTGGTTGCCATGCTGCAAAGCGCGTACCTGGGGCCCGCGCTTGCGGTGGCGCATAGCCTGGTGCCGGCATCTATGCGGTCGATGACGTCGGCGGTCTTTTTCCTCGTCATTAACCTCATCGGCCTGGGACTCGGGCCGATGGTCGTAGGCTCGGTTAGCGACCTCCTGAAGCCGTCATTTGGTGTCGAGTCCCTGCGCTGGGCTTTGTCAATTTTGCTGGTTGTCAGCACGGTATCAGCGATGCTCTTTTTCAGCACCGCTAAAAGATACGAAGGGGATTTAAAGCTGCCTACCTGATCAGCATGGCGTTTGAAACTTTCAAAATAACCTCCGCGAATTGCATGGCGTACATTTACTCACCCCGACTACGCTTCGCTGGTCGACCCTCTCTGCGACAAGTCGCAGCGAGGGTAAAAAAAAGAATAATTCCAAACCCTCTTTATGGCTTGCCATAGAGAGGGTGGTCGATCCGCTGGCTAGCGGAAAAGACCGGGTGAGTCAACTATGCGAGCGATATCGACACCAATGCATCACCTCGCCGCTCCCCCATCAATCGTTAAACAAATGCCGCTTACAAACGACGCTTCGTCCGAGGCCAGGTACAGGTAGCCGTTGGCAACATCTTCCGGGTATCCCCATTTGCCAAGCGGTATAAAGGGTAGGCTTTGTTTGCGTACTTCTTCGGGCATCAGGTCGGTCATGGCGGTATGAATAAAGCCGGGGGCAATGCAGTTGGCGGTAATGCCATAGCGGCCGAGTTCCATCGCCCATACCTTAGTCATGCCGATAATAGCCGATTTGGTAGCCACATAGTTGGTTTGCCCATAGTTTCCGCGGATGGCGACATTGGAAGATGCCGAAACGATGCGGCCATAATTTTGCTCTTTCATAATCGGGGCTACCGCCTGCGTGCAATTGAAAACACCGGTAAGGTTCACCGATATTACATCGTCCCACTCCTGTTTCGACATCTTAAGCAAGGTCCTGTCCTTGGTAATGCCGGCATTGTTGATCAGGATGTCGATGCGGCCAAAATGCTTTTGGGCTTCGGCCACCGCAGTTTGCACTTCGTCCTGGTCGGTTACCGATACTTTTTTAAAAATGGCATCGTGCCCTTCTTTTTTCAACCGCTCCGCCACGTCATTCCCTTTATCAGATACATCCCATAAAATAATTTTTGCGCCTTCTTTGGCAAACCGTTCGGCGGTAGCAAGGCCTATACCGTTGGCGCCCCCTGTTATTAGGGCGACTTTGTTTTTTAGTCTCATGGCTATGATTTGGTTGTGGGAAAGATAGGGAAAAAGCCCGGAAGTCGGAAAGTCCGGAAGTCCGAAAGAAGCAGGTTTCGCCCTCTTTACCGCGTGCGGTAGAGAGGGCAGGTCGAGCACAGCGATGACCGGGTGAGTCAACTCTGCGGCCTGCATTGGCGCAAGTGCATGGCGCATAATTGACTCACCCGGTCAACGCTGCGCTCGACCACCTCTCTTTGGCAAGCCAAAAAGAGGGTAAAAAAAGGTATTGGCTTTCCTCGCCCTTGCATCACCCAACTAATTTACTATTTTTGATAAACCAACTATTAACCGATGAACCGTTACCTTGTAGCCATGCTTATGCTGTTTGCGTTTATTGTGTACGCAACCCCTGCACATTCACAAGCAAAAGTATTAACCGAAGCTGCGCCGGCTGCCGGCGGATTTTCTGCTGCACGGCTTGCCCGTTTGGATTCAGGCATGAAAGCCTGGGTACAGCAAAAATGGGTAAACGGCTCGGCCGTGCTCATTGCCCGCCATGGTAAAATTGTTTTCTATAAGGCCCATGGCTATAATGATATGGCAACCAAAGCGCCGCTCGACAAAACCGGCATCTTCCGCATTGCATCGCAAACCAAGGCGGTAACGGTTACTGCCGTAATGATGCTTTGGGAAGAAGGCAAATTTTCGCTTGACGACCCGGTTTCAAAATTCATGCCGTCATTCGCCAACGAAAAGGTGCTGGCAAGCTACAACGCTAAGGACACTACCTACACTACCGTTGCGGCCAAACGGCCCATCACCATCCGCGATTTGCTCACCCATACCTCCGGCCTTGGCTACCCGGCCATCGGTACGCCGGCCGAAAACGCCATTTACGCCAAAGCAAATCTTACCGGCGGCGTTGGCACCAAAGGCCAGACGCTTGCCGACGCCATGGACCGCCTGGGCAGGGTACCGCTCTTTTTTCAGCCCGGCACGCAGTGGAGGTACGGCCTCAATATGGATTTGCTGGGTTGTTTGATTGAGAAATGGTCGGGGATGACGCTGGAGGAGTTTTTTACGAAACGAATTTTTAGGCCGCTGGGCATGAAGGATACCTATTTTAACCTCCCTGCCTCAAAAGGCCCGCGGCTGGTCAACTTCTTCCTGGGCGACTCCACCGGAACCATAAAAAAGACGGCCTCAACTTTTGGCGGGGCGCTGGATATGAATTATCCGCTGCAAAAATCCACCTATTTTTCGGGCGGCGGGGGTTTGGTTTCCACCCTTTATGATTATGCCATTTTACTGCAAATGTTTTTAAACCACGGCGAATATAACGGTGTGCGCCTGCTGGCCCGCAATACCGTGCGCATGATCACCGAAAACCAGATCGGCGACCTGCACCCAAATATCGGCGACGATGCCGCCCACAATAAATTCGGGTTTGGCTTTTATATTATCACCGACGAGGGCAGCCATTATACGCCCAGCCAGGCAGGCACCTACTCATGGGGCGGCGTTTTCTCCACCTCGTACTGGGTTGACCCGAAAGAGGATATGATTGTAATAGCTTACGAACAAATGTGGGGGCCGTATGTGGTAAATACCGGTAAAGCGTTTAAGCCGCTGGTGTACGGGGCGCTGGAGGAGTGATATTAAGTCTTAAGTCGGTAGTCCTGAGTCTGAAGTCGAATTTTGCATTTTTTTTGACTTTGGGCTCACGACTATCGACTCAAGACTGATTATTTTCCGCCCTTGTTGGCGTTGTTGCCAACAAGACCGCGTATCAGGTGTTTAGATGAGCCCCTTAGCTTAGCCCGATAAATCCAGGCTATCCCGAAAGTTAGGGAGCGGAAATAGAAATTTGTTGCTGTATGTTGCGCAACACGTGCAACACCCCGCAACAAAGTGCAATAGAACTGACAATCAGCGATTTAGCTACTAACAAAATTTTGTCACTGCCAAAATCCTGTCACCACTTTTCACGACTTTTAAGGATTTCATATTATTTTTAGACAGTTTCTTCTGAAGTCGGATTTTGCATTTTTTTTGACTTTGGGATCAGAGCTCAAGACTGATAGGCTACTGCCAACTGCCAACTGCTACTGCCAACTGCCCACTCATAACTGCAAACTGAACTACTTGCCAACTAATAACTGCCAACTGAACAAGGGCGTTCGCCGCTGGTAGAAGCGGGTCGCGTGCTTTGCTTATACGGCTGCAGGCATTAGGCGCGAAGGCCGGTATCCGCGACGCCCGCTAACGCAAAGGGGTGGGTAGGAGCGGGTCGCGTGCTTTGCTCATACGGCTGCAGGCATTAGGCGCGAAGGCCGGTATCCGCGACGCCCGCTAACGCGGAGGGCCGCGAGTTTCGATATTCTTTTTTATCCTTTTACCCATATTATCCTCAAATGCTGGCGCACGCGTGTCCCATGTACACCGCCGAACAAACCAGTAACCTTCGTAATAGATTATCCATTTCAATCAGTAAAGCCACACAGCAAGCGTGCGCGGCAGCGAAAGGGGAGAAGGTTAAACAGAAAACAATATGCACAATTGTTAAAAATAGATGCGAAGAACTATTTATATATATTTTTTAAAAAAGATGTAAATTCAACCTTTTAATTGATCAGTGTATTCAAACCAATCTTCATTCAGGCTGTTGTATTTAGAAGCAAATGGGGATAAAATTGTTAAGTTGTTAATAAATAAGGCTTTAAAAAGTGAATTTCTTTTTAAACCTTTACAATGCATAAAAAAAACCTTACCTTTGTCCCCCATTATCGAATATGTTAGATAGAGAAACTATAAAGACCCTTAGGCTCATACCGGAAGTTGATTTGGAAAAAGCGACCAAGCTCCAATTCACTAATTCTGACAAGCGGGCTTCGGAAATTAATTTAGGAACCAATCCTGAAACTTTCCGCGTTGCCTATTTGGCGACAAAAGTGGCATTGGACCCTTCTGTAAGAACCACTCCTCAAGACGAAGTCTAAACGTTATGGAAGTTACCAGCGTTGAGCTCCGGGAGAGGGCACTACATAATTATATATCTAATTTTGTAGTCCAACTCAAACAAGACCTCCAAAAAGCTGAAGTGGTCATTGATGTCGATGAGGCCGCACGTAACATTTCTGCCCTTTATTTCAGATACGCTAACGAGGTCGTCCGAGGCACTATAGATAGCGGCATTATTCAGCATTATAAAATCATCGGCTTCACCGATCTGTGTGTTTTAAGGATTAGCCCGATCGAAATTAAGGGCGACGCTGACCTACTCACAGCGGCCACCTTAAATGCTCAATTAGCGTTCGATATTTCGCTTGGAATGCTGATTGACTGGAATATGCTCGATATAGAAAAGTTTGCCAAACTGATTGAGTCGGATGGGCAGATACGTTCTTTCCTGAAGGAACACATTCTTTGGCTGACTAATCTAGACTCTCGTTACTATTTCCCTGGATTTTCCAACGCCCAGGTGTGGAAACTCTTTCACTATCTAGTCAGCGACCGGATCAAGCACAGTTAAACGATAAGCATGCACCTGGAAGCGATACTAGACCTGCCCGAATTTAGCCTGCCTGCCGACAGCACTAGCGGCGATCCCTACGTTATATTTGCAGAACAAAGGATCGAAAGCTATATACGGCAAATCAGTGCATCCTTTGGCGATTTGTTCACCAATTCGCCTCCGCAATTACTAAATTTCCGAGAGTATGTTGACAGTATCTCGAAGCTGGGGCGCGGGCTAATGAAGGTGATCCGTACAAATGGTTCCCTGATGTCACACGAGGCTTACCCTGAATTCATAGAAACATTGAAAGAAGTCAGCACATTGCTGACTAGTTACCCCGGTGCATTCTTCTTTATTAAACCGACAGACGCCTTTTACCGGTGCAAGTTCGATAACGTCTCAACGGCACTGAAATTAAAAAGTTATTTCTTTCATACGCCGTTCGAATTGCGCACCAAAGTTGAAGCTACTCGTTTCGCCCAGGCGGCTTTCCCTGTTTTATACTTAACAAACGCGTTGATCTGCGGATTTCTGGAAACGCGCGCTACCGATTTAACGGGATTCCAAGCTGTGAAATTTCAACCGAAGCGCCGTTACACCTTCCTCGATCTTGATTATAATAAACCGCCCGGATGGCTGCGGCATACCAATCCAGAGGAATATGATCTTCAATTGCAGATAAAGGGACTTTTGTATCCATTGCTTCTTTGTTGTTATTCTCAAAAGAACAGCCCAGCGGCGGCCCCACAAGAATATATTATTCCGCAATTACTTTTGAGGTGGGTAAAAGACAAAGGAAGCTTTTTAGCAGGGATAAAATATCCTTCCACGCGAATTAGCGGCCCTCATTATGATGGCTCATTCTACAATTTAATCCTCCCACCGCTCGAAATTCAGGACTTCGGATTTTGTGAAAGCCTGAAAGAAATGTTCAAAATGACAGAAGTTTGCGGCCATGTGCAGGCTGAACCGGCCATCACCGCATTTTACGGGGCTAACTTTTCACCACCCGCTCACGTAAACACCTAAATCGAATCTATTGACTGGCATGGGCTGCTAGAAATATATGACACCAGTGCTGTCGGCCAGATGGAATTTTACCTTAGGGCTCAGACTGCTGGTCCGGTTGATTTTTAGGTCTGATCCTTCCACGTTAGTCCAGGTTTACAATCCTCGACCAAATAAGCGAGGGATTTGTAATCCCAATCCAAAAAATATGATCACCTGGGTTCTCCGGCCAACAACCTTGTTGTCAAAATATAGGTTCAGTTTCGTGGATTACAAGTCCACTTTGATTTAGGTCGTGGATTGCAAGTCCTGACCAACGAACAATTAACTACTCAAAAACCGGCGCTAAATATATCTCCAGAGCATCTTCCCGCTTTCTTCTTGCTCCCAAATCTGACGATGCTCGTAAATTCAAGGCGTATTCGCGAACGTTTTGATTGAGGCCACCGTCTGGCGTGTCTTGTCCAGTTGAAACATAGATATCAATTTGTTCTGCAAATTCCGTTAACATCTCGTAAGCTAATATTCTTTTTAGCCCACTTAATGGCAACAAAGGCTTTTTATGAGCAAATAGGACGAATAGAGTATAGAAATCGGTCTTTTTAGACCACCTAGATTTATTGATATTTGGCAAAATACTGGATATTTCTCTTGTTACGATGTCAAAAGTGAATTTGGTATCACTCCTTTCAGGGAATTCGTCTTCGTATAATTCATAGTACTTATCCAGCGTTAATTTTTTATTCTGAACACCGTGAATCGCAGCTATCGTCAGTTCGCTAATAAATTCAACGTCTAGCATTCTTTTGACGTCGTTAACCGTAAATACACCGAGAATTCGCCAAATATCATCATCTGAAATTTCATTCATGGTTTGAATGAATTGCCCCCAATATGTGGCTTGTCTTAATTCCTGAGAATTTAATACAACATTATTTCTATTAAGTCTCGAAAAAATCTCTCTCAACTCAATATCTGACATTTCCGGCAATAGCCTGACAACGAAAGTATAGCTATATATTTTTTTCTTTTGCTCGCTGCTCAGGTCATCGAAACTTAAATCGGCATAGCTGGGACTATCCTTAGCGTTCATTTGAAATTGATTATTTAAAAATTCCAAACAAGCCGTGATACGTTGTTGTCCATCCACAACCGTATAAATTTTACTGCCATCTTCATTAGTAATGTCTTGCATATATAATTCAGGGACAGGATATCCGTTCAAAATGCTATCAATTAAAAAGCTTTTTTGTTTATCTGTCCAGACAAGATTTCTTTGAAATGGTGGCTTCATTCGAAGTTGTTGCAGCTCGTTCGCTTGTTTAAACCAAGAAATATCTTTATTTGTTGTTTGAATTACGTTTGACATTTTATGATTTTAAAAGTATATCTTTTACTTTGTTAACGCCTATTAATTGGTAAGATTTTAAAGCTTCAAAGTCTTTATAAATTCGAAAATTTATTTCTCTATTTTTGGTTGGGTCTATTCTAGTCATCTCATTCATTGCATTTACCCAATCCTTCCCAAATGGCAACAGTTGAACTATTTTGTCAGTTGCTATCGTACCAAAGTAAATTAACCGGGAACGATGATCGTCGACCGCTATTCTTTCCCTGGTACTAATTCGATGATATTTCGGCCCTATGTTCCTAAGAAAATGCCAGGCTATATCGAAATGAATGCTAGAGATTATGGCTACATCAATATCTGATTGCGCATCAAAAGGGCGAAAATCTTTCTCTGGGTTTAAACTGAACCCTACCGATGAGCTACCTGTAAAGACTATTGCTTTTCCATCAACACCAATTAATCTTGACAAAAGTTGTTTCCATTTAATGTACGAATCTAAATCATCATTGAAAATGTAAGGAATGCCCTCAATAATCCATTTTGACGCCGTAATATTGGGCGGCTCATTTAATATGCTGTCAATGAGGGCTTGTCGCATTGTTAGGTAAAGGTCAATAGGATATTTCGAACCAGGTTATTATCCCAAATGTAACTTTTTTTTAAGAACTATGCAAGCGGCTAGCAATTTACAAATCCGTTGATCAGGGTGAGAGTACGTAGCGTAAATGCCAAAAAGCTGACTTGTGGCAACAAAAGCGGTAACCTGTTCACGTGTCCACACTATATCCGCCCGACACCGAGTGGACTTTTCATATACCTTGATTCTTAAGAAAGCATCACCCCTTAAACATCTCCCATTCAGGCGCGAGTCTGACGACCTGGCCTAAAGCGTAAAGGCGACTCGTGCCCCGCTGACAGGTAATAAACCATGCAGATCATTGCGCCATCGGATCAACCAAAATTACATCTATCAACACCACCTGTGAACCGGCTATGGCGGCGACCTGCATGCGGAGCACGAGTCGCCTTTACGCACCTGGCCTGCCCGACAGACTCGCGCTTGAAGCGAAGAATCAAGAAGATAAAATAGATCAATATTTTAACCTCAAATTGGACGAAATAATTATGTGATTTTTTTCTTCCTATTCAGGCGCGAGTCTGACGACCTGGCCAAAACCGTAAAGGCGACTGCCCCGCTGACAGGTAATAAACTATGCCAATCACAGTACCATCGGGCCAATCAAAATTACATCTATCAATCCCCCGAAACCCTGCAATGCCACCCTTGTTGGTAAAAACCCGCAACAAGGGCAACCTATTTTTAAACTAATTGCCGCGCAATGGGTTTAACTATCAGCATCGTAAAAGAAATGAATTTTATCGACTTTGTGTTGTTTATCATCCTGCTGGCTTGC
>Ga0206872_10146_pt1 | contig 20772 bp, 18 predicted proteins | sample Alteio_BWOrgCont_34_FD_152906 | JGI IMG/M metagenome (GOLD analysis project Ga0206872, IMG submission 152906) | Enriched cells from forest soil in Barre Woods Harvard Forest LTER site, Petersham, Massachusetts, United States -... | ecosystem: Environmental > Terrestrial > Soil > Temperate forest >... | reverse complement strand
GGAACATAGCGAATCTCAGGAAATAGAGACGCTTGCAAGCGAAGAGGATGCCGTCCGCCAGGCGCGTCCCGCCAGCTTCTCACGCCGCTATAAAATTCAGGAAGTTATCAAGCGTAACCAGATTGTGCTTGTCCAGGTCATCAAAGAAGAGCGCGGCAATAAGGGCGTTTCGCTTACCACTTTTATCTCGTTGGCCGGACGTTACTGCGTGCTTATGCCCAATTCGCCTAAAGGCGGCGGCATCTCTCGCAAAATCTCTAGTGGAGAAGATCGTAAGCGGCTGAAGGAAATTTCGGCGGAGCTTAAAACCGCGCGCGGCATGAGCGCCATTATCCGCACTGCCGGCATCGACCGCACGCGCGCCGAAATCAAGCGTGATTATGAATATCTGGTCAAACTGTGGGAAAGCATCCGCGAGCAGACCCTCTCCTCGACCGCCCCTGCTCTTATCTATGAGGAAGGCGATCTCATCAAGCGCACCATTCGCGATTTGTATTCGGGCGATATCGAGGAAATCATCGTCGAAGGCGAGGAAGGCTTCAACCATGCCAGGGACTTCCTGCACATGATCCTTCCTACCCATGCACCGCGGGTGAAGTTGTACCAGGACAACATCCCTCTCTTCTATGCCTATAATATAGAAGACCAGCTGACCTCGATGTACGATCCCATCGTCAAGCTGCGCTCGGGCGGGTATATTGTGCTCAACCCCACGGAAGCGCTCATTTCCATCGACGTCAATTCGGGACGTTCCACGGGCGAGCGCAATATCGAGGAAACCGCTACCAAGACCAATATCGAAGCGGCGGGTGAAATCGCGCGTCAATTGCGTCTGCGCGATCTGGCGGGCCTCATCGTCATCGACTTCATCGACATGATGGATTCACGCAACCGCCGCGCCGTCGAGCGCACGCTGAAAGATGCGCTGAAGCTCGACCGCGCTAAAATTCAGCTGGGCCGCATCAGCCCCTTCGGCCTGCTGGAGATGTCACGCCAGCGCCTTAGGCCTTCTTTAAGCGAAACCAGCACTATGCCTTGCACGCATTGCCTGGGCAGAGGCGTTATACGCTCCGATGCATCGGTCGCCATCCAGATTATCCGCGCGATGGAAAAAGAAGGAGCGAGCGGCGTCTACAGCGAGCTTAAACTTACCATCGCACCTTCTGTTGCACTTCATCTGCTGAATTCGCGACGCGACGCGTTATCTTCCATGGAACAAAAATATAGCCTCAGCATTCTGATTGTGACCGACGAGACTTTGCCGCAAGGCGCGTTCCGTCTGGATAAAATTAAAGGCAGCACGCAACCACGGCGCCCACAAAATACGCTGGTTGACCCCATTGCCCTCGATCAAAGATTAATGAGCGAATTGCCGCCGCTGGATGAATCTCCCTTGAATTCCGAAATCATGGTGGCGAGCGACTCCATCGCCCCTTCCCGCGACGATCGCCCCTCTGGCCGTGGACGGCGCGGGGGACGCAACCGGCGCGGAGGACGTTATGGGCGTGACCGCGATGCGGCCCATGTTCCTGCCGAAGGCACTCCCTCTGGCCAGCCCATAGAAGGCGCAAGTGAAGCCGCGGCGGGCGACAGCCGCCCGCCACGCAGTGAACGCGGCGGAAAAGGGCGTAGGCCCAGGCGCTGGCGCGATGGCCGCAACCATGCAGATGTCGGTGCAGAAACGTCACCTATAACGGCGCAAGGTTCGGAAAATGCTGCGCAGAATATGCAGGAAAACAAGGTGGTGCATTACCAGAAAAGCGAGTCCGTCCAACCTGCTTTTCAATCGGCTCCTTCCCTGCCGCCGCTTGATGAGCAAGGCTCGCAGGAAAAAGGCAAAAAAGGCTGGTGGCGCAGGATTGTGGAATCTTAGAGCGTATTAATCCACTGCTTAAGCCGTGCCATGCCTTCAATCATATCGGCTTTGGCACCGCTGAAGGAAAAGCGCACATAGTGATGGCCTTGCTCGCGATCGAAATCGGCGCCAGGCACTGTTACGACCCCGGTGTTTTGCAACATGGCGCGGCAGAATTCGGTGCTATCGCCGGTTAGATGGCTGACATTGGCATAGACGAAAAACCCGCCTTCGACGGGTGCAAGCCGCGTGACGCCCATGGCGGGGAGTTCTTTAAGCAATATTGTCCTGTTTTCAGCATATTCAGCGACAACGGCGTCAAGCTCCTCCTTGCATTTAAATACCTCGAGTGCGGCATACTGGCCGATAGCGGAAGGCGAAATGAACAGGCTCGAGGCAAGCGACATAAAAGGGCGTGCCAGTTGCGGCGGCACAACCGCCCAGCCTACTCTCCAGCCCGGCATAAGAAAGTATTTTGAGAAGCTATTCACTACGATGGCCTGATCGGTCATGGCGAGGATCGTCTCGGCGGGCGCTTCATAGGTAATGCCGTGATAAATCTCATCGGCAATGATGCGTATCTTATTCTGCGCGCAGTAATCCACCAGTTTTTGCATCTCGCCACGGCCCAAAACAGTGCCTGTCGGATTGGAAGGACTCGCAAGCACAAGACCCCTGGGCTTTTGCGGCAACGCTTCAAGCACCGCCACGGTCGGCTGGAATTTATATTCCTCCTCACCGCGCAACGTGACGCAGTGGATATTCACCGACTGCATCATATTGGGATAGGCGGGATAGCAAGGTAGGGCTATCGCCACCCGGTCGTCTTTGTCAAAAGCGCAGAGCAGCGACATTAAAAAAGCGGCCGACGAGCCGAGCGTAACAAAAATACGCTCGTGTGCTATCTCGACTCCGTATGTGTCTTGATAATGTCGGGCGATGCGCGCACGTAGCTCCGTTATGCCGCCCGCCTCGGTATAGCCCAGAGGCGCCGTCCTCAACCGCATCGCCACCGCCTCACGCACACGCTCCGGCACTTCCTTGCTCGGCTGACCGAGTGACATATGAATGACGCGCTTATCGGAGCGCGCGGCGAAGCGGTTGGCTTCACTAAGGGCCTCCATGATGAGAAACGGCGCAACGGCTCCACGCGCGGACGGCATAAACCCTCTTGATATATGGATGCGATTTATGCGAAATAGCAGATATGCGCGCTTGGCACAAAATAATTTCCCTTATCGTCTGCCTGTCCGTTGCATGGCTGCCATACGCGGCGTGTGCCGTCTCCCTCATACGCGACGCCGAGATTGAAAATACGCTGCGCGCTTACGGCAACCCTATCTTTGAGGCGGCAGGCTTGAATCCGGCGGCAATCCACATCTTCATCGTCGATGATCCGACTATAAACGCCTATGTCGCGGGCGGCGCCAATATGTTCATTCATACCGGTCTTATCCTTAAAACCGACAGGCCTTCAATGCTGATAGGCGTCATGGCGCATGAAACGGGGCATATGGCAGGCGGGCATCTGGCGCAAGGTACCGAACAGTTGAAAGATGCACAATTGGGTGCGGTGCTTTCGGCCTTGCTCGGGGTCGCAGCGGTCGCAGGCGGCGCGGGCGATGCCGGCATGGCGGTCATGACCGCAGGACAGGAAGTAGCCTTGCGCAATTACTTGCATTTCAGCCGCAGCAATGAAAGCGCCGCCGACCAGGCAGGGTTAGATTACCTGGATCAGTTGGGCATTACCGCTTCGGGCATGCTGCGCATGCTGGAAATACTGCGCCAGGACGAAAACCGCAGTTATGGGACGCCCGACCCTTACACCCGTACCCATCCGCTCAGTATCGATCGCATTACCCATATACGCAACCATGTGATGCAGTCGCCGCTGAAAGATGACGCAGTACCCGCAAGTTTTGCCGCGCGCCACGCCCGCATGATAGCCAAGCTCACGGGATTTATGGAACCGCCCGAGCAGACGCTGCTTGCCTATCCCTTAAGTGATAATTCAGTGCCGGCGCATTACGCGCGCGCCATTGCCTATTACCGCATACCGGATCTGGCGAAATCGTTGAGTGAAATCGATACCTTGATTAAGGAAAAGCCCAACGATCCTTTTTTCCACGAATTGCGCGGGCAGATATTGTTTGAAAACGGGCATATCGCTGAAGCAGCACAATCCTATAAAACGGCCGCATCTTTATTGCCCGAATCGGCGCTCATTCTCACCGATTACGGCAAAGTGCTGATCGCTACCGAAAACAAAGAAGCGCTCACCAAAGCCGTACAGGTGCTGGAACATGCAAGCGTCATCGATAACAGTAACGTCGATACCTGGCACGAGCTTGCCATCGGTTACGGCAAGCAGGGCAATCTCGGGTTATTTTACTTATCTTCAGCCGAAGAGGCGGCACTGGAAGATAATATGAAAGAAGTACGGCGGGATGTCGATCTCGCGCTCAAAAACCTCGGCCATGACAGCCCCGCACGTCTGCGCGCCAATGATCTCCGCCTTATCGCCGGAAAAGAAATGCAGGATAAAAAAAGCGGCAAGGAAAGCCGAAAAGATAGCCATTGAAGTGGCCAGACAGTTATGGTCTAAACAGGCTATTATCCGTCAAGGAGCTGCGTATGAAATCTTCTTTTGCCTCTTGCCTTTTCCTCATTGCCGGCTGTGTTATGCTGAGTCCTGCCGCACGCGCGCAGGAAAAACCGCTGACGGCGGCGGAGACGGAAGCGCTCGTCAAAAAAGTGATCGCGGAGAATCCCGAGCTTATCATTAAATCGGTGGAATCGTACCAGATAAAGCAACAGGCAGCTTCCGTCTCCAAAGCGGCGCAGAATATCATCGCCTTACAGAATGACCTCACGAATAACCCGCACTCGCCCTCCGCCGGCAACCCGAAAGGCGATGTGACGGTAGTGGAATTTTTCGATTACCACTGCGGCTACTGCAAGCATTTCTTTCCTATTCTCACGCAGTTGCTCGAGCAGGACAAAAATGTCCGCATCGTATTCAAAGAATTTCCTATCTTAAGCGAAGATTCGGCACTTGCTTCCAAAGCAGCGCTCGCAGTGAACAACATCGATCCGCAGAAATACATGGCTTTCCATGCAGCACTTATGAAGTCGTCAGGCCGTTTCAGCATGGAAATACTGACGGAAAAAGCCAAAGAAGCCGGCATCAGTGAAGAGGCGTTTAAAAAAGCCCTCAATAATCCTGAGCTTGATAAGGAAATTGACCATAATAGGGACCTTGCACAATCGCTGAATATAGCCGGCACACCTGCTCTTATCATTGGCACTGAGTTGGTGCCGGGCGCGGTGGAAATCGAAACGCTCAAATCCAAAGTAGCTCAGGCCAGAAACGCCGCCAAGGAGAAAAGGTCTTAGTATTGATGCGCTTCCTGCCCGGAAGCTTCTCCCACCCGATAATGCTCGCGGTAGGTGCGTATTACCTCTATGCCCTTTGCCGCCTGTAATGTACCAAGACACAGAAGATAGGTATCTGCCGGACGTTCGCGCTTGCCGAAGTAATATTCGCGCCCGGGGAAGAATTCTTCGAGCGACACCACTTTCCATCCCTTCCCATCATGCACCTCTGCCTTAAGGTAACCCTCAAACCCCATTGCTTCATAATCGCCTATATGGGTGTTGTGGGGGATGGAATCGGTGCTGAGGTAAATCCGGATGTCGCCTTTGGCAGCAGCGGCGATGGCTTCATCGTCATGATGACGCAGCAGCACCCGGCCACTCAGCGCAATAGGAGGATAGGGGTTGCCCCGACTTTGATAACGGAGTTTGTTGCGTTTGGACAAATCTGCCTACCGTAATGTCGCAGCTTTTACCCACCATTCGGGATGCACTTCTGCCAGTTTCTGCGCAGCTTCCTGTGCCGTTTTCTGGTCGGTAAACAGCCCAAAACATGTCCCCCCGCTGCCACTCATACGCGCAAGAGCGCATTCCTTGGTTTCGCCGAGCGCCCCTAAAGCTTCTTTTATCCCGGGCATCAATTTCACCGCCGTATTCTGCAAATCATTTTTCGATTTCTGCAAAAACTGCACACAAGCCTCAGGCGAATCAAAGGAATGGGGATGGCGCATCGCAGAAGAAAAGGCTTCCCCGTGCTGCGCGAATACCGCAGCAGTCAGCAACGGTTCACCCGTATTGACGAGCACGGCATAAAGCCCTGTCACCACCGGGCTCGGCTCCACGACTTCACCGATGCCGCTTACATAAGAAGCCGTAGAATGCAGACAAACCGGCACATCCGCACCGAGCGGCAATCCCAGTTTATGCAGCTCCTGCACCGCCGGTTTTACTTTCCAGAAACGCGCAAGTAACTTGAGCGCTGCCGCTGCATCGGCCGAGCCGCCGCCTAAGCCCGCACCCACCGGCAGATTCTTATGCAACGTAAGCGCCGCACCTGTTTTTATTTTGAAATGGGTTCGAAGAACATCGGCCGCTTTAAGCACGCTATTATCTTTGGCATCGATCCGATCAGCATACGGCCCCACAATCGAAAGCGCTATCTTATCCGCCGGCGTCACTTCCAGTTTATCAGCAATATCGGCAAACACCACGAGACTGTCGAGCAGATGATAGCCGTCCGGACGCTTGCCGGTGACGTGCAGATAAAGGTTCAATTTGGCAGGCGCCAGTTCACGAAGCACTATCATACGTTACTCATTGGTAGGGGATTCCTTCACGGGAGACTCATTAACGATAGGAGATTCCGTCTTCTTCTTTTTATCCATTGTCGGAGCGGGCGCGATAAATGCAAGCCCTTTATCCAGTTTTTTATGCAAATCCTGCTCCATTTCCGCATCTGGATCGTCCTCGAGCGCCCGTTGCCACTGGTAGCGCGCTTCAGTTTTGCGCCCAAGCTGCCAATATGTATCGCCCAGATGGTCGTTGACGGTCGGATCGTTGGGCGTGCGCTCAAGCGCCTGCTCAAAATATTCCTCGGCGCTCACGAAATCGCCGCTGCGGTAAAGCGCAAACCCCATGGAATCAATAATATGTGCATCCTCGGGGCGCGCATCATAGGCCTCTTCAATCATTTTACGGGCCTCGGTGATATTGCGATTCATACTGAGCCAGCTATAGCCAAGATAATTAAGCACATCAGGCTGATCAGGATCGAGCTCCAGCGCTTTTTTCATATCCGCCTCGGCCTTGTCCCACTGCCCCAGCCGCTCGTAGCAGGAGCCGCGCGAGAAATAAATGATCCAATGGTATTTCTGCGGCGTTTTGACTCGCGCAAGAGCAGTATTATAGGTATCGATCGCATCTTTATAGCGGTTTTCGGCGCGTAATATATCGCCTTTGGCAAGCAGCGCATCTATCTCATGCGGACGCTGCGCGATAATGGTGTCGAGCGTCGCGATCGCCGCGGCCTTATTGCCCATCTCGCTTTCGTCATACACGGCCCGGATATTGCCACGCACATAATAAGGCGAGTCCTTATTGATGGATTTATAGGCCGCGATAGCTGAAGGATAATCCTCGGCAAGCTCATAGGCGCCCGCGAGCAGAAACTCGGCCGCCGGAAAATCGGGGCGCAGATAGAGCGCCATATGCAACAGCGTCACTTCATCGGCAGGCGCGCGCATGCCGTGGAAAATAGTGGCGATGGTATAAAACACTTCGGCAAGCCCCTCTGTGGCATTGGCAACCAACGGCTTGGGATTGCTTTGCATGGGCTCGGCAAGCAGTTCATTGGCAAGAAACGATTCGCCGTGCGCCTGCAGATAGTCCCTCACTAGCTTATTGCGCTTATCCTCAAGCCCCTTGCGGCCGTAGTAATTGGCCAGTGCCTCGACCGCACGAAAAGGCTCGATGCGCGGGTCTTTAAGCGCCGCCAAATATTGTTTCTCGGCTTGGGCGTCAAACCCCGCTATATCGTTGATGAACGCGGCATTCAGATAGACATGTGGCAGAATCACATGCGTGCCCGGCATAATATCTTTGGCTTCGACCGGCGCCTTTATGTCCTTCTCTCCTAATTTTATCCAGGCTTCAAGCAACGGAATAAGCAGGTTATTGAACCCAGTGACGGAAAGAGCCCGCAAACGCTTTTCCGCCACTTTATATTGCTCTTCTTTCGCTTCACTCACCGCGAGCAGCACGTCGGGGAGAAATTCGCTGCCGTCCTCCACTACCTTTGTCCCGGTGATTTTGCGCGCCAGCGGCACCGCTTCTTCAATCTGGCCCGACAACATCAGCATGCGGTAGAGGCTCGCCATTATTTCTTGGTTGCCGGGGGAACGCTTAAGGGATTCGCGCAGGAAAGGAATGCCGTTATCGGTATCGCCCAGCGACTCGGCAAATCTCCCCGACAGATAGCCGCCGGTTGAGAGTTCCTTCTCGGATTTTTCAGTACCCGGCGCAACACTTAAGGTCTGCGCAGCGCCCTGCGGTGCGGTGGTGGCATGGGCAGTTAAGGCGGAAGACAGGTATAACACGCTGGCAAATGCCAAAGTCCATGCGCACTTATTTATATTATTATTCAGTAGTTTATACAACATTATCCAAACAAAAAATCGAGCGGGCTTGCGCAATTGACTTGCAACTGCGGCAATATATCACTAGAATGCCGCCAGTTTCCAATAAGATTTTCGTAAATATGTAAGGTTGCGCACAAACGTGGTGATTTTGCAGCAAACACAATGAGGATACCATGAGCAGTAAGAATAATCCGGAAAATCGTGGCCAGGTCACTGAACTGCGCGTTTATAACGGCAAGAAGGTGAAACCCGTACTCTTCATCAACCGCAATCGCCGCTATATTGCCGCGCAATATGAAAATGGCGAACTGGCGATGGACCCCATCAAAAAGACCCCGATTCCTTACCAGCAGGTTTAAGGCGTTACCTTATCCTGGCTTTTGCGGTATCGAATGTCTGCCCTTCTGCGGCTAGGCCAGAGGAAAGGAGTTTCTCGGCCAGATCTTCAATTCGAATATTATATTTAGGATCTAGCGGGGGGAAAATTTGGTCTTTTCCCCTTACGAGAGGGAAGTATTTGTCGACTTCTACTATATCAGCCCAAAGGCTGGGCTGGCCAACTGTAATATTTCCCTCCTCTATACCGCTAAGAATCCCTCTTAGGTGAAGCATTGCGTTCTTAAAAGTATTATACTCCTCTAAATGTTCCAACTCATATTGGACACCGCCCTCATTCAACCCCATTTCTTTATCATAGTTTTGCTGGGCAAGTAATTTATCAGAAAGAAATTTATCTAAATCCGCTTTAATGCTGGCGGCCGCCTGTTGGTATGTATTGGAGGTTTCCGGCATGATTATCTCCTTATGATTCAGAATAATTATTCTTAAGCATGGTCACTCTGTATAACACAAAAACTGGTTAATAAAAAGTTACAGTTTTATGAAGATGTATTAATTTTATTTTCCAGCGATTATGGCAAGCGTTTAAGAAATGCTTTACATCCCCGGGTAATTAGGCCCGCCGCCACCTTCGGGCGGCACCCAGGTTATGTTGCGCGCCGGATCCTTAATGTCACAGGTTTTGCAATGGACGCAGTTCTGCGCATTAATCTGCAATCGCGCCTCCTCCTGCTCACGCACGATTTCATAGACGCCCGCCGGGCAATAACGTTGCGCCGGTTCCCCGTAAAGCGGTAGATTATAGGAAACGGGGATCGCCGCATTTTTCAGATGCAGGTGAACAGGCTGGTTTTCCTCGTGATTAGTATTGGAGAGATAGACCGAGGACATGCGATCGAAAGTCACTTTCCCGTCCGGCTTCGCATAGGCAATGGGTCGGCTGGCAGCGGCAAGCGTAAGGCTCGCGTGATCGGGCTTATAATGCATCGTCCATGGCGCTTTGCCTTGCAAAAGATAGGTATCAAGCGCTGCATATAGCAGTCCGCCCCACAGGCCTTTGTGAAAAGCAGGGCGGATATTGCGCGCTTTATGGAGTTCCTCGTAAAGCCAGGACTTCCTGAAACGGCGCTCATATTCACCAAGCGGCGCACCTGAAACCAGATGATCGAAAGTCGCCTCTGCCGCCAGCATGGCCGATTTCATGGCGCCGTGCGAGCCTTTGATTTTCGCCACATTCAGAAATCCCGCGGCGCAACCGATAAGCGCACCACCGGGGAAGGAAAGTGCCGGGATGGATTGCAATCCGCCTTCATTGAGCGCGCGCGCACCGTAGGAAATCCGCCGCCCGCCTGCAAGCAATGCGCTCACCCTGGGGTGGGTTTTAAAGCGCTGGAATTCCATAAAAGGGTCAAGGTAAGGATTGGCGTAATCAAGCCCGACGATAAAACCGATAGAGATCTGGTTATTTTCGCCATGATAGATGAATGAGCCGCCGTAAGTCGCGCGATCGAGCGGCCAACCCACGCTATGAAATACTTTGCCTTTTTGATGTTTCGCCGGGTCGATTTCCCATAACTCCTTGATGCCGATGCCGTACGTTTGCGCATCGCACTCCGCGCGCAGACCGAATTGCTTCATAATGCGTTCGCTGAGCGACCCGCGACACCCTTCGGCAAATAACGTGACCTTGCCATAAATCGCCATACCCGGCTGCCAGGAAGGTTTTTTGCTGCCGTCTTTGGCAATGCCAAAATCTCCGGTCATAATGCCCGCAACCTTCCCGTTCTCGATAATCATGTCAGCAGCCGCAAAGCCGGGGAAAATCTGCACCCCCAGCGCTTCCGCCTCTTTGGCGAGCCAGCGGCAGACATTGCCGAGGCTTACGATATAATTGCCGTGATTTTTCATCTGCGGCGGCGTGGGCAGACGCAAAGAACGCTTGGCAAACAACAAATGGAACTCATCCTGTGCTACGGCCGTTTCTATGGGCGCACCGCGCGTCTTCCAATCGGGGAACAACTCACTAAGCGCGCGCGGCTCCAGCACGGCGCCGGAGAGGATATGTGCGCCAACTTCCGAGCCTTTCTCAACGATGCAGACGGAAATATCCTGCCCCTTAGCCAGTGCGAGCTGGTGCAACTTTATCGCCGCCGAAAGCCCTGCGGGCCCGGCGCCGACAATCACCACGTCATATTCCATTTTCTCGGTCATCTGCCTATCCCCTTTGCTTTTTTATCCATACTCTTCTATTGTCGGTCTAGAGCGCTTTCGCTTTAATCAGTCGCTAGGCAGCCGAGGTGAGCCGCGCGGAGCGTATACTTAAGTACGTGAGCACGGCGAATCCGATGGATAACGACGCGAATGATTAAATGGAAAATGCTCTATCGTAAAGAGGGAATCGATGCAGAACGAGCTTTCAACATTGCAATGGTATATGGATGCGGGCGTGGATGAAGCCGTCCAGGATACGCCGCGCAATGTTATGGAAACACATAGTGTTGCCCCTATTGCACCCGCTGCTGCCCCGGCACTGCCTGTAGCTCTCACCGCCATGCCGCTTCACCATATGAACGCTGCTTCCCTGGAAGCATCGCGCCAGCTCGCCGATGCCGCTCAGTCGCTTGCTGAACTGCGCACGGCCATCCAAGGCTTTGAAGGCTGCGCCATCAAGCGCACCGCCACCAATACCGTGTTTGCCGACGGCAATCCGCAGGCCCGCCTCATGCTGATAGGCGAGGCTCCCGGCGCACAGGAAGATATTCAGGGCATACCTTTCTGCGGCCCGAGCGGGCACCTACTCGATAAAATGCTCGCATCCATCGGCTATGATCGTACCAATGCTTATATCACCAATACCCTCTTTTGGCGACCTCCGGGAAACCGCCAGCCCAATAGCGAAGAGCTGGCCATATGCCGCCCATTCGTTGAAAAACATGTAGCACTCATCGATCCCGCTCTGCTCGTGCTTGTTGGCGGCACGGCGGCCAAGGCGATGCTCGGGACCGAGCAGGGCATCACCCGCCTGCGCGGCAAATCCTACAGCTACCGCACACCTTACCGCGACAAAGACTATCCAGTCGCAGTAATTTATCATCCCTCTTACCTTCTGCGCCAGCCGGCGCAGAAGCGCGCAACCTGGCAGGACTTGCTTGCCATTGAAGCCTCTATGCAGAATCTTCTTCGTTGATGAAAACTTTTGTTCTGCACCCTTTCTTAAAACAAGAAAAAACTGCACGCCGCTCTCCCGAGGCACGGCTGGAAGAAGCCGTGCGGCTGACCGAGGCGATTGCGCTTCAAGTGGTTGAAGCGCGCCTTATTCCGCTTTCCAATTACCGCTCCGCCACTTTAATGGGGCAAGGCAAGATAGAGGAAATAGCGGCATCTATTGCAGAGAAAGAAATCGGCCTCGTCGTGGTCGACGGAAATTTAAGCCCCGGCCAGCAACGCAATCTCGAGAAGGCATGGAAATGCAAGGTCATCGATCGCACGGCGCTGATTTTAGAGATATTCGGCGCCCGCGCCCGCACGCATGAGGGCAAATTACAGGTTGAGCTTGCGGCGCTTAACTATCAAAAAAGTCGCCTGGTGCGCTCTTGGACGCATCTTGAGCGTCAGCGCGGAGGCTTCGGCTTTTTAGGCGGGCCGGGCGAATCGCAGATTGAGATCGACCGGAGGCTTATCCGCGACCGCATTGCCAGAATCCGCCGCGAGCTTGACGGCGTAACACGCACGCGTGAGCTTCATCGCAAGACGCGTAAATCCACCCCCTACCCCGTCGTGGCGCTCGTGGGCTACACCAATGCGGGCAAATCCACTTTGTTTAACCGGCTGACCGGGGCGGATGTGGCGGCGATGGATAAGCTGTTTGCCACGCTTGACCCCACGCTGCGTGAGATCAAGCTACCTTCCGGTCTGCATGTCATGCTCTCCGACACGGTGGGATTCATTTCCGAGTTGCCACATGAACTGATCGCCGCCTTCCGCGCCACACTTGAGGAGGTGGTGGAAGCGGATTTGCTGCTGCATGTGCGCGATATCTCGCACCCTGATCATGAAGCGCAGAAGCAGGATGTGCTCGACGTGCTCGGCAACCTTTTAAGCGAGGAGGCGCTTGATGCGCGTGTCGTGGAAGTCTTGAATAAGATGGATCGCCTGCCCACTGCCATCGAAAATGGCGGTATTCCTGTTTCGGCACTGACGGGCACCGGAATGGATCACTTACGCACAATGCTGGATGAGCGACTTGGCAATCTGTTCCTCACCGAAATCGATGTGACGCTTGATGCGTCAAACGGCGAGCGCCTGGCCTGGCTTTACCGCCATGGCAGCGTATTGTCGCAAACGGAAGAAGATGGCCTGTTATACATAAAAGCGCGGCTTACTCATGAAAATGCGGCAAGATGGAAGAAGCTTGGAGAGAGGTAACTGCTCTATAGCGTGCTCCATTCGTCATTGCGAGCCTTCGCAGGAGCCATGGCAATCCAGATGCAGTCTGGACTGCTTCGCTTACGCTCGCAGTGACGATAAAACCATATCATTATTAATTTGAAACAGTCTTAATTACGCCCGGGCGTCAGGGAAGCCGTGAACCTTTTAACCGTAGCCAAGCCGCTTTGCACTGCCTCGCCTTCCTTAAGCTCAGAGAGCTGCGCGCCGACATTTTGCACTATTCCTCTCACCTGGCTTAGCTGGTCGGAGGCAAGTAGCTGCTGCGCATGTTCGCGTAGCCCGTCGATGGACGTATCAATTCCGTGCCTCTCCAATTCTCCACCAGCGCGCTTGATCCATTCACCAAAGGTGGCGAATACCTGCGGTTTACCGGAGAGCCCTATCATCGTCTCTTCCATCGCCGCCAGGGAATGAATGGCAGCACCGAGCGAACCGCCTACCGGAAATTTCTGCAAAATACCGCCTAGCAACCGTGCCTGCACGACATTCATGCCGGCGATGCGATCGCCCACTTTCCCGAGTCCCTGGCCTTTGGGGGCGGAGGCCTCCAGCTCTTCCATCGCGGCATTGGTTTGTGCAACCGCTTGGTAGGCGTTATAGGACTTTCTGAATTCCGCTTCCGCCGCTTCCGGGCCCTCGCTGCTGAATCGCAAAGCCAGCTTCCTTACAGCGGCTTTTATTTCTTCTATATCTTCCGGGCTTCTATTAGGCTCCAGATCGACCAGCGTCTGCATCCATTTTTTGGCATATTCGGTCAGTTCCGAAGTCGCTGTATTATTGGTGACTTGGGGTTCCATGATAGCCATATCCATCTCCTTGAAATCTTTTCCTTGGCCTAACACTAACAAAAAATTGTTACGGTTTTATTAACATTGCATGACCATTCGATGAAATCCCAACCGCATTTTGGGTTTATTATTATTTATAATATTGATATTGCTGTATTTATATAAATTTCATTTTTAATTTCTCCTCTCCTTGAGGAAGAGAACATTTTGTCTAAGACGCTATCGTATCTAAAACCGTTCCAAGAAATAAAAGTATGGTCGTCATTGCGAGCCTCCGAAGGAGGCGTGGCAATCCAGTTGAAAGAAAAGAAAGATCTGGACTGCTTCGCTACGCTCGCAGTGAAGCTACAATCGTACTGTTGTAATTGAAATGACTATAAGGTTTTAAGCAACCTTCCGCTGCACATAGTTATAATTTGTGCACCGCAATATATTTATTGTGCACTGCAGCATTTTGCGTGACTTTTGTCAGGGATTCTGCTATATTGGTCTTAATGAAGTAGGTGATGAAACCACCTTGCTTCGCGGAAAAGGGAAGTCCTTTTTCCGGAACCGTCTTTTAAAGAGAGGACACGACTATGGTTAACTTATTTGGCCTGATTGGTTATGTAGGTATTGTGTTTTTATTGCTGGGTTACTTTATGCTGGTCATCGGCCAGATGAAAGTGAACGATACACATTATATCCTGCTTAACGTACTCGGCGCCTTATTCGTTGTAATTACGCTCTATACCGGCGGCGTATTGCCCATTCTGCAAACGATTGTGGCATGGCTGGTCATAAGCCTGTTTGGTTTTTATAAAAACCACATTGCAGTGAGCCATTAATAACTGGCTTATTGCGAGGGAGGGAGGGCTCAGGCCCTCCTTTTTTATGGCTTCTTTTTAAGAGGCCGGTGGTCGTCCGCGACGCTCGACATAAACGCCCTTGCCTTCCGTATCCAGATCTTTTTCCGGGCGAAAATGGGCACGCATGGCGGGGCGGGCAAAAAGCGGGCGCTGGCCCATGCTTTTGGCATAGACCCAGACCAGGCCCGCCATGACCACGATGGCAAGGCCGAATACCCAGATAAAGGCGGCGGTGCTACTATTACCGTGAATGCCGATGATGGCAGCGGAGATAAACACGGTGGCGGCGATGAAAAAACCCAGTATCTGTCCTAAAATAGTGCTAAATGTGTGGGTTTTAAGGGCATTGGCCTCCCATTCATGGCGGTGCTTCTGCTCGGCTTCGAACATAGAGAGGATACGAGCGGCCGCCCCTTCTACCACATAATCATAGCCTTCAAGCAACTCGGGGCTGGGCATAAACTCCGAGGTACGCCGGAATGCGCCACGGTTCTTTTGATGGTTATCCATATCATCTCTCCCTTTTCTACTCATAGATCTCGCCGTCATGCGGCCCCTCGAAACTCTGCTGTGCCGCCTCAATATCACCGCCGATGCGCTTCCAGTCGCTGCGGAATGCCTCTAGGTTATTGCGATAAGGATAGCGGTAAAGCGGCGGGCTGGTCACGGTGAGCGCAGATATTACGCCGGTCAGGAATCCTTTGATGACACTCATACAACCCCATAGATTTAGAGCCATATTTCCATTTCTGCGGCTAAAACGCAAGCAATGTCCGAGAAAGGGAGATGATAGACGATTCTATGATCGGAATATGCTCTAAGAGCCAACCATCATGCCGGTACGCGGCTGGGTGCCAAGCGCAGCGGCGTAACCGCCTAGCGGTTTAGGCGCGTGGGTTTTACTGCCAATGGTGATAGGTTTTCCGACTTCCGGCACAGCAGCAGGTTGTGCCGCTTGTACTTCACCGCCCGATTGCTTAAGCACTTCAAAACGCCGCACCACTTCCGCCGGCGGCACGCGCTCGGTATAGCATTGCTCGGCAAAGCGCTCGACCGTTTCAGGTGTCATATCTCCGGCCAGCCCGCCAATCAGGCCTTTATAGACCTCCAAAGGCGCCTCCTGCCCACGCGCGACGTAGTGAGTCAAGGCATGGTAGGAATCGAGCGTGGTGTTACCCACGGTCAAAAGCTCTGCTGCCTTAGCCGCGCCCATTCCCAGGGCCGCCGATTTGGCCATGTATTTTATGCCGCTGTCGCGCGAGAACAGCATCATATAAATATTGCCGGCGATACCGCCAAGCTGCAGCAGGTTACCAAGGCCGGCGCGGATTCCGGTTGCTTCCGCACGCACCGTTTTGACCAAAGGATGCAGGTTTTGTCCCATCAGCACCGACCAGGTCGAGGGCATCTTGCCGGTCATATCAAACTGCATCTGACGCAGAGTTTTGATACGCTGCGAGAAAGTAAGCGTTGTATTGATGGCACCGCCGACAATTGCCGTGCCGGAATAGATCATGCGCTCGACCGAGGCTTGCGATAATTTTTCGCGCAACGGCGCGCTTAAGGTTTTCTGCGCATATTGCGCGATGTTCCCGCTGCTTGCCTTTTGCACTGCCACTGCCATACGGGAATCCGGGCCGAATGCATCGGCAACGGCTGTTGGAAAATCACCCACGGCAACCCCGGTGAGCTGGCTTGCGGCCTTTACCTTCTCTAAAGGCTGCCGCACGGACTGGAAGGGTTTTTTCTGGGCAAGGAATCCCGAAACACCTCCCGCTGCCGGCAACCCGAACGCCACGAGGGAAGAAAAAAGACCCGTCACGGCCCCTATCGTACCCAATAAAGAAAATCGCTTTCTTGTCAGCAAATTAGCACCTTTGCTGGCAAGGGCGTTTTCCGCTTCTCTTATCATATTGGGGTTGGGCATCGGCATATACTTAAGTTTCCACGTGGTTTTCTATACCTATAGTATAGGTCTGGCTCATGACAATTTATAGGGCAGTTTGGTTAATTTTTTATGACGATTTAGGCCCGGGTAGGCACGAAACCGCCCCTTTGTGCCTGTTTTTCGACCTGGCTTAACTCCGGCGCCGGCACCGCCCATTCCTTGGAACGTGGCTTAATAACTGATTCTTCAGGCAAATTTGCACCCGCTGGCTGCTGCATCCCCTGGGCATCAGACTGCGGCAATATATCCTCCAGCTTTGCGCCGCTTTGAAGCGCCACCGCCATCTGTTTGACCGCATCCATGCCATAGCGGTTCGCCACTTCGACAAGTGCGAGGCTTTGCTCAGTCTTTTGCGGATCGAGCAGGCCGTTGCCGAGCAAATAAATTAAAGTGGGAATGGTGAAATTAGCCTGACTCTCAGCAGGCGTATTATGATACGTCTGATTCATTAAATCTGCCATGCGCGCAAAAAACGCCTGAACAGAACTCCACTGCTCAGTTGCCATAAGCGACGAAATACTATGGGCAGGATTATTTTCCTTGGCCTGCATATCGTAAAGCGCGATGAGATCATTGGCGGTAATCAGCTCGCCGGCTCTGCCCGCATGATTGATTTTAATATCGATGAAATTTTGCAGCCGCTCGAAAAAGGTTTCCTTGCGGTTAATGACGTCCGAAATAAGATAGGTACCGGTGATGCCGATGCCGGCATCGACGGAGGAATAAATATCAAACTTGCCTTTCTCATCTATCTTGCGGCCGACGGCGGGAATAAGTGAGTTGAAAAACGTAGCGTTCGTCGCATAGCGGCGCGCATTATATTTGAAGAAATTGCGCATGGTGCGATGAACGATAACATTCTCACTTTTCCATAAATCCCTAAGCCCCACCTCTTGCGGGTCTTTTCCGAGTTCACAGCCGACCGCCTGGGAAAAGATGCGTTTCATGTCGTCAAGCGTGCGCTTGGCATAAAAGGTGGTGAAGCCCACCATGACCAGCCCGGTGCCGATGGCATAAAGCCGCTTGAGAAACGGATTCGGGGAATCATGCCAGTTGAAAAATTGCGAGATGGTGCGGCCGATATAACGCGCCGAAAGCGCCGGCAGCGCCAACTGCCAGAAGCCGGACTGATACTGGCCGAAACGCCCGGTGATTTGCGTTTCCGGATGCAATAATTGATCGCGCGCGCGCGGCGGCGCCTGAGCGCTATTCTCATCTGTTTTAGGTAAAGATTCATCCATGCAATTTAGCCTTTTACTGCCACCCTATCATTGTGCCTCTTTGGCCTGCTATTTTATAGTGAAACTTTGTGAAGATTTGGTGACAAAACCGGGTTTTATATGATTCCGCCCGGTATGGCAGGCCTTGCAGCCGAGGATTCAACAAAAGAAGAAGGTATTCTTGCAAGTGCTTCATTCATATAGGGTTTCTTCGCAGAAATCTCCGGCGCTTCCATCAATGCGGGAGCAGATTCGGAAGGGATGGAGGCGGCGCGGCCGCACTTTTGCTCGATGACGGTATAAGCCTGCCAGACCTTCTCGGGAAGGGCCGGCTCTTTAATAACTTGTCCGATAACATGGAGCATATCCGAAAAATTCCATTGCTTGGCCAGCATCTTGTCCGCAGTTTGCTGCAAGAGCGGCATATAGATGTTCACATCCCTGGAAGAAAGCGATGGCACGTTATGTTCCATACGGTTGCGCTGAATAATCTCGATGAGCTGCGCCACCAACACGTCATGCGACCAGGCGCCTTTCTGGTTCCCGTCTATTTCCTTCATCATAATTTGCAGGCGATCATAGGAATTTTTTTCAAAATATGCCGCGCGTTCGCCGACGATCTCCACGAAGGTCGCGGTGATACCAAGTTTCAACCCCCAGAGAAAGGAAAGCGGCTGGAAAAAGCGCAAAGCATAAAGACCCTTAAAGCGGTTCATGGTCGTCTGTACAAGAGGATTTTGGGAGGCGAGGAAGTCTTTTATACCCAACGTGTTTTTATCTTTGCCGCGCTCGGCTGCCACCAGATCGCCAATATCGCGCCTGAACTCATTACGGTCGCGGTAAAACATGACAATGGAAGGAATGATGAATATGGCGGTTTCCAATGCATTGACCACCATGCGCGACTTGCTTTTCCAGTCGGGCACTAAAAGGCGGGGATGAATATGCTGATCCGCGATGCCCCTTTTACTGAAATTCTCGGTGAGCGCGCGTAAGGCTTCCGAATAATAGGCTGAGGCCAGGTAGCCGATAAGGCGGAACGTATTATAAAATGAATCGAAGATGCCGTGCGAGAAAGATTGGATATGGCTCCACGTACCAGGATCTTTGCCAAGCGGCTGGGTCGCGGGCTGCATAGCCGCCGCTTCGGGTTTTGCCAATGAACTGTTATCCACCATCGTCGTTTTCCATTGCAAGTCGTATAGCCCGTTTGCCTTCAAAACAAACGGAGTCGATTTTATAGTAGCAGGGAAATGTTACGGTTTGATGACAGAAGGAAGTATTTTAGATGAAGTAAGCGCCATTATCTGCCGCGCGGAGCACTCATTTCTTCGTCCTGTTCGGCGTAATCTTTGGGGTTACGGCCTCTGTCAGATGGGCGAGGTTTGCTTTCTTCCCCCTGCCCGCGCCCAACATATTCCCTCCAAAGCTCGTTTGGACGCTTGGCGGTCAGGAGAATATTGCGCGCCAGCTCTGTTACATCCTGGGTATTCTCTTGGATATATCTTCCCTCCTGCCCGCGGCGCATTGCGTGGCTGAAATCATCGCTTATCTCATCGAGTTCTTCGAGGTATTCTTCTTTGATCCCAAGCTTGGCGAGTTCATCGCGGTCGGACTTGAGCAACCTGTCCATGAAGCCAGTGAGCTCGCCGGCGAAATACTGCGCGGCTTCCTCGCGGTAGCGGCTTACTTTATCGGGGTCGGCGCCGGCAAGTTCCAGCGCGCCTTCCGGCATAAGCATGACGAAGAAGGGTTTTTCTTCATCGCTTAAGTTGTTAAATGCTTTGAGCGCATCTTCTTTGCTGAAAGGCGAATCCTTATAAAACTCCTGGATATGCGCTTTGGCATATTTGAACTTCAGCTTCTGCACTTCCTTTTCCACCACGGCTTCCTTGCCGACATGCACATTACTGCCTTTGAAGGAAAAGACTTTTTCGTCATCGAGCAGCTCGACAATCGCCTGAGGATGAAGCCCCTCGAGGAGCGCGCGGGCAATCACTTCCGCCATTCGGTCGAATTTATTGCCTTTTACTTCCGCGTTTGAGCCGCAATCCTTCAGATGCTGACGGAAGATATCGCGCACGCTTCCCGCGACATCCGCCTGATCGGTCCAGTCATTCTCGGTGATATTCTTTTCCAGTATCTTGATGCGGCGCCAAGCCGTCATTTGCGTACCGACATTGCCACGGAGATTATTGCCCATTACCTGGCCTATCAAGCTGCTCGCTACCGGCGACCATTCAGCCATTTTCAGATTATCATTCAGGTCATTGAGGGTTTTCGGCTTTACCAGGCGCGTAAAAGTGCTTTTAAGTGCATCCTTGTCGGTAATATTCGTTCCTTCTTCCGGTGCCGCAGTAGTAGACGCACCAGCGCGCAAACGCAGAAGCTCTTCATATTTGGCTTGCGCCCCCGCTCTATCCGCACCGGGCGGCAAGGTGTCAAAAAGCGAATCCGGATTCTCAATCAGTTCTTTTTTCTGCTGCCATGCGTTGATGATAATACCCGGCAAATTGCGCACAATACTCATAAGGCTGGCAAGTACCGTGCGTTTGCTTTCGGCGAATATCAGCTTGCGTTCATTGCATATCGCGCGGAATTTGCACGAGAGCACGTTGCCCATGCCGACATGGGAATCGTTATTGGCGGCGAGTACGGGGGAGGCCTCCTCCCTTAATTCATTCATACGCCTATAGCCATTGCGTACTGCTACTTGCGTGCCCTTGCCCACATCCCATACCGGTATGCCGTAACGCCAGAGAAACTCCATGGCCTTTCCGCCTTGGGCAGCGTTATGATCAGGTACGTGCAGC
>Ga0206872_10143_pt1 | contig 20931 bp, 12 predicted proteins | sample Alteio_BWOrgCont_34_FD_152906 | JGI IMG/M metagenome (GOLD analysis project Ga0206872, IMG submission 152906) | Enriched cells from forest soil in Barre Woods Harvard Forest LTER site, Petersham, Massachusetts, United States -... | ecosystem: Environmental > Terrestrial > Soil > Temperate forest >... | reverse complement strand
CATCACTATCACCCCAACCACCACCGATGCCACCGCCACCGTAAAAGTTAACGGAACTGCCGTTGCATCGGGTTCGGCATCGGGCAGCATCGCGCTGGCCGTGGGAGCACGGGTAATGGTTATGGTATAAGTTTTGGTGGTCACCCCGTCTTGCGCCGTTACGATTATGGTGATCGTATTTGTACCTACGGACAGAGCGATACTGCCCGAGGCTGTGCCCGAGACAACAGCTGTACCGTTCACTTTTACCGTGGCGGTACCATCGGTGGTGGTGGGCGTTACTGTAACGGCCTTTGTGGTATTAACTACGTTGGCCGTATAGCCGAGCGTTGAGGCGGCGAATACCGGGGCTATGGTGCCGGGGCTTATGGTCAGCTTGGACAAGGTTGCAATGGAGGAAACTGCATAGTTGCCATGCGCCGGGTATATCAGGGGCGCGGGGTTTTCGCTGGCCGGGCCATTATAATTTACAGCAGGTGTTACCGCAAAAAGGCTTTTTGCGCTTATTAACTGTAATAAGAAAGCAATTGCAAACAGGTGCTTTTTCATGTTGTCGGTTTTGATTGAAAATGATAAACTATCCGGGGGGCGATAGTTTTTTATAATAATTTATCTTAAGCAGTTTTGCCGGCCGGGGGTGTCTTCAAAAAATTCAGCTTACTTATTCGTTTTCCGCGGCCATCTTTTGTTTTTGTGTTTTTTGGGCGATATCCAATCCACTATTTCTTTCCAAAAAATGCCGGGCAGTATCACCGCAAGCATCATCAAAACGCCCCACAAAAAGTCCATCAGGAAAAGGTACGTGATTACAGCAAGATGTTGAACGCCATTTAGCGAAGTGCGGGAAAAAGGAGATGAAATGGCAGATTGGTTTAGTAAATCAATCTGCAGGCAGGTTGAATTTTCGTTTTACGCGGACGGTAACCAGCGTTCCCGCGGGATTTTTTTTATCATCGTACAGGTCAAAAAATTCGATTGGAATAACTAAATCATCGTCGTTATAGTCCTTTAACCTCTTTCGTGTAATATCAATTCCTTTTGACTGGTGTACAGCTATCGAGTGATTTTTCCAGTGTTGTGCTTTCTCTCTCCCGATACCATTATCCGCGATATCGCAAACCAGCCAGTTACCGGCCACGCTCACTGCAATCTTTATTTCCTTTTCGCCTTCTTTGCGGCTTAACCCGTGCCACAGTGCGTTCTCTACAAATGGCTGTAAAATAAGCGGGGGTATTTTTTCAAATTCTGTTACTATATTTTCGGGCACAATTTTTTCGTATCGCAGTTGCATGTCCAACCTTAGCGACTCCAGCTGGATATACAGACCGATTGTCTCTAATTCTTTATCCAGGCTTATCACATTATTTTCCGAATTATCAAGCACCTGCCTCAACAGCCTGGAAAATGAACCGATATAATGTATGCCTTCGGCCTTTTTATCATTTGCTACCAGCGCCTGGATGGAATTAAGCGCATTATAAATAAAATGCGGATTCATTTGCGCCTTAAGCGCTTTCATCTCAAGTTCCTTCAATTGATTTTCGATGGAGGCGTCGTTTTTTATTTTTCTTATTCTCGCCCTGAAAATGCTGACAATGATGAATGCGGCGATTAAAAGTACGATGAGGCGAAACCACCACTGCGCCCAAAAAGGCGGTGTAATGGTGAACATGAAAACAGCCGGTTTGCTCCAGCCGGAGGCATTATCTTTTGCCCTTACAATAAATTTATAACTGCCCGAGGGCAATTGTGCAAAGGAGACCGACTTTGTTTTGGACGGAATGCTCCATGTGGTTTCTACGGGGAATAATTTATAGGAATATTCAGGCGTGGAATAGGAGGTTGACAGATCGGTGGCATTAAAAAAAATTGCAAGGGAATTTTGACCATAATTCAATACCGGGTTATACGGCAATTGAAAATAGCTGTATAATGAATCATTCCATTTGCGCCAATCGGTCTCCTTAAAATCAAGCGATACTTTTTCAATAATTATACGCGGCGGCTCTTTATGCAGCCTGATATTCGCTATGTTGAACCTTATTACCTTGTTGGGAGAAGAAAGCCAGATATTGCCCTTTGAATCGGAAGCAAGTTTTTCAAAATCGCCTGTGCTTATGGTAAGGTCTGCCGATTTTGCATAGTTAAAAACTTCGAAAGTACCGGCTTTATTTTGCTGTATTATATCTACGCCGTTGTTGGTTGCTACCCAAAGCCTGTTTTGGGCGTCGTTGATCAGGCTGAGTATGTTTGCACTTTGCAAACCATCCGCTATTGAAATATGAGCTTTCAAAAAAGCCTGCTTATTTTGTCTCAGGCCATATTCGTACAAACCCAGGCCAGGAACAGCGACCCAGAAATCATCGCCTGTTCCCGCGCAAAAATGTATCCCCCTGCGAATGTCTTTTTTACTCCCGTTTATTTCTGTGATCAGCGGCGTAAGGTTATCCGATCCGTCAATACAAAACACGCCCTCCTGTTCCGTGTATACCAATAGCAAGCCATTTTTCAATTCCAGCAGCCTGGTGGGCCTGGTTATCGGCACGCCGGTATTCCGCGGAATAAAAGTTGCGAGCTTTGCGGAGTTTCCAAACAATAACGTGGAATCGGCACAAATAAAAAACTGGTCCCTGGATTTTACATAATGCATGGCATAAATGCGCTCATTTGTTTTAAAATGAAATGTTCCCGAAAAATCCTCAATCCCCTTACCATTAAAATGGTAAAACCTTCTAAACCGGGTTGCCAACCAAAGGGTATTCTTTTTATCGAATGTATAAGCGTCAACCGGATCCCGGTAATAGTATTTATTGCCCGGGGATGGGGGCGGCATTATTTGTTTACATTTTTCGTTTTCATAAACCAACAAACCGTTTTTTGTGCCCGAGGAAAGCAGCACGCGGTTATCGGGAAGCGTAATAATATTATAGATGCCGTCCAGGGGAGCTGTGTTATTTTTGTCGATTATGGTAAAATCAATATCATTTATTTTGAGCAGGCCCTTGTCTGTGCTGGTCCAGATATTGCCGCTTAAATCTTCTTTTATAAAGGACGATATCCCGAAGTGGTTTATCGTATCCGAACAGTGCTGCCAATCGCCTGGCTTCGATTTTTTTAAAAAAATTTCTGTCGCCAGCCACAGGCGTTTTTTTGAATCGATCAGGTAAGAAAAATAGCCCTTATTGATAACAGGCTTATCCAATAACTGCACAAGCTGATGATTGATGATCTGGTACAGATTGGCGCCTGCGCTCACACATATCTTACCATCCTGTACCGACATTACATTGAAAAAATAATGAGAAGCTACCGTTAACCATTTGCCTTTCCTATCCCTGCAAATAATGTCGGTAGCATAGTTAATAAACAACTCTCCATCCATTTCTACAATATCTCTGCAGGTGTTGTTTTCATAACCCGGGTAAAGCGCAACTTTTTTCCATGTGGTGCCGGTAAATTCATACACGCCGTTTCCGGTTAGCTCCCATAACTTTTTATCTTTCGTCTCAAAAAAATTAAAAATATAGGCGTCGCTCAACTTGTCGCTCCCCGGATACGTTACAAACCTGTTGCTTTTAAACTGGGCTCCCCCACCCTTAGTGCCAACCCAAAGCCGGTCCTTGCTATCCTGAAAAACCACGCTCGCGCCAAGCGAAGGCAAACCATCCGCTATGCTGTAGTTTACAAATTGCCTGCCGTCAAACCTGCTCAACCCGGCGCCCGAACCGATCCACAAATAACCGTATTTGTCCTGGTAAACACTTTGAGTCAGGGTGCTTGGCAAACCATCGTTTGCCGTGTAAGTCTTTAGCACATGCGGTTGGGCCCGCCCACTAAACGCCGATAAAAGCAGTGGAATGATAAACAGGTTACGGGCGATATGAAAACGACCCAGTTTCACCCCTTGATATTTAAAAGGTACAAAAACTCATCTTTGTGCGCGCGCGCCAATTCAATTTCGTGCCCGTTGCTCATTACAATTTCGCCGCCTTCGCCGCGGCGGTATAGTTTTACATGCAACAGGTTGATCAGGTACGACCGGTGCGCCCGGAAAAAAGACTGCCCAGTTAATATTTCATCGTATTGTTTTAGCGTATAGCTGGACAGGATGCTTTTTTTATCGACGAAAAAAAATTCGGTGTAATTGCTGCTTGCGCGACAGTATACAATTTCGCTTACCGGAACAATCACAAAGCCTTCGGTAGTAGGTATGGCAATTTTGTCGTGAGCCTTCTGCGGGTTCTTCATGTCTTGATACAGCTGTTCAACCTGGCCTTTTGAAACAAGCTGTGTTTGAAGCGACTTTTGCTTTATTTTATTCAGCGCCTGGGATAACTCATCCGCCACAATAGGTTTAAGCAGGTAATCAATAGCGTTAAACCTGAACGCTTTGACGGCGAAACGGTCGAAAGCCGAGGTTATAACAAGCGCAAAATTTATTACGGGCAAACGGTTCAGCAGGTCAAACCCGGTTTCTCCATTCATTTGAATATCGAGAAAAACAACATCGGGCGTATATTTTTTTATTCCGTAAATACCTTCATCTACCGTGGCTGCCTGGCCCGCGAGTTCAATTTCCGGGAAATTTTGAGCAAGCAAATTTCCAAGAAAATTTCTGCTTTGCGATTCGTCGTCAACGATAAAGGCTTTAAGCATCGCCACCGTTTTATTGTTTTAATATTTAAAAAAGCAAGACCCGGTTTATTATATATTTTTTCGAATATAATAAATATCATCTTATTTTAACCAGCTGCCGTTGATTTAAAGCGCATTATCAACTTAAGATATTCATATTTTATCGAACCGAATTGCCTTTAATAAGAAGAAATTGGGAATGTCTTCTGATTTTTGCTATAAATTCCAAAAAGAAAAACGATGCGACCGCCGCAATTTGGCAACGCCACAAAATAAAAATGCCCGCACAACAGCCTGCTTCGTCCGCAAGCCTGATCCGTATCTATACAATGGGCAAATGTCAGGAAACAAAGAACCCTCCTTCGCCAAAGTTTCAGCAGGCGGGGCCCTCCTTCTTTCCGACCGGCGCTGCCCGGAAGTAAATGCTTAGCGGTAAATGCTCTGCCTGAACCGGATTTAAGATAGTTTTTAAAGCGGCCAAAAATAGCCGAAGCTTTCACTGTTTGAAAATACCGTGTTTTCACCTGTTGACACCCACTTTTATTTTGTTTAATTTCCGCTAAAATACAAAACCTTGTTTTTCGGAAAAAAAACTGAGTTTTATTGAGGGCCGATAGATCTGTTTTACCCTGTAGTTGTATTTGTATAGGGTTGTTGTAAAAAACAACTTTAAAAAAGTGATAAATATAATTTTATTTTTGAAAGGTTTAATTGAAACTAGCAATAGCAGAAATGTTCACCCCAGCAAGCATGCTAAATTTCCCCGCCCAGAGAAATAGCGTTAAGGCTGAGTGAAAAACTCAGACAAGTATGAAACCAATTTCCAGGGGCGGGCCTAATTTGAAAACTAACGATTTAAACCCCGCGCAATTAACTAATAGCATTGGCGATAAGCTGTTCGGCTTATTGATTTCCAGCGTCAAGGAATATGCTATTTTTATGATTGACCCAAACGGCTTCATCCTGACATGGAATAAGGGCGCCGAAAAAATCAAGGGATACCGCGAAGACGAAGTTATCGGCAAACATATCTCCATTTTTTACACCGCGGAGGAGATCAAAGCAAATGAACCTGAAGAAAATTTAAGGGAAGCATTGGCGACGGGCTCTTTTGAAACGGAGGGCTGGCGGGTGCGCCGGGATGGTTCGATATTTTGGGCCAATATTGTTTTTACGCCGTTGTTTAATGACTGGGATCAATTGCTTGGCTTCGCCAAAGTAACCCGGGACATGACCGACCGCAAAACGACGGAAGACATTAAGGCGCAGCAAAATAACGAGCTGGAGCGTCGGGTAAAGGAAAATACCGAAACCATTATTAAAAATGAGTTGCGCTACCGCGCGCTTATTGAAAGCATTTATGACGGCGTTGCACTGCTGGACCAGGATTTTAAAGCAATTTACCGCAGCAGTTCCGCAGAAAGGATAAGCGGCTGGAGCAATGAAGAGTTTTTTTCGAATCAGCTTCCAGAATTGATTCACCCGGAGGACCTGCCTGCTGCAAGGAAAGTCTTTGCGAAAGCAATTGAAAATCGAGGTATTCCTGTTGAATTTATGTACCGCGTAATGCACAAAGATGGCTGCTACAGGTGGATGGCCGGCGCCTTTACCAACATGCTGCATGATGAGGCTATCGGGGGCATCGTTTGCAATTTCAGGGATGTAACCGATAGAAAAATTGCTGAGGACGAATCAAGGCGCACCGTTAAGGAGCTATCTGATTATAAATATGCGCTTGACCAGGCAGCACTTGTAGCCATCACCAATCAAAATGGCATTATAACCTATGCTAATCCATTGTTTTGCAAACAGTCTAAATACAACGCCGAAGAGTTGGTCGGCCAGGACCATCGCATTATTAATTCCGGATACCATCCGAAAAGCTTTATGGAAAATTTGTGGACAACTATTGAATCCGGAAGTATATGGAAGGGCGAAATTAAAAACAGGGCCAAAGATGGTGTTGATTATTGGGTAGATGCTACGATCGTCCCTTTCCTGGATCAAGAAGGAAAACCCTACCAGTACCTTGCCATCCGGACAGATATAACCGAACGTAAACTCAGCCAGGAAAAGATCGCTGAAAGCGAACATTTAATAAAGACAGTGACGGATAATCTGCCGGCAATGGTGGCATATTGGTCAAGTGACCTGGTTTGTTTGTTTGCAAATAAAATGACGCTTGATTTTTTAGGGAAACAGCCCGGCGAAATGATCGGTTCATCCGGCCGCTGGCTGTTGGATAAGCGGGTGCCGGGTTCTGAAATAATGGCATCACATATAGAAATGGTATTAAAAGGGGAAGAACAAATTTTTGAATACGAAGCGCCTATAGGGCCTGGGATAACAAAGTTTTATAAACTCCATTACGTGCCCGATACTCAAAACGGAGTTGTAAACGGTTATTATTCCTTTACCTATGATATAACCGATATAAGAGAAGCGGAACAATTATTGACAAGTAAAAACGAGCAGATAGCCAACATATTGGAGAATATAAGCGACGGGTTTGCAACATACGATCTGAATTTAAATTTCACGTATATGAATAAGGCCTTATCCGAAATGATCGGCCGCAAGCCTGAATCATTGCTGGGCAAAAACAGGTGGGTTGAGTTTCCAAACGCCACGCGAACCGGCGAAGCATGCATTACCGCACTACGCGAACAACAATACGTGTGGCTGGAAGATTATTATGCACCACTTGGTTTTTGGCACGAAACTCACGTTTATCCTTCAGCCACCGGCCTATCCCTTTTTACCAGAGACATAACCGAGCGTAAAAAAGCGGAACAATTAATAAAAAGCAAAAACGAGCAGATTGAAAATATCCTGGAAAGTATAACTGATGGTTTTATGGCGCTGGATAACAACTTGTGCTTTACCTATATAAATAAGCAGTTTGGCGAGATGACTGGCCTTTCGCCTGAAGCCATCGTTGGCAAATTTATCTGGGATATGTTCCCCGCCGGGACCGCAGCGGTAAAGGAAGGCTTTGACCGTGCGCTTCGCGAGCAGTGTAATCTTACTTTTGAGGATTACTACGAGCCCTTAGATCTATGGGCTGAAGATCGCCTGTATCCTTCGGCGGGAGGGTTGTCTGTTTTTGTAAGAGACATAACCGAACGTAAAAAAGCGGAACAATTAATAAAAAGCAAGAACGAGCAGATAGAAGACATCCTTGAAAGGATTGCTGATGGATTTGTAACCCTTGACAATAACCTGCGCTACACCTTTGTAAATAAAAAAATTGGAGAGATGGCGGGCCTTTCACCGGCAGTTATGATCGGGAAATATATTTGGGATATATTTCCTGCTGCCGTGGGCACTCCGGCCCAGGAAGCGTTTGAGCTGGCGCTCCGTGAGCAGCGTTATGTTTGTTTTGAGGACAATTACGAGCCGCTTGATATTTGGGTTGAAGAGCATCTTTACCCATCAGCGGGAGGGCTGTCGGTATTTGCCCGGGATGTTTCGGTACGCAAGAGGGCAGAACGGGAAATACACCTGCTGAATGAAAGCCTGGAACGTAAGGTTGAAAAACGCACGGCACAATTAGAGGCAGCTAATAAAGAGCTGGAAGCATTTTCATACTCGGTTTCGCACGATTTACGCACCCCGCTGCGTGCCGTGGGTGGTTTTGCCATGATGCTGAAGGACGGGTTCGACACCATGCGGGCAATTGACCGCAACCGTATTGTGAACACTATTGTGAATAATGCAGCCCTGATGGGCACCCTGATTGACGACTTGCTCGAATTTTCGAGATTAGGCCGGAAGGAGATGCGCTTAAACAGCGTGAACATGAATGCGATGATTGCCGGCTGCATTAACGAATTGACATTTAATATTGAGAAGGCCTACAAGTTTAAAATTCCGGAATTGCCGGCCTGCGATGCGGACACGAGCATGATCAAACAAGTATGGATGAACTTGCTGGGCAATGCTATAAAATATTCGTCGAAAATTGATAAGCCGGTAATTGAAGTCGGGGCTAAGGTGGATGAGAAATGTGTGACCTATTTTGTGAAGGACAACGGTGTAGGTTTTGATATGCAATACGCCGGTAAACTGTTCGGCGTTTTCCAGCGCCTGCACCGGAAAGATGAATTTGAGGGCACGGGAGTGGGCCTGGCACTGGTGAAACGGGTGATCGACCGCCATGGAGGCAAGCTATGGGTGAAGGCAAAGCCCGGAAAAGGGGCTACCTTTTACTTTAACCTGCCGGTAAAACAAGCTAATTAAACAACAAAATATGAGCTATGATGAGGTAGAAATACTATTGGTAGAGGATAACATGGAAGATGCTGAGCTGACCATTTATACCTTAAGCAAAATAAACCTGGCCAACCACCTGTTTCATGTAAAAGATGGGGCTGAGGCGCTTGATTTTATTTTCGCTAAGGGCGAGTATTCCGCACGGCAGATAGATAAAAAGCCGAAAGTGATACTGCTTGATATTAAAATGCCAAAAGTTGATGGCATAGAGGTACTAAGAAAGTTAAAAGGCAATGAAAATACCCGGTCAATTCCGGTGGTGATCATGACCTCGTCGCGTGAAGAGCAGGACATCATAACCAGCTATAACCTGGGGGTAAACAGCTATGTAGTAAAACCCATTCATACCGAGGAGTTTGTTAAGGCGGTATCTGACCTGGGCTTGTACTGGCTGATCATCAATCAAACGCAGCGTGTTTAAACTACTATGCCGGCCGTTATAAAAATATTACATCTTGAGGACGTGCCCACGGACGCCATGCTGGTGAGGTACGCGCTTGAAAAGGCGAAGTTGAAATTTGAAAAGCTCGATGTTGACGACAGGGAAGGTTATACAGCCGCTATTAAAGCGTTTAAACCGGATATCATCCTGTCGGATCATTCGCTGCCTTCGTTTAACTCCACCGAAGCGTTGAAAATACTGAAGGAAAGTACTTTGGATGTGCCGTTCATATTGATCACCTCAACTATCTCGGAAGAATTTGCCGTCAGTATTATGCAAATGGGCGCTGCAGATTATATTTTAAAAGACAGGCTGCAGCGCTTGCCTAATGCTGTGCTTAACGCGATTGAAAAGTATAGAATTGACGCTGAACGCCGTAATGCCTTTGAAGAAATGAACAGGCTGTTTAATACGATCGACGAAGTCTTTTTCTCGCGCGATATGATCAATAACAAACTGACCCAAATTTCGCCCGCCTGTAAAAACGTATACGGTTATACGCCCGAGGAGTTTTTGACCGATCCGGATATCAGGAACCGGCTGATTCACCCGGACTCCCGCGAACCGGTGCAGCAAAGCGCTGAGCGGTATTTGAAAGGAGAGACGGTACTTTACCAATATAAAATAATTAACAAAGATAAGGGTGTGCGCTGGGCGGAGAGCAAGGTGGTCCCCACGATGGATGGAAGCGGGCGGTTGTTGCGGATAGACGGTGTCACCAGGGATATTACTGACCGAAAAAATGCGGAAGAACAAATTGAGCAGAATAACATCCAAATAAAAGAAGCTGCCGAAACGCAATCGGCCATATTAAATGCATTGCCGCCCATTATTGCATTGCTAAACGACAAGGGGGAGATCATATCCGTAAACGATTCGTGGCGGAAATTTGCCGATACAAACGGCCTGGGACTTCCGGGTTACGGCGTGGGCTATAATTACCTGGCAATTGCAGATGCAGCAACCGGCATGGACAAAGAGTCAGGCAAAGCCATGGCAAAGGGCATTAAGAACATAATTTCGGGCAAGCAGGTGGAATTTAAGATGGAATATGCCTGTGACTCGCCTGACGAGCGGAGATGGTTCCAGGTAATAGTGGCGCCAACGGCCCACAAAAAATATAAAGGAGTAGTTGTCGCCCATATCAATATTACCGAACGGCGGCTTGCCGAGGAAAATCTTTTTGCCAGTGAAAAGCAATATCGCAATATTGTTGAAACCGCGCAAGAAGGAATTTGGGCAATAGACCAGGATTTGGTTACCACCTTTGTGAATAAAAAAGTATGCGATATGCTTGGGTACCCGGCGGAACACATCATAGACAAATACCCCTTTGATTTTATGATTGCCGAAGAAAAGATAAGGACGATTAAACGCATACAGCAGCGCGAGCAGGGCATTATTGAAACCCACGAATCAAGGTTCATAACTAAAAACGGAAACCAGCTGATCTGCTCGGTCACCACCAACGGTATTTACGACCATGATGGCCGGTTCCTGGGCACCCTGGCGATGGTAACCGATATTACGCAGCGGAAGCGGGACGAAGAAGCGCTGAAACGATCCGAAGCAAATTTATCGGCGATTATTGAAAATACCACTGATATGGTTTACTCGCTTAATAAGCAGCTCAACTTTATCACCTTTAATGAGCAGTTCAAACAATCGGTTAAACGCGTTTATGGGTTTGACGTTGAACAGGGCGCCAATGCCCTCGAGTTTCTTTATACCTATGATTATAAGACAGCTGAAAAGTGGAAAGATATATATGCCCGGGCGTTGGCCGGCGAAACCCTTCAATTTGTAATTGAAAACACTTATCATAAGCAGAAGGTTTATCTCAGTTATTCCATCAACCCCATGCGCGGGGGTGGCGAGGTGATCGGCCTTTCCTGCTTCTCGCGGGATATTACGCAACAAAAGCTCGACGAATTGGCCTTATCGCAGTCGGAAGCGAACATGAGGTCGGTTTTTGAAAACACCGATCTGAGCATTGTGTTACTGGACAATGATTTAAAGGTCGTTTCTTTTAACAGCAACGCCCTGGGGCAGTCATTCAACGTTTTCGGCAAAGAGTTAAGCATCGGCAGTTCGGCCTTCGGCTATTTTCCAAAAGCGCGCTGGCCGCTGATAAGCGGCATCATTCAAAAGGTAACGAGCGGCGAAATGATTGATTACGAAACCATTTATGATACTTCGGACGGAGGAAAAGAATGGTTCGATGTTCGGTGGGTGGGCATATCCAACAAAGAAAATGAAAACCTGGGCATCATTTTAGCATTAAAAAATATTACCGAAAAGAAAAATGCCGACCTGGAGCGTGAAAAAATGACTGCGGACTTAATGAAACGCAACCAGGACCTGGAACAATTTACCTATATCATTTCGCATAACCTGCGGGCCCCCGTTGCAAACATTAAAGGCCTGGCCGACCTGCTGGGCTTTTATGAGTATGCCGACGATGAATGTGTCAGCACGATTGAAGCCCTTTCCACCGCTGTGCACAATCTCGACCAGGTGATCATCGATCTGAATACCATTTTGCAAACGGGCAAACAGGTAAACGAGAAGCTGGAGACAGTTTCGCTGCAAGAGCTGGTTGAGGAGATAAGCGCTGAAATACGCATGATTATCGACAAAAATCACGCTTCTATCATTTGCGATTTTGAAGGGGTTTCGGAAATTAAAACCATAAAAAGCTATTTGTACAGCATCTTCCAAAACCTGCTGATTAACGGCATAAAATACCGTAAAACCGAATTCAATCCACAAATCACAATTAACACCCGCCGGAAGGGCGAAAAGATATTTATCCAATTTTCGGACAATGGCAAAGGGATCGACCTAAAAAAGTTTGGCCCTCATTTATTCGGATTGTACAAGCGCTTTGATTTTTCGGTAGAAGGGAAAGGAATGGGCCTGTTTATGGTAAAAATGCAGGCTGAAGCATTAGGCGGCAACATAAGCGTAAAAAGCGAATTGGACAAAGGCACGGAGTTTATACTTGAGCTTCCGGTTTAGATTTGCGCGCCAGCATAAATTTGGCATGTTCAATCCGGCGTGCAAAAATGAACGCTTTTTACTTGATTGGTTTTGTGGTAACATCAGCCGCCCTAAAACAAGAAAGGCCGGAGAAATCCCCGGCCAAACAAAACGAAAACAACACTCGAATTAATGCGAAAAGATCATGCGCCGGCTGTATTTGCCCGACGTGTTTTAATGCCCTGTTTCAGAATAAATATCACCAGGTTGTGCGGATCATTACGGGCTTTTACTGTTTCCCGCGTCACCCGCCGGCTTCTTGCCGGCTTTTTTTGGCTTTTGTTTTGACTTCAACAACGTTTCGTACCTCTTTTCTTATCATATCAATAGGGATGCCATTATTTAATATATTAATATTCAATGAATTAAAATAAAAGATATTCTCCATTTTGGAATTTGATACGGCCTGCGGAAAATTTCTTTAATCGGGATTGTTTTTTTAATAGTTAAAGGAATAATGCTACCTTTAATTGCCTGAACCGGGCTGTTTTATAAACCAAGCCATCATTTATGTATAACATATTTATTGTAGAGGACGACCCCTGGTATGGTGAGCTGCTGGAATATCACCTTAGCCTTAATCCTGATTATAAAATCACCAGGTTTGAGACGGGAAAGGATTGCCTGAACCAGCTTTACCGGCAGCCTGACCTGGTAACCATTGATTTTTCGCTGCCCGATTTACCCGGCGATAAACTTTACCAAAAAATAAGGGAGATTAACCCGTCAATCCCGGTAATCATTATCAGTTCGCAGGAAGATATTAAGGTTGCCGTAAAGCTGTTGAAAATGGGCGCCAGCGATTACCTGGTAAAGGACGATTCCACTAAAGACCTGCTCTGGAATGCCATCATCCGAATCAAAGAAAACCAGTCGCTGAAAAAGGAGGTAGAGGTTTTAAAGGAAGAGCTTGGGCAGAAGTTCTCGTTCGAAAAAACCATCATAGGCCAAAGCGATGCATTGAAAAAGGTTTTCACGCTGATGGAAAAAGCCTCCAAAACCAATATCAATGTTTCTATCACCGGCGAAACCGGCACAGGCAAGGAAGTTGCGGCCAAGGCCATCCATTATGCCGGTGATCGCCGTAAAAAGGCTTTTGTGCCGGTAAACATGGCTGCGATACCAAAAGAATTAATGGAAAGCGAGTTATTCGGATACGAAAAGGGCGCTTTCACCGGGGCTATTGGGCGCAAAACGGGCAAGTTTGAAGATGCAAATGGCGGAACCATTTTTCTTGACGAAATAGCGGAGCTTGAGCTAAGTGTTCAAAGTAAGATACTCAGGGTTTTACAGGAACGTGAAGTGGTGAGGATCGGCGGCAATGAGACCGTAAAACTTGATATGCGTGTGATTGTTGCCACGCACAAAAACCTGGACGAAGAAGTAAAAAAAGGAAATTTCAGGGAGGATTTATATTACCGCATCATCGGCCTGCCCATTACACTACCGCCGTTGAGAGACAGGGGAAACGACGTGCTGATCCTGGCCAAACATTTCGCCTCGGAGTTCACCAAACAAAATAAATTGTCGTCGGTCTCGATATCAAAAGAGGCAAAAGACCGGCTGTTGCATTACAGCTTTCCCGGAAATATCAGGGAGTTGAAAGCCATTGTCGACCTGGCCGTAGTGATGTGCGAGGACAACGAAATAAGGCTGAATGACATCAGCCTGAATTCAATAAAAAAAGGCGATTTTTTTGTAAATGAACAGAAAACGTTAAAGCAATATGAGTGCGATATCATTAAACATTACCTGGATAAACACGACGGCGATGTAATGGCGACAGCAAAAGTGCTTGATATTGGCAAAAGTACCATTTATAAAATGATACAAAGTGGCGAATTAATGCAATAGGCCAATTCAGGTTCCTGGATTTCCTTCCAGAAACTGGAACTGTTTTTAATTACAATACTCATAAGCATCTCATAATCAGGTTAGTGCGTTTCTGAATATTTTCGGTACAATTTTTAACATATACGCCTGGAATACGGGGCGAATTTAAAACAGCTTTTACAACCGGTTGATGGCCCAGGTGATAAAAATACTCCATTTGGAAGATGTAGAAACCGATGCATTGCTTGCTGAGGCTGTTCTGCAAAAATCACCTATTGTGTTTAAAAAGGTTGTCGTTGATAATCGGGAGGATTATATACGGGCGCTTCAACGATTCGTGCCCGATATTGTAATTTCCGATCATTCTTTGCCGGGATTCAATTCGCTCGACGCACTAAAGATACTAAAGGAAGGGGCCTATAACATCCCTTTTATCCTGGTTACTGCAACAGTTTCGGAAGAGTTTGCGGTTAGCATTATGCGCGAAGGCGCATCCGATTATATACTGAAGGACAGGATGCAGCGCTTGCCGGTGGCGATTGCCAACGCCATTGAGAAAGCCGAACTTGAAAAAGAACAGCTAAAGTTTTTAAAGGAGCTGATTACTAACGAGGCTTTCTTAATAGAGGCTGAAAAAATTGCCAACATTGGAAGCATGGAAGTTGAGTTGAGATCACAGGAAACCAAATGGTCGCCTGGCATGCACCGGATATTGGGCTACTCGATGGATGAGGTGCAGCCATCGCTGGAAAAATTTATAGATTGTGTGCACCCTGATGACAATAAGATGGTAAAAATGAAGATAGATATCGCTATTTCGAGCAGGCAGTCTGCGACCTTAAACTTCCGCACGCAGGGCAAAAACGGGAATATAAAATATATTCATGCCAAACTGTTGGTGCATACCGACCGAAAAGGCAACGCATCCTACCTGAAAGGGTTTGCACAGGACATTACCGGTATAGCGCTTTCGGAAAAAAGCCTGCTCAGCGCCACCCTGGAAAAACAAAATGCGGAACATTTGGCCAGGACAAAGGAGATGTTTTTGGCAAATATGAGCCACGAGATACGCACGCCGATGAACGCCATCATCGGGATGAGCAATTTGCTGGCTAAAACCGTGTTGGACAGCAAACAGCAACTTTACCTAAATACAATTCACTCAGCCGCAGACAACTTGCTGTCGATTATTAGCGATATTCTTGACCTTGCAAAAATTGGAGCGGGCAAAATCAGCATAGAACAGGTAGGTTTTAGTTTTAAAGAACTGATTGATAAAACAGTCCAGGTACTTTCATTTGGTGCTGATGAAAAGGGGTTGCCCATTGCTGTTTCCATCAACAACGAAAATATTTCGCCCATACACGTCGGCGACCCGCACCGCATTAGCCAGGTATTAATCAACCTGGTAAGCAATGCCATAAAATTTACCGACCGGGGCAAGATCGAGCTTTCCGTTGAGGTATTGGAAGATCTACCCGATTCGCAAACATTGCAGGTGCAGGTTAAGGACACCGGCATTGGCATAGCCGATTCGTTTTTAAAACACCTGTTTGATAAATTCAGCCAGGAAAACGAGTCGACTACGCGCACCCACGGCGGCACAGGTTTGGGGATGAGTATTTGCAAGGAATTGATTGAGTTGATGGGCGGCAGGATTTACGCCAGGAGCCAGAAAGGCGTCGGCACAACCATATCATTTATCATTCGATTAGCAAAGGGCAACAAGGCGGATTTGCCCGCCAAAAATACCGTAACGTTTGAAGAGAATTTCCTTTTGGGGAAAAAGATACTGGTTGCCGATGATAACGACATGAACCGCCTGCTGGCAGCTGTGATCTTACAAAATTATGGCGCCGAAATTATTGAAGCGGGAAACGGCGAGGAGGCGATAACCATGATGACCGAAAAGCCAAACCTGATTTTGATGGATATACAAATGCCGGTTTTAAACGGACTGGATGCAGCCGCCATCCTGCGTGCGCAGGGGGTTACTACCCCGATGATCGCGCTTACTGCAAATGCCATAGCAGGCGAGCGCGAAAAAGCAATAGCCGCCGGCATGAATGACTACATTGCGAAGCCTTTTGATGAAGGAGATTTTTTAGATGCCGTTAACAGTTGGCTGCGCAAGATTGACACAACCAATACAGCGGAAACTACAGAACCACTTTACGACTTGACAAAGCTAAGGGCAATGAGCAGGGGAAATGAGGCGTTTGTTAAAAAAATGACCGGTATTTTTTGCGAGCAGGCGCCTCAAATGGTAGCTGAAATGATAAACGCGTGTGCTGGCGAAGATTTTGAACGCATAGCGGCTGTTGCGCATAAAATAAAGCCAAGTGTAGATAACTTGCGTGTACACTTGCTAACACAGCTGGTGCGGGATATTGAAAAAGCCGCAAATGACCATATCAACAGGGATAAACTATCGGAGATGCTTAACCAGATGGCCGATATAGTAAGGAAGGCGATCGCTCAAATGCAATCTGACAACTTATGATAGAATCATAAAAAAATCATCCGAGGTCAGGATTAGTATATTAATAAAAGAGCAAAACCAGGCAATTCCAATACTGTCATTTGTTAAGAATAAAAAGCCCAAATTTAAACAGCATAAAAAGCGGACATCGGCCGCCGTAGCCTGCTCCGAATTTCAGCCAAAGACAAATGCTATAAATAAAAAGCCCGCCGGCGGTGAAACTTCGGCGGGCGAAGGCGGAAAGAGAGGGAGCCGGTTAGAACACCTCGCTGCAATTTTAAGAGTTATTCTGGAAATCTATAAGAAGAAATAAAGGGTACTTTTCGTAACGAAGCTGTCATTTCTCGGTAAAGCGCGTTGAATTAAATGAGTGTAAAGCACGTTTAGCGCAACAAAAGGTAGACCCTTCTGCTTAGGAGGACAAGCGTATAACTGAAGCCGATCAGGCCGCTTTGAAATAGAACGGTTTGCATTGCAAGGGAGCCAACCAGCACACTATATTTCGCCAAAGTATAGCTAATCAACGTAAACAGGTAAGCGCCGCAACGGTCAGCATCCAGCTTATAACATGAGTTGATCGGTTTTTCAAAAACAACATAAAGCAATACAATAATAACCAATTCCCTGGTAAACAGGCAAATTAAAAATACCCATTTTCCGGAAGGACTCACCATAAAAAGCCCGGTTGAAGACACCATTAGCCTTATTAAGTTCAGGCCCGACCACAAGCAAAAGCTTACATCCGCGCTACTAACAACCAATTTAAGGAACCGGCCATAACTAATTGCCTTAAAAGCGGAAGTCAACAATTTGGATAGTATTGCGGAGATCATTTGGATCGGCATTGATTTAAAAAGGATCAGGCGGCCAGGCCCGCCTGATCCTTTAACTTAATTTAAAGCTGTTATCCACTCATCGGTGGTCAGCACTTCACCAGAAAAAGGGAACACTTTTTTAACTAAAAAATCATGCACCTCCGGTTCCGGGTCGGCACAAGCGTCGGAAAGGACGGTCATGTGGTAATCCCGGTCAGCTGCCTCTCTTAAGGTGCCAAGTACAACCCCGGTCGTCGAAAATCCTGACAATACCAATGACTCGGCTTTATGGGCGCGGAGAATCATCTCCAGGTCACTACCGGCAAAGGCGCTTACCCGTTTCTTGTGGACAATAATATCAGTTGGCAGCGGTTCGATAGCCTGGTGTACCGCTGTACCTTCATGGGAGTGGGGGAACATCACGTTGCTTTCTTTAATAGCTCCAAGGCGCGCATGTGCCGGATGAATTTCGGGATGGCCCTCGCGAAAAGCCAGGGTCACATAAACTACAGTTACGCCTGCTTTTCGGGCGGAAGCAATAGCTTTTTCAATTTTCGTTAGTAACGGTTCAGGGTCGGGCAGGTAGCCCATCATCGTTTTCTGGATGTCCATCACCAGGAGGATTGTTTTACTGTTTTTTGAATTGTTCATCTTGATTATAAATTATATGGTTACTTCTAAATCGATCTCTACTTTCCGTCGCTTGAAAAACAGGGGCAGCAGGAACAGGACGATCAGTACGCAGGCGGCCAGCGAAAAGACCGCCAGCGAATGCAGGCCTGCATCGGTAGCCCCGGCTTTAAACTGGTGCTTCAGGCTCGAACCGGCCAGGATGGCGCCGATATAGCTCACCGTGCGAAACAAGCCAAAGCATACACCTACCTGGTCGTCCGGGGCTTCGGCATATAAGGTTGCCTGGTTGGATACCGTAAGAATCCCTAAAGCTGCCCCGATGATTATTGTGATACTCACAATAAAATACATGGGCGAGGCGGTATTTAACAGGAAGATGCCAACGCACAGCATCCGCGACCTGGTTACACGAATGAACAGGAGGCTCAGGAAGCAGTTCAGCAATCCCGAACAGCTATCGGTTGCAGAACTCAATGTTATACAATTGCTTGTCGATAACAAGCAATTGCTACCGTCGGAGCTTTGCACACAGCTGAACCTACCGTCGCAATATGTATCGCAGGTACTTAATAGGCTCACGGAGTTGGGCTATATCTCCCGGCAAGCCGTGTCGTCGGATAAAAGGAAGTCCTACGCGGTCATTACAACAAAAGGCATTGAGTGGCTATCAGACAGTCGTAAAGAAAGGGAGGAATGGCTAGCTATGGCAATCTCAAAACAATATTCGGCTGCAGATAAATCTCTTATTCAAAAAACGGTAGCGCTACTGGCGATATTACCTGAACTATAAGCGGATAGTTAGATTTGCACCGAAATAAAATATAATCGTAGTTGACATTTATGCAAAAAAGGATCAGCAAGTCTCTTTCAAGCGCAGACTCAAAGCGATGAGCGATTTCTGTTATTTTGATTTTAATTGTTGATAGTCACCTAATCATGAGTGTTCGAATCTCATTAGGTTCCTGGATATTTTTTAGTTTTTTGTTGCTTTTTAGGAAAGCGGAACATTTTTTGATGTTAGTGATAGTTTTTATTGAGTAGTTACCTTATTTCCATGAGCGAACTTGTTAATTAACAATATTATATAAAAAAGCGAAAAGGTGTTCTAAAAAGAGCACTTTTTCGCTTTGGCGGACAGAGAGGGATTAGCTTCGTTGATCCCTCTCTGGGAGGCTAAAATCAATTTATTGCCTGTTCGCTATCGCTCACTGGTCATTTTTGTTTGCCAACTTATGCTCAAACTGCGTTTGGCAACGCTGCCAAACAAAAATGCCCGGCTTCGCCAGGCAATAAATTGATTTGCGGAGAGAGGGATTTGTTTACCTCTTAAACCGTTTTGATATTCAATATGTTAGGCGAATTTTTATTTCTTACTCACCGAAATACTCACCTCTTTTTTAGTACAGATTAATTGCAAATCTTATCTGCAAAGATATGAATAAGGACTTGTCTTCCGGCATCAGAACATTGATTTCGGTCGCGCTGTTGAGCATTGTATAATTATGTAGATGCCACGGAAATAATCAGCTAAATCTTTGTGCAAAAAAAAGATTTTTAAATTAACTAACTGGTAATGTAAAGAAAAATTTGCTGCCTTCGCCAATTTTACTTTCTACGCCAATTTCACCGCCCTGCGCTTCGATAAAATCTTTCGCGATAGCAAGGCCTAAACCGGTTCCGGAAACCGCAAAATCGGACCCGGGGACCTTAAAATATCTTTCAAAAACCCTCGGCAAATAAATTTCTTCTATTCCTTTTCCATGATCTTTAACTGAAAATTCAAGTTTTGCAGAGGAATGTTTTTTTACAGTGATATCAATTGCCGATTTTTTTGAACTGTATTTTATAGCGTTGCTTAAGAAATTAATTAACACCCAAGCAGTTTTGTCCGGATCGGCCCAAACTTCGGGGAGGTTTTTAGGGCACTTTGTGTTGAGGGTTATTTCTTTTTGTTCAGCAATAAACCGTATTGTTTCACAGGCATATTTAATTATATTTTGAGGATGGGTATTTCCGAAATTCAACAATAATTTGCCCGTTTCAACCTGCCCCATATCTAGCAATTCGCTCGTTATTTTTAAGAGTCTGTCGCTGTCATCATTAATATTATTGATAAGTTCCTTTTGGGAATTTGTTATGGTTCCATATCGTTTATCTTCCATCAACTTCAGGCTCATTTTGAGGGACGAGATCGGCGTTTTTAACTCGTGCGATATGGTTGCAATAAAATTAGTTTTAGCTTCGTCCAACTTATGAAACCGGGTGATGTTTTTTAAAAATATAAAATACCCTATACGTTTTGATTCGTCTTCATTTTTCCCCCATAAATGTGCATCGTCAGGGGCGTATATCTCAAACAGCTCTCTTATAAAATAACTTTCCTTCCCGTCAAGGTATAGCTTCAAATCATCAAAATGTTCAAATTCATTGATCAATTTAAAAAAGAGGTCGTTATCTGCGGCGGCCTGTTGCGCTGAACTGCCGATAATGTCTTTTTCATCTATACCTAATAGCTTAACAGCTACTGGGTTAACAAATGTGACTATCCCATTTTCATCAAAGCCGATAATAGCGTCTGTTACATTTCTTACAATCGTTTCAACGCGAAGTTTTTCATGCGTTATTTTTGCCTGGTTATTATTCTCATAAACAAAAAGCCTGGCGGCCATTTGGTTAAAAGCTTCAGCCAAATCCCAAAATTCATTCTTATGGGTAAATGAGAGGCGCTTATCGTAATTTTTATTTGCAATTTCTTTAACCCCTTTGGTAAGCTG
>Ga0206872_10145_pt1 | contig 20978 bp, 15 predicted proteins | sample Alteio_BWOrgCont_34_FD_152906 | JGI IMG/M metagenome (GOLD analysis project Ga0206872, IMG submission 152906) | Enriched cells from forest soil in Barre Woods Harvard Forest LTER site, Petersham, Massachusetts, United States -... | ecosystem: Environmental > Terrestrial > Soil > Temperate forest >... | reverse complement strand
CTCCGCCCTGGCCGACTTTGTAGGGCCGGTACAAGGCGTCGGGGCTGCGGATATGCCCATGATGGTCGCGGCTCACCAGGCCGCTGGTCGAGGCTCCGAGGACTTCTTCGTCCGTCGCGATCCAGCGGATACCATGACCCGCAAGGAGCGGCAGCATGGCCTGGCACACCGAGCCCTCGGCCGGCCACATGCCCCTGGGGGCTTTGCCGAACATCTGGGTGTGCTGAACGATGGCGCGTTCGACATGCACGGCGGCGTCTTCCGGGTATCCACCTGCATAGCGCGGCAACTTCACGTCCGGCAGCGCCTCGCGTGCCAGCTTCTTGTCGAACAATAGCGGCAGGATTGGATGAAAATAGGGCGTCGTGGTTAGCTCGATTTGGCCGCTCTCGGCGAGTTTTCGGTGCAACGGCAGCACCCGGCGCAGAATTTCGAGGTGTTTGTCGAGCAGCCCGTCTTTTTCCGATTCGCTAAACTCCTTGCCCTTGGCGAACAACCCGCGCAAGAGATCGTCGCCTTCAATGGCCAGCGGGTGCACCCACGTGAGATTGAACCAGACCTGGAGGTCGCGCAGGTCGTCGGCGCGAAAGCGGCGGAGGGCTTCGCGGGCAGTGTTTCGGCCGCCGCCGCGGCGCTGGTACAGCTCGGCATAGCGCGGGTAAGGCAGGATCATCTGCCCCGGGTTGGCCATGAAGAAATTGTCGAGCAAAAACAGGCAGTCCTCTTCGCTCAGGCTGTCGGCGGGGACGCGTGCCACGTCAAAGCAGCGATCGGTGCGGCCTTCGTCGGTGTAGGAAACGAGTTGGCGGAGGAGGCTAGGGACGAGGTTGATGGTGCAGCGCATCTCCGGGAATTCCTGGAGGTGCAGGGCCATCCCGTAGTAGTCCTTGACACCGTGCAACCGCACCCAGGGCATGGGGTTTTGCCCCGCGGCATCATCGGGGTAGTACGGCTGATGCTGGTGCCAAAGCAATGTCAGTGCAACGTCGGCCACGGTGCATCCTCTTCGCAGCGACCGGCGGGAACAATAGTGGCCGGTGCCCGACCCCCGCTTGGGGCTCAGTGGTCGAAAGGAGCCGCGCACGTAGCAAGCGTTCAATTCACACGCTTACTTCGTGCGCGGCTCCTTCCCCAGCCATCGCCACTGACCACTAATTCAACTTCGCCGGCCCGACCATCTTCAAGTACAGCCCTTCGTAATCGGCAGCGCTGCGGTGCCAGGACCAATCGGCCAGCATGGCGGTCCGCATGACCTGGCGCCAGGTCGTCGGTTCACCCCAGTACAGCACCAGTGCCCGTTGGATTGCGGCCCAAAACGGCTCCGGCGCCGGCATTCCGAAGCTGAAACCGGTCGCGGTTCGGTTTGTCAGCGTCGCGGGGTTTGTATCCACCACCGTGTCGGCCAGCCCCCCGGTCGCCCGTACCACCGGCAGTGTCCCGTAGCGCATGCTGTACAGTTGGTTTAGTCCCGAAGGTTCAAAAAGGCTCGGCATCAGGAACATGTCTGCACCTGCTTCGATCAGGTGCGCCAAGCCTTCGTCGAAATCGAACGTGAGGCTCACCCGGGCCGGGAAGCGAGCCCGCAAGTCGAACAACATTTGCTTGTAGACCGGATCTCCGTCGCCCAGGAACACAAGTTGACTGCCTTGTTGTAAGAAAGCATTCGCCACCTTTACGATCAGGTCGATGCCCTTTTGCTCCGCCAGCCGAGCTACCACACCAAAAAGCGGCGTACGTGGTTCGATCTCGATATTCGACTGTCGCTGCAAAGCCGCCTTGCACAGCGGCTTACCAGGGGCGACGGCGTCGGCGCTATACGACGCAGGCAGGCGTGGGTTGTCGGTCGTCTTCCACACATTGTAATCAACGCCGTTGACGATGCCGAACAGGCGTGTGCGGCGTTCGCGCAAAACACTATCCAGACCCCATCCAAAATAAGGTGTTTGAATCTCCCGCGCATACGTTGGACTGACGGTGTTAATGAGGTTGCTGAAGATGATGCCCGCTTTGAGGAAGTTGAGACGGTCGTAGGCTTCCAGTTGCAGATAGTTGAAGAGCCGCCAGTCGAGGCCAATCAGCGGATACTGATCCGCGGGGAAGGAGCCCTGGTACGCGAGATTGTGGATCGTGAAAAGTGCCCTGATCGCCTGGTAACGGCGGCGCAGCGCGCCATCGGGGTGCTTGTGGTAGACCTCGGACAGGTAAACGGGAATCAAGCCAGTCTGCCAGTCGTGGGCGTGGATGACGTCGGGCCAGAAATCGAGCAGGTGAAGGGCTTCGAGAACGGCCCGACAAAAATAGGTGTAGCGCTCGCAGTTGTCAGGGTAGTCGCGCAGGCTGCGGTCGCTGGCGGTGAAGGTGTAGAGCCCGCGTTTGAAAGCGGGATCGTCGCGTTCAAAGTATTCCTGGTGTTCGATGAGGTAAACGGGAATCGAGGTGCCCGGCAACGTGGTTCGCCAGAGCCGGCCGCCGGCGATGCGGTCGCCAATGGGGATTTCGAGCGGAAGGTCAAGGGGTTCCAGAGGTTGATTGCCGACGCGGACGCAGCGATAGAGCGGCATGATGACGGCGCATTCATGGCCCAACTCCGCCAGCGCCGGCGGCAGTGACCCGGTGACGTCGGCCAACCCACCCGTTTTGGCAAACCCCAACACTTCGGCGGCCGCAAACAGCAGTCGCATCGGCTCCACTCATTGCAAAAGAGGTTGGACCCGCTCCGTCCCGTATCACCGGTGCGGCACCAGTTCGCCGCAGCCGGGCTCAGCGGTTTTCAATCTAACGGTTGCCGGGGGGTGCCAGCAATGGCCGGGGCATGGACGCATTGCAAAACGGCCCCTTCCTGTTATTGTTGGAGCCGTATTGCAGTTACAGACGGAGGAACCCGCAGTGGTTGGCGGCGCCATAGAAAGAAAACAACGCCCCGACAGACCCCTGGAGCCGTCCGTGTCAAGCACTCTCCTCGACAAACGCGAGACCCGTATCCGGACGATGTTCGGCAACATCGCGCCGAGTTACGACTTCCTCAATCACCTGCTCAGTTGCAACATCGACCACTACTGGCGTTGGCGGACGACCCGACTCGTGCCGCCTGCCGGCACGGCGCCGATACTCGACGTGTGCACGGGAACCGGCGATCTGGCCCTGGCCTACGACCGGGCTGCTCGGAGGTCAGTAGCCCTGGTGGGCACCGATTTCTGTCTTCCGATGCTCGAAGCGGCACGCACGAAAACGAACCGGCGTGGGGCCGCGGACCGCATCCGCTTCCTCGAAGCCGACACCCAGCAATTGCCTTTTCCGGACGACACGTTTCAGCTCACCACGGTTGCGTTCGGCCTCCGAAACGTCTCGGACACGGACCGCGGCATCGCCGAGATGGTGCGCGTCACGCAACCAGGCGGCCGCATTGCGATCCTGGAGTTTTCGCAGCCGACCAACTGGCTTTTTGGCCACGTCTATCGCTTTTATTTCCGCAAGGTGCTGCCGCTGGTGGGACAGTTCGTCTCGCGCAGCAAGGACAATGCGTATCGCTATCTCCCGGCAAGCGTGATGGAGTTCCCCGCAGGCGAAGCTTTGGCAACCCGCCTGCGCGGCCACGGCCTGACGGACGTGCGCTGGTACCCGCTGACGTTCGGCATCGCAACGCTGTATGTGGGGACGAAGGACGCGAATCGAAATGTGAGCCCAATCGGCGTGACTTAGCGGCGTAAGTATTTTACCACGAAGTGGTTACATAACACAGCCCAGGGTTGCCGCATAGCGGCTACCCTGGGAGGAGCTCATGATCATTTGCAGGCCTTGAGGAATGCGATCAGGTCCGCCAATTCCCGAGCCGTCAATTGCTTGTCCAAGCCGGCAGGCATAATGGAAACCTTACCCGGCTGCATTTCGTCAATGTCGTCGCGCGCGATGCGCGCTTCGTTGGTCGCGTCCAGCGCGAGGACGATCTCGTCGGAATTTTCGCGACGGATCACACCGTTGAATGTCTTGCCGCGCTTGGTCGTGACCTGGACCGGTTCGTAGCTGCGCACGAAGCTGGCACTGGGGTAAACGATGGCTTCAAGAAGGTCGCGTTCGGTGCGGATGGAGCCGACCTTGGTAAGGTCGGGCCCGATGCTGCCGCCGAGGTAGCCGACCGCATGGCAACTCGTGCAGCTTGCCTTTTGGCTAAAGAAGATTTGCTTGCCTCGCTGGATGTCGCCCTTTTCCAACGTTTCCAGCAGCTTGTCGAGGTGTTCTTTTTGCTTGCCGGCGTCGGCGTTAAGGGCCGCGTACAACTCCTCTGCTTTCTTCTGCACCACGGCGTCGTATTTATCCAATCGCGGCTTCAGCATCTCGACGCGCATGCTGGTGCGAATTGGCGACGCTTCCAGTGCTGCTAGGACGTGCAAGCCTACTTGTTCGTCGGTCGATTGCTTGAACGCCTCCAATAGCCGATCGGCTTCCATTGGGCCGACGTTTTTCAAGGCATCGGCCAGGAACAGCAACTGGTCCGTACTCAGGTTCGAGCGGGAGAACACATCTGCGGCCACCGAGCGGAGCGCGACGACCTCATCCCTGTTGATGTGCTCCAGGAGAAACGTAAAGGCGGCTGGTTTCACCTCACGCAGCCCACCGGGCACTGCCGCCAAGGCGCGTAACCGCAGGATCGCCGGTGATTTCTCGGAGTCGGCCAGGCGCAAAAGAGACACTGCAAGTTTTTCGGAACGTTGCTTTGGTCCGAGAATGGCCCGGGCTGTCGTAACCGCTTCCAGCAGCAAAGCCTCGCTGTCGCTGGCAAGGGCAACAGCCACTGCGTCGAGCCATGGCGTCGGTGCGTCCTTTAGGCCTGCCGCCGCCATCGCCTGGAGCACGAGGCGGCTGCTCACAACTGAAGCGTTGGGAGCGATCAAGCGTTCCGCAAGCAAGTCCTGAATCGCCTTTGCCCGCGTGCATTGGGCGAGCAGTTGGACCAAATCACCTCGCTCCCCGTCCGTGAGGTCCTGCGCGTCAAGCCGGTCGCGGAAATAACCAAGAAGTTGGCCCGCCCATTCAGGGTGGCGGCCGACAATCCACGTCGCCGTCTCCTTCAGAAGCGGCGTCGTGGATGCCAGGTAGGGTGTCAATGTCGCCGGGTCAAGGCCGCCGCCGTCCATCTGGTCGAGCGCAACCAGGGCCGCACGTACTGTGCGGAGCTTCTTGCTTTTCAGCCCGGCCGCTGTCCCTTCGCGGTCGCCGATTTCGATGAGCGCATAGGTCAGTGAATGTTCCAAGGTGCGTTCAAATAGGTTCCCGGCTACCTCCAGTAAGGCCGGCACGGCATTCTTGTCACCGATACGCCCGAGCGCCTCCGCCGCGGCTCGAATGTTTTGGGCCCATTCGCCGCTGAGCAATTTCAACAGCTCAGGCACCGCGTCGCGATCCCGGTGGAGACTTACCGAATGGATGGCAGCTTGGCGGACGACATCGTCTTTGTCCGTAAGCGCAATGCGCACCGCCTCCCGGGCCGCGGCACCATCAATTCTCGTTGCCGTCCAGACGCTGTTGCGACGAGCATCCGCCGACTCAGACTTGCGAATTGTCTCGGCCAGGGTTGCAACGGCATCGGACCCCTTCTTCGCCAGGGCCTGGATCGCGCGCTCGCGCACCACGGGCCGGGAATCATCGAGCAGCACCGCGAGATCCTTGATCGATAGCTGGCCCCAGGGGAGTTTCAAACCGCGCGGGTCGTCAATGCGCGGCGCATCCTTCTTGCGAATGCGATAGATAGCGCCCAGCGCCTCGGGCCGGGTGAACTGCGACGTAGGGCAGCAGATTTTGTACCATCCCCCGGTGTCGACCACGAGCAGGCTGCCATCGGCGTCCTCGTGGATGTCCGTCGGATGAAAATCGGGATCGTCCGAGACCAGAAAGTCCTCGTCGCGCGTGCGGAAGGTTGCGTCTTGGGGTTGAAGAACGTGGCGTGTCACTTTGTGCAAATTGAATAGACACGCGAACAGATTGTTCTGATATTCGGAGCCAAAAACCTTCGATTCATAGCGGATAAGGCCACTGGGAGCGGCCGGGCCGAGGTGCGTGAGGACTGGCATTAATGCGGGGCTAGTCCACTTGTGCTCGTAAATGACGTCGTGGTCCTTGCCGTAAACGCCGCCGTAAATCGCGTGGACGAGACCGTCGCGTTTGCCGTCCGCCGGATGTTGGAAAAACGTGGTGGAGAAAATGCGCTCGCCCCCAGGCGTAAAGGCAACGCCGACGGGATTGTCCATGCCGCCGGTCATCACCGGTTCAATTCCCGAGCCGTCTGGCCTGGAGCGAAAAATGTGGGCGGCGCGCGTGACGAACGGCGGCTTGCCAGGACGTTCGTAAGTCTGTTTGGCAAAAGCGCCTTTGCACCAGTAAATCCAGCCGTCGGGACCGAGATACGGGCCATGTAAGTCGTTGGCACACCCGGTGACCGTCTTGCCCTGGAACCACTCCACCTGCGAGTCGGCGACACCGGTGCCCTTGGTGTCGGTCAGCTTCCAGATGCTGGGCACGGAAGTGACGTAAAGCGAGCCGTCGTACCAAAGCGCCCCTTCGGGGAACATGATCTTGTCGACGAAAACAGTCTGCCTGTCGTAATGGCCGTCGCCCTTGCTGTCTTCGAGGCGAACGATGCGGTAGGGCTTTTTTGTTCGCTGGATGGCGATGCTGTCGGTACTGCCGAGTGCCTCAGTGACATAGAGGCGTCCCTGATCGTCGAAGGCGGCGTGGATGGGACGTTCGACCAGCGGCGGCCCGGCGACGAGTTCGATTTCGAAGCCGGGGGGTACGGTAAATGACTGGCCGTTCAGCTCCACTTTCTGCTTGTCGAGCTTTTTCGGCTCAGGTTGGGTTTGGATTGCTCCGGCCACAAAAGCGGCACTGGCCAACAGCAAAAAAACTGGAATCGTCCGGAGTTTCATGGCCCTGCTCCCTGAAGGTGCGATGCGGAAGCGACGGGCCGATTCTAACCACACTCGGCTAGGACGCCAATGAATTCTGCGCCGTGGGGACACGGCCTCGCATGGGCTGGGTTCGCCTTCCTTGCTATCCAGCATTTGTGGTATACTGACGAACACTTCGGAACGCAACTGGATGGCTAAATGAACACAGGCGGCTGGGCCGACAAACTGGGCAACCGGTACGAAGGACTTTGGACCGTTAAGCAGCTCCTTTTGCTCCTTGATGGCCGCGTCCAAAGTGTGCAACTCGAAAGCGTGAACGACATTGATGGTGGAAGTGACCTATTCGTAACGTCTTGTGACGGTTTGCGCGAAGCTCAACAATGCAAGAAGAACAACAGCAAAAACAGTTGGACGATAGGTGCTCTTGCCAAAGAAGGGGTGCTAACCACGCTCCGCAACCACCTAGCTCGGGATTCTCGACACCGATTTTCATTCATCTCAAATCGCCAAGCCGCAGATCTTAAGCGATTGGTTTCGCTTGCCCAGCAATTCAAATATGACGCCCGAGACTTTTTTGCCTACCTGCAGGGGCAGAAGACTACCTTGGATGTATGGAAAGCTTTCTGTAAGGCTGTCGCGATGCCAGCGGCAGACGCGAGCGGCTTCGATCTGCTTCTCCGCACAGAGGTTCCTATATTTGACGACGGACCCAGTGGGCGCCGCGATGTCGAAATACTCGCAGAACACCTACTTGATGGGTCAAGACATGACGTAGTCCTTCGTTTAGCGGACTTCGCGATTGAGAATATGGGACGTCCAATCTACGCCGACGGACTGCGTAACTTCCTCCATCAATCAACCACGTTCCGCGTGCGCGAGTTGAATTACTCGCCCCGCATTCACGAAGTGATCGAGCGATCAAAGTCGGAATACGACAGATTCATTCGCCGCACACTTATCCATCAGAGGCTTATTCCGCGACCTGAAACAGCAAAGCTACTTTCAGCAATAACAGATGGAAACCGGGTGCGAATCCATTGTGTAAGTGGCGTTGGAGGACAAGGCAAGAGCTGCGTGCTCCACGAGTTGGCGACCGAAATGGCTCAACGGGACATTCCTTATTTGCCACTTCGCTTCGACCAGAATCCACCAAGAGAAAAGACGAGGGCTTACGGCGAATCGTTGGAGTTTCCAGAATCGCCAGTCCGATGTCTACACGCTATACTCGGGGCTCGGACCGGCGTGGTAATTATCGACCAATTGGATGCGCTGCGTTGGACGCCGCAACACCATCCTACTGCCTGGACTGTTTTTGAGCGTTTGGTCAGCGAAGCACTGCATTTGAGTGACGCAATTCACGTTGTGGTTGCCTGTCGGAGCTTTGATTTGGAGCACGAGCCCCAAATCCGTATATGGCAAAAGGAACGCAGCCTCCAAGCTGTCTTGGAGGTCTTGCAGGTATCGGACCTGCCTTTAGACGTGGTGAAATCAGTCGTGGAAGGCTCGGGCGTCTTGTGGTCAGAATTAAACGCGGCCCAGCATCGACTTCTGCAGGTTCCTCAAAACCTATACCTTTGGACCGCTATTGCAAACGATTCTCAAGTGAGGTCTAAGTTCAGCACGCCAACCGATTTGATGCGAAAATATTGGCTAGACGTTCGGCGGCGGCTGGAATTAATGGGTGTGCCGAATGTAGATGTCGATGCCGCGCTTGTCGCCCTTTCGACGCGACTCGATGAAGACGAAAAACTCACCACTTCTGTAAGTGTCCTAGAAAGATGGCCAACTGTACTCCACGCGTTGGGGACGCTCAATGTCCTAAACATCCACGCAGACCGTGTTCGCTTTGCCCACCAAAGTCTCTTTGATTACTACTTGGCTCAAATTTGGCTTGAAAAATTACGGCGTAAGAATTCTAGCATCATCGAATGGCTAAATCCAATGGACGAGCAGTCTCTAATACGTCGTGGGCAGCTGCGTCAACTGCTTGCGGTACTCCGTGACGACAATCCGCGAATATTTTTGGTTGCCGTTCGAGATGTCCTATTGCATTCCACGGTTCGCTTCCATTTGCAACACCTTACGCTGCAGTTTCTTGGCCACATTCCTGATCCAAGCGCTTTGGAAGTCGCCTGTATTCTGGACTTGCTAGCGGAGCCGGGTCTTCGCCAATCGATTAGTACCCTTGTGCTAAACGGACATTCGCCATGGTTTGATGCATTCGACGCGCGCGGCTTATGGGACGAATGGTTGCTCGCAGCCGAGCCTTGGAAATCGCAAATCGCCATCGGCGTTTTACGAACAATGGGCGAGATTCGGGGGGACCGAGTCGCGCAATTGTTATCTCGGCTTGTCGATCAACCCGAGCCGTGGCCTAGAGTAATCGGCGCTACCCTTCCCTGGGCCACCGGCAAGGATACCAAATCTTTGTTTGATTTACGCCTGCACCTGGTGGCAATGGGCGTGCCTAATCGGCCCGACTCCCTATTTTCAGAGGAACTAGCCCAGCGAGAGCCCCGGTGGCTTGTTGACCTCCTTGCCGTCATCCTTACTCGTCTTGAAAAACAAGCACCCCAACCTAAATCCGAACACTTGTCTCGGTCAGAATCGTGGCCATATTGGATACCTCATCATTTTGTTGAAGTGCACCGTAAGATCGCAGTAGGGGCACCGGCATATTTCTGGGAAAAGCTGATTGGCTACGTTGTGAGTGTGGTAGAAGAGCGCCGGTTTAGTGCTCCCGAGTGGCGGCGACCAGTTTTTGACTTGGATCAGGTTTGGCAGGAAGACCTTTTTAATCACCGTCACACAGGAGGAAGACCTTTCACCGGGCTATTGGCCATCGCCGCCGGGGAGTGGGCAAAAACAGCTCCTCGCGAAGTACTCCAGAAAGTTTCGTCGCTGGGCTCTCACCATTGCCTTTCCATTCAACAGCTGGCAGGTACAGTTTGGCTGCACTGTCCAGAATCGCTCGCAGATGAAGCCATTTGCTGGCTGATCGAGGAACCCCGGCGCTTTTTGCTTGGCAGGCTAGGAGAAGCCCGGAGCTGCCAGCTTGCAAAAGCTATCATTTCGCGCCACGCCGACTTGTGCTCAGATGCGGTTTATGGGCAGCTAGAGAACCAGGTCCTATCTCTTCGTCCGGTGACTGAAGAAGAAGATTTCAAGCAACTCCTAAAAGCTCACATGTTTGCCCGCTCACCGATCGGAAAGCTCCAACACGCCATACTTCCTGCTCTGCCGCCGCGGCGACGCTCTCCGGCTATTGCAAATGCAATTGGCCAACTTGGAGAGAAATTCAAGCGAACTGCTGAGGAAATTGAAGGTGATGCGGATCCCAAGGGTGGAATTGTGATATCGCCAATTTCAGCTCGCCAAGCACGTTTGAGTGACCGCGCGTGGCTCCGTTTAATTGGTGCCGGCAGCCAATCAGCAGCGCCGCCTATTTTTCGTTTCCGGAACCACGGCACGATTGAGTCAAGCCCTCAGCAGTTTGCTCGGGATTTAGGCTGGCAAGCTGAACGGCAGCCGGCCAGATTCGCTACACTTGCACTTAAGATCCCACGCCAGGCGCCGTCTGTCTACTGGGTGTCGCTACTTAATGCCTTTCGCCTTATTGAACCGCCCCAGCAAGATATGGATTCGTGGGAGCCAGCCAACGATGAGCAGTGCTGCGAGGTAATGCGATGGATTGGATATCCCGCCGACCGAGACGTTGCAATTGCCTTTTGTCATTGCATCGAAGCTCGCAAGGAATTCGTCTGGCCGCCGGACATTATCAACATCCTATGCCAGGTTGCATCTGAGCATCCGCATCCGCAGGCGGACAACGCGGTGATTCTTGAGGACCACGACGACCGCCTTGACATGGAGGCACTCAACACGGCCCGCGGATCGGCGGCGCACGCACTCGCAACGGTCCTCTTCAAATTGGAAACGATGCCTACCCAAATTCAGGCTGCTATCCAGCACCTTGTTGCCGACCCAGTTCCGGGAATCCGTGTCGCCGCAATTAGGACAATATTGCCTGTACTCAACTCGGACGGAAATCAAGCTGTTCAGTGGTTCATTCAAGCGTGTGCTGGAACCTTAGATTCAGTGTTATCCAGTCAAAATGCCTCCTTATTTATCACGTATGCTATCCGTAGATATTTTCACGAGCTTGATCCAATTCTAGATAGAATGGAACGGTCCAATATTGACGCCGTGGCTGAACATGGGGCATCTTGGTCAGCGCTTGTTTGGCTGCACGCAGATGGCCGCAGGGCGGCATTTGAAGCAAACATTCAAGGCTCAGTGCCTCGTCGCAAAGGCACTGCAAGTGTGCTTGCCGTCCAGGCAACTGTTGAGTCCGTTGCGGCCAAGTGCCAACATTGGCTTCCCCAATTGTTCGAGGATCCTGAAAAAGGCGTTCGAAACGCAAGCACGTCATTCGTAGATCGCCAGCTCGATTTCAACGCAAGCGGTATGATTGCGCTCCTACGCAAATACGTTGCAAGCCAAGCCTTCTTTGGTGACTCGACGCATTTGTTAATGGTGTTGGAGGAGTTTGAGGGTGACCTGCGGCCGCTTTCGCAGATGATCTTTGATGTGTGCGACCGATTCACTGCTGGAACGGCAGTAAGCGACCAATCACGAATGGACGAATGGGGATTCAATATTGGGAAGTTAAGTGTATTGCTCTTGCGTCTCTACGGTCAAATTGAACCGCCCCACGATGATCCGTCGTTGCGCAAAGCTAGCTTGGATCGCTTAGATTGCATTTTACGCAGTGGAAATGCCGGTCTTCCTTCGGATATCTGACAAACCACGCGTCTGATCTCACCTAAGCCACAACACGGCAAGGCAGCACACAAATTCCGAAGTCCCAAAATAATGGTGCCAACAATCTACCGTGATTGTCACCCACGGATTCGGCGTCGGTTGGCGGCGATCAGCACGTTATGACCTGGCCACACCGTTACCAAACGGACTATTTCGATTGCAGTTGAACGCCACCAGAATTGGCCGGCACTTGACGCCGTGCGCCCGACGCTGGCTCGTAGTGGCGTCAGTTGGCAAACCAAGGATGCCGCAGTTGTTTCAACTCAAAATTCGTTGCAGGGGGTGTGTCTGGGGGGGGCTGTGGATGAAACGAATTCCAGTTATCGCCCCAGGGGCGAGAGGCGAGGGGCGAGGGGCGAGAGGCGAGAGGCGAGAGGCGAGAGAAAGAGACGTGCTTTTTTTTCTAAAGCACTTCGAGCCACGCCTTTACTTCGTCGATGACGCGATCCGGTGTCGATGTGCCGGCCGTGAGGCCGACCACCCTGCAATCGGCAAACCATTCGGGGCGCAGTTCCGACGACCCAGCTACCAGGTGCGCCGGACGGCCGAGCTGCTGTGCCAGTTCCGCCAGCTTGCGACTGTTGTTGCTTTCGGAGCCGCCGACCACGACCACCACATCGCTGTCGCGCACCAGGTCGCGCAGCGACTGCTGACGATCCTTGGTCGGCTGGCAAACGGTGTCGATGAAACGCACGTCGGCTTCCGGGAATCGCCTCCGGATCGCGGCGACGATATCCTGGACGCGCTCGAGCGGCTGGGTCGTCTGCGCCACGATGCCGAGCCGGGCTCGCGGCTCGTGCAGGAGCCGGGCGTCTAGTTTTTCAATCTCGGATTTGTCTGCCACGATGGTGTATTCGTCGAGGTCGCCGACGAGGCCCCTCACTTCCACGTGTCCGGCCTGACCGACGACGACGGGGTGCCGGCCCTCGGCCACCAGGCGCTTGGCGGCCAGGTGGGCCCGAGTCACCAGGGGGCAGGTGGCGTCGTGGACCTCGTGGCCCTGACGGCGCAGCTCCAGCTTGACCCGATCCGACGTCCCATGGGCCGTCAACAAAACTGCGGTCGTGTGGACGTCCTCGCGATCTCGGGCCCGCGCCGCTCCTGCCGCGTCGATTTCCGCGACCACATCCGGGTTGTGCACTAAGTCCCCCAAGATGGTGATCGGTTGACGGCCGGTTAGATCCAATGCCAGCTCGATCGCATCTCGAACGCCAAAACACATACCGAAATGATCCGCCACGCGAACGCGCATCGCGTCCCCTTTGCATGAATGGGTTGTCGCGGGGGCGGCTCCGCCCCCCGAGTAACCGTCAATTATTCTGTCGGGATAACCGCCGTTCCGTTCAGCGGTGAGCTTTTCAAGCGCGGGCCTGGCCGCGCGCCTGGTGGACGAGCGCTTCCAGGTGGTCGAGGTACAAAACGAACGCCTGCCTGCCGGCCCGCGTCAATTGACAGCTAGTTTGGGGCCGCCGGCCCACAAATCGTTTGGCAATTGTCACGTAACCTTTATCTTCGAGTTTTTGCAGGTGAACGCTGAGGTTGCCGTCCGTCATTTCAAGAGTGTCGCGCAATTCGGTAAAGGTCAACTGCGATGCCGCCGCCAGCGCCGAAACGATAGCCAACCGGCCCCGCTCGTGCAGCAGGGGGTCGAGTTCTTCAACAAGGCGTTTGAAGTCGTTCACGGTTCGCAACTCGTTTCACCGAGGGCGGAAGTCTTTCCTCCCTTTAGCATCAGGCGACGGCGCATGACGTCACTCAGGCGACTTCGCGAAACACTTTCACCGACCGCTCTTGCCGTTCCTTGAGCAACAGGTCGATGCCAAGGGCGACATGGCCCAGTCCAAAGCCGACGGCCATGAGCGGGACGGCCCAGCTCTCACCCAGCGCAAAGGTCAGGCCAATAGTGACGCCGCCAAAGAGCAGCAGCGCCATTCCCAAATATCGGATCGGTGCCGGAGCATAGGCGGAGGTAGCCAGCGCTCCCTGGCCATAGCAGAGCATCCAGACGCTGGGCAGATACAGGTGCATGCCGCCCCCGACCGCAAAGAAAAACACGGTCAGGACAAAGCCAGCAACCACGGAAGGCGCCAGGGCGAGGATGATGGCCCGTGCTTGCCGCGACCAGATGCGCTCGCCACGCTCCCGGCCGCGGGCCACGGTACCCAGACAGGTCGCACACAGGGAGCCGGCAAAGACAACGGTCCACACAACGCCGAAGCTCAGCGGATTGCTGGCGTCCAAAAGCAGGAAGGACGCTGCGCCGGCGAGCGTCAGGCAACCGGCGGCAAGACCGGCGCGGGCGGTCAGGAGCTGATATTGGCAGGTGCGCTCCATGAGGGTACGGATCACTTCGAGCGTGTGGGCGGCCTGGCGAGGCTCCATGACGGCTCCTTCTGCAAACCAGTTTGTGACACAAAGGACTCTACCATGCGCGCTGGCACAGGTCAAGGGTAGGAAAACGAAACACGAACGGCAGCAGGGGAACGGATTTCCACTGCTGCCGTTCGCGTTTACCAGAACGTTTACTTATCCTTGCCGTCCTTCTCCTTGACGGTGATTAGCTTGTCTTCCTTGGGAAATGTAGTGACGGTGATGTCCTTGAAGCGGACCTCTTGCGGCTCCTTGTTCGAATGCAATTGGAGGCCGATGGGTCCTTCCATGATCCGCATCGGCTCGGGATCGCGCCAGTCGACGACCTGGGTGCCGTTGATGGCGACGCGGACGCGGTTGCCCTGCGCCAGGATTTCAACTTCGTTCCAGTCATGCTGGTGGCCGACCTTCTTGGCGGGCGCGCCGTCAACCGGCAGGCCATTTCGGCCAAACAGGTCGTACATGCCGTAGCCGCTGGGGAACATGACGAGATGGCCGGCGTAGGTCCACTTGTCGCCTTTTTCCGGAGCGTTTTTGCCCCAGAAGGCGATGCCCGAGTGCATCTCGGACTTGACTAGCTTCGCATTGGCGACAATGCGGAAGTCCGAGAACTTCTGCTTGGTGAGGCAATAAGTGCTGACCTTGATTTCGCCCGTGTTCTTGCCGACGATTTCGCCGTCCTCGACGGACCAGAGGTCCTTGTTGCATTCCCAGCCGTCGAGGTCCTTGCCGTTAAACAGCTTGATCGTTTCGGATTTGCCTTCGAGCGGTTTGACGATCGGCGGCTCTTTCGTAGGGGAATCTTTGTCCTTGTCGGCGGCCGTCGTGCTGGAAAGCCCGAGCGCCAGTATGCCGATTGTTAACGAAAGGGAAGCGAGCAGAAGTCGTCTCATGGTGTTCCTCAACGGGATAGGAGAGTTTGGCCTCACGCCAAGGGAGCGCTGCGGCCGCCGGCGGGCTACGCGGCCGAACATACCAGTGCACTGGGCCCCACGCAAGGAGTTTTCCGCACTTGGCGCGAACCGGCGCCGACATTAAAATCTCTAACACCTGTCAGCCCGCGCGCGGGCTTCCTTGGGGATTGGTGTAACGGTAGCACGACTGACTCTGGATCAGTTAGTCTAGGTTCGAATCCTAGATCCCCAGCTTCCCTAAGCCTGGCATACCAAGAAGTTATGCTCCCTCCGGAGCCAAAGTTTCATATTGTACCGGTCGCACCCGAGGGGCGCACCACAGTTCCTACGTCAGCCACGAATCTCTGCAGCAGTCGCGACTGATCATCCTTCCGCCAAATCAAATAGAACGGTAGTGGCAAGTCCAAGTCCACAACCGGCACTAAAGTCACACCGCGTGGGCATTGCCAGCGCGTGGTCTCGCTAACGAACGCGACCCCGAGTCTGCACGACACCAGGCTGAGCATGGTGGCGTGATCGACGACGTGTTGAACAATGCGCGGCGCCTTCAAACCGCTTCGGAGGCATACGTGCATGATGTGGTCGTAGTAGACGGGCGTCGCCCACCGATGAAACCAGATAAAGGGCGCGTCTCGGAGGTCACGTAGCCGAAGGCGTTTGATTCGCGTTACCGCGTGGCCTTGGGGCGCGGCGAGCACAAGCTTGGACTGCGCGACCGGCACCCGAGCGAAATCACCGTCCGGATCTGCAAGGCTGAAGATAAATCCTGCATCGAGCTTGCCGGATCGAACGGCTTCAATCTGCGTAAGCGACAACAAGGGATGCAGCTCCAGCTCCGCGTCCGGCTGCCGGCGCCTGAATCGGCGAAAAGAGTTTGGAACTACCCCATGCCAGGAAAGCGCTTCGACAAAACCGATTCGTAGCGTGCCGGCTTGGCCGCGCGCCACCCGCTCGGCGCGCAACTTCGCCTCCTGGACTTCTTGCAGAATTCGTCGTGCATCCGTCAAGAACAATATCCCTGCCGCGCTCAATTGCACCCCGCGCGGCAAGCGGTCGAAAAGGGCAAATCCAAGCTCGCTCTCCAAGTCCTGGATCTGCCGCGACAGTGCGGGCTGAGCAATGCCTAAACGCTCAGCCGCTCGCCCGTAGTGCTGCTCCTCCCCGACGACCACGAAATAGCGCAAATGGCGGAGTTCCATTCGATACCCATTTGTTATCAAACCGATCACAAAAATGTGTTGGACGCATCAATTCCTATTATGCCACGCTAGTCGTTTTACCTCAACCATTCAGGCGGGGGGAACTTTGAAAGCACTTGTACTTAACGCACTCGGTCGCGGGTTCGATTTCGAGGACGTGGACATTGCTGCGCCGATCGGGCGCGAAGTTCTCGTCGATGTGCAAGCATCCGGACTGTGCCACACCGACCTGTTGTTCGCTACTCACAATTTCGTGCCGACACCGGCGGTGCTTGGTCACGAGGTCGCGGGGATCGTGGCCGCAGCCGGTCCCGACGTCGCGCAACTCCGTATCGGAGATCACGTCGTGGGTTCGCTCGCGCAGTCGTGCGGGGCTTGCGCTCGATGTTTATCCGGCCGCTCCTTCCAGTGCAGCCACCCGGAATCGACGCTGCGCCGCTCAACCGATGCCCCGCGCCTGAGCCGCGACGGTGTTGGCCTGTTCCAGGGCTTCGGGCTGGGCGGCTTCGCCGAAAAGGCGCTCATCCACGAGAACCAGCTCGCCGCCGTGCCCAAGGAGCTTCCGTTCGCCCAGGCCGCGCTGCTCGGTTGCGGCGTTGTAACGGGCGCCGGCGCTGTCCTGAACACCGCCAACGTTCGCGCCGGCGACACGGTCGTGATCTTCGGCGCCGGAGGCGTTGGGCTCAATGCCGTTAGCGGCGCGCGCATCGCCGGCGCCGCCCGGATCATTGTCATCGACATCCAGGCGAAGCGACTCGACGAGGCCCGACGCTTTGGCGCCACCGAGGTCATCGACTCCACGAAGACGAAACCCGTCGAGGCCGTCCGCGACCTCCTGCCGGGAGGGGCCGATCACGTCTTCGACTTCGTGGGGCTGAAAGCGGTGGCCGAACAGGGGCTCGCCATGCTCGGTGTCGGCGGCGGCCTTTACCTGGTCGGGGTGGCCAGACCTGATGTCGAGATCGCTGTGAATGTCGCGAGCGCGATCGGCGGGCAGCAGCGCGTCCAGGGCGTTAACTTCGGCTCGACCAACTTCAAGCGCGACATCCCGATGTACGCACAGCTGTACCTGCAAGGCCGGATGAACCTGGACGACCTGGTTTCGCGAAGGATCTCGTTGCGCGACGTCAACGACGGTTACGCGGCGCTCAAGGGCGGCGCGCTCACGCGCGTCGTAGTCACTTCGTTCTGACAGTAATCCGCTTCCAAGGAGAGTCACGATGAAAACAATCACGAAGCACTATATCGATGGAGCGTTCGTTGAATCCCACGGCCGCGAGGTCATGGACAGCATCAACCCGAGTAACGGCAAAGTGATCGGCCGCGTAACGCTGGGCGACGAGGAGGATACTCGGCGCGCCATTGCCGCCGCCAAGCGTGCGTTTGCGACTTTCGGCCGGACGACGAAGGAGGAGCGTGCGACGCTTTTACGACGGCTGCACGAGGCCGCTTCGGCGCGCCTCGACGATCTCACAGCTGTCATGATCGAAGAATACGGCGGGGTCTCTCAGTTCGCGAGGCTGATCGTGCAGTCTGGGGTGAACGCGTTTTCGGCCGCCGAAAAGGCACTTCAGGAGATGCAGTGGACGCGCAGCTGGGACAAGACCACCGTGACCCTGGAACCGGTTGGCGTGGCCGGCTTGATCACCGCGTGGAACGCGAACGCGCTGTTCATTTGCCTCAAGCTGGCCTCCGCCGTTGCGGCCGGCTGCACGGTCGTTGCCAAGCCGAGCGAGCTTAGCGCGCTGCAGACACAGGTCTTGGTGGAGGCTCTGCACGAAGCAAGACTGCCGAAGGGCGTGCTCAACGTGGTCACGGGTCGAGGGGAAGTCGTCGGGGCGGAACTCGTGCGCAATCCAGACGTGGACAAGATCTCCTTCACGGGCTCGGTCGCCGTGGGTGAAAGGATCATGCGCGACGGCGCCGCCACGATGAAGCGGGTCACACTCGAGCTGGGAGGGAAATCGCCAACAATCCTGCTGGATGACGCAGCGCTTGACCGGGCCATCCCGGCGGCTCTCTTCATGGCGTTTCTCAACAGCGGTCAAGCCTGCGCCGCCGGTACGCGGCTTCTTGTGCCCAAGAGCCGGCTGGACGCGGTGAAACGGTCCATCCTGGAGGGGATGCGCGCATTTACGGTCGGCGATCCTGCTGACCCAAAGACGGCCGTCGGCCCAATGGTTTCGGATAGGCAATACGAACGGGTTCAATCCTACATCCGCAAGGGGATAGAAGAAGGGGCCGAGGTGCTGGTCGGGGGCGAGGGTCATCCGGACGGGCTCGACGCGGGATACTTCGCGAAGCCCACGGTGTTTGTCAACGTGAAGAACGACATGACGATCGCCCAAGAGGAGATTTTCGGCCCCGTGCTTTGCGTGATCGCTTACGACTCGGAGGAGGAGGCCGTCCGGATTGCGAACGACTCGAAGTATGGCCTCCACGGTGCCGTCCTCGGGACCGACCTCCGGCGCGCGCGCCGCGTGGCCTCGCAGTTGCGGGCCGGCCGCGTCGTGATCAACGGCATGACGGACGATCCGCAGGCGCCCTGGGGCGGATTTAAGTACTCCGGTGTCGGACGCGAATACGGCAAATACGGGATCGAGGCGTACGTCGAACCCCGCGCCATCCTTGAGGTTTAGGGAGAACTCTAATGAGCAAGCACGCCGCCGTCTCGCCCGCAGAAGCAGCGGATCGCCTCGCCATCCGGGAACTCGTTGAAGCTTACTCCCACTATGCCGACCGTCGCGATGCGAAAGGTCAGATGTCTCTCTTTACCGCAGACACCCACTTCGTGGTGTACATGAACGCCAAGGACCCAACTCCCTCCCAGGAGCTGCACTCGCGCGAGGCGCTCGCCCCAGTCTTCGCAGAGCTGAACAAGTACGACGCCACCACGCACTTCGTCGGACAGAGCACGATCTTCACGCTGACGGGCGACCGAGCCACCGGGGAAGCCTACTGTCTGGCACATCACGTCACGGTCGAGAGTGGAAAGCGACGACTGATGCTTGCCTCACTCCGTTACCTCGACACGTTCGTGAAGATAGACGGCGCATGGCTTTTTGCAGAGCGCCGGCTCTACGTCGACTGGCTGGAGGAGCGCGCACTGTCATGAGTGCAACGAACCAGGTGGTTTCGATGAGCGCCTGTGCAGCGTCTTGGGATCGTGGGTGAACGTTCCGACGGCGGGCCACAAACGCCTTGTAATCGTGGGTGCGATTGGAATGGTCGGGCGCTGCCGTAGTTACCGGCGGACGTGACCGATGCGATGTCAGTGCGGTTGCTATGGCTTGCCGTCAAGTTGCCGGATGAAACTGATTATGTGAGACGCAGTCGTTTCAGGCTGTTCCAAAGGCAGAAGATGGGCTGCACCGGGCACGTTGACCAGCGTGGCTCGGTCCCCCAATTCCTTCTGAAGCTCCACGCCGTTTTCGGGTGGGGCAATTAGATCTTTCGCTCCTTGCAAGATCAGGTATTTAGTCTTTCCCGGAGGCGCCCACCACTCATTCAGTGGGGTGGCTTTCGCCGCCGCAGACTCAATGCCCGCCACTCCGGGATCAAGAGCCAGTTTGAACACGCCCCATACTCGGGGCGCATCTTCCGGGTCCGCGACCAAGTACTTCATGACCGCCAAAATATCAGCTTCGCTGGACGCCGGGTTGAAGATCACCTCCAATGCGTGGGCGGCTTCTGGATTGGGTGGAATCTTCCCCCCTGCCGCCAACAGAATGACGCTCCGCGTCAACTCGGGGTGCGACGCCACCAGCATGCGCGCTACGCGATTGCCAAAGTCGTTGCCAGCGACGTGTACGGGTCCTAGTTTCAGGGACTCAACAACGCCTGCCACATCGTCCGCCATTGTCTGGAGCGTGACGCCTTCGCTTGGGCCCGTGCTCCGGCCCGAGCCTCTGAAGTTGATGCCCACGACCCGGTACCCCGCCTTGGCGAGTGAGTCCGCCAGACCGTCCATATAGCCCACCGTTAGGGTTCCACCGGGCAGCAAGATAATCGCTTCACCTTCGCCCCGACTGAAGTACTCAATGTTGGCGTCGGCCAGCTTCACGATCCCTCCCTTTCCATTGCCCGGCGCGGCGTTGCCAGCCCCCTTGTCGGCCCGCTCGGTGGTGGCGACAGCGTTGCCCTTCTTGTCGCAGCCGGCGAGATGGGTTACGCACAAGGCACTGGCCATCGCCCCGATAATGAATAATGTGCGACTGGTTGTAGTCATGGCTTTCATGGAATCGATCACTTTGCTTCACTCATCCTTTTCCGGCACCTGATTCGGAATCGCACTACTCCGGGACTGCCCTGATGCCGCGATCCAAAGGCGGCCGAGCGCGACCATGACCGACTGCGGGCCCTCTCCTGTGCCTCCAACTGCCTCCACCGTCTTTCCTTCAGCAGTGAGCGTACCGGCCCAACATCCGTCTGGCCGGCGCGTCAGGGCCAACTGCGTCCCAAGCGGAAGAAGCCGGATCACCTCGCCCTTCTTCGGCAGGGCCTGTGCTGCCAGCTTCTGTTCTTCGACGAGCTTGGCTGCGCATTCGGCACAACGAGTCTTCTGGAATTTCGCCAGGCGCTGTGCCCGGAACTTATCCACAGAGTAGTGCTGGAACTCCTGTTGGTGTCCGCACGCCCGCTCCACCATCGGCCGTGCCACGATCTTGCCTGAAGGTTCCGTCATCCTGGTTTTCCCCGTGTCGGGCACTTCTAATGGTTAATGGTCGCTGATAGTCGTCGCCACCTGGTTCGTGAGGTCCATGCGCCTC
>Ga0206872_10142_pt1 | contig 21232 bp, 19 predicted proteins | sample Alteio_BWOrgCont_34_FD_152906 | JGI IMG/M metagenome (GOLD analysis project Ga0206872, IMG submission 152906) | Enriched cells from forest soil in Barre Woods Harvard Forest LTER site, Petersham, Massachusetts, United States -... | ecosystem: Environmental > Terrestrial > Soil > Temperate forest >... | reverse complement strand
GGACAAACGGAGTCGCTTCGGATCAGTGTAGGCGACGGCCGTTCGCTTCGCAACACGACGCGGCAAGCCCTTTCGCCATCGCCGGCCGGTTGGTACTATGCGCTGATTGCAAGCGTTCGGCGCAATAGGCTCACCGCCCGTGATGTGCCGAAAAGGGGTAGACGTGATAGGCTGACCAGTTGCAGTCAGGTCAATTGCCAGTTTAACATCGAGACTCTTGAGACTGAGGAACCATGAGGAGCGTTGCTCATTACCTCAGTGTCGGCAGGGCTTGAGCAAAGAAGATTTTCCTGACCACCAATCCCTACTTTGCGGAGCGGACCGGGCGGGCTTGTTTGCTCTTGCCCGCTACGGGGGACGAGTTGCGCCAGGCCGTCGCGCTCGCCCGGCGCGCCGCGGCGACCAACCCATCGGCTTACGGAGAGGACTATTCCTGGTTCCTGTTGGCCCGGGGACTGGCGGAGTATCGTGAGGGGAAGTTCCACCAGGCCATTTCCACGATGCGTGGCGTCACGTCCCGCTTGGATGGACCCATCGCTCGCCTCGTCCTCGCCATGGCATTGCACCAGGTCGGGCAGTTGTCGGAAGCCCGAAAGACGCTCACCGCAGCGATACTTTCTAACGACTGGCGGTCGGTTATGGCGCGCGACCACAGCGCCTGGACCTGCCATTTGCTCCGGCGCGAGGCCGAGGAGTTGATCCTTCCGGACCTGCCCGCCTTCCGGCGCGGCGAATACCAACCGCAGGATAATGAGGAGCGCCTGGCTCTGCTCGTGGGCCAACTCGCGAGCTGTGAGTACGAAGGTCTTTCAGGCGCTGCCGCCCGACTGTACTCCAACGCCTTTGCAGCAGAGCCCAAGCTGGCCGACGACGTACCGGCAGGCGCCCGCTACCGCGCCGCTCGCGCGGCCGTGTTGGCGGGCTGCGGTCAAGGCAAGGACGCGGAGCAGGTGGACGACCAGGAACGCACCTCGCGACGACAGCAAGCGCTCGACTGGCTCCGCCAGGACCTCGACTGGTTGACAAAGCGGCCCGATACCAGCATGCCTCTGGTGCGGCAACGGTTGCAGCCTTTGCTGTCCGATCCCGACTTCGCCGGCGTCCGCGCCAAAGACAGCCTCGCAAGGCTGACGGCCAAGGAACGTGAGGAATGGATGTGGCTTTGGTCCGATGTGGACGCGTTGCTGCGGCGGGTGAGCGGGCACGAGCGCCCGTAAGGCCGAGCGCCTGATCAGGCGCGACTGCCGCGGCCCGCATGTGCGCGGATGTTGGGTGGTGGACCTGATCTTGGGCAAGGAATGGCCCCCGATTTCGGTGGACTGCCCGAGTGGCACTCGTCATAGTAGGGCGGGAACTTCATTGCACCATTGCGAGGGATCGCGCGATGTTTCGGAAGGCATATCTCCTCAATCCCGACCTGCAACCTTCCCCCAACACACCGAGCCACGCGGCGTTGGCCAAACCATGCACCAATGGAGGAATTAACATGCCTCGATATGCCCTCGCGGCTATGAGCTTAATCTTGGGAATTGTGCTGACGATGGTAACCGCCAGCGACGCACCACAATCAAAAGAAGAAAACAAGGACGAGGCCCCGCAGCCGATTACGCCGGAGTTCGACCGCTGTACGCTGGATGTGGGTGCTAAGACCCTTAAACCGGCCGGACCGGCGGCGTCCACTTTTGCCCCATACACTGCTGGAGCGCTGCGCATCGTGGTAAAGGACGGGGCTGTGAGTGCGTTTAAAGGCGCCGCAGAAAAGCCTGAGTGGACAGCGCAAAACCTTGAGGGGACTCACCTCGCTTGGTTGCGTGCGGATGAAAAAGTGGCTTACTTTGCCGGTTATACTGTGGACAAAAAGCCGGAACGCCTGCGACCGGAGGCCCCCTGAATTGGGATCCGGCAAGTGGTTGGACGAACTCCCCCTGGATAGCAAACCCGAAGCCAAACAAACTCAGAGCATTCAGGCATTGCTCCCAGGTGACGGACAAGCAGTTGTCCTCACCGCAACGACCGACGACGACAGAGGATTGGAAGGTACGGGCCAGCTTATTTCCTACCAGGTTAATTGCTTCAAGGCCGGGGAAACACGGCCACTGTGGTCCAAGAGTTTTCCATCGGCCGGCAAGGTCGCCCGGCCCGGAGTAGGCCTGCTTTGGGCGGCGCGTGCGCCGGACAAAGTCCAACCAGACGTGCAGCCACTTACCCGGCTGGGTGACGACATCTTGGTCTGCGCGGGCCCGGTTCAAGACCTCCTTTGTCTGAAAAGTGACACTGGCGAGAGGCTTTGGCGCACGGAGCGTGTGTGGGAATTCGAGCGCGGCTTCATCGGCCCCAGCGTTTGGCAGCACTTTATAGCCCGCGGCGGTGTAAACGATATGGACAAGAAGGTGGAAGCCCCAAAGGATGAAAAAGAAGAAAACCTGCCGCCAACTCGACAGTACGCGATCGTGGGCGGGCCGGTTGTGGTCGAAATTGCGAAGGGCCGCGACCGGGCGGCCAGCCGGAGCATTTTCGTGGCAGTGGCCAAGGGACCGGCCCGCTATGCGGAGTATCTTTCAGACTGCGTGATCTATGAGCTAGGGGCCGACGGCAAGCCCCTGAGAATGGTAACGGTGCCGCGCATGGTTCGGGGTGGCTCGTATCAGGTTCAAAAAGATGGGTTGGTGTGGGCGTGCACGGGTGGTGCATTTGTGAAGCTTGGCTTGTCTACCAGCCGCGCCAACCGCTTCGGCATGGGGCCCGGCGGCCCAGACATGCTATGTCGGATTGATTGGTACAGGCAGTTGGCGGTCGAGTCGCCGTCCGCGTGGCTCATTTCCAGCTCGGCAGGCAACCCGCTTGCTTTCAGCGACGGGCTCGCCTTCCAAGTCATTGCTGGCGGGTATGTCAAGGACGAGGACGCAACGGTTTACAATTTTCCAATAGCGATGGTCGATCTGAAGACCCGCACGGACCGCTCGTTGCTGCTAAACGTCCCTTTCAAGGGCAAGGTGCCGAAGCCGAAGACGAACTTTTCGAGCACGACTTCTCAGGATGGGAAACAAAGCTTGCAAACGCTCGGGCCGCATCTCCTTGCGATCACGTGGCTGGCAGTAGAAGGTAAGCAATTGGTGGTTACGTTGGGAATGGAAAACGAGTCTCGAACACTGGAATTCAACATCGACGGGATTGACGAGCGAAATCCGAAATAGGCAACGTGCAAATGCGAAGGGAGAATCCCAAGTCCCGTGGACCACCGAGGGAGTCGCGGAGCGTGAAAGTTGCTCTTTTCCCAGTTCTCCTACTTGCGGCCTGCATTATCGCGGGTTGTTTCCGCGCGGCAAGAAGGTGTTGTTGGCGGCCCCCGCATGTGAGTTAGTTCGGACACCTAGAAGGTTTTGGTGCAGCATGGTTACCGTGGTCCCGCCGCGCAGCTATCCCGAATGGCGCAAAGGGCAATTCGACCGCCCCGAGGATGCAGCTTACCTGTTCGGCTATTACCTCATACTGCACTGTCGAGATGAGGCAATGGCAACGTTGCCCGCAGAGGCATCGCCGGAGGTACACGCGGCCGTGGAGAAGGCGGTGGACGTTGCACTGCACAATGTTTGCGACCTATTAGAAGGATTTTGGCGGCTACAGGCTGGTCCGAACCACACAATTTCGTTGGCACTCGGCATCCAGGTTCGCGACGAACAGAACCAAGTGCTCGAAACTCAAGAAATCTCGCCGTGCATGCTCGACCTGCCAATCGGCTACTGGAAATGGGCGAAGGAGCATGAGTTCCGATAGGCGGGCACCAAAGGACGAACCATTAGCTGAACTGACGTAGGTCGCCATAATGGAGATGTGCATGGATGACGCTTTGCGATTCCGGGAAATCATGACCGCTTACGAGGGAAGCCCGGCAAGCCGAGTCGCAAGCTGCTGGCTTTCCTTCGGGACAAGGGCGTGTCCGAGCAGGCCATCGAATATCTCACGGGCTACGTCCTCAAAAAACCGGAGGCGTGAGCGCCATCGATTTCTACGCCGAGGACGGTTGGCTCGGGGCCAACGCCGAGGACTTCGTGCCCATCGCTATCCGCGATGGCCTGCTCATCGTCGGCACCTGCCCCAACGGTGACCCCGTGGCGGTGGACGTGCGCGAGCAACTCGGATCGGCCGGGTATATTGGTCACGAGACGATGTGGCAGGCGGGGAACGTCCGGGATGTGTTCGCGGTGCTCGCTCCGGGTCTTGGTGCGTTGGCCGCCGGTCTGGATGAGGACGCTTTCCCGCTCGACTACTACGAGGCCACCCAGCGAGGCGGCCCAGACGCGGAGCCAGGCACTGCGGCAGACGGCGGGGCATGACGGCTTTCCAACCGGCCAACTGCAGAGTTGTGCCGTTCGGCGGCTCGGAAAAGCAGGCACTTATGCTTCTCCCACGCGGCATTACAGGCATCTCAGGCCGCAAAGACGGCCTTGCAGTGTTGCCATCGACGGATCAAAAGCGTTTCGATCACATTGTCACCTTGCGGCCCGTACTGTGGGCGCGAAGGTGCAAGGTATCAAAGACCGCTACGACGGATTCGGGATTTGCAACTTTGCGGTAGCCAATTTTGAGCTTTCCGACGCCGCTCTGGCTTTACTGCTCAACGTCATTCACCCAATAGTCGCTTTTGCGAAGCCGCCTATTGAGGGGCAAGTCATTTTCGATTACGTTGATTGCCCCAAACTGGCGGAGGCATTCCGATCATTTGGCCCATATTCGATTGCCAATAGTGCGGAGCTTAGCCAGCAGCTTGTTCACGACATGTGCAAGGATTTGGCGCCCGCCGAAATCAAAAGTGTTCGCTACTTTCGCCCATCGCGGGTAGGCGAAGTGATCTTCAACTACTGGGATTAGTCGCCAGCTGGCCGTAACGCCAGGAACTACCTGTTTCACCTGACAGGGCCGCATCACGGTAACGTCATCGCTTAGGATTTCAAATGCGTCGAGTCTTTTTGGGTTCGTTGGTCGGTCTTACCCTTGTGTTTGTCTTTGCCAACTGGCCGCACTCCATTAGTCTCGGCAATTATCTGGAGACTGCCGGATTTCCATTGGTGTTTGCTTTTTGGGTACGTGGCCGATTGCAAACCTTTGACGTTGGTGCGTTGGCCGTTGATGGTGCGCTAGGATTACTGGTAATCCTTGGATTGGCGACCTTATGTGCGTGGTCACGAAACAGAGCCACCGGACCAGCCGCTAAACGTGATCGCGGTGGCGACCAATGACCTGTGAGTTGACCACCCAAACGAGGTGCCGCACGTGCGGGGCCGGCATTTTGCTTTTCTATAGTTCCTGGCTCTAAAGCCGGCCCGGCGGTGAGGTTCGGCGTTTTGCGGTGAAGGCAGGAGGTTAGCGTGGACATGGATCTTCGGCAAGACTCCGCCGAGATTTACGCCTACATTGTGTCGCGGGCCGCCGCCTACACTCCGGCCGCCGATCACGGACCCGGCGGGGTTGGCCCCATTAAGATGATCTACGCCGGATATGAGTTTGACCAGCAGGGTTGGTTCGCACTGATATTCGACCGCCGTCCTGCGGCTGCACACGACGGGGAGTGGACGGTATATTTGGAGGGAAATATGCTCGACCGTCCTGTTTGGGAGGCCGCTCGGCGGCGGAACCAGGGTCGGCCGATGCGTGTCCGCTGGGAAGACGGCTCGGTCACCGAATTGCGACCCAAGACTCCGTTTGGTCCGCTGTTGGGGAAGATGCTGGTGGGCGTGCTCCAGCGGGCGAAGCGCGAGGGCGTGTTCGAGGGGTTGCCTCGGGCACATGAGTTGGAGCTTGGTTTGGAGGAATTCAACGGATCGCTCGGATGGTCGTCGTTAACTGGCTACGGCGGAGGGGCGAAGTGATTAAACCCAGCCGAACCAAGGGCCGCAGAATATGACGGCGTGGAAGTTGGCTCCTGAAAGTTCACCGTCTCATTGCCGCCGCAGGGGCTGAGCTGATTCGTTCGGCATTGGAGGGCTTGTCAGTGCCCGAAGTCGTCGCGGAGTTGGAACGGCGGATCCTCCCGCACCTTACGGAGGCGGCCCGCCAGATAGAGCTGGACTTCCCGCCGGCCCGCGCCCGGGCCTCGTCTGCCGCGGTCGGCTCGCTTACAGAATATCAGGGGCACACGGTCTGGCTGGAGTGCTGGTTTCCCGACGCCCCGGCGGGCGTGCCCGATGGCCTGGGGCTGGAGGTCACCGTCCGGCACCTGACTACCGCCCCGGAGTTGTACCAGGCGTATGTTGCGTGGAACCACCCGTCTGGCGCCGCGCTCAACCAGCCCGGTGACAAAGGCCGGCCCCGAGCTGATGCCCACCGCCGCCAGGAACAGGTGCAGCCCCAGCACCTCGAACACCCACATGGCAGGCACAGGGAAATGCCCAAATGTCGGGCGGCGCGAGCGCAGCCAGCCAAAAGTCAGACCCGCCACTAGGATTCCGCCTGCGGCGCCAAGGCCGAGCGACACCCCGCCAAGCGACAGGGCCGGTACACCGATCAGGGCACCCAGCGCGATGCCCAGGGCGACGTACACCACGTCCACCTTCGACCCCGGCCGGTTCGCGTAACCCAGCGCCAGCGCCGCCTGCTCCACGTGGCGTCTGGGGCCAACCAGGTGCAGCGTGTGGCCGCGGTGCGCATGCCGACCCGGGGTGAGCGGCATCTCCCGGCCCGAGCGTGTCAGTCGAGTGATGCTCAACCCGCGGCCGTGGGCCCGCAGCAGCTCTTTCAGCGTCTTGCCGTCGGCCGCCTTGGACGTGACGACCACGGGCAGGGTTTCCAGCGGAAAAGCGAGCAGTTCCGGGTCGTCCGCCTCCTCCCCGATGGCTTTGAGCAGCGGGAACAATTCTTCGTGATCGCCGGCCAGGGCCACCGTGTCGCCGGGGTAAATGTGCGTGTCCGGGTCCGCTTCGTGCAACTCCCCCTGGTGGCGGACGCGCTCGATCAGCAGGCGCCCTGAATGGGCGGCCTCGATCTCGCCGACCGTGGTCCCCGTCCAGGGCGTGCCTAGAACCCGAAAGGCCCGGATGAGGAACGGCCCGCTCGCGAGGGTTGCGCTCACCTCACCCTCGCCATCCTCGCCGTTGCCCGGCGCCAACGCGGCACAGGCCGCGGCCAAGTCCACGCCCAGCAGGCGCGGGCCGATCCGCGACAGGAACCAGGCGACGCCGGCCGTCCCGAACAGGTAGCTGACGGCGTAGGCGACCGAGGCGTTGTCGCTTAGCAGCCGCTTCGCCTCGAGGTCGCGGTCGAGCCGGCCGATGGCGTCGCCGGCGCTGCCGAGAATCGCCGACTGCGTCAGCGAGCCGGCGAGCAGGCCTGCCGCCGTCCCCTTGTCGTAGCCGAGCAGCACTGCCGCTGTGTACGCCGTCAGCAACCCAGTGACGGCCAGGATCAGGGCCAGGGCGGCAAGACGCAGGCCTTCTCCACTTAAGCTCCGGAGGAATTGCGGGCCGACCCGGTAGCCGACCACAAAGATAAACAGGGCAAAGGAAACAGTCTTGATCAGAGAGGGGATGGGGATGCCCAGTTGACCGATCAAGACACCGGCAAGGAGTACGCCCGCAGACGTGCCCAGCGAGAAGGTGCCGACCTTCCGCTTGCCCAAGAAGAAGCCCAGCGACAGGGCGACGAACAGGGCGATTTCCGGATGGTGTCGCAAGAGCTCCGTAATAGCGGTCATTCGCTCTTCCTCGCGAGGTCGATCCCGGCGACCGTTAGGAGGCGCGGTTCCTCGCTCTCTGACGGTCGCGGCTCTGAAAATGTTATAGGCGCGAGCCGAGCGGCGATCGTTTCACAGTGCTCCGATCATGGCCTCCGCGCGGCCGATCTCGGCCTGTACGTCGTATCCACCGCAACTCCTGCCCTTAACCCGCGAAATTCTTCAATCCTTCGCACACCGCCGGCATTCTTTCCATAGCGTGGACGATAGCGGAAACGATTTCGCTTCGCCACGACCATCGCCAGAAGGAGTACTCTCATGAATGCCGTGAAATTCCTCACACTCGCCGCAGCCCTGCTGCTGGCCACTAGCAACGTCGCGTCCGCCGCCGATAAGGACGTCCCACCTCTCGAACTCGTGCAGACCATCGCGTTCAAAGGCGTTGACGGCACGCTCGACCACCTCGCCGTGGACGCCAAGGGCGGGCGCCTCTTCGTCGCCAACAAGGCCAACAACACTCTCGACGTCGTTGATCTGAAGGCCGGCAAGCTCCTGCGCCAGATTCCCGACCAGGGCAAGGTCTCCGGCGTCTCCTTCAACGCCGAACTCGACATGGTCTATGTCGGCAACGGCGCCGGCGTGTGCAACGGAATCGACGCCAAAGAGTACAAGGTCGTCTTTTCGACCCCGTGCGAGAAGGCCGACAACGTCTATTACCACTCCGGCAACAAGATGGTCTACGTCCAGCACGGCGAGACCGTCTCGGTGCTGGACGCCAAAACCGGCGAAGTGAAGGCAACCATCGCAGTAGGCGGTCCCGTCAAGGAGTTTCGCGTCGATAAGAAGGCGAACAAGCTGTTTATCAATGTGGGCAAGCCCAACTGCATCGCCGTGATCGACCTGGTCAAGAACGAAGTCGCGGCGCGATTCCCTTTGACCATGACCGATTCGAACGGCCCGCTAGCCTATGACAACAAGGCTGGCCTGCTCTTCGTAGGCTGCGGCGGTAAGAAGCCGATGATTATTGCCGTCGATGCCAAATCTGGCAAGGAACTGGCGAATGTGGAAATCCCGGCCGGCATCGACAATCTGCACTTCGACAGCAAGCGCAACCGGCTCTACGCCTCGTGTGGCGACGGGGCCGTGGCCGTCGTCGAGAAGAAAGACGACAAGTACGTGGTGATCGCCAATGTCGCGACACCGAAAAAATCGAAGACTTCGATTTTCAACGGCGGCCTGGACCGCCTCTTCGTGGCGGTTCCGAAGCAAGAGGGCAAGGATGGTCCTGAAGTCCGTGTCTACGAAGCGAAGCCAAAGATCGAGGCGGCTCCTGCCACTCCGAAGCCGTGAGGCACATCCCCACAACTTGGGCATGCCCTGAGAAACGGCCGGCGCCGAAATGGGCGCCGGTCCTTTTTTTCCGCATACGAACCATCGACGAATTGGGGCGTGTCAGGCTGGACGCGGCCTCTAGGGAGCGCCAGTTCCTCGCTCCCCAACGGTCGCGGCTCTGCCAGGAAACAACCTACGGGTGGATGGCATCAATCCGTAACGCGATTGTCCCGACGTTTGAGGCGGGCGAGTGGCGGTCGATCGGCTTCGGCACCGGCACCCATGAAGCAAATCACGACGCCTCACCGGGCATCGAACCGCTGTTGAGTTTGAGGGTGCGGTTACTTACCAAGCTTTTTCCGTGTTCTCACCTTCGCCGGCAACACGATTGTTTTGTACGGGAGTGCGAGGCACGGAGACGGTCGAACTGGAATAGAGTTCTAGGATATTCTTCTTCCAAGCCGGCCACATTTCGACAAGTGAGGTCGCGATTTCAAGCTGCTTCTTGAATTCATCCTGGCTCATCCGTTAACTCCCTTTCGACCGATCTCGGCTTGAACATTACCAAAGATTCTACCCGCATCGGCCTCATGTTCAAGGTACGTGGTCGGTTTCATCTGTATCCGAAGCCTCGAGTTTTCGATACGCCAATCCCTTTTCTTGCCATTCTCGTCCTTGCGAATAAGTTCGTAACTCGACCCCAGATGCATTGAGAAAAGGTCGAAGAACCGTCGGGGGCCAATTCCAACGAAGGCGTCAAACCTGACTAACTCGCTGCCATCGGGAACTTCCCCAGACTGCGCAATCGAATCCTTGTGAAACTCCAAGGCTTTGCTCTTGGGATATGGCTCCACGTAAACCACACGTTCAACCCCAGCGGCGACGATGTGCTTGGCGCAATTGTGTCAAGGAAAAGTCGTGCAATATAAGACCGTTCCAACGGTGGATAAGCCGTTTCGAGCACAATTTAAAAGGGCCTCCATCTCCGCGTGAACCACCCGTCCGTATTCCGTCAGATCACGTAAAGGGCTTTTCTCTAACAGTTTCCGCAGTTTCTCTTCGTCGAATCCGAATTCCTCCTTCCCCCCTTCCTTCACAATTCGTTCGATGATCCGAATCTGCTCGGCCATGTTGGAATCGCCATCGTCCCGTGTGAAATCGCGGCCGCCAGAATGATCTTCGATGCAGTGCGTGGTATCGCTGCGCAAAGGCCAATAAAGCCCACCGCCTGCGGTAGGGCAATCGTTCGCGCCCGTTGAGAGGATTTGGGAATCGCGGGTAATGACTGCCCCAACCTGCCGCGACATGTCCGCCGATCTCAGCGCAGCACCGAAGGCCATGAACATTGCGTGCTCATCAAAGGTCGGGGTGATAAACGGATCGCCGAACCACAGTGACACCATTCGCCTTACATCACACCGCAGTTGGTCATGATTGGGGGAGATGCGGACGAAGAAATCCGCCATGTGGAAAGTCTTGTTGACCCGCTGGCCGTGATCGACTTTGCTTTCCTCACCGTCTCGACGGATCAATTCGTCCGCTTCCTCCTTCACCATCCCGAGGTCCGTCATCAAATGTTCCCTTCGTCGTGCCTCGTCGGCATGAATTCCGACGAGCACGAATCCTGAAGGATAAATCACTCGTAACTTTGCAACTTCCTCCGGCCGTTTGAGAGAATCAATAATAAACGCGGTTTTCGGTAAAATACTTGGGGTGTTACCTTTTTCCTTGTCCTTCGGCCTTTGGGCAAAAATATGTGCCGCAGCGCCTAACGCCAAGATCGAATCATCATTGGTTTGGCTCCGCGCCTTGTTTCCTTCATCCATTAGGCTGCTGCTTCGAGCGAATTGTTTGTCCAATTGATCAGAAACCGCGCCTAATAGAGGGATCACATCGCGCGATATTTTTATAGTCTTCACCTCGTAGCCCGCACGGTTGAGCCGTTCCGTCAACAAATCGATGACTTGCTTATTCTCGGTGCCGATCGCACTGACCAGGCCGATGACAAGTTCGGATTCAAATCCGCTTTCCATTTTGCACCTCACCCGCACATCTACGGCGGCGGATTCAGACAGTTCGGCGTTCCCAATGGCGGCCGGTCCCAAGCCGGACGGGAACGGTAGCAACTCCGCAATCGCCTCCTAACGAGGTTATTGGCGCGCGAGCCGAGCGGCGTTCATTTCACAGTGCTCCGATAATGGCCTCCGCCATCTCAATCGTTGTCGCCTGGCCGCCGAGATTGGGTGTCAGCGTCTTGCGCTCTGTCAAGACTTTGGTGATCGCTGCCGCGATGCGCCGCGCCGCTTCTGCCTGGCCCACAAACTCGAGCAGGTCGATCGCGGGCAAGATCAAGGGCAGCGGATTCGCCCGGTTGACGCCGATCACTTCGCGGCTGCCGCCATGCAGCGCGTCGTAGACGTGAATGCCATCGCCGACGTTGATGCCGTGGGTCGCGCTGATGCCGCCCACGATGCCGGCTCCCAGGTCGCTGACCAGGTCGCCGTACAAGTTCCCCATCACCAGCACGTCGAATTGCGTTGGACGCGATACCATCTGCATGCAACAGTTGTCGACAATCAATTCACGCGTTTCCAGATCGGGAAAGTCCCTGGCAACCGTGCGGAAAGCCTCCAGGAACAGGCCGTCGGCCAACTTGAGGATGTTGGCCTTGTGGACGCACACAACGGACTTGCGCCCGTAGCTCCGAGCCCATTCGAAGGCGAAGCGGAAGAACCGGCGACTTGCCGCCTCAGTTACGACCTTGATACTCTGGACCACACCCGGCACAATCTCATGCTCGATCGCTGCATACAGGTCCTCGGTCAGCTCGCGGATCACCAGCATATCCACACCGCTGAAACGCGCCGGCAACCCGGGCAGATTCTTGAGCGGCCGTACGGAGGCGAAAAGGCCCAGTTCACGGCGAAACTGTACATTGAAGTTGCCGGCCTTCTCGTCGCGGACCAGCGGCGAAGGTAGCAACTTGGTCTTGAGCGCCAGCCCCGTGGCGCGGACCGATTTCAGCAGCGCTTCCGGTAGAGGCGGTCCCCCGCGTTCCATCGAGGCCCAGCCGGCGCTGTGCTCGTCCCAATCGACGGCGACTCCCGCCGCCTTGACGATGGCCTGGACTGCGGGCGTTTGGTCGAGCCCCGCCCCGCCGCCCTGCACGAGTGTCACACGTAAGGTCATGGATCACCAATTCAATCCTGCAAACAGCGGTCAATGGTCACACATCGCCCGCGTCGGTGAGGGGTCGGTGGTGAGCCCGCTGGAGCTAGCTTTTCAAGTTCTTGATCAGCTGATCCGTCAGGGTCGCGGTGTTGCCGTCGCCGCCGAGGTCGCGCGTCAGGCCGCGCTTCGCCTGAAGCGTCCGCGAAACGGAAGCTTCTATCCGTTCCGCGGCCCGACGCTGGCCGATGTGCACCAGCAACATTGCAGCCGACCGAGTCAGCGCGATTGGGTTGGCCAGGCCCTTGCCCGCAATGTCCGGGGCACTGCCGTGAACCGCCTCGAACACCGCGTATTTCACACCCAGATTGGCGCCAGGCACCACGCCCAGGCCGCCAACCAATCCGGCGCACAGGTCGCTGAGCACGTCGCCAAATAGGTTCTCCATGACCAGCACGTCGTAGCCCGAAGGGTCCAGAGCCAGCTGCAGACACAGGCGGTCGACGTGCATTTCTTCGAAACCCAGAAACGGGTAATCGTCGGCGACCGCCCGGGCTGTTTGCAGAAACAGGCCATCGCTCTTGGGCATGACGTCGGCCTTGTGGCTAAACGTGACCCGCTTGCGGCCTTCCTGCCGTGCTAGCTCAAATGCGAAGCGCACGATCCGCTCACACGCCGTTCTCGTAATGATGCGAAGACTCTCGACGACGCCGGGAACCACAACGTGTTCTTGTCCGGCGTAAAGGCCCTCGGTGTTCTCGCGGACCACCACGAGATCAACGTTTTCGTAGGGCACCGCGATGCCAGGCAAGGTGCGGACAGGGCGGACGCTCGCGTACAGGTCCAGTTCCTTGCGGAGGCGGACATTGATGGATCGGAAGCCTTTGCCGATGGGTGTGGTGCACGGGCCTTTGAGGGCGACGCGGTGCTTGCGGATCAAATCAAGGGTAATGTCGGGAAGCGGGTCGCCGAAGTGCTCGGCTGCGCCGAGACCGGCGAATGCCTCGACCCACTGGATGTCGGCCCCGGCGGCATGGACGACGGCTTGCATGGATGCCGTCACCTCCGGTCCGATCCCATCACCGGCGATCAGTACGACAGGGGTAGCCAAGAGAATGCTCCGCGTTGTTTGAGTCCGTATTGTCAGAGTGGGAAGGCCCGCGAGATTTGTCAAGCGACGGTCGGAGCTTGATAGACGGAGAGGCAAGGACAAAATTGCCATGCGCGACACAGGTCGGAAAATCGGTCATTCCGCTTCTCTCATTCTTCATTTGACCTGGATTTGCTTGCTTTGTCGTGTATCCGACCCTGCCGATGAGGGATGTAGCGACCGCGCCCCTTGTATGGGCATCGTGGCAGAATTTTCCGGTTGTTGTGGGAGTGCCGGCTTGTAGCGAAGCCGCTACAATGTTGCAATCGGATAACGTTTGGCAGTCGTCGCTACGACTCGGGGCCGGAGTTGTCCCGGAACGTTCCCCTTGTGAAATGGGGTGTTACCATGCAGGCGGTGAAAGGGCGCTCCATGGAAAAGCGGTTGTGCTACGGATCAATGGGAGTCTCAGGCTTCCTGCTCCTGTTGTTCCTGCTCGACCTATTCCTAGGCTTTCCGTTCGGCCGCATCAGCGGCTTCGTCGATATCCTCGGCATCCTGGCCAGCGGCCTGGTGCTGTATCTCGCCTACGATGCCTTCCGAGACCTCCGCTAACTTTTGCCAAATCCATTCGCCATCTTTCCCTGTGCTAACGCGATCAACGCTGCCAATACGCCGTCGACGGTGTACGCCGTCGCCTCCGCCGCCACTGGCAGCCCCATTTCGACCACTGCCGCCGACGTCACCGGGCTGATGGTGACGAGCCGCATCGCGCCGCTTTGGATGAGAGAGCGCGTTTCGTCTTCCAGGTTGCGAAAAAGAGAGCGGGCAATATTGGAGCTTGTCAGGGTCACAAAGTCGATTGGTCCATCGCGCAGGAACTCAGAGAACGCCTGCGTCACCGCATCCACCTGGGAATAGACGGCGACCTGCTCAACCTCCGCCACCGCTGACAATTCGTCGCGCAGCAAGTCCCGGCCGCGGTCCGCGCGAGCAAGAAGGATCCGCAAGCCTCGGACGCGATCCCTCAGCGCGGCTATAAGGCTCTCGGAGCAGTAGTCGTCTGGAATCACGTCGGGTTCGAGGTAGTATTCCCGTAGCGTCTTGGCGGTGGCCGGCCCGATTGCGGCGAGCCGCAAGGATCCCAGAGCGCGAAGGTCACGGCCCAGGTGCCGCAGCCGGCCGACGAAAGCGTGAACGCCGTTGGCGCTGGTGAAAACTAGCCACTGGTAGGTGTGCAGTTGGCCAATCGCTCGATCAACTGCTGACCAATCGGACAGCGCCCGCACTTCGACCGCCGGCAACATCACGACGCTGGCGCCCAGGTTTTCGAGTTGCCGCACCAGGTCGGCCGACTGGTGTCGCGGTCGAGTGACCAGGACACGCTTGCCAAATAACGGCCGTTCTTCAAACCACGCCAGTTCCGATCGCAGCGCAACAACCGGGCCGATGATGATGAGCGCCGGTGCCTTGATCTCGGCTTTCGCGACGGCGGCGGGCAACTCCTGCAGAGGGGTGCTGATGGTGCGTTGCCGGCCCGTGGTGGCGGCATGGATGGCGGCGGCCGGCGTCTCAGGGTTGAGGCCGTGGTCGATTAGCGTTTGCGCGATCCATGGCAGCCTTGCCAGGCCCATGTAGATAACAATCGTCCCGGGGAACTGGGCAAGTGCCGCCCAATTCACGTTGGGCTGGCTCTTGTCCGACTTTTCATGGCCCGTCACAATGGCGACGGCACTGGAGTGCAGGCGGTGCGTGAGTGGGATGCCGGTGTAGGCTGCCGCTCCGAGCGCAGCCGTCACGCCCGGCACAACCTCAAATGCGATGCCGGCGGCGTGCAGCACTTCTGCCTCCTCGCCACCGCGGCCAAAGAGGAGAGGGTCGCCGCCCTTGAGTCGCACGACGCGCAGGCCTCGTCGAGCGGCATCGACCATCAGCCCATTGACATGCGGGATGCGTTCGGGGTGGCAGTCGGCGAGTTCATTGACGCAGACCCGTTTCGCATGTTCCGGAGCGTAGTCGAGTAGTTGGACGGGCACGAGATAGTCGTAGAGCACCAGGTCGGCGCGAGCCAGGCATTCGACAGCGCGGACCGTGAGCAATCCGGGATTGCCGGGGCCGGCACCGACCAATGCGACTAGGGGTTCCGTTAGTGCATGCATTGATATCCGAGCCGCGACCGTAAGGGAGCGATTTTCGCTGCCATCCGAGCCGCGACCGTAAGGGAGCGATTTTGACCATCGCTCCCTTACGGTCGCGGCTCGGACATCCGATTGTGCATGGCGCCGATCAGGATTATAGCGTCTGCGGCAGTGGCGCACAAAATCGCAGCAATTGGCTTGCAGCGTCGCCAACAGTGAAATGAAAATATTCTGTATGCGCCGCGCTCGAAAGCGCCTCTATTGAAGTAGGCGACGCGTTGGAGATGGCCATGTCTGCCAGACTCGATTCGGTTTTGCACCATATCCGCAAGGTTCTCGGCTCGCAGGCCGAGCAAGGTTCCGACGCGGACTTGCTCCAGCGTTACGTCCGCCATCGGGATGAGACGGCTTTTGAATTGCTGCTGTGGCGACATGCAGCGATGGTGCTGCGTGTTTGCCAGGGTGTCTTGCGCGACGGTCACGCGGCCGAGGACGCATTTCAGGCTACTTTTTTGGTCCTGGCGCGCAAAGCCGGCTCCGTTGGGCGCGGTGAATCGTTGGGGGCCTGGCTCTACCAGGTGGCTTACCGCGTCGCCGTGCGGGCCCGGTTGCACACCGTCGAACGTCGGGCACTGGAAGCAAGGCAACACGAGCGCCGCCGTACTGCTGTGCCCGCCGGTCCCGGCGAGGCTGCCGCTGAGCGAGATCTGGTGCCGCTCGTCTACGAGGAGCTGAATCGCCTGGCGGCCAAGTACCGGACGCCCATCGTGCTTTGTTATCTCGAAGGCAAGACCCACGCGGAGGCCGCCGACCAACTCGGCTGGGCCAAGGGCACCGTCTCGGGGAGGCTAGCCCGCGGCCGTGAGATGTTACGCAAGCGGCTGGTGCGCCGCGGCATCGTGTTTCCAGCCTCAGTCCTGGCCGTCGCGCTGGCGGCTTCCAAAGCATCGGCCGTGCCGCCGGCATTGGTCGCCGCAACTGCTCAGGCAGCCGTGGCACTCGCGGTAGGAAATGTCGCTGCCGCTGGCGTGTCAGCGGGAGTGATTCACCTGACTCAAGGAGTTGTTCAAGCTATGTGTCTCTCCAAATTGAAAGCTACGGCAGCGGCTGTAGTCGCCTTCATGCTGATCTTTGGCGGCACCGGAGCCTTGCTTCGGCTGGGGGTAGTGGAAGCATCCGCCCAGCGTGCGGCAACGGCTGATGCCCGGTCGAACCTGCCGCGTGGGCGTTCTTTGCCCATTCGGCCGATGGACGACAATGTGACGTCGGCCGATGCCAACGGCCCAGGAGACGGATCGGGATTACCGCCGGGCTTCGCGGGCGCAACAGCTGGCAGCGCGGACTTCGCTGGCCAACAAAGCCGCATCGATAGCAGAAACAATCTCAAGCAAATCGCCCTGGCAGTCCACAATTACGCGGACACCTACGGCGTGCTGCCGTCGGATTTCACCGACGACGAGGGGCAGCCCTTACTAAGTTGGCGCGTCGCGCTGTTGCCATTCATGGAACAAAGTGACCTCTACCGTGAGTTCAAGCGCGATGAGGCATGGGATAGTCCACACAACATCAAGCTCCTGGCTAGGATGCCGAAAATCTACTCGGTTGTAGACGATGCATCCGAGATGCCTGAGCGAGGAAATGCCCCAGAAACTCTAGGAGCTGGCGGGAAGATGCGTGGGGTCGGCTCCATGCCAGGTGGCCCAGCTCGCGGCAGAGTGTTCCCCGGCGGCCCCGCAGCCCCAGCGACGGAGATGCCAGGGGGCCCATCGGGCGTGATGCGACCTGGCACTCCCGGTGGACAATTTCCCGGAGCGCCCGCCGGCCCACCTAACACGTCGTCCCAAACGCACTACCAGGGCTTCGTCGGCAAGAGCACCGTATTCCCGCGCGGAACACCAATTCGGTGGCAGGATATTCCCGATGGCACGTCCAACACCATCCTTATCATCGAGGCCGGCAATGGCGTGCCCTGGACCAAGCCGCAGGACATGCCTTTTTCCGCGAAAAAGCCGATCCCTGCGCTCGGTGTCTTTCCGGATGTCATCCACGCCGCGTTCGCCGATGGCTCCGTGCACGATCTTCGTCCCGATTACGACGAAAAGGAGATGCGCAAGGCCGTCGTCCGCGACGATGGCGAGGTGGTCGACTTCGATAAGTTGGAGTTGCCCCAGGTTACCAAGGGCGGCGCTCCGGGGATGCCAGGCGGGCCGGCGAAGGGCGGTCCTCCGGGTATGCCCAACGTCGGGCTGGGCGGTGCTCCTCCTATCGGACCAGGGATGCCTCAAATGGGCAGGCCACCCGCCGACCCCAAGCTGAAGCAGCTCTATGACGAAAACCTGGAGCTAAGAAAGCTATTGCAAGACACCGTCGATCGGACGCAGGAGATCCGGTCGGAGATGGAAGAGATGAAGCAGCAATTCGCGGCAAAACGCGACGCCCAGCGGCTACTAGACGAGCGGGCCAATCTGAAGAAACAGATCGAGCAGGCGACCGCCGACCTTAGGGCGTTGCGCGACGAATTTCAAAGGCTCAGGGACTCTCTCCAGAAAGAGTAGCGCAGTCTCGGTTAGCCGCGACCCGAAGGGGAGCGCGGACAAATGTCTCCGCTCCCCTTCGGGTCGCGGCTAACCCGACCCCAATTCTCATTTCCCGACAGGAGCACTGACCCAGCGGGCGGGTGGCTCCCAATTCTCGGCCAGGCTGAAGTGCGTGTTCAGATAGGGGTTGAACGACCAGTCGTAAAACAATTCATGCGGGTAGGTAGCTGATGGCCGTGCGGTCGCCGCATCGATCAGGCCGACGTGGACCAGCGTCTCCGTGACCAGTTCCGAGCAGAAATAGCTGTCGCGCTCGCCGCACGGCTTGCCGATAAACCAGGTACGGATCGGCCCGCGGTGCCGCAGTAGCGTGAGCTGGCCGCCGAGGCGTATCAGGGCGAATTTCTTGCCTTCCTGCCGTTCGGCCCATTCGGCCAGACACTCGCACTGTTCCTGGGTAAGCGGCGTCTTACGCTTGCGAATCCAGACGGGTCCTTTGCATTCGTATTCATGCAAATGCGGCAACATGTCCAGCGTGTTGACGTGCATGGTGTCATTAGGCCCAGCTTCCAGGATGCCCAGGCTTCCGTCCTTTCGCCGAACCACAACGCCGGAGCCGTGGGGCTGGAATGCGAGCGCCAGGTCGTGGGTGATTTCCCAGAACATGTTGCTATCGGTGTAGACCATGATGTCTCCGGGCTGGGGCACGTAGGCCCTGGCATCGCCGCGGAGCTTGAGGTCGAGGTGGTAAGCCGGCTCGTAGAGGTACGATCCGACGTCGCTTGGCTCCCCGCCGAAGGCGCACGCCGCCGACAGGCAAGCCAGTATGAGGGGGGTCATGCAGCGATCTCCGAAAAAGGCGGTACGATCTCGCCTCATTCATTGATCGAAAACCGCGATCGATCTCCTTTAGCCCGTTTGCACGCAACTTGACCCACAACACCCGCAGAAATCGTGTATTTGTTACAGCCCAACGACTCGTCCTTTCAATCGCGCCTTGGTCTTGCGACGACATGATAAGTGCTTACCTTCGCCAAAAGTCTTATGCCAGTGGGCTTTGCGCTACATTCAGGTACATTCGCAAGACGGCGGCACGGCCGTTGCGTAATTGAGGTTGACCGCTGCGACGCCAACGTTGGGTTGACCTCATCTTGCCGACCTACCAGCAACGGATCGATCGGAGAATTCTTCCATGTTTATGCGTACCTTGCGGATTGTGGCGGCTCTGCTGATCCTAGGCTCTACCGGTTGCTGTTGGTGGCACCATCGCTGTTGCTACCCGCCCGGCCAAACGCCCGCGCCCATCGTAGTTCCGGCCGAAGGCGCGCCCCATCCCGCACCTTAGAGCGATTGAAAAACCAAGCTCCGTGGTTTCTCATGGCAAACCGCTTACCCCGTACAGGGACCGCACTTCGCCCACGAGTCGGGCGAAGCGATTTCAACGCCAGTCAATCCAGTCCCGAAACGGAGGGTTGCCCTGGGCGCGATAGAGCTCGGCCCGGTTCTTCCCATCGGCGTCCACTGTGACGAAGGTGCGATGAAATCCACCTCCGGGCGACGTTGGCCCGTCTTGGATGGAATAAAGCAGTCTCTTGCCATCGCGGGACCAACCGTAAAACATGCTCGCCATGTTGGGCTCGTGGGTTACCTTGTCGAACTTCCCGGTAGCTACGTCGCCAACAAACAGTTGAAACCATCGGGCGCTCGCGAATTTCATGCCTGCGACTTTCGTACCGTCGGGCGCAATCCGCCATTGCACGAACCATTTGCCCTTCGGCAGCCCGTCGAATAGCATTCGGGCCTCGCCAGTGGAGCATTCAACCCGGTACAACTCTGCCCCGTCATCCACTTTCTTTGGGTCGGTGTCTTTCACAGTCAAAAACCATTTTCCGTCGGCCGAAATGTCCGAAAGCCTGTGGCCGTCTGGCACTTTGATGTCCGTAACTTTGAGCGTCTCCACGTCGAGCATTTGAAATTTGAAGACGGTCGGAACGAGGTCCTTGCCCTGCTGGTATTTGCACAGGACGAGTTGTTTTCCATCCGGCATCCAGAAAAAGTCCATGGTGTAGAACTGGTTAGCAGTAGGAGGTTCTTCAGTAAGCAATACCTTTCCGGGCCACGGTTCGTCGAACGCCCAAAGAGCTATGACCATGCCTGGGGCCGTTTTGAAGTTTGTTCTCGTTTCGTATTGGAAGGCTAGGGACTTGCCGTCAGGGGAAACGCGATGCATGTGAACGTATTCCAAGTCCTTGAATTTACCGCCGACCTCGGTGAGGCCCGAACCATCGGGCTTGATCTTGCCAAAGCGATTGGACTGACACACCAAAAGCCTGCTCCGTAGGCCTTCGATGCCGTTGTCCGCCGTGGCATCGTCGCCGGTGTTGGTGCGTTCTTCAGGACTCATGGCGGCGGTTTGAAGTGGGGGATAGGCGTGAACAGAATGGTAAGCCGCAGACCCGCCGACAATCAGGGTGATGGCCGCGATTGACGCGGCTAGAGCAAGTTTGATATTCCAGATACTCATGGTCCGAATTACCTCCTGAGTCAGGTTAGATGTCCTGGGTGCGATTAAGCCACAGCTCACGGCCTTGAGAAGTCCAGCGGTGGCCGCCCGACTCGTAGTTACGGCGAAGGTCGTCGTCAGAGTGGCGGGTGTCTTGGTCAGGCCGACAGAGGGCAGGACCTCGGCCAAAGACAGTCGGCGCCGACTGAGGCGATCGCGTAACTGTTTTCGCGCGCGTTCGAGGCGGCCGCGGAAGACCGTAAGCGTCCACCCTAATTCGGCCGCTGCCTCGTCATGCGTCTTGCCTTGCAAGTAACAAAGCACCAGCGGCGCCTTGTAGCGCGCTGGAAGTCGTTCCAGTTCCTCGTGGAGCAGCGCATTTGCTTCGCGGACGGTCAGATCTTCAGGAGTTGCAGGAAGTGTGAGTGGAAGTTGGCTGACGCCGGCTTGCCTCCGGGCGATCGACGCGCGGAGCTTGCGAGCGGTACGAAGCGCGACGCCGTGCAACCAGCTTGGGAGTGAATCGCGCTTGCGGACCCGGCCTGGCCTTTGGGCGAGCACGAGAAAGGTGATCTGGACGGCATCTTCGGCGTCGGCTTCGTTCCGCAGCACGCTGCGGCAGACGCGGAAAACCATCGGTCCATGCCGGCGGATAACGGTCGCGAAAGCCGCTTCGTCGTGGCTGGCGATGAAGCGCGTGAGCAAGTCAGCATCGGACTCGCCGCGGAGTTCCGATGCAAAGACACGTCGGATAAAGCCAGAGAGATCCGCCATGGTGCCGGTGCTCACTCGTGTGGG
>Ga0206872_10141_pt1 | contig 21249 bp, 19 predicted proteins | sample Alteio_BWOrgCont_34_FD_152906 | JGI IMG/M metagenome (GOLD analysis project Ga0206872, IMG submission 152906) | Enriched cells from forest soil in Barre Woods Harvard Forest LTER site, Petersham, Massachusetts, United States -... | ecosystem: Environmental > Terrestrial > Soil > Temperate forest >... | reverse complement strand
TGAGTATATTACCAGCTTAAAAAATGCAGGATACACAGATATGCGCGCTAATGACCTTGTATCGATGAAATCTGTAGGCGCTTCGCCGGAATTTGCAAAAGGCTTTGCTGCTCTCGGTTATAAAAATATCTCCGGAAATGAGCTGGTGAGCATGAAATCGGTTGGCGTTACTCCTGAATATGCTGAAAGTTTCAAGGCGGCCGGTTACGAAAGTGTTCCGTTGCGCGAGCTTGTGTCGCTTAAATCAATGGGTATCACCCCCGATTTTGCAAAAAGCTATGAAAGTGTTGGCTATAAAAATATCCCACTGCGCGAATTGACAAGCCTGAAGGCATTAGACATCACTCCTGAGTATATAAAAAGTTTCCAGGACGCAGGATTTAAGGATATCTCGATCAATGAATATTCGGGGCTGAAATCGATGGGTGTTACGCCGGAATTTATTGAAAGCTTCAAGAAAATCGGGTTTAACAATATAACACTTCATGAGGCCACATCCTTAAAGGCGACCGGGGTTACCCCTGAGTATGTGAGCAAGATGAGGGAAAAAGGTTTTAAGTCCGATGACCTGAATAAATACATACAATTGAAAAATGCGTTTAGCGACGATGATAAGTGAGGGATAGTGATTAGAGGTTAGAGGTTAGAGGTTAGAGATTAGTAAAACTTGAATTGAGCAAAATTAATAAGTATAATTTTAGCAGGCCTTGCCTGTAACATTAAAATAAAAAAACAATCATTATGAACTCAAAAAAATTAAATATCAGCAGGCTTGCGAAGTATTTCCTGCTGCTGCCCTTAATGGGGGCTCTTGTTTATCCGGCTTACAGCCAGGTGGTTGTTACACCTGTGGTAACGCCTGTTGTAAACCCGGTGGTAACAACGACAGTTAATGCCGTGGTTAATCCCATTGTTAACGCAAACGTTAACGCTTTTGTTAACCCGATAGTCAATGCTAATGTTAACGCAAACGTTAACGCCTTTGTTAACCCCATGGTTAACGCCAATGTTAATGCAATGGTTAACCCCATCATTAATGCAAATGTTAACCCCATTATTAGTGCTGAAGTAAATGCCAATGTTAATGCCTACGGTTTTTTGGGTGATAGGACCGAGGGGAGCTGGTTTGCAGAAATTAAAGGCGATAAGATTAGAATAGAGTTCAGGAGCGATGATGACGAGAATAACTGGTCGAGCAGTTCGGAATTTTCGCTGAGTGATTTTCCGAATCTTCCCAAAGGGCAAAAAGGCGATTTTTCGCTAAAAAGGGAAGCCGGCACCATGACATTCAACGGCAAGTTTGACGATGATATGGTTTATGGCCATTATAAATTTATTGCCGACAAAGCATTTAGTGATTTCGTAAAAAGTCAGGGTGTAACAGAGGTTGAAGACAAGGATGCATTTTCATTCTTTATGGTTGACCTTAAAAAGAGCTATGTTGAAATGGTGGCGAGAAATGGCTTTAAGGATATCGGCCGGAACCGCCTTGTGTCGATGGCAGCTCTTAAGGTTGATGAGCCTTACATAAAAATGTGGAAGGAAAATGGTTTTCCCGAAATTACGCCCAATGACCTGGTAGCCGGTAAATCCATGCATATTACTGAAACTTACGTTAAAGAGATAAGGGATGCAGGTTATAAAGACATCAGCTTCCACCAGTTGATTGCGTTTAAATCGCAGGATATTACCGGCGAATACATAAAAGGCCTTCGCAGGGAAAAAAATGAAAACGGCCAAAGCGAATTACCACCAGCCAACCAGGTGGTTGCTTATAAATCGATGCATATTGATGCGGCTTACGTAAATTCATTCAAAGCTGTTGGGTATGATAATATCCCTTATAACCAGCTAACCGCCATGAAATCGATGGATATTACGCCTGAATTTGTAAAAGGGTTTGTGGATTTAGGTTATAAGGATATTCCCGCACATGAGCTTGTCGCATTAAAATCGCAAAATATCGATGCCGCCTATATAAAGAGCTTTGCAGATGCCGGCTATAAAAACATCCCGGTGCATGATTTGGTTGCTTTGAAATCGGAGGGTATTACACCAGAATATATTAAAGGCTTTGAAGCGATTGGTTATAAGGATATAGAGGTACATAAACTGATCCCTTTAAAATCGATGGATATAACACCCGAATACATAAACGGGTTTAAAAAACTTGGTTTTACCGATATACCGTTAAACGAACTGCCGGGCTTAAAATCGATGGGAGTTACGCCTGAATATGTGGCAGCTATGCAGGAAAAAGGCTTTAAATCGAATGATCTGAGGAAGTATATGCGGTTAAAGAGCGCATTCAATGAGGATGGTAAATAGAGGTTGGGGCTTAGAGATTGGAGATTAGAGGTTGGAGGTTGGAGATTAGTCCGAAAGTCAGTAAAGTCCGGAAGTCGGAAAGAAGCTGCAAAGACGTTTCGACAAAATAAATAAGTCACAAAGTAGGGGATTAGAGATTGGGAAGAACGCCATACATCCCCTCTGGAATACTATTGGAAATTAATTTTATCTTATAAATAAAATCATGAAAAAGATATTGGTTGCAGGGTTCTCAGTGATCCTGATGCTTGCGGTGTGCGTTTGTACTGCCCAATCGCAGCAAAATGTAAAAGTTAATGCTAAAGTAAAAGTTAATGCTAAAGTTGCCGTAAAAGATGATGAAGGCTGGTCGAATTTTGGCGGGAACCATGTGCCGGGCGCGTGGTCGGCGTATATTGAAGACGAAAAAGTCTCCATCGATTTTAGCGGAGAGGACTGGAATACCAGGAGGCGGTTTCTATTGTCGGAACTTGGTACTTTGCCAGCCGGGAATGAAGGTACTTTCAAGGTAACCCGTGAAGCAGGTACAGTTACGTTTAAAGGGATATTTGAAGGTGGAAAAGGGTTTGGCTTTTATACGTTTGCTGAAGACCCCGGTTTCAAAACCTACCTGGAGCAAAAGGGATATTCGGGGCTTGATAAAGAAATAATGCTGGATATTTTCTTTACCGATATTAATAAAAGTTATTTCGAGTTTTTGAAGGAGCACGGTTACACATCCATATCGCGTGAACATCTGAAGGATCTGGCCCAGCAAGACCTGAACCGCAAAGTTTTTGAGGATTATTTCGGACTCTTTAAAACTGAAAACTGGGGGCATCCAACGCTCGACAAAATAATTGAATTAAGGGAGCATGGCGTTAATGCCCGTTTTGTAAACAGCTTTCACCAAATGGGATATAATCAAAACATTCCGTTGGATAAAGCACTGGAACTACGCGATCATGGCGTGACCCCGGAGTTTATCACCAGTATCCAAAAAATGGGCTACGGCGATATCACGCTGGATAAGGCAACAGATTTGCGCGATCATGGTGTAAACCCTGAGTTTATCCGCAGCATACAGGAAATGGGGTATAAAGGCATCACGCTTGAAAAAGCCCAGGAACTGCGCGATCATGGCGTAAACCCTGAATTTATCAGGAGCATTGCTGCGCTCGGTTTTAAAGACCTTACTTTAGATAAGGCCCAGGAACTGCGCGACCATGGGGTAAACGCCGAATTTATCAGGAAGATGCGCGACAAAGGGCTTAATGTGCATACGCTTGATGATTATATCAGACTGAGGGATAGCGGGTTTAATGAATAATATTGCCGTCTGAACCGTTGATTTCAGTGATTAAATGATTTCGCTGATCAATGTTACAGTTCTATCTTATGCATTTTTTTTCAAATGGTTAGAGACGCAAAATTTTGCGTCTCTACTTTTTGGTACACTACCCAATAAAATGTTAATTTTATAGTCGGGTTAATACAAAAATGAATTATCGCCAATTTTCTCCCCACCCTGCGTTAGCGCCATATATTGATGCCTACTGGACGGCAACGGGCGATGATTGCGGTATGAAGACCGAGAAAATATTACCGGATGGCTGTATAGATATAATTTTTAACCTGGGCGCGGAATGCCAAACGGAAAGCAACACCTGTTTGCTGAAAAACAACCAGCCATATTTGATCGGGACGATGACCCGTTTCAAAGAAACCACTATGCTGCCCGAAACAGAGCTTTTAGGCATCCGCTTTAAGCCGGCTGCTTTCACCGTTTTTTATGAGTATCCGGCATTATACAAACTGACAGATAGAACCGTTGAATTTGACAAAAAGCTGTCGCCTGACATTGAAAATGCCGCAAAATATTCAACAGCTTATCTTGATCATTTTTTCCTGAAAAAGCTCTCGCAGCCCAAACGCTCACTTTTACCGCTGATCTCCGATATTAAAAATTGCGACGGCCAACTGAGTGTTCAAGCCCTGGCGCAAAAACATTTTACTACAGTAAGGCAATTGGAACGGGCTTTTAATCGCGACATGGGCATTGGCCCCAAGGAGTTTATCAATTTAGTCCGCTATCAATCAACCTTTCAAAAAATACGGAACAATGCATCCCGCAAAAGCCTGCTCGAAATTGCTTTTGAATCCGGTTATTACGACCACTCCCACCTCACTAACGAGCTAAAAAAATACACCGGCGCCGCGCCCACACAATTTTAATTTTGTCGTTTTTTTCCAAAGTTTGGCTTTGTTACCCCTGGTATATTTGTGCTGCTTACCAGAAACTATGGTTCAAATACACAAAGCTACTAACCAAATAAAATGAAAAATTTATATTTAAAAACAGCTGTAAGGCATATGCGGCTTCCTGCTCTTTTGCTGGCGGCCGTTTTAGTTGGATGGTCGTCGGGCCAAAAGAAGTCTGTTGCAAACGGCAACGTTCCGATCCTTGTAAACACCTGTTTGTTTACAAACAATGTAAACAGGCTTGTGGAATTTTACCAGCCCATCCTGGGGATGAAAGCTAAAAGACCAGATAAAACCTATGCCGAGTTTTCTACAGGGGTGGGCGTACTGGCAATTTTCTCGCTGGAAGCCCAGAAAAAGTACATTCCCGGATCAACAGAAGGCGCGAGGAACGGGAGCATGGTGCTTGAGTTTAAGGTTGCCAACGTTGATATGGAGTATAAACGACTGCAGCGCCTGGTGAAAGTTTGGGTAAAGCCGCCCACTACACAACCCTGGGGCAGCCGCTCTGTTTACTTCTGCGACCCGGACGGCAACCTTGTCGATTTCTATACCATAGCTGGGAGATAGAGATTAGAGGTTGGAGATTAGAGATTAGTCTAAAATAAGCCTTATGTTTCGAATAAAATAACAGTTAAAAAATCAAATTAAATTTATCCGCCAATTGGCGGACGCAAAGAAAGAGAACAGTAGAGAACACCAAGAAAAAAATTGACAAACTATTAAAGTTTTGTGGCCTTTGTGTTTTCCCTTTGCGCTCTTTGTGGTAAAATTCTGCACAGTTTAGTTATATGAAAGGAGTTAATAAGGCAGTGATTAGAGACTGGAGGTTAGAGATTGGAATTTTTGCCCGTGCTAACCAATCTCTAACACATTTTGATGCGTTTATCAGGATTATTTATATTCAATGGAAAAATTAAATAAATATGCCTGTGGTTTATTTTTAAGCGGGTTGCTTTTAGTATTAACAATCAATATCGCCGGCGCCCAAAGCAAAGCAGACAGCGCCGGCGTGTTTACAAAAACAAATAAAATTATGGAACAAAGGTTAAGCTTTATCACCATCGGCGTAAAAAATATGGACAAACTAAAACAGTTTTACATTGAAAAATTCAAGTGGACTCCTTTAAAACAACAGGGGATTGTATTTTTTAAACTGAATGGATTTATTCTCGCGTTATATCCGGCAGATGAACTTGCAAAGGATGCCGGCGTGCCGCAGGATGGCAGCGGGTTTAAAAGATTTACGTTATCTATAAATTACAAGTCGGAAAAAGAGGTTGATGAAGCATTTAAGGCCTTGAAAGGCGTCGGCGTTCATATCATAAAAGAGCCGCAAAAAGCTTCGTGGGGCGGTTACAGCGGTTATGTAGCCGACATTGAGGATAACCTATGGGAAATTGCATACAACCCTTTTTTGGAACTGGATAGTAATGGAAATGTCTCAACACATCAGTGATCAAGGTTGTAATAAGTTGCAAGAGTTGTAAAAGGGCTGATCCTTATAACCAATGCCGCACTGACTTAATGACCTAATGACTCAATGACCTAATGACTCAATGACCAATGATTACCGATCAAACTGTTCAATTTCATAGTAGTCTTGAGCATAAACCTCTTTAACGGCAGGTTCCAGGAAGCCCCTGCAAATATCCGCGATCTTACTCGCTGAAGCGCCTCCGTTTTGCAACGGCGCAAGGCGTTTTAGCTCATCAAGCTTAAAATATGAATGTACCTGTTTGCCAAGCGCTAAGCCAACGTATACAACGGTTGAGTACTGCGTTATCAGCTCGCTGCAATTGGCTATCATGTGGTTGGTATTGCCGGTACGGTAGATCAATGTGCCTGCCGGGGCGTATTTCCTGATCTCCCTTTCGGCGCGTTCAAATTTTTCGTTAGGGTGCAGTTTAAATAATAACTTTCTTCCGTTGGCTATTTTTACGGCCTTCCTGATAAATGCCGGGCGGTTTTCAAACCTGTAGGTTTCCCTCATATCGGTAGTGGCCACCATCACATAATCTTTATAGGGAAAATCATTATCAAGAAATTGGGCGATATTATCGTAGTTAGGGATTCCGGTAACGATAATCTTACTGCCGTCAGTTCCAAGCCTGATAAACTGCTCTTTATAGCCTTCGGAACCGGCACAATAAACATCACAGATATTCGAGGTACCGTTTAAAGAAGTGCCGCCGCTAAAACCGGGCTCCAGCTTCAGTGTTTTTACAATTTTACTTAACAAAGTAAACTTATCGGTCATCCCCTCCTGTACCCACACCATTTTGGTTTGGCGCATACGCACCGGAATGTGAAGGTCGGAGCAATAAACGATAAGGTCGTACGTGTTTTTCTTACCCTGGTAATCAATTTGCAGGCCATGGCCGCGCAAATATTTTTCGGAGTTTTCTTTAAACTGCCCCGAAAATATAGTGCCCTTAAACACCGGGGTATATTTCATCAGGGCATTGGCCCACTTTAAATCGGTAAAGAACTGACTGAACCAGCAATCATATTCTTCTTCAAGATACCCGGCTATTTTATGCATTTGCCAGGTTTGGTTCATTGAACCTACTATAAACAAAATCTTCTTTCGCATAGGGGTTGAAAGATTAAAAGAGTGCTAAGGCATGCAATTTTTTTGTTACATACGAAAGTAAAATAAATCTTTCAAAAAATAAATACATCGAATTGTAAAATTTACTATTTGACTAAAATAGTATATGGGTCAGAAAAAGTTGTTTTAATGTTGAAAGGTTGTAATGTTGAAAGGTTACTGCATGTCAAAATCACTTTACAACCTTTTTAACTTATTACAACCCTTACAACAACTTACAACCTTTAATTACCCTTATAACCTATCACAACCTTTCAAATTAATTCACGGGAATTTCCTGCGATGGTTTTTGAGCTTCGGCATTTTTAGGCAGCGTTATAATTAATACGCCGTCCTCCTGCTTCGCGCTGATGCCGGTTGTATCTACCTGCTCGTTTAAGTTCAGCATCCTTTCGAAAGATTTTATCGGGTATTCCTGCTTGCTGAAATTTGGCAGGTTTTCTTCGTCAACGGTGCGGGTACCGCTGATATACAGGACATCATCCTGAACTGAAATTTTTATGTTCTCTTTGGCATAACCAAGCGCGTAAACATAAACTTCGAAATTGGTTTCATTGTCTGCAATATTTATTGGCAGACTGTATTTTGGCCGGCGAAAGTGCTCGCCCCTGAAATGGCCGTGTTTTCCGTGTGCAGGGCCGCAACCTTGTGCGCCTCTTGCAGTATGATGATCTCTAAACATTCTATCTTCTTTTTTAGGATGGCTTTATTGCCCTCCTATTGGTGAAGACGGATAGTTTTTGAAATTACTTTAAGTAAAATTTTATTTTTTTGGTAGTTGCAAGCAAAATCAGTGAAATCAAATAAATCAGCCTAAATCTGTGATCAGCGGTCCCCCCGTCTTTCACAGCGTTTCCGCCACTCCTCTTTAAAGGCGGCCCTGTCTTCGTCGCTCATCGTCATCAGTTTATCCTTCATAAACTGGCGCCCTCTGCCACCCCAGCCGCCGAAGCCGCTTCCGAAACCGAATCTCCCAAATAATATCCGGCCTAATACCATCAGGCCCAAAGCCTGCCAATAATTTATTGCAGCCACGTGCAAAAGCTTCGGCAAAAGGGCATTCCATAAAAGCATAACCGCGCCGCTCAACAACAGCAATGCGCCTATAAAAAAGAGCCCGTACGATATTTTTCTTTTCATTCTTCCGGGCATTGTTTCATAGTCAGGCATATTTATTTATATTAATAATCTAAAAATTCATTATACAATATTTCCAGGCGCCGGCGCAAGTATTTTACAGCATAACCTTTGCGCGATATGATTGTTTTTAACTTTTCGCCGGTTTCGTCTGCAATTTGCTGCAGGGTTTTGTCCTCCAGTTCATTCCAGACGAAAACCTGTTTCTGGTTTTCGGGCAATTCATCGAGTGCCGCAAATAATTCCTCCCAAAATACTTCTTTTATGTAAACAGATTCGGGGTCACTATCGTCCAGCAACAAAATCTCGGCAAAATCAAACTCATCTTCGTCACCCTGGTAGCTATCGGGGCTATAAACAAGATCATCAATCAGTTCTTCGGTCTTTTTCCGGCTCCGGTCAATAATCTTATTCCGTGCTACCTTAAACAACCACCCGCGCAATTGCTCAATTTCGTCAGTGTCATCAATATTACTTAATTGGAACCAAACATCCTGCAAAATATCTTCTGCATCGGTATCGGTCCTTACCTTTCCGCGTATAAAGTTAAAAAGCCCCTTGCCATAATCGCTTACTGCCCTTATTATATTTTTCGATTTATCAGTCATTCTTTAATTCGTTCCTTATCTATAGAGACGATCAAAGCATGATTTTACTTTAAATATTTTTACGGGCTGTCAACAGGCGAAGCCTTTTTCCCGCAAAAAAAGGCAGTTTACCGGCATTAATTAATTTAAATAAATAGTTACTCTAAAAAAGTATTTTTGCTCCAAATTTTTTTCTGATGTATTTTTTTTTCTCAAAGATCCTCTTCTTTTTAGTTTGCCCGGTAAATTGGGTATTAGGGTTCCTTATCGCGGCCATAATTGTCAAAAAACCTAAACTGAGGCGAGGTTTTTTAATAACAGGCACTGCGATATTATTATTTTTTTCGACGCCATATATTTTAGAAGAATTCGCAAAATGGTGGGACGTTCCGCCTTATAACTTAAAGCCAACTGATAAATATAGCTGCGCAATTGTTTTGGGCGGCTTTGTATCCGAAGATGGCAAAGGCGATGTATATTTTACAGAATCTGCAGACCGCTTTATCCAGGCGGTTAAATTATACAATGAGGGAAAAGTTAGCCGCATACTTGTTAGCGGCGGTAACGGGGCATTCAGGCCGGGGAAATTCAAGGAAGCCGACTGGGCTAAGATCCAGATGGAAAAATTTAACATACCCGATAGCTGCATCTTAACCGAAAGTCAGTCGCGAAACACTATTGAAAATGCAGCTTTTTCAAAGATGGTGCTTGAACGCGCCCACGTGACCGGCCCTTATTTATTAGTCACTTCGGCCTTTCATATGCGCCGCTCGCTTGCTATTTTTAAAAAGGATAAAATACCTGTTGTTCCTTATCCCTGCGGGTATTTAATTGGAAAATCGCACTTTTCTTTTCTTCAGTGCATTCCCGATGCCACGGTATTTTCAAAATGGCTTTATTACACTAAAGAAGTGGTTGGTTTAGTGGTTACTAATATGAAATAAATATTGTGCCGGATATAGGGCGAGGCAAAATCGGGCGCTCTCATCTCCTGATTTTGTAAACGTTATAGTTAAACATGCATTGGGCCAGGTAATAATCCTTTGCTACCAGTTGGTCAATATACAATCGCAGGTCGGCGTCAATATATAGCTTATATTCAGGGAATAAAGGCACCAGTATCATTTCCGGTTTGTCCTGCTTCATATCCCTGAAAAATCTTTCCTTCGCTATCGCGGTTTGTGTTGCGCAGAAATAAATAGTTGGCGATATTCTTTCCGAATAAGCCTGTACCTGCGTGCCGTAGCCTGCTACAAATACTTTTTGCCGGGTGGTAGTGTTCGCCTTTACCCACCATCCAAGTTGCCTGCTGGCGCTTTCGTCCGGCTGAATGTATGGCTCGTGGCAAAAGTTTTCGGCCTTTTGAAATTCGCCCGTAAACAACCTTTGAAAATTTACCAGGGGCTCAACCAATTTTGAGGAAAAGCATATCCATATGATGAGCATCACCTGTTTTATCGAAATATTATACTGGTTAATCAAGTGTGCAACGGCAAAGGCGCCGGCAAGCGACATAGCGGGCAACAAGTCTTTCAAATCAACACGGGCGTAGTTGCCAACGACATTTATCCCGACAAAAACAAAAATAAGCCATAAAACCAGCCAGTCGACCCTTTTTTTTATAAATAAATAGATGAGCACAAGAGGGTAGAATAATATCACTTCAGAATAAAAAAACATATTATAAAATTGTACCATCCGCCACACAAGGCCGTGATCGGTTGTGCTGCCTGCGCCGAAATTATCCGCAAATGCGTAGACATAAACCTCCCGAAGATTGATGCCTGCTATAACGCCTATCAACGCAAGAAAAAGAATGCCCGACAATAGGCCCAGGCAAAATGCTATAGTACCGGTTCTTTTTTTACGCAGGGAAACTACAACCAATGCTGCAATGCTAAAAAAAGCCGACAAGCGAAAACCAAACCCGATGGCGGCCAAAAACCCGCTGATAACAAACCCTTTTTTTCTGTTTGCGCTTATAAAAAAATAAAAAGACAGGATGGTAAACATCACCTCGTAGGTTTCGGTATAGGATACGTACCTGCCATCGGCCCCGTGCCACAATACAGAAAGGCCGTAAAATGAAATGGCCAATACGCCGGCCCGCCAGCCGGACATTTGTTTGGCTATTTTATAGAGATAAAAAATACCTATTGTTTGGCATAAAGTACCAAACACCCTGGGGAACCAGTAATTTACGCCAAAAAGCTTGTCGGACAGGCCGAAGACAGCAAATATTAACGGTGATTTATTATCCACACCCCCTGCATAAGGAACAAGGCCATTTCTGAACCAGGTGCGGCCGATATAATGCCACATGGCCTCGTCTGCCGATAAGGCGAAACCGTTGGTGAGCAGTGCGATAAATAACTGCATTAACACCAATACGATGATAATATACAGCACATATAGTTCCCTGCGGTTAAATGTTTCTTTGAAAGTCATATCCGGCTTGACTTTTAATGACAAGCGCGGCAACGGCGCTAAACTATATAAACGGTATCCGCCCATAAAACAAAATAACTGCAACCATGGGAAGAGATAGCATATTTTACACGAAGCAGGGAAATGGCCTGATGAAATGGTATTTTATCCACAGAAATAAAACGCGATACTTTAAGGAGTTCCACTTATTTAAGTATTTTGCGCGTTGTAATTTGAACATATCCAACCATACAAAATGACTTATTGCTTAGGAATAAAAGTTAAAGAGGGTTTATTAGCCATAGCCGACACCCGCATAACTTCGGGAACTGACACTACTGTAAAAAAGAAGATCACCATAGAACAAAAAGACAAGTTTTCTATTTTCATAATGACCAGCGGCTTGCGCTCGGTAAGGGACAAGGCGGTGGTATATTTTAGCGAGTTATTAGAGACAACGGAGTATAACAAATTATACAAAGCAGTGAACGCGTTTGGCGAACAGGTAAAACGGGTGGCAAAAGAAGACAAAGAATCCCTGGAAAAGGCGGGGTTTAAATTTGATTTGAATACGATTATAGGAGGGCAACTTAAAGACGATGACGAACATAAATTATTCCTATTATATCCGGAAGGAAACTGGGTGGAGCTTGGACAGGGCGCGCCTTACGTAATTATCGGAAATTCGGGCTACGGAAAGCCGATATTGAACCGGACGCTTGACGAAAATTCAAGTTTAAAGTTATCCCTGAAAACAGGCTTCCTCTCTTTCGATTCAACCCGTGTCAGCTCAAATAACGTCGATTTTCCGATTGATGTGGCCCTATACCGCCGGGATAGTTTCCACATTACCGAAACACGATATGAAAAAAAGGACCTTGAGTATATATCAACCCAATGGGCCGAAGAGCTGAAAGCCGCCCTCGAACATATCTCGGAAGACTGGATGGATGCCGCTTTTGATAAACTGGATTGATGGTCATTGGGTCATTAGGTCATTGGGTCATTAGGTCATTGAGTCATTGGTTTTTTTACAAAGAGGATCCAACATTCCAACGTTACAACATTCCAACGTTACAACATTACAACATTACAACATTACAACGTTCCAACAACCAAAATGAAATTCAACGTCCTCACTGAAATGGAATATACGGCGCGGTCGCCGGGCACTATTATATTAAATATCCATGCACTGCGGACGCGTCATCAAACTGTTATTGATGAAACGCTGACCATAGAGCCTTATATTAAAGTAGAAGAATTAATAGCCGCCCAAAGCGAAAACCGGCTGATACGGTTTGAAATCCCGGATGCAAGCTCCATTAAAGTTACCTATAAAGCTACTATTGATAATTATTGCGAGGTTTTGGATTATACCCAAATTGACGAGATACAGGTTGCAAAAATGGATGCGGCGGTCCTCCCTTATCTTTACCCCAGCAGGTATTGCCAATCGGACAGGCTTTTCAGGCTTGCAAACAACCTCTTCGGCCAAATATTAAACCCGTTTGAAAAGGTGGCAACCCTTACCAACTGGATACATAAAAACGTTGAGTATGTGAGCGGTTACACCAATGCCCAAACTTCGGCCTATGATACAGTAACTGCTCAAACAGGCGTATGCCGCGATTTTGCCCATTTAGGCATAGCACTTTGCCGTGCTTTAACTATACCGGCCCGTTATTTTACCGGCTACGCCTGGCAATTAAAACCTGCCGATTTTCATGCCTGCTTTGAAGCCTACCTGGGTGACCAGTGGGTTTTATTTGATGCTACAAAGCTTGTACCGCTCAACGGTATGATTAAAATAGCCTCTGGCCGCGATGCCGCCGATACTGCCATTGCCAATATTTTTGGAAACGTAACCTTTACGTCGATGCTGGTTAACTGCGAATTAGCTGAAGATGGGTTTGAACCGTTCTACTATGAACAGCCACTGCTGAAGGGATTATCTTATTTGTAAACCCGATCATTAAATCTAAGGTAGTAAAGATCGGTTTTGTTTTAACAGACAGCTCAAAACTACAAAGTCAAATCCTGCTTTCCAGTACAATTACGGCAGATGCCCACTACGATCATGCTTAACGAGTGAACTTCATACATATCAGGCAATGTTACAGAAGGTACCAACTGGTCATCCAGGCAATAGACGCAATTACATTTTATACAACTGAAATGAAGATGTTGCGGATGATTTGGTTCTTTCTCTCGTTTGCCCAGGTGAGATAGCGCATAACTTGGCGAACTGGCGGCGCCAATGATACGATGAATAATCCCGGCATCCTCGAAAGCTTTTAAAGTACGGTAAACCGATACCCTGTCAAAAACATCATTGGTTAATCGCAGCAGTTCAGGATAGGTCAGGGCGGTAGTATTGGATAAAAATATTTCAAGCACCTTCAACCTGGTCAACGTCAGTTTTAACCTGTGTGGCTTCAACGACCGCTTGATTTCATTTATGTTCATCCCAACCGGTACAGTATTTTAATGTCTTTTAAAAGACGCATTTACAAGGGTGCTTTTTGGCAACGCTGCTTTATGTTCGGTTTTACTGCACGAAGGGCTCAGCATCGACAGGAAAATCAAAAACGCCAGAAAATATTTATGCTCTGCAATTTTCATCGTAATTGTATGAGTGATCCATAAGCCGCCAGGAACGGCAACTTATGGATCAATTCTTTTTTAAAAGCCGAAGTTCAGGCCCAAAGTAGATTGAAACACTGATATCGGCTGTTTCGTATCCAACCTGCCGGCATTGTTAATACGATCTGTATTAGTTATTGCTATTCCCGGAGAGGCTACATAGTTCTCTTTTAACACGATGCCTAATTTTTTTGAAAGCTTGTACCTTAAATCTGCACTGCCGCCATAGGCAAAACCACTTGCGGTAGAACTTAACTGTGCAAAAGAATGGGGTATGCCCCCATCGGTTACTACAATGTCAATTTCGGGAGTAGAAAAGCTTTTTACGATACCGATGTTAGCACGTAGGTCCACCGAAAGCCTGCTGAACAGAAATGTATATTGCGGGCCAACTAATACATTTAAATTTTCGTAGCGTCCATGGCTGGTGGCTTGTCCCAGGTCTGTGCCGAAACCGTCCTGGTACCCTGCGGCAAGGGCGTGCGCATCGTTGGCGTTCAACTGCCCCTGGTCCTGATAGGAAATGGTGGCTGCAAACGCCCAGTTGGTTTTGTGGATATACCAGGCGCCATCCAAGCCGACTACATATCCTGTTTTGGCAAAACCTGCCTGATTGTTCTCATGATAGAGTTCGCCGTAATTGGAATTGGCAAACTGGCCGGTGGGTATTGATACGCCGCCGAAAACGTTCCAATAGTTGTTTACCTGTGCTTTGGCGGTAAAAGCGGAAAACGTTGCCAGTAGTACGGCTGAAATGATGATAAGTTTTTTCATATTGATTACAGGTTGAATAATTATTGAATAACGGTGATGAAATTGACGTCCAAATCTGAGGAGCCCGGCGCGTAAGTGCCGTTCTTAGCATTTGGCTGATGCCGTAGTACAAAGCGTAAATTTCCGCTGCTTGCGCCACCTGTTGTAAACACGGTTGTTAAACCAACCTGCATTGGCGGATTATTGGTGTCATGGTCAGTTCTTACAATGGACAAATTAAGAGGCGGCAGGCTTGGCGTAACGGGCGTGCCCGGAATATAGGGGGAAGTGTTACTGATCACCGGTGCTGTGTTGATCGGCGTAGGCTGGTAGAAAAACAAGTGGTAATTCTCCCTTTGCTTGATTTCATTTGACACAACAAACACCGGCGTCTGGGTTTGATCCAGCATATAAACTACGCCATTGTACTTTGAATTGGCCTTCAGTTTCAAAGTCGTTGAATCGACGGAAGTTACGTTGTCGTTATTGTCCAAATGAAACGTGTAGGTGCACGAAGGCGTATCAGCCGGGTTTGACTGGTTGGTGAATTTTAAGGAAGCCTGTGTGATCGTTTCATTGGCGATGTTTGGTTGTACGGCTTCTTCCGACTTTGAACTGCAGCTTGCATAGAATAAGGCTGTTCCCAACAGCACATATACCCCGTGTTTTAATTTTAGCATGATCTTTTTAATTTTAATTGTTAGTTGGTACTTTGTTATTTGTAAAAATCTTAAATGGCACTCTCAGCCTGAAAATGATATTGCGCCCCGGCTCATCGGCGAAATACCGGAACCGGTCTAAGTAATCCTTATAAGCTACATTGGTAAGGTTGTTGGCGGCGATATCAAAATCGGCAAGCGTTCTGTTGATGATGACCTTAAAGCCAACATGCGCGTTAAACAAGCTATAGGCGTTTGGCGGCGGCGCAAAATCATAGCCGGGCGGCACATGCGTTTGTTTGGCCACATACACATTTTCTGCGCCCAGGGAGATGTTCTTGAAAGCGCCTACCCCGCCAAAGTGATACGTAAAGCCGTTTTGCAGACGTGTGGGCGGGGTGTAGATCAGGTAATTATTTATCGTTTCATTCCAGGCATAGATCAGGGAGCTTTTCGAATTGATCTCCAGGGAATCCAGCGGTTTAACGGTGATCCCCAAGTCTGCGCCCCGGAAATAGACGTTGGCCTGCGTGTACTGAAATTCCAGTAACGCCCCGCTCGGCGCGTGGTAATACGTTCCGGTGGGTTCTTCAAAGATGAAATCGTTAATCCGGTTATAGTAAGCCTCGGCATTGACTGCCAACCAGCTTGAAGTATAATTCAAACTTAAACTAAAATCGTTCGCCCGTTCCGTTTTCAGGTTGGCGTCACCGATCTCAAATTCCGCCAATGAGGCGTGCACACCATCGATATACAGTTCGTTGATAGATGGCGGACGAAAAGCGGCACTGTAGTTCCCGGTAATCTTAAAGTTGTCCGTGAAATTATACGTGCTCCCCAATGTTCCGCTAGTGCCCGAATAATCTGTGGTCGTCACGTCAATCCGCGCCGCATTGGCATCAAAAGCGAATGCCCGCAACCAGCGGTAATCATATCGCGCTCCCGCTTCAAATAGCCAGTTGTTATGCATGTATTTCTCTATTGCATAAGCTGCACCGTCATAGTCCACGAAATTTGGGATCAGGTATTCATACATGCGTATATTACCCTGGTTCATCCCGCTCAGACCGGCCGAGCCGGAAAAGCCGCCGCCGTCTTTATGGTCCCAGTTCAGATCAAGCGTCGACGTATGTATCTGCAGGTACAATGCCGGCGCGAGGCTGGGCGAGAAGGACAGCTCCTCGTATTCCCGACGCGTATTTACCTGGTAGGCATATTGCAACTCCAGTTTACTGCTGTCGCTGAAATTGTAAAATCCTCTCGCCTTGGCCGTTGAATGATTGACCTGTTGGTAAGGCCGGTCGATGAAATAGCTGAAATTATAAGGGGTCACCGGCCTTCCCTCCGCGATCCGCATTTCCAGGTCGGATATCGAACCTACTTCCGTATCGTATTCAATGCCAAGCTTGGTATCAAAATTACTGTAATAGGCGTCTATGCCGTAATTTTTATGGTGGTATTGCAAGGCGGCGGAAAAGTCACTTTCACTCAGGCCGGTGTTTCCAAGGATATAATCAGGAGTGCTGGTATTTCCGGCCCTTTTATAGGTGCCTTGTACCCGGTAACTCAGGCCTGCGAGTTTTTTCCCAAATGCCCCTTCGAGCATCGCCGAAAAAGCACCCAGGCGGCTGTTCGTCATCCCGACTGCGTTTACCTCCCCGTCCATCGTCCCGGTGTCTGTCGGCAATGCCTTCGGACTAACGGAAACCACACCTGCAATGGCATCTGTGCCATATCGGATACCTGCGGCCCCTTTGATCACCTCGATCTGGTTGGCTATAAACGGGTCTATTTCCGGAGCATGCTCCTGGCCCCATTGCTGGGCTTCTAATTGAACTCCATTATTGAGGATCAGCACCCTGGAACCAGTCAGGCCATGGATCACGGGCTTGGCTATGGAAGGCCCCGTTTGGAACGTGGTAACCCCGGTGATGGATTTTAAAGCATCTCCAAGGCTAAGTCCGCGCGTCCGGTCCAGGTCGCTGCCCTGCAGCACGGTCAAATTCTGGGTCGCAATTTCCTTGGGTGCAGTCGCTGCTGCCCGTATGTTGACCTGATTGAGTGATTGCGAGGCGGGCTTAAGAGATAAGTTAAGCTGGGTATTGCCACTAATGTTTAATAAAGTATCAATCGATTGATAGCCAACATATTGGCAAATAATATGCACCGGCCCTGAGGTTACCTTTAGGGTGTATTTTCCGTTTTTATCACTCAATATGCCGTTCGATGCCCCTTGTACCGCGATTGACGCAGCAGGCAGCATTCCGCCGGTAGAAGCATCTTTAATTTTGCCACTAAGTTGAAATAACAACCCTGCCTGGTTAGACTGTCCGTATGAAAATGTCACTAAAATAGTAAATGGTAACAATAAGTGTATAAATTTTTTAATCACGATCTCATTTTAATGCAACAAAGATGTAATAAATATGCAACATTGTAGCATTTAAATTGTAAAAAAATTGTTAGGTACGTTTCCGGGAGGGGTTGCAGGCAGGGAAAGTTTTTCGGTTTTTGGCTTTTCTTTATTAAATTTGTATTAGGCTAACAGAAGCTAATGACCGCAAAAAAAAATAATTATCAATTTGAAGATTTATTGGCTAAACACCATCTCAAAAAGACGGAGGCAAGGCTGCGCGTCCTGGCTATGCTATCCTCCAAAACTTTTGCCACCTCACAGCCTGACCTGGAAGAGGTTATGGTGGATGTTGACCGGGGAACACTTTACCGTATTTTGAGCGCCTTTGAAGAGAAAGGCATTATTCATAAGGTATTTGACCTTAACGGTACTGCAAATTATGCTTTATGCAACTCCAGTTGTGAGGAGCACCGTCATCATGATGAGCATTTGCATTTTAACTGTATCGTTTGTAACAACGTCTATTGCCTTGATGATCTTGATTTGCCCGACCTGCATTTACCGGAAGGTTTTAAATCACTGAATTTTTCTCTGTCCGCTACAGGCATTTGCCCGAAATGCAATAAGAAACCCGTTAATGCCGAAAAGTGACGTCCTGATTTTTATTTTATTTTATCTCTCCGATTTGAAAGATGGCGTGATCCTTATTTTCCGGCTGAATTGATCTCATGCAATTGAGCCGAGAATAATTTTAATTATAAATGCTACTTAGTTGCATTATTGTATCTTTGCCCCTGTGATTTTATTGATAACAATAGCAACCTTCATTACTACCATACTCGGCGGTCTTTTCGCGTTAAGATTTCGAAAGAAATTGTACCTTATCCTTGGATTTAGTGCGGGTGCTCTTTTAGGCGTAGTTTTTTTTGACCTATTGCCTGAAGCTTTCGAACTTTCGGGAGCAAAATATGGTATGAACACTGTTGGTTGCGTGATCGCGCTTGGATTTTCAGTTTATATGATGCTTGATCGGGCTATTATTGTTTTCAACCGAAGCCGAAGAACAACTACAGGGAATTTCCGTGGGAATATGGCAGCCTTCAGTTTAATGCTCCATAGTATGATTGATGGAATAAGTATTGGACTCGCCTTTCAAATCTCTGTTGCCGTTGGTGGTTTTGTCGCAGTGGCAGTCCTTGTTCACGACTTTGCCGATGGGATCAATACGATTAACGTGATCATTAAAGAAAATGGTAAAAAGAATTCCGCCATCATCTGGCTGATCCTCAACGGGCTGGCTCCGGTTGCCGGTGCCTGGTCTACATTTTTCTACCACCTGCCCCAGGAAAAACTTGGTGTACTTCTGGCTTTGGTAGCAGGCTTTTTTATTTACATCGGCGCAAGCGATTTCATCCCTGACAGCCAGGCAAAATCTCCGGGTTTCAAAACCTCCTTATTAGCATTGTCCGGAATTGCTGTCATTTACTTAGCTGTGCGGTTCTCAGGCGTTTAATATGCCGCCAGCAATCCGTTTTCATAAGTACCAATTTCTTGCACTTGATATAACGATCAACCACAGCCGGTTAAGATACGGTGCGAATTAAGAAATATATTATGATTCAATCTGATAAGGCATTGATAACCAAGACGTCGCGGGCAGATTCGAACTGCCGTTTGGGGTTTTGCAGACTCCCACCTATCCTCTCGGTCACGCGACTTTATTAAAAAACTATTTAATCACTTATCTTGACCGGAGGGTGGGTTTTAAATTATCTTTCTCCGCATCAGCGGAGCAGGAGTTAGCACCTTTTACTAAGTCCGAAGTCTTGAGTTCAAAGTCTTAAGTCAATATTTTAGAATAATTTGACTTTTGACTTGCGACTTTAGACTATCGACTTAGACAGGTTGCTAAGACTTCAAAGGGCCTTTCCCTCAGTCTTTCTGGATAAGTACATATAAAGAACGATTTGTTGATACAAACATACACATTAAAACTATAACTCCTATAGATTTAATAGAATATTTTTAAATAAGTTATAACAACTTGTATATTAAGTAAATAATTAAGGCTAAGATTTGACAACTTTCAAAAAGTTGTCAAATCTTAGCCGTCCACAAGCATTTAGGCCGGCTTCACCGGACTCCCGGTCCAATCGGTGCCCGGCGATAACCGCTCGCCTTTCATCACCAATGATAGCGCCTCAATGTTAGTGTCATCGCCAACCTCGCTATCGTACAAAATAATAGTACCGGCGCCTATGCTGCTCCTTGCCCCTATTTTTATCGCGCCAACCTTCATTACCCGGTCTTCAAAAAGGTGGGTTTGGGGGCCGCAGTCAATGTTCAGGGCGGCATCGTCGCAGATGGTTACCATATCAAATTCGGTAATATCGGTGGTATTCATAAATATCCTTTTACCGGTTTTTACACCAAGCAGGCGCATAGCCAGCGGCAACCAGGGCGTGCCCTGTAAATATTCCAGCAAAAACGGAATAGATAAGGCCTCGTATGTAGATGTAATGGCCTCGCTCCGCCAAACGCCCCAGCTCCACATAGGCCTTTGCTTTGGCTTATATTTACCTATGAACACCCATTTTAATAAAACTGTAAGCAGAAAGGCCGGGATACCCATAAAAAACAGGTAATAGAACGGGTAAAGCAGGACGATCTTCCACAAGGGGTTATGATCTTCCACCACCAAATCGTGCCCGTAAGCAATAAAAAGGATTGAGCAGCAAATGATGGCGCTTTCGGGCAGGATGATGCGGATAAATTCGACTATGCCGCGCACCGTTTTTCTGCGCTTATTTGGATGTATAGTTAATTCCGGCGGAAAAGGGCTGCTCTCCTGCCTGCGCGGCAAAGGGATAGCAGGCGAGCCAAACCAATCACGCGCACTGTTAGCCTCCATCTGTGCTTTATCAGGCGGGGTGGATAAAACCCCGATCAGCATATTGCTGTCCAGGTGATACCCTTGCGGGATCAGGGCGCTGTTGCCCACAAAGCAGTTATTTTCGATAGTGGTGTTATCAAGTATCAATTGCTGCCCGCGAACATCGGCCTCGCCGAGGGTAACGGCATCGGCCACAAAAGCGCCGTCGCCAATTTGCAAAAGCGGGTGGGTTACGCTGCTCGCGGTAGATATTTCGGTGTCCTTTCCAATTTTCGCGCCCAGCGCCCTGAAAAACCCTGCGACATAAACGGTGGCATAAATAGGGTGTAAAACAATAAGGCTTAATGACATCAGCTGATCTGCAAACCATTTGCGCACATAAAACATACTATAAATGGGGTATTTGCCAGGCTTTATATTCCGCTGCAATAAACGGCTAAGCAAAACGGTTTCTCCGGCAAAAAGAACGATATAAACCAGCGCCAGCAAAGGTGCAGCTATCATATAAGTAAAATCATAATCATCCGCAGCGTTGTCAAGCTTGTTTATGGTGATGATGGTAGGCAGCAGCGGCAACAGGATAATAAAAGGAAAAACCAATATCGATA
>Ga0206872_10138_pt1 | contig 21480 bp, 17 predicted proteins | sample Alteio_BWOrgCont_34_FD_152906 | JGI IMG/M metagenome (GOLD analysis project Ga0206872, IMG submission 152906) | Enriched cells from forest soil in Barre Woods Harvard Forest LTER site, Petersham, Massachusetts, United States -... | ecosystem: Environmental > Terrestrial > Soil > Temperate forest >... | reverse complement strand
CCTTTTTCATGCGCCATATCGCAAATCTTTTGCGCAGGCATCACCTGGCCAACCCAATTGATCATGTGGGTAACATGCAGCAGCTTTGTTTTTGGGGTGATTGCTTCTTCATAAGCCTTAACTATTTGCTCATCATCCTCAATCGGGAAATCAAAACTTATCTGTTTATAAACTATCCCATCGCGCAGGGCCCGCTGCTTGTAGGCTTGTATCATATGCGGATAGTCTTGTTTTGTGCCGATTACTTCATCACCGCTGCTAAGGTCGAGGCCGAGTATGATGGTATTGAGCGATTCAGTTGCATTACGGTTTACGGCAATCTCTTCGGGCAATGTACCTGCCAGGCTTGCCAGTTTTTCGCGTAAAGGTTCGCGGCCCTGGTCAAGGATCCGCCACATAAAATACGACGGCCCTTGGTTTGATAGCTGGTTATAACGTTCAACCGCCTGCTGCACCACCAGCGGCGATGGTGATACCCCGCCATTATTTAAGTTAATGATATTGGAATTAACCGTATAAGATTGCTGCACCACACGCCAGAAATCTTCATCCGCAGCCACCTGTGCATCAGTTAAATGCTTAACTTTTTGTGCGGCCTTTTGCCAGTCGGCGGCGTGTACCTGGTTAAAAAGACTGTTAACTGAAAAAGCGCCTGCAAGCGTTGCGGCTTGTTTCAGAAAAATACGGCGGTCATTTGTCATCATGATAACGAATTTAGGGTTTTATTTTCGAGAAATCAAAGAAAGAAAACCCGGAAATGATTACTAAATTTGAAAAAGAGATAGCTGTTTTAACGGAGAGGAGTATAACCATGGGCATTGAAGAATTTTTATTAGATAGGGCCGAAAAAGAAGGTATTGAAAAGGGCATACAAAAAGGCATACAAAAAGGCATTGAAAAAGGCATGAGCCAAAAAGAACTGGAGAAGAACCTCGCATTTACCCGTAATCTTTTGTCTTCAACCGATTTCAGTACATCAAAAGTTGCTCAACTGGTAGGTGTAAATGAGGACTTTGTACTGAAAGTAAAGAGTGAGTTGAACCAATAGAGAACATATTTATGAAATCATATAAGATTCGACAACTTTTTGGAAGTTGTCGAATCAGTTAACACTCCGGCAAACTCAACGGAATATTAACTGCCAACCCTCCATCGGCGGTTTCCTTATATTTCGAGTTCATATCCAACGCCGTTTGCCACATGGTTTTTACCACAGCATCTAAACTCACTTTGGCGTTATCGGGGTTTGTTTGCAGGGCCAGTTGCGAAGCGGTTATTGCTTTTATGGCCCCCATGGTATTGCGCTCGATGCAGGGTATTTGCACCAGGCCGCCTATTGGATCACAGGTCAGGCCAAGGTGATGCTCCATCGCTATTTCGGCTGCCATTAATACCTGGCGTTGTGTACCACCCAAACATTCGGTAAGGCCGGCTGCCGCCATTGCCGATGATACCCCGATCTCTGCCTGGCATCCACCCATCGCTGCCGATAACGTAGCCCCTTTTTTGAATATACTGCCGATCTCGGACGCAGTAAGTAAAAACTGAACGATGCGCTCACTGGTGTAGCCATCGCAAAAAACAATAAAATATTGAAGCACTGCAGGCACAACGCCGGCAGCGCCATTAGTAGGTGCGGTTACCACACGGCCAAACGAGGCATTCTCCTCATTTACTGCCAAAGCAAAACAGCTTACCCAATCAAGGGTGTTTTGAAAGCCATTGCCCGTTTTGCGTATGGCAGCAACCCATTCGTCATAATTATTGTAAGTGTTGCTGCCTATAAGCCTGCGGTTCAAACTGGCTGCCCGGCGTGCTACGTTCAGGCCGCCCGGCAAATTCCCGGAAGTGTGGCAACCCCTGTATATGCAGGCAGCCATCGCATTGAAAATATTGAGCACTCCGGTAAGTGTTTCCTTCTCGCTGCGCCAGGCAAGCTCGTTTTCCATTACAACTTCTGATATTTTAAGGCCGGTTTTAATACACCAATGGAGCAAGTTATTGGCCGTTTCTATCGGGAACGGTAAATCAACCTCGGCTCTCTGCTGTCCTCCGCTACCTTCCTTTACCACAAAGCCTCCGCCAATGGAATAAAATGTTTCGGAAATGGCCGTTTCGTTACTTAAAAAAGCCTGGAATGTTACTGCGTTGGGATGAAAAGGCAGGCTTTCGTTAAACAGGAACAACAGGTCGTCGTTTATAAAAAAGTCTATTCCCTTTTTGCCAGCCAGCATCAATTTGTTAGCTGTTCTTATCTTTTCCGTCTTAGGCCCAACCTGGTCTACCTCAAAAGTTACAGGGTCATCACCGCTTAAGCCCAATAGTATGGCTATATCGGTACCGTGGCCTTTCCCGGTTTTAGCAAGTGAGCCGTATAATAATATCTTTATTTGAACAACAAGCGGGAGCGCCTGTTTTTGTTGCAGTAATTGTATAAACTGCTGCGCGGCGCGCCAGGGCCCAAGCGTATGTGAACTTGAGGGGCCTATGCCTATCTTAAAAATATCAAAAACGGAAATTTGCTCTCGTACCATCGAAGCAAAACTACTTTATTTTAGATACATAAACCTGAGGGGAGGTGATGTTTTATTTAATTTGCATGGGTGGTTAAGTGGTGGTAGTCTTTTAATAACGTCATTAAAAACCGGTGCATATTCATATTTGGCGGGATAGTTATTTCCAGGTGCTCCCTCACACGTTTCCCCATATTATCCAAAACTAAATTACTGCCTGTTTTATTGTAAGTTGCAATAACTTCGTGTATCAGCGCTATATCGCTGTCTTTCAACAAAGTTACCTCCCTAAAAACGGGCACATACTCAATATCTGTTGCTATATAACCTAAATCTTCAGTTTCCGTACGCCGCTTTGTTTTTACTAAAGTTGTTCCGGCTAGTATGTCGCCAATACGTTGTTTATTATCGGTCATAGCTACCGAGATTATGGCGCCTATACCGAGGGTGAGCACAAAATCAACCGCCCTGAAAACATATCTGATTAAATATTGACTAAACCTGGGCCTTGTCCCATCCAGGCTCATCACTTTTATCTTCATAATAAATTTACCAAGGCTTTGGCCGTTGAAAAAAACTTCGGCCACAAGGTCATAAAAGCCGTAAAAAGTAAAATACAATATCTGGGGGAGTGTAAAATTCCATAAAACATTCGAAGACTGAACATCTCTAAACAACCATGAATAGAGCAAATAAATGGCCAGGTATAGCGAATAGTCAATTATCCTGGCAATAACGCGCTCGCCCAGGCCGGCCGCGTAATAGTCAATATCGATGTTTTGGGCCGTTTGAATTCCAACAGTTTGCATATAAACAAATATATTGTTTGAATTATATCTTTTTTGATTGTCCTTTACATTTTTGTTATTATTTTAACAGAAAATAAAAACAGCAACTTAAAGTAATGAGGGAACCCCTGTTTATTAAGCAAAATATCGAAAAATGGGAGGAATTTGAGCACACACCGTCCCATGACCCTGATGTTATAGCCGGGCAGTTTATTACTATAACCGACGACCTTGCTTATTCAAGGACCTTTTACCCTAAGTCAAACACTACTAAATACCTGAACGGGCTTGCGTCTAAGTTTCATCAATCGATTTACAAAAATAAAAAGGAAAAAAAACACCGGTTTTTTCAATTCTGGAAAACCGATTTACCGTTGCTTTTTGCCAGGCATAAAAAACAGTTATTATACTCATTTCTGTTGTTCTTAATTTTTAGCATGATGGGGGCTTTATCGGCAAAGTATGATAACAATTTTGTAAGGCTTATTTTGACAGATAACTACGTAAATATGACCAACGAAAACATAGCAAAAGGAGATCCGTTCGGGGTGTATAAGGATGAAGACCCGGTTTTAATGTTTATCGGGATTGCCGAACATAATCTTTATGTAACAGTTATGTGTTTTGCAGCAGGCATTTTCTTCTCAATTGGCAGCGTGTACATGTCCATGCAAAATGCGGTAATGCTTGGGTCATTTGAGTATTTTTTGGTAAGCAAGGGATTAGGGACACAATCAGTGCTGGTGATCTGGATTCATGGGGTGTTAGAAATATCATCCATTATTATAGCCTGCGGTGCGGGCCTGGTTATGGGCAACAGCATTATTTTCCCAAAAACCTATACCCGCATGGCGTCCTTTAAGAAAGGCGCCACCGAGGGTTTGAAAATAGTAATCGGCATATTACCTGTTATTGTAGCAGCCGCTGTTTTAGAGGGCTTTGTAACCCGCCACACCGAAATGCCGGCATGGCTTAGCATAAGTATACTTTTAACTACCCTGTCATTTATTATTTGGTACGTTATTATTTACCCTAATATTTTAACCCGAAAACTAACCCCAACCCTATCCCAATTAGCTGATGGAAACGAAAATTGAACTTAAACAGAGCCGTGATTTTGGAGAGATCATTAACGATTGCATAGCATTTATTAAACAAAACTGGAAAGGCCTGTTAAGAACCTATTTTGTGTTTTGCGGCTTCTTTATTGCCGGTAACATACTATTTTCCATACTGCAGCAATTGAAAATGATAAACATGTACCGGGCAATTTCGGCAGGCGACTTTGAGGCTTCCAGGTCGGTGTTCGGATTTGAATACATTATGGTGCTCATATTTAGTTTTCTGAATATTGTATCGATAATACTCAGTACGCTTTGTTATATAGCCCTTTATAACGAAAGAGGCAAACAGGCGCCCACTATAAAGGAGGTTTGGGGTTATTATAAGTATTACTTCTGGCGCGTAGTCTGGCATTCACTATTACTTATTATTATTATCATCATCGGGACAATTGTCTTCATGATCCCGACCTTTATAATGGAAACATCAGGCAGCGCGGCCGCTGTCGGAATTACTACAATTATTTGTGTGGTTATTCCATGGGTATATTTTTTCACCATTCTAAGTCTGTTTTTCCCGATAGTAATTATCGAAAACGGCGGCTTTGGTTATGCGTTCGGCAAATGCTTCAGGCTGATAAAAGGCAGATGGTGGAGCACCTTCGGTGTGCTTTTTGTAATAGGGATTGTTGTTTACGCTGGGTTCATTTTAGTAAGCCTTCCGTTTTATATAGCATCCGGCGGTATTATGACATTTATGGCTTATAATATATCCCCGGTATTAGCTATATTTTATTCTGTAGCGCTGGGCCTTGTCCAGGTGCTTAACATCCTCCCAATGACCGGCGTTGCTGTTACTTATTTTAGCTACGCCGAAGATAAAGAAAGCTTAGGGTTACTGGAGCGCATTGACACCCTTGGTAAAACGGACGAAATTACCGACAACGCAAATGAAGAGTATTAACAGCATGTGGCGTCGCTTCGTTGTTTTATTGCTGTGCATACTTTTGCCGGTTTCCCTTGTTGCTGCACCTACCATAAAAAAAACTCCTGTAAAGCATCCCCTTACGCTGCAAACGGATACATCGGCTGTGAACGTTCATCAGTTTGAAGCAAAAAAGATCAGGGCCTATACAAATGATAAAGATTTCCAATATGATAATGCCAGTGTCCCCGGCGAGTCGTTATGGACTATTTTTTGGCGATGGGTTTGGACACATTTATTTAGGCACCTATTTGGAGCAAACGGTTCGGGCACTTTTTTTTATTACTTGTTTCTGTCATTCGGCGTTATTTTTTTAATTTTTCTGCTATTTAAGATAGCGGGCATTAACCCGGTGCAAATTATACGGGGTAACGCAAAAGCAATAAATATACCCTATTCAGAATCACTCGAAAACATCAATATAGTTGATTTTGACAGTGAAATTGATAAAGCAATATCTAAAAAAAACTACAGGCTTGCAGTGCGCTTGCTCTATTTAAGCAGCTTAAAACAATTAAGCGATATCGGCTTAATAAATTGGCAAATTGAAAAAACTAACCATACTTATATTAACGAAATACCCGACGGCAAAAAGAAGCAGGTGTTTAGTTTACTTACGCGCCAGTTTGAATACGTTTGGTACGGCGATTTCCATATTGATGATAGTGCCTTTCAAAATATCCGCTCATTATTTCAACAGTTTAAACAGACTTTATAGTGAAGGATTTTAAAATATATATAATCATTGCGTCCGTTTTGCTTGCTTTATACGTGCTGGTAGAGTATAATCAGCCTAAACCTGTTATATGGACGCCAACATATGCCAGGGACGACAAAATTCCATTCGGAACTTATGTTTTATACCATCAAATTAATGATATTTTTCCGGGTTCCGAAATCCGAAATTTCCGGGAGCCGGCTTACAACGTAATTAATGATCATGATATAAATTATGCAACCTATATTATTATTTGTGAAGACATCAATCTGAACGAATATGATATAAAAAAGTTGATGGAGTTTATAAAAAAAGGTAATGATGTTTTAATATCTGCTAACTCATTCAGTGCCTTATTCAGTAAAAAGTTCCATATTGAAACGGATGCGGATTATCAGTCGGGGAGCAAACCCGACAGTATACATTTCGTCAACCAATATCTTAACAAAAACAAAAGATATGCGCTGCGCAAAAAGTCATACAGTGTATATTTCAGCGAGATTGATACTGCAAGAGCGGTTTCTTTAGCGCAAAACCAGTCGGGCCAAAGTACGTTAGTGAGATATAAAACCGGCAAAGGGGCCTTATACCTTAATACTAATTCCGAACAGTTTACAAATTACAGCTTGTTAAAACCGGATGGGGCGGACTATGCCTCAAAAGTATTATCCCATTTAAAAAACAGCAAAACTATTCTATGGGATGAATATTATACCAAAGGCCGCGAAGGCGAAGAATCAATGATGCGGGTATTTTTAAGAAATGCATCCTTAAGCGCGGCGTATTATATTACCCTTGTAAGTTTGATAATTTTTGTGTTTTATCAAATGAAACGCAGGCAGCGTATCATTCCTGTTATCGAACCGCTGCAAAATTCGACACTGGATTTTGTAAATGTTGTTGGGCAGGTATACTATGAGCAACGCAACAACCAGAATATCGCCGAAAAGAAAATACTTTTTTTTCTTGAACACCTGCGCACACTTTATTTCGTAAGAACCAACCCGCTGAACGAAGAATTCATTCAGCAATTGTCGCAAAAAACCGGTATAAATTATCCTTTTGTTCAGGAAGTTGTTGAACAAATAAATTATATAAGCGCGCAAAAACACGTTAATGATCAAGAACTAATAAAATTAAACCACCTTATAGAACAATTTTATATCAAAGCCAGGTAATTATGGAAGATGAAATATTTGAACAAAGAACAGACCTCAGCAAACTCAGTACTGCTGTTGAACAGATAAAAGCTACGCTGTCTAAAATAATAGTCGGGCAGCATGAAAGTATCGACCTGCTTATTGCCGGCGTGCTTGCCGATGGCCATATACTTATAGAGGGCGTTCCGGGCGTAGCCAAAACTTTGACGGCTAAATTAATCGCCAAATCAATCGATGCAAAATACTCGCGCATACAATTTACGCCCGACCTAATGCCCTCGGATATTTTGGGGACTTCGGTATTTAACCCAAAAACTACAGATTTTGAGTTTAAACCAGGCCCTATTTTTGGCAATATTATCCTCATCGATGAAATTAACCGGGCCCCGGCAAAAACACAATCGGCCTTGTTCGAGGTAATGGAAGAAAGGCAGTTAACCATCGATGGCCAAACCTATAAAATGGACGAGCCCTTCACCGTATTGGCAACGCAAAATCCGGTTGAGCACGAAGGCACCTATCGCCTGCCCGAAGCGCAGCTTGATCGTTTTATTTTTAAGATAGAAATAAAATACCCCTCGCTTGATGAAGAAATAGCGATCCTTACCCAACAGCATAAGCAAAAAACAAATGACCAGCTCAATCATATCCACCCGGTATTATCGTCGCACGACGTGGTGAGCCTGCGGCAATTGGTGATGGGCCTGCATGTTGAAGATAAAATATTGGTGTATGTAGCCAGGATAATCCAGGAAAGCCGCAACAACAAATCATTATACCTGGGCGGTTCGCCCCGGGCTTCATTGGCTATTGTAAATGCGGCAAAAGCGCTGGCCGCTATCAGGGGTCGCGATTTTGTTACTCCGGATGATGTTATTTATGTAACAGCCCCGGTTTTACGGCACCGCATTATGCTTACCCCCGACAAGGAAATGGAGGGTGTAACGCCTGATGACGTCGTAGCACAAATTGTACAGAAAATTGAAGTTCCGAGGTGAGGGAAAAGTGAGTGGTGAGTGGTGAGTGGTGAGTAGTGAGTAGTGAATAGTGAATAGTGAATAGCGGGTGGTGAGTAGCGGGTGGTGAGTAGTGAAAGGCGAAAGGTAAGTGGAATGTTTTCCTGCAAACTACCAATCTCTAACCTCCAATCTCTTCTATATAACTAAACTGTGCAGATTTTTACCACAGAGAGCGCAAAGGGAAAACACAGAGGCCACAAAGCTTTAGTAGTTTGTCAATTTTTTTCTTGGTGTTCTCTGTGTTCTCCTTCTTTGCGGCCTCTGTGGTTAAATTTAATTTTTTAACTGTTATTTTAGTCGAAACATAGGGCTTTTATTTTAGACTAACCTCTAATTAACAAACAAAAGGGTGAAGAAATTTTTTAATCTATTTTACAAGAACCTGTTTTTAACCAACCGGCTTTTTACAGCCGTCGGCTGCTGCGTGGTGCTGTTCATGTTTTCATTCTTTTTCCCCTGGCTGGGCATCATTCCCGATCTGGCGTTCTACACACTTTTATTACTTATTTTCATTGATATCCTCCTGCTGTACCGTACGCTAAACGGCGTTTTTGCAAAGCGCCATGCCCCCGAGCGCATGAGTAACAGTGATGACAATGAATTAGGCATTTATATTGAAAGCTGGTATCCTTTTAACATAAAAGCCGGGATTATTGATGAAATTCCTTTCCAATTTCAAAAAAGAGACGTCCTGTTTAAAACAGATTTAAAACCGCGGCAGCGTAAACTGATAAACTATGTGCTGAGGCCTACCAAACGCGGCGAATATGATTTTGGATATATCAGGGTATTTGTTGAATCTCCTTTGCGGCTCGTCACCAGGCGGTATAATTTTAAACAAGCCGAAACGCTGCCGGTATATCCGTCTTTTTTGCAAATGCGCAAATACGAGTTATTGGCTATCTCGAACAATTTATCAGAAATAGGCATTAAGAAAATACGGCGGCTTGGCCATAGCCTTGAATTTGACCAGGTAAAAAATTATGTGCAAGGCGATGACTACCGCACCATAAACTGGAAAGCGACATCGAGACGGGGCAGTTTGATGACTAACTCCTATATCGACGAAAAATCGCAGCATGTTTATTGCGTGATCGAGAAATCAAGGGCGATGAAAATGCCATTTGATGGCTTAAGTCTGCTGGACTATGCAATAAACGCCAGCCTGGTGCTATCAAATGTAGCGCTGTTAAAAGAGGATAAAGCCGGCCTGATTACCGTAGCCGAAAAAATAGGCGCAGTTATCCCGGCCGACCGCCGGCCGACTCAAATCAATAAGATACTGGAGGTTTTATATAAAGAAAAAACGCGCTACCTCGAAACAAATATGGAGGCCTTATACAGTACTATCCGCAGCGTAATTAAACAGCGCAGCCTCGTAGTATTTTTTACCAATTACGAAAGCCAGTCGGCCTTATACCGGCAGCTCCCATTTTTAAAACGGATAGCCAAATTCCACCTGCTCCTTGTGGTATTTTTTGAGAACACAGAATTGAAAAAATTAAGCGAAGAACCCGCCGATAATGTTGAAGGGATATATATAAAAACTATCGCTGAAAAATTTGCGTATGACAAAAAGCTGATCGTAAAAGAATTGGCCAAATATAACATACAATCAGTTCTGAGCACTCCCCAAAACCTTACCATTAACACTATAAACAGTTACCTTGAGATTAAGGCAAGGCAAAAGATATAGTGGAGAGATTAGAGATTGGAGGTTAGAGGTAAGTCAGAAAGTCAGTAACCCCGATAGCTATCGGCGCCGGAAGTCCGAAAGGCGCTGCAACTAACGTTTTGGGAAAAATAACGTACGCTGTAAAGAAGAGAATGGAGGTTAGAGATTAGTTGAGGATGTCCGCTTTAATGCCTAATGACTCAATGACTAATGACCAATGACCAATGATCAATGACCCTACCCCGCTTTAGGGAATGCAATCCCGCCCGCACCAAGGTTCCTGATAATTTTTTCCATCAGGGCAATTTTGGTGGCGAGGTAATCATCAGGTAAAAGCCAAACGTTTACAGTAAACCTGATACTGTCAATCTCAAGACCGATAATTCCTACCCTTACCGGCGGCTCGCTTAATACATTATCCGCTGACTTAACGGCATCCAGTATAATTTGCTTTGCCTTGTCAATATCTGCCGCATAACCTAATTTCACTTCAAAGTCCAGCCGCCTTTTACCCTCCCGGCTAAGATTGATGATCACCTCGTTAAATAATTTGCCATTGGGGATAATAATTGTGCGGTTATCATAGGTGAGCAATACGGTATAAAATATAAGTATCGAAGTCACCTTGCCTTCCTGGCCCTGGGCAACAATAGCATCGCCTATTTCAAATGGCTTTAGTAAAAGTATAAGCACCCCGCCAGCAAAATTCTGAAATGTGCCTGATAAGGACAAACCTACTGCCACGCTGAACGCGCCAATAATGGTGGTAAACATTGTGAGCTGCAGCCCCAGGATATCTATTACCAAAAGAACTAACAAAACGTACAGGGCAGGTATAGAAAGGCTGATGATAAAGGGCTGTATAGAAGAGTGCACCTCGCTTTTAAGCATCCGTTTGCGGAGCCTTGAACGCAGCACTTTGATAAGCCAGATACCTAAAAAAAATATTATTAACCCGGTTACAACCCTAACGCCGCTGTTTATTACCCAAATGTAAAACTCATCGTAAAATTTTATCGATCTCATAAGACAGCGAAGTTAATAATTTTTGGGAATTGGGGCGGGTGAAGAATTGAGGACCAGGGACCGGGAGCCAGGAATCAAGAGCCGGCGTTGGGGAAACAGACCGTGACAAGAATATAAGAGACAGGCATCAGTAAAATTTTTATGGCCACATCGTCTTAACCCGCGGCTCATGATTCCTGGCTCTTCTCTGTTATCTTCCGTATATAGTTATAAATAACTCGGGGCCTTTAAAAAGTACCCACTCAATTATTTGGCTTTGCAGATGTATTGCTGTTTCAGTTAGTTGTTTCATAGTAATGAGATATATTCAAATGTTATGCCTGATAATATCTTTTAGATATCTTATACAAATTTACGCCTGATTGCAGCCAAAAAAATACTTAATCAATCATTTGATTAACAAATGACAGTACCTTTACCCTGATATGACGAAACAAATGGCTCAAAAAAACAAATCCCTGTCTGTTTTTACAGACAGGGATTTTTATTAAGTTATTAGTCTTAAGTCGGCAGTCAGAAGTCAAAATTATGTTGACTTCTGACTGCTGATTTCGACTTCGGTCAGCGCCCCCTTTAGAGGGCCGGGGGGCTTACATCATTCCGCCCATGCCGCCGCCGCCCATTGGCGCGCCGCCTGCTTTTTCATCATCCGGATCATCAGCCAATACGCATTCTGTTGTTAACAACATGGCTGCAATCGAAGCTGCATTTTCCAAAGCTACACGGCCAACCTTAGTTGGGTCGATAACGCCTGCTTTAATCAGGTTTTCGTATTTATCGGTACGGGCATTGTAACCGAAATCAGCTTTGCCTTCTTTTACTTTTTGAACTACAATTGAACCTTCGATACCTGCGTTTTCGCATATCTGGCGCAAAGGCTCTTCAATTGCACGACGGATAATCTGGATGCCGGTATTTTCGTCTTCGTTATCCCCTTTAAGGTTCACAAGCGCGTCAACCGCACGGATAAACGCTACACCGCCGCCGGCAACTATGCCTTCTTCAACAGCCGCACGGGTTGCATGTAAAGCGTCATCAACACGGTCTTTCTTTTCTTTCATCTCCACTTCGGATGCAGCGCCGATGTACAACACTGCTACACCGCCTGATAGTTTGGCTAAACGTTCCTGCAGTTTTTCCTTATCATAATCAGAGGTTGTATTTTCTATTTGTACCCTGATCTCGCTAACACGGGCTTTTATGGCATCGGGGTTACCGGCGCCATTAATAATGGTAGTGTTATCCTTGTCAATAGAAATCTTCTCAGCCTGTCCTAAAAATGTAAGATCGGCATTTTCCAATTTATAACCTCTTTCTTCCGAAATTACAGTACCACCGGTCAATATTGCGATATCTTCAAGCATGGCTTTTCTGCGGTCGCCAAAGCCAGGGGCCTTAACAGCAGCAACTTTCAGTGAGCCGCGTATCTTGTTAACTACAAGGGTAGCCAGCGCTTCGCCGTCAAGATCTTCAGCAATAATTAATAACGGTTTTCCGGTTTGAACTTGCTTTTCCAGGATCGGAAGCAATTCTTTCATGGAAGATATTTTTTTATCATAGATCAGGACGTAAGGGCTTTCCAGCTCAACTTCCATTTTATCGGCATTAGTAACAAAATAAGGCGACAGGTAACCACGATCAAACTGCATACCTTCAACAGTTTTAACTTCGGTCTCAGTTCCTTTTGCTTCTTCAACAGTAATTACACCGCCTGTACCAACTTTTTTCATGGCATCGGCAATCATTTCACCAATAACCTCGTCATTATTTGCCGAAATAGATGCTACCTGTTTAATTTTACTAAAATCATCGCCAACATCTTGTTTTTGCGATTTTAAGTTATCTACAACAACCTTTACAGCTTTGTCGATACCGCGTTTTAAATCCATCGGATTTGCGCCTGCGGCCACGTTTTTAATACCTGCACTAACAATTGCCTGGGCTAAAAGCGTAGCGGTTGTTGTTCCGTCGCCGGCAATGTCAGCAGTTTTTGATGCTACTTCCTTTAACATTTGAGCGCCCATATTTTCAATGGGGTCTTTTAACTCAATTTCTTTTGCCACAGTAACACCGTCTTTTGTAATAACAGGTGAACCGAATTTTTTATCGATAATTACGTGACGGCCTTTTGGACCTAATGTTACCTTAACCGCGTTAGCTAAAATATCAACACCGCGTTTTAGGGCGTCGCGTGCTTCTACATTATATTTAACTTGTTTTGCCATTTTGTTAATTTTTGAATTAGTGAATTATTGAATTATTGATTGAAAAATAATTCAATTTGATAATTTTTGAATTTGTGTTCTACTGAATTGATGTTGAAGGACTAATTAGCGATTTAAATATATAAATCAATAATTCAATCCCTCGATAATTCAATAATTGATTAAAGAACCGCGAAAATATCCGATTCGCGCATAATTAAAAGCTCTTTACCTTCATAGGTAATTTCAGTTCCGGCGTATTTACCGTATAAAACCTGGTCGCCTACGTTAACCCCAATAGGAATAAGATTGCCTGAGTCGGCATATTTACCAGGCCCAACAGCTACTATAGTTCCTTTTTGTGGTTTCTCCTGCGCTGTTTCGGGTATATAAATACCAGATGCGGTCTTAGTTTCGGCGGGAGCAGCTTCTACTACTACCCTGTCTCCGATAGGTTTAATGTTTAATGACATAGTTATACAATTATTTGATTTTTATAAAAATTTGAGTTCTGCAAGGCTTTCCTCATCAATTATGCCAAGCAAATATAATCGCCCTAATTGACAGGTAATACTGATGTATTGTCAGATTTTTGTAACAGGCATTTTTTATTAAAAAATTATTTTGCTTTGAAATGCCATGATGGCAGTAAGTATATTACATTTTTTGAGTGTAATGCAGCTAACCTAAGCGATTTAATATCGAAGAATGAATATCGAATGATGAAGTAAAGTAAAAAACTTCGGAGTTCGATATTCGATATTGGTTATTCGATATTATTTTTCACTTTGTGTTTTTATTTCAAATTAGTGCAATAAAAAGGCCCCGGTCCCTAAGCTATCAGGGTCGGGGCCTTCGCTATATAAATAAATTATAAATTATGGCTTCTTAACTGGGTTGGGCGGCGGTATGCCGCGCTGCAAATTCAAATTTGAGTTAGTTGGGGCCGGCGCTTTCGAAGCGCTGGCTTTTTGTTGCTGATAAGGATCAGCACCTTTTTGTGCGCCGCCTTTTACGGCAACGTTAATAGCAAGGGATAATACCATTAAAGTTATAGCAAGTATCCAGGTGCCTTTTTCTAAAAAGTCCCCCGTCTTCTGTACACCCATCAACTGCGATGAGCTTGAAAAATTTGACGACAAACCACCGCCTTTGGGGTTTTGAATTAAAACTATAAGTACTAAAAGTACGCAAACAATGATCGCAATGATCAAAAATAGTTGATACATTATTTTATATTAATTGGTTTTCTTTTCTAACTGTTCAATCTTTGCTGCAAAGTAACGGCTTTTTTCCGGGAATTTCAATATCAATTTTTTGTAGGAGGCTATTGCCTTATGATAAAGCATCTGTTCCGAATAAATACCTGCCAACGTTTCGGTTACCAATTCGTCCCGGTCTTCCGAACTCTTTTTTGCTTTATTTTCGTTATCAAGCTTATCGCTGCTTTGTGGTTTAATTTGTGGTTCTTCCTTTATAAAGCGTTCAATAATTACATGTTCTTTACGCTTCATATCAAACGGAACCGTATGCTGCTGAGTGCCCTTATCTAATTCGTCGATGGAAGTTATGTGGAAAATATTTTCAAAATACTGCTGCTGCAATTCGTCGGTGGGCCTTTTAGGCCGGTTATTTGTAGTAACCGGTTCCGTCCTTACATATGGCTGGTATATGCCGGCGTGTTCTTTACGCGTTTTATCGAGCCACCACATAAAGGTATAAGGCATTTTCTCGTCATGATACTTTGATACATCCTGGTGGTCGGCTTCATTGACCGGCGGATTTTTTTTTCCGGCAGCCCCGTTTGTATTTCCGGGTGATGCAATCGGGTCGTTCTCCGCCTGTTCCGCCTGTTTATGTTCGCCGAAGGCTTTGTCAAACATAAAAAAGTCTGTTGACACAATATTGGTCTTTATCAACTTTTCCGACTCATCATCAATGGCAGCCACAGGCCGAATCTGTTCGGCGGGGGCGCTTGTTTCGGGGCGCAAATCAATAACAGGCTGATCAGGTTCCTGGTGAAGGCTTATCTGTTCGATAGGTACAATTTCATCAAATGTTTCTTCGATGATGCTCTTTTCAGGTTGCGGTTGAGGGATATCCTCAACATCAGCCCCGGCAATATCCCCTGCATACGTTTGCGGCTGATTTTCTTCAGCGGGTACAGGGGGCATTTCATCTTCAGCAACACGCTCATTAATTACACCGGGTTCATCCTGAGTTTCTGCAGGGATAGCCGGCATCACCTCATAAACGCCGCCAGTGGTGTTTTCAACCGCTTGCATGGCAGTATTTTGATCGGCCCCTGTTTCCGTTAAATGATGTTGTTCACCTTGTGCAGGGTTGTTTAAGTCGGGACCTGCTTCATGGCTGGCTGCAGGCTCATGAGTTTCAGGATAGGCAGTTATTTCGGGCGGTGTTTCAATTATGTGCGATGCTTCAAAACTTGTTTCCGTAACGTTATTACCAACGTATTCCTCATGCTGAATGCTTAAATTTTCGGCCGGAGGCAAGTATTCATCCTGTTTATAACGGCCATTACCGGTAAGACCCGGTTGAATTATTATTTTTTCGTCAGGCACGCCGATAAACGCGGAGGGCGCATTAATCAGTTTATATACGGATTTTGCATTAAAGTAAACCGATGCCTGCTTTAAATTTTTGTCGTCGCTGGCATGCGCCAGCATAGCCTGTAAAATACCGCTTTGCGGAAAATCGTTTACCAGCCGCTGCAAATCATAAGCATACAAATGTGCATCATTAGCAGGGTCGGCTAATAACGTCCATAAAAACCCGTTCTGACTATTACTAAATTGTTGATCCACGATGTTGAAAATACGAATTTGTTACCATTGCGCAAAGGCCGCGTTAAAAATATCCTCTGTTAACTGTTTATTAATAGCTGCGATTAATGTTTGCTCCTGGGTATTTATATCACCGGTAAAATCCTGGTATTTGGTAAATGTTTGGTCAAAACTAGCTTTTTTGTCCACATTACTTACATACTTCACACTAACGGTTATGGTTAACCTGCTTGCCCCGGCAATTGGCGCAACATTATTGTTGGTGGCATTTACCGATACAGGCGCTATATCATAGCCTGTTATACTTCCCGACATCACCGCATCCGCCTCATCGGTCCTCACAATGCTTAGGCCGGTCGTGTTCCGTATACGGTCCTTTAATGCCTCCGTGAATTGAGTGCTCAGGTTGTTTACCACCAGGGCGGCATTGTTTTCAAAAAAGTCAACCCTTATCGTTTTCATATTACCAGGGATTGACGCCCCGCTCAAACTCAATTTATAAGTGCACGACGGGCTAACCAAAATAAAACAAATAAGCAAAATTAATAACCCTGTTGTCCTTTTCATTTAATTATAAATTTAATTCTTTTATCTTTCTGTACAAGGTCCTTTCTGATATACCCAATTCACTCGCCGCCAGTTTTCTTTTCCCTTTATGCTTTTTTAAAGCCTTCCTGATCAAATCCGATTCCTTGTCGATCAGCGAAAGGGATTCTTCCACTTCCTCAGCGTCCTGGGTTATATTATAAGGATTAGCATTATTGCTATTGCTAATAACTGGTTTTTGCAGCGTAAATTGTGTTTCGGGTGTTCCGGGCAGTTCAATATCCCGGTATAACTGGTTTAAAGTTTGCGAATGGTTTGCATGATTGATTGAAACGCCGCCATGTTCGATAATATCGGCAACCAATTTTTTTAATTCAACCATATCCCGTTTCATATCAAACAGTACTTTATATAAAATATCCCGCTCCGAAAAATCTTCCTTGGGCTGGTTGTCCATCCGCATGGGCAGGTTGCGGCCGCTGGTTTCCATTGGGATATAAGTGAGCAGGGTTTGCGCAGTAATCACCCTGTCGCGCTCAAGTACGGCCAGTTGTTCGGCCATATTTTTTAATTGCCTGATGTTGCCGGGCCACGAATAATTAATTAAAATTTGCTGGGCTTCTTCATCCAGTTGTATGGGCGGCGTACGATATTTATCAGTAAAATCAGAGGTGAATTTTCTGAACAGCAGATAAACGTCTTCTTTCCTGTCGCGCAAAGGCGGGATTTTTAAGGGCACTGTATTTAAACGGTAATACAGATCTTCCCTGAATTTTCCATTTTTAACCGCGTCATAAACGTCCACATTCGTGGCTGCAATAACCCGCACATTTGTCTTTTCCACTTTGGACGATCCTACTTTTATATACTGTCCTGATTCGAGCACCCTCAACAGGCGCGCCTGGGTGCCTAAAGGCATCTCGGCTATTTCATCCAAAAATATGGTCCCGCCGTTTACGGTTTCAAAATAACCTTTACGTTCGCCCACGGCGCCGGTATAAGCGCCCTTTTCGTGTCCGAATAATTCAGAATCTATCGTCCCCTCGGGTATTGCGCCGCAGTTTACCGCAATGAACGGCCCGTGCTTACGCGGGCTCATCTGGTGTATAATATGCGAGAACACTTCTTTCCCACTGCCGCTTTCCCCGGTAATTAAAACCGAAATATCTGTCGGCGCTACCTGGTTAGCTATATTTATGGCCCGGTTTAACAAAGGCGAATTGCCGATGATACCGAAGCGTTGTTTTATTTCTTGTATTTCCATACCCCCCGACCTCCGCCAGATGGCGGAGGAGTTTTTTATTTAATAATTAATTTTTTGCTCCTAAGCACCAACCCGATACCCCAAGCCATAACTCCCCTTTAGGGGGTTTGGGGGATAACGCTGCCTATCAAAGTAGCAGTAGTACTTCTATCTATCAATACATTTACATATTGCCCAGGTTTATAACCTTCGCCTACCGGGAAAACAACCATTGCATTATGGTCGCTTCGCCCGCAATAATCATTATTTGATTTTTTTGAAAAACCTTCTATTAATACTCTTTGTGTTGAGCCAACTTGCTTTTGCAGCTTAATAAAAGAATGTTCCTGCTGTTTGGCTACTACTTCCTTTAACCGCCTGCGTTTTACGCCATCAGGTATATCATCAGCATAACGTTTTGCTGCCAAAGTACCCGGCCTTTCTGAATACATGAACATATAGGCAAAGTCGTATTGCACATAATCCATCATGCTTAGCGTATCCTGATGCTCTTCTTCTGTCTCGCTGCAAAATCCGGTAATAACATCTGTTGATATGGCGCATCCGGGAATTATGCGGCGGATTGCGTTAATGCGGTCGATGTACCAGTCGCGGTCATAAGTACGGTTCATCAGTTCAAGCACCCGGCTATTGCCCGATTGCACCGGCAGATGGATATAATTACAAATATTGTCGTATTTTTTAATGGTGTATAAAACCTCGTCGGTAATATCTTTTGGATGCGAAGTTGAAAAACGCACACGCAGGTCAGGATTTATTAAAGCAACCATTTGGAGTAAGTTGGCGAAGTTGGTTTGTTTAGCCTCACCTAAATCCTCTCCAAAGGAGAGGACTTTTTGACTTTCTTCTTTCTCAGAACCCTCTCCTTTGGAGAGGGCAGGGTGAAGCGTCGCGTGTCCGGCCTCACCTAAATCCTCTCCAAAGGAGAGGACTTTTTGACCTTCCTCTTTCTCAGAACCCTCTCCTTTGGAGAGGGCAGGGTGAGGCGTCGCGTGTCCGGCCTCACCTAAATCCTCTCCAAAGGAGAGGACTTTTTGACCTTCCTCTTTCTCAGAACCCTCTCCTTTGGAGAGGGCAGGGTGAGGCGTCGCGTGTCCGGCCTCACCTAAATCCTCTCCAAAGGAGAGGACTTTTTGACCTTCCTCTTTCTCAGAACCCTCTCCTTTGGAGAGGGCAGGGTGAGGCGTCGCGTGTCCGGCCTCACCTAAATCCTCTCCAAAGGAGAGGACTTTTTGACCTTCCTCTTTCTCAGAACCCTCTCCTTTGGAGAGGGCAGGGTGAGGCGAACACCACTTATACGAATCCACATTTTGCCCCAGCAGCGTTACTTCGCGGTATCCCTGGTTAAACAGGTCGGTGCATTCTTTAACAATTGATTGCGGGTCGCGGCTGCGTTCGCGGCCACGGGTAAAAGGCACCACGCAAAACGAGCACATGTTATCGCAGCCACGCATAATGGAAACAAAGGCGTTTATGCCATTGCTGTTTAAACGTACCGGGCTAATATCGGCATATGTTTCCTCCCGGGATAAAAGCACATTTACGGCCCTTTGGCCGCTATCAACCTGTTCTATCAGGTTAGGCAGATCGCGGTAGGCATCAGGGCCAACTACTACGTCAACCAGTTTTTCCTCCTCTAAAAATTTTGATTTTAAACGTTCGGCCATGCAGCCTAATACACCTACAACCAGCCCTGGGTTTTTAACCTTCGCAATGGTAAACTCTTTTAACCGGTTACGTACCCGCTGTTCGGCGTTTTCGCGTATGGAGCATGTGTTTATTAAAATAACATCTGCAATGGTATGGTCTGCTGTGGTTTCAAACCCCTTTTCTGATAAAATGGAAGCTACAATCTCACTGTCCGAAAAATTCATAGCACAGCCATAGCTTTCAATATATAATTTGCGGCTGTTATTTTTGCCGGTAACTGGTTCTAATACCAAAGCTTCTCCCTGCCTGCTTTCATCATGTACCTTATCCGGAATAAGCAAATCCATCATTAATATAAAAATTAGTTTGCAAAAATAAACAAAATTTAGATATAGTGTGACAGATTGTCAGCAATAACAAAAACGAATTTTAGTTATAATGGTTTGTTTTTTACGACAGTTTACTTGTTTTATCGTCCAATTATTAACTTTACAGCAACCGGACAGAATTTAAAAGCGTTTAAAGAAAGCAGCAAAGAATCAGGAAATCAATGGATCGTAACTAACAAACATGGCTTTTAAATTTATAAGGCGTAAGTGGCATAAGGTAATCATCATAATTTTTGCGGCATTCGCCGGACTTGTTCTTATTTCATCGCTGTTGATAAACAGGTACTGGTCGCCAATATTAGCGGCGGAAGTTAAGAAGGTCGTTTTAAAAAGCAGCGACAGCTTATACAATGTTAGCTTTTCATCAGCTGAGTTGCACGTGCTGCGGGGGACCATCGTTATTTTTAATATTACTTTAAAGCCTGATACCGCGATTTACAACAAACGGAAGCGGCAGCACCTGGCCCCCAATAATTTAGTTGAGTTGCATGTAAAGCGTCTTACCCTGTCGCATATTCATCCCTTTAAACTTTACTTTCAGCACAAGCTCGAAATTGGCGAAGTAGTTTTAAACGAGCCGGTGCTTAATATCAGCTATCAGCTTAATCATACCAGGGATACCGTATTAACCCATAACCGAACAGCCTGGCAAAAAATATCCAAAAGCCTGCACTTAATTCATATAGGCACTATTTTGCTGGGCGATGTTAAATTAAAATACGAGGATTATTCAGGCAATAAATTAGCAATTTCCGAATTGAAGGAAATGAATTTAAGCGCCAGCGACTTGCTGATCGATTCTGCATCGCAAACCGATAAATCGAGGTTGCTTTATTGTAAAGATATTATTGCCGAGTTGAATAATTATACTGGCCGGTCGCCAAATGGCTTCTACAGGTATAAATTTAATCACGTTAAGCTCTCGACCCAAAAATCGCAATTAAATATCGAAGGGATCACGTTAACACCTGTTGACCCGGGTCAGTTTTTTAATAAAAGCAAAAGGGACAAATTTACCATGCGGCTTGATTCGCTCCAGCTAAACAACTTTGATTTTTTAACTTATCATAAATATCGCATCCTCAATGCCTCAAAACTGCTTTTAAGCAGGGGCACGCTCGAAATATATGGCAACCCAAATCATCCGGTTGATAATACGGATAAAATAAAAAGTTTCCCAAATGTCGGCCTTTTTAAAATAAATGCCGATATGAAGATAGATTCTGCCTCCGTGCAGCATATCAACGTTTTTTATACTGAGTATAATGATAAATCAAAAGAGTCGGGAACAATATCCTTTAATAATACCAGCGGCAGCTTTTTAAATATTACTACCAACGGGGAAGCTTTAAAGAAAGATAACATCACAACAGTAAAGCTCACCAGTTATTTTATGAGCAGTGGCAAGCTTAACGTCGAGTTTAATTTTAATTTAACCGACAAAAACAACAGCTTCAGCTACAAGGGGAACCTTGGCCCGATGGACCTGAAATTAGTTAACCCGGCTGTTAAGCCATTGGCGCTGATAAAAATTAATTCGGGGACAATAAGACAATTAAATTTCGATATCAAAGCAAACGGAACGGTGGCGAGGGGTAAGATTAATGTATTGTATAATGATCTGAAGGTAAGCATATTAAAAGCCGACAGCAATTTTGATGATCTGAAGAAGCGCCCA